>Ga0114918_10000942_pt1 | contig 25691 bp, 17 predicted proteins | sample LantaG_FD_87015 | JGI IMG/M metagenome (GOLD analysis project Ga0114918, IMG submission 87015) | Deep subsurface microbial communities from Baltic Sea to uncover new lineages of life (NeLLi) - Landsort_02402 metaG | ecosystem: Environmental > Aquatic > Marine > Oceanic > Sediment | place...
GAGGAGCAAAATCGAATCCTCTGGTTCGTCAACCTCGCGCCGCCGCTCTCAAATCCCCCCTCCCCCCCCAGAAAGAGCAGCAAAAGAAGGTCTCCAGAGAGAGCAAGGGAACGAACAAAAATCACCTTGATCGTCCCCGCGAGGAGGTGGCCGTAATGAGGCAAGCCGGTCGCAAACGGCGGCCCGTCGTAAAACACAAACGGCTTCCCTTCCTCTGTCCTGCGGAGCTGCTCCCCGAAAGCGTCGACGGATTCCCACCAGGCGAGGATGGCGTCCTCGGAGCGCGGGAAGGAAAATTCCTTGGACTCGGGGACGTCCTCCATCTTTCTTTCTTTTCTTTTTCTCTTCGAGGGCAAGAAGAGGTCGAGGTCGAGTTTTTTTCTGCCTCTTCTCTCGATTGACGACGACGGCTGCGGGGCGGGGACGAGCGAGATCAATCAACAAGACTTTTTTTGAAGCCGAATTGAAAGCGAACGCGCGCAGTTGGCGTCCAGGCGAGCTCCTGGAGAGAGTGCAGATCCTTCTCTCAGCTAGGTCGCGAGCGGGAAGTGGAGGGAGAGGGAGAGGAGCACGAACGCGCGAGCGCGAGAGGGAGAGAACGGAGCAGAGAGAGAGATGAGGCTCCGCTGTCTATCGAAAAGAGTGGAGTGAGCGGGCGACGGGTGACGGAAAAAAACGAAGTTCGCCTTCACTTTTTCTCGGCTCTCTTTTCTTCCGACCTCGTTTCGAAAAGAGCGCAGGCCTCGCGTCCCGCGCGTGTGTGATTTCTTTCGTCAGCTCTTCGTCGTCGACTCTGCTGCTGCTGCAGCTCGCATCATCTGAGCAGCAGCAGGGGCGAGAAGCAGCAGGGCGAAGGAAAAAATGGCAGCGCCGCCGCCGCACGGAATGGCGATGATGCCATCAGCTTACGCTCCTCCCCCCCCTCCTCCGCAGCAGCCGCAGCAAATGCAGCAGCAGCAGCAACAGCCGCTGGGCATGGGCCTCGACCCGGCCACGGCCCTGCCGACGACGGACACGATCCAAGCTGTGAGTGAAGGAGACGTTTTGATTTCTCTTTTCTTTTTTCCCAGCGTCGACGTCGGACGTTTTGTTTTTTCGTCGTTTTCTCTCTCGCTCGCTCACCCTCAACCTCGACCTTTTTTTCCCCTCCATCCACTCTCTTCCCTCCCAGTTCCTCGAGGACAACGACCGCCTCATCGGCGCCGTCTCGCAGGCCTATGGCTCGGGCAGGCTTGACGCCGCGGCCGCCTACCAGGCGAGGCTGCACGCGAACCTCACCTACCTCGCCGCCGTCGCCGACGCGTCGACGCCCTCGGCCGCCGAAACGGCCGCAAACCCTCCTCCTCAAGCTCAGGCTCAGGCGCATCCTCAGGCTCCTCCTCCTCAGCAGCAGCAGCAGCAGCGGTTTCACGCGCCGGTGCCGCCGCACATGCAGCAGCAGCAACAGGGGCTGCAGTTTTACCAGCAGCAGCAGGGAGGGGCGCCTCCTCCGCCTCCTCGGCAGTATTGAAGAGAGCAAGCTCTCTCTCGCTTTTTGCCTTTGCTCTCTCCCTCTCTCTCCCTTGTTTTTGAGGTGATCTTTTTAAAAAAATAAGCACTGTGCTCTCTTTCTTGAAAGAAACGGAGAGAAATGTAACAAAACTCGAAGGCGGCGAAAACTGAAAGAGGATTAAAAAGGGAAGTAAAAGGAAGCGAGAGAAAGAAGAAAAGCGGAAATCATTCTTTCGTTTTGTTTCTCCGCTCGACGACAAGAGCGAGAGAGGGGACGCGGAAAAAGAAAGGAGTGCTCTCTTCTCTATATATTCCTCTCTCTCTCTCTCTACCCCCCCCCCTTTTTTTCTCGTGCGTGGGACCGCTCGAGTAAGATCTTGTGTACCGCTATCCGATCACGGAAAAAGGAAACAAAGAGCGTCTCAGCTTTTTTATCGAGAAGAGTCAGCGCGTCAAGAGAGAAAACTGAACGATGGGCGATCCAATGCCCGTCGTTGACGCCGCTGGGGACGCCGCCGCCCTCGCCGGCGCGCTTCCCGTCGTCGACCTCCGCTCCGTGCTCGACGGCGTCGTCGACGAGGGGCAGGCGAGCCTGGAGAGCCTGGCGGGCGACCTGGCTGGCAAGCCCGACGGAGAACGGTAAGAGAAGAGAGGAGGAAAGAAAAGGAAATCAAAACTCGAAGGCAACTCGGTCTCGACCCTCCCGACCTGACCCTCGGCGCCGATCAAAAAAAAAAAAACTCCCGCCGCAGAAAACGCCTCCTCGCCCTGCGCTGCCACGGCCTCCGCCAGCGCCTCCTCCGCCTCCTCATCGTCTCGCAGTGGTCCAACAAGGCCCGCGCGATCTCCGAGGTCGGGCGCGTCCTGGACGCGTGCGCGAGGGCCGCCGGCGCGGCGGCCGCCGCGGCCGACCAGCTCGCGTACCTCCACTCGGAGCTGTGCGCGGCCGCCGCGCCCCCCGCGGACCCCGACGCGGCGCTGGCCCTCGCGCGGTGCGGGCGCAGCGAGAGGCTGCCGCTGGCGGCGACGGAAGAGCTCCGCCAGGGGGCCGTGCCCTCCTCCTCCTCGGAGCAGCGGCGGCTCCCGCGCTCGGCGGGCGAGGAGAGGGAGCGGCGGGCGGCCTCGGGGCGCATGGGCCGCATGCTCCGCGCCGCGCTGCTGCGGCGGGATCCGAGGAGCGGCCTGCCCGCGCTGCCCCGGGGCGCGCGGGTGGTGAGGAGCGCCGCGGGGAGCGTGACCCTGGGCTGCGGCGGGGAGTACCGCGTGCGGCTGTCGCTGGCGCCACCCCCGGAGGCGGAGGCGGAGGCGGGGGCGGAGGCTGAGGCGGGAGGCGCGGGGGGAGCGGAGGCGGGAGGAGGGCCGAGGCGGGACCGGCGGGAATGGCGGTGGAGGGTGTTGGAGGCGAGCGTGCTGCCCGCCTGGACCGCGGAGGGCGGGCCGCCCCCTTCGGGCCCTCCCGCGCGCGCTCTCTCCGCCGCTGCCGCGGGGGCTGCCGCCGCCAACCCCGCCAACGCCGCTCTCCCTCCTTCGGCGGCGGCGGCGCTCGACGGCGGCGCCGCCCTCCTCCCTCCCGGGGCCCTCGCCCCGGCTGCCCGCGGGATGCTCCGCGCCGGGCTCGAGGCCAGGGCGTGGGCGGCCGCGGACGCGCTCGAGGAAGCTGAGGTGGAAGAAGAAGAAGGGAAGAGGAGGAGGAGGGCGGCGGGAGCGGAGCAAGAAAAGGAGACGGAGGGAGACGACGCCGGCGACGGCGGCGAGAGGACGTCGAGACCCTCCGCCGCCGCGCCCCCTCCTCCTCCCCCTCCCCCTCTGCCGCCGCTCCAGCTCGTCCACCGCGCCCTCCGCTCGATCGCAGCCAGGCTCATCGCCGGGGAGGCGGCCGCCTGGGCGAACCCGCCTTCCTCCGCTCCCGGCGGCGGCGGCGCGGGCGGGCGGCAGGAGGTACAGCGGCCCCGGGGGGCGGCGGCCCCCGCCGCCGGGGGAGCGGCCGGCGGCGGCGGCGCCGGCCGCGGCCGCTGGGCTGGGACCGTCAGGGTCGAGCCCGCGAGGCTCATGCGCTCGGGGGTCAGGATCAGCTTCTGGCTCGGGGCTGCCCCCGTGGCCGGCTGGGGCGACCTCGGCGACGACGGCGGCGGGGGGGGAGGAGGAGGAGCGGGAGCGGCGGCGGCGAGACCCGGAGGAGGAGGAGGAGGAGGAGGAGCGCCTCCTCCGCCCGCCGCCGCCGCCGCCGCCGCTGCTCCGCTCCCGACGCCCGCGCGCCCGGCCCCGCCGGCGATCGAGGTCGGGCTCCTCCCCGACGAGTGCGTCTTTCGTGACGGCTCTTCCTCTCCTGCTTCTTCTGCGTCTCTGCCCGGAGGGTTCCCTGGGGACGCGGGGCCCGCGGCGGTTGCCGTGCCCGACCTCCGCCCGAGAGGAGCGAGGGGGAAGCGGGTCGTCGCCGCCCCCGCCGCCGCCGCGTCGGCCGCCGCCGCCGGGAGACCTCCGCCCCCTTCCCTCGCCGCCCCGATGGCGCTCGACGTCTCGAGGCCGGACCCGGAGCTCCTGCTGCTGCGCGCCGCCGCCGTCGCCGCCGCGAGCCACCTGGCGGCGGTCGGGAGGGCCCTCTCGCGCCTGCCGGCGTTCCGGGACTTTGGGGCCTCGTCGAGCGGGGGGGGCGGCGGCGGAGGGGGAGGGAGAGGCGGCGGAGGGAAGCTCTGCGTCCGGCTCGTCGGGGCAGACGAGGCCGTCGCCGCGATGGGCACTGCCGCCGCCGCCTCGTCGGCGTCGGCGTCGTCGCACGCGCCCCCGGCGGCCCCGAGGCTCCTCGTTGTGTGGCGCTCCGAAGGAGAAGGGGAAGGGGGAGGAGGAGGCGAAGGAGAAGGAGGGGCCGAGAAGCACCACCAACAGCAACCGCCGCTGCTGGAGCTGACGATGCTGCTGCACTCGGGCGAGCTCGCCCTCATCTCCTCCCCTTCTTCGACCTCTCCCTTCGCCGACCCTGCCAACGACAACAACAGCAGCAGCAGCAACCTGCTGCTCCCGGCCGCCTCGTCGCTGAACGCCGCGGCGAGGAGGGCCGCGGCGAGCCCGGCCGCCGTCGCCGCTGCGGGGGGGAGCCCCGGGGCCGCCGCGGCGCGCGGGGCGGCGCAGGCGCTGTGCTCGCTCGTCGCGGCCGCGGCCGCCGCCGCGGCGGCCTCGGCGGCGGTGGCCTCGGCGACCGCGAGGGGCCTTCCCAGGGCGGATCTTCCGTGGAGGCTGCTGAGGCAGGCCCTGTGCGTCTCCGGGCTGCTGTCCGCGGGCGACGCCGCGGCGGCCGCGGCGGCGGCGAGCGGGGGGGGGAGCGGAGGGGCGGGAGGCGGAGGAGCGGGCTCGGGCGCCGTCGTCTCGCTCGCGCCGCTGGCCTTTGCCCTCTCGCCGGCGCCGCCCCTGCCCCCTCGGCTCGCCAGGATCGCTGCCGCCGCCGCTGCGGCCCCGGGCGGAGGAGGATCCGGGGGGGCCGCCGCTCCCAGGGGCTTCCTGGTGCTCGTCCCGCCGAGGGCGCTGCTGCTGAGCCCTTCCTCGGCGGCAGACGGCACCGACGGCGGCGGCGGCGAGAGAGTCACCGCTGCTTCTGCTCCTTCCGCCTCCGCCTCCTGCTGGCGCGCCCTCCTCGCCGTGGCGGCCACGGACGGCGCCGGAGTTCCCGACAGGCTCCTGTCGTCCGTCTCCGTCCCGGAGGCCGCCATCGTCGCGCCGCAGCAGCAGCGGGAGCAGCAGGGGGCAAAGGCGAAACAAACAAAGAGCAGCAGGAAGCGCGGCCGGAGCGACGACGGCGGCGGCGGCGAGGAGCAAGCGCAGGAGATGGAGATGGAGGCCGACGACGAAACAGCCCGAACCTCTCCCGTCGTCGCCGGCTGGGGCCCCCCGCAGGACGCGGCCCTCTCCGCCGCGGCCGCCTGGGCCCGCGCGGCGGCGCCCTGGGAGGCCCTGAGGCACCAGCTCGCCGCCGTCGGCGTCGCGTTTGTCGACGAGTGGACTCCGGCGGCAACCGCCACCGCTCCTTCTTCGGAGCCTCCTTCCGCGCCGCTCGCTCCCCCGCCTCGTCACCGCGGCCCTCGTCTGGTGCTCAAGGGGTTGGACTCTCTCGATGCGGTCGAGGCGCACGCGGCCGGAGAAGGGGGAGGAGGAGGAGCCGAGGCGGGGAGGAAGAAGCGCAGGAGGAGGGCGCTGGCTGAGCTCCGGCCGGCTGCTTCCGCCGGCGCCGGCGGAGGAGGAGGAGGAGGAGCATCGCCGCCTCTCGTCCCTCTCCCGCTTCCTTCCTGGGACCTCGTCCTCTCCTCCGACTATTTCTCGGGCCTCCCGGAGACGGCGGGCGTTCACCGCTCGGCGGAGCCCGCCCCGGCGGACTCGAGGCGGGCGAGGCTGCTGCTGCTTCCTTCGGCCGAGGAAGGCGGCAAGAACGAAGAAACGTCCGCTTCGACTGCTGCCGCCGTCGCTCTCGCGCTCCGCTACTGCCCCGCCGACGGCGACTCCCCCGCGAGGACGATCTACGACCTGCAGCGCTTCCTGCGCCTGCACACCTTCCTGCTCCGGTGCCGCGCCCTCTGCAGGCAGCGCGGCGGCGGCGGAGGAGGAGCGACTGCTGCAGCAGCAGCAGCAGCAAATTCTTCCCTTCCTCTTTCGCCGCTCCTCGCCGCTGCTGCCGGGGGCCAGGGCCCGGGCTCCTGGCGCGTCCCGCGGACGGCCACGTGCCGCCTCGCCGCGGCGTCATTCTCGAGGGCGCTGTTCGTCTTCGAGGAGGAAGGGGGCGGCGAAGGAAAAGAGGAGGGAGGAGCGGAAGACGACGACGAAGGCTTCGCCGCCGCCGGCGACGACGACGGAGGGAAGGAGCGGCTCCTGCTCTCTTTTCGCTCCTCGCTCTCCGCCGCGAGGGAACAGGGAAGAGACAAAAGGAAGAAGAAGACGCTGATGCGCCTGCGGGTCGACTGGGGCTCCGCGGGAGGAGGAGGCGACGACGCCCTCGCGGGAGGAGCGAGCAGAAGCTGCGACGGCAACGACGGCGGCGGCGGCGGCGAAGGAGGCGGCTTCATCTCCGGCCGAGGGGGCGCCCCGCCGCGCCCTCACCTCTCCGCGGACCCCCCGCCTCCGCTCGGCGCCCTGACCGACCTCGAGAGGGCCGCGGACGCGGGGTGCGAGGCGGCGTTCCTCGACGCCGCCTGCGTGGTCGCCTTCGTGACCGCGGCGCTGGCTGAGGCCTCGGAGGACGCCGGCGACGGCGGGAGGGCCCCTCCCCCTGCTGCTGCTGCTGCTGCTGCTCTCCGCGCTTCCGTCGTCACCGCGCCCCTCTCCGTCGCCCCTGACGCTGCTGCTTCCGTTTCCGCGGCGGCGTCCGGAGGCAGAGCGCTGCCCTCTGCAGCTGCCGCGGTGGCGGCAGCGGCGGCGACGACCGCGGACGGCGGGCGGGTGTTCGAGGTCTCCGTCGTCGAGGGAGGGGAGACGATTTCTCCCTCCTCCGCTCCGCTCAGGCTCCGCCTCGTCGCCTTCGCCGGCGGCGCCTGCTGGCTCGAGGGCATGGACCGTCGGGCCCGGCGCGCGCTCTCGAGGGAGGTGACCCGGGGGACGCGCGTCGGAGGAGGAGGAGGAGGCGGAGGAACCCCTCTCCGCTCCTCTTCCCCCTCCTCAGAGGGGGGAGCAGAGGGCAGCGGCTGCTGGCTGCGAGGGAGGGCGCAGCTCTCGGCGGCGCTCAGGCGGCTCCGGCTCTCGTCGCTCGCGCCCTGAAAACGGAAATGTTGGAATGTAAAAAAAAGGAACAGGGTGGATTATCAATTCTATCTATTTACACAGTTCTGTTTATTCGTTCGGGGGGAGCGGGACGAGAGTACTTTCAATTCGGAGTGTGTGCGTGTGTGTGGGAGGGGGGGGAAGGGGGGGGGTGACAAAAAAGAAGACGAAGAAAACTTTTCAACTTCGCATTCTTTCTTTGCCGGCCTCTCCGTGCATCGCGCCGAGCATCAGAGGCGCCGCCTCCTCGTCCTCCTCGTCTTCTGTTGCTTCGGCAACTCCCGCAGCAGCAGCACCAGCAGCAATGGGCCCCACCTTTCGAGACAAAAGCAGAGCGGCAAGCAGCAGCGCGGCCCCGAACGCGAAGGGCGCGCCGGCGAGCGCCGCGGGGAGCGCCGCCCTCGAGGAGACGTAGTAGATCGCCGCGAAGGCCAGGGGCCCCACCGCCGCCGCCCCGCTCCTCGCGGCGCTCAGCGCGCCCTGCACCGCACCCTGGCTCCCCGCGGCCGGGCCGGCGTCGGAGACCAGGGCCGAGGCCGCGGGGAGCGCGAGCCCCCCGAGCGCGCCGACGCCGACGGCGGCGAGCGCCAGCGGCCGCGACGCCGCGACGGCGAGCAGCGCGTGCTCGAGCAGCGCGGCGGCGAGCCCGACCCGCAGCAGGCCCGCCTCGCCCGCGACAGCCCCCGACCGCAGCAGTAGCGGCAGCACAACCGCCTGCGCGACGACCCCGCCGGCGCCGGCGACGGCCAGCAGCAGCGCCTGGTCCCCCGCGCCGAACGAGAGGCGCTGCTGCAGGAACTGCGCGATGGTGTCCGAGAGGCCCGCCGCCGCCGCCGCGGAGAGGACGACGCAGGCGAGGAGGCGCCGGGCCTGCGGGGTGGAGGTGAGGAGCCCGAAGGCGGGGAGGGGGTTGGTGGAAGAGGGAGAGAGAGAAGACGGAGGAGGAGGAGAAGAAAGAGAAGACGGAGGAGGAGGAGGAGAAGAGGAGCTGCTGCTGCTGCTGCCGCTGCTGCTGCCTCTGCTGCTGCTTTTCGCTTTCGCACCTCCTCCTCCCTGCGCCTCGGGCAGCCACGCGGCAAGCACCGCAGAGACCGCCACCCCCGCCGTCGCGAGCCACGCCGCCCTCTGGGCGCCCATAAAAGCTCCCCCGCCGGCCCCGAGCAGCAGACCCGCGGAGACCGCGGCCGACACGGCGGCAAAGGCCGGGGCGCGGCCGCCGGCGGGGAGGGCGTCCGCGGCGTACGCGAGGCAGATCGCCGCTCCCGGGGCCGCGGTCGCCAGGGAGGAGAAAAGGAAGTAGAGGTAGAGCAGGGGAGACGGGGCGGGAGGGGAGGGCGAGGGCGCGGGCGGGGCCGGGGCCGGGGCGGCGAGCAGCGACTGGTGCAGCGCGAGCGTGAGCGGCGGCAGCGCCGAAGACAGCATGGCGAGCGAGAGGTACCTCGACCTCAGGCTCCTCCTCCGGGGAGGGGCAGGGAGGGCCCCTGGAGCCCCGCCGCCGCCGTGGCTGCTCGCGACGACGACGACGACGACGTCCGAGGCGCGGCCGAGGGCCGGGGCGACGAGCAGCGCCAGCGAGTTGCCGAAGAAGTCGGAGAGCGAGGCCGCGGCCGCGGCGGACGAGTGGGCGCGGGCGCACGCGGCGGCGGTCGAGCCGCTGTCGTCGCCGTCGCCGCTGCTGCTGCCGCCGCCGTTCTTTTCTGTTGCTGTATTTTCACTGTATCCACACTGCACCCCTCGGCCGAGCTCGCGGGACGCGAAGAAGTCTGTCATGACGGCGGGGCGGGTGGGGGCCGGGAGGACGGCAGCGGCGACGAAGAGGAGCAGCAGCGGGACGAGGCGGACGAGGACGAGCGACGACGAAGATGATTGCGTCCTCGCCGTCGCTCCTCCTCCTCCTCGGCCCCCTCCTTCGGGCACGGCCCGCGACCAAGAGCGCATGGCTCCCTTTGCTCCGATCGTGTTTATGATCGCTCTCTCGCTGAGTGAGAAGACAAAGAATGATAGCCGAAAGCCTCGTTTCAACGCATTGTGTTTTTTTCTTCTCGATCTGTGACACGCCGTGGCCTTGGCATTTACCACAACATCGCTCGGCATCGCCCTCTTCGCATGAGGCTCGCATCCGCAATTTAAAAGCACGGGATAACAACCCCTCTCGCCAGAGCGGGCACACGAACGTGACCTCTCGATCTAGAAGTTTGAAGGCCCGATCAGAGAGAGGGAAAGATAGAACAAGAGAGGGGAAAAGAGAGCGATGCTCCTCCGGCAGGCACTGAGCCGCGTGACCTCTGCTTCGTCGACCTCGACCTCGACCTCGGCCTCTCTCGCCGCCGCGCGCCTCTTGCTCCGAGCCTCCTCCTCGGCCTCGAGAGAAGCAGCAGCAGGAGCGATAGCAGCAGCAGCGAAAGCTGCGGGAAGCGAACCGCCGCCGCCGCCGCGGCGGGGCCGCTGGCTCCTCTTCCTCCCCCCGGCCGCCGCGGCCTTCCTGTGCCACTGGCAGCTCGAGCGCAGGGACTGGAAGGCGCGGCTGCTCGAGGAGAGGGGCGAGGCCCTGAGGGGAGAGCCCTTGAGCCTCGAGGAGCTCCTTTCGGCGCTGCGGCGGGATCGAGGAGGGGGAGAGGGAGGGGGAGAGGGTGGGGGAGGGCGCGCTGCTCCTCCCCCGCAGGAGATGGCCCGAGTCGTCGTCGGCGTCGCCGGAAGCGGGAGCGGCGGAGGCGAACAAGGAGAGTTCGTTTTCGACCGCTCCTCGACTCTGCTCGTGGGGCCCAGGCCCCGCTCCTTCGGCGGATCCACCGTCGGGGGATCCCTGGTCGTGACCCCGCTGATGAGGAGGCGAGGCGAGGGCGAGGGGGGGAACGAGGGGGCGCTGGTCGTCCGAGGGTGGGTGCCCTCGGGGTGGAGGGAGGAGCGGGGCGGCGGCGAGGGCGGCGGCGGCGGGCTGGGCCCGGCCGCGCGGCGGGGGGAGGAGGAGGGGCCACCGCGCCGGGCCCCCCCCCCTCCCCCTCCTCCGCCCCCCCCTCCCCTGCTCTGCGTCCTCCGCTCCTCCGAGTCCCCCTCCCGCTTCGTGCCCGAGAACGACCCTTCGAAAGGGATCTGGCACTGGGTCGACGCCGCGGCGATGGCCGCGAGCGTGGGGCTCCCTCGGGAGGGGACGCCCCTGCTCGAGATCGTCGCCGGCGCCGGCGATGCCGCCGACGCCGCAGCCTTCTCTGCCTCTCCCTCCTCCTCTTCTCGTTTTGGTGACGGTGGCTTCGGAGCCCGGGAGGAGGAGGAAGGCGAGCGGCAGAAGGAAGCGAAGAAGAAGAAGGAGCGCCCCTCGCTGATGGAGGTCCTCGGGGGGAGGACGGCCGAGAGGGGCTCGGGCTCTCCCCCCGTCGGTCGTCCGCCGCCGCCTTCGCTTCCAGCGCTGCGCCCGACGCCGAAGCAGCCGAGGCCGCAGCCGCGCTCTTTGGAAGAGATCTCGCAGGTCTCGGTCTCTCCGGGGCAGCACCTGCAGTATGCGGTGACGTGGGGCACGCTGGCCGTGGCGACGGCGGCGCTGGCGGTGAAAGTCGGGAGGAAGGGGAGAGGGAGTGGGAGGCATCAAACGAGGTGAAGTATTTTTTTCTCAGGTTTTTTTGCCTCTTTAAAAAAAACTGTTACACTTTTTTCCTCAGCACGATTAAAGAGTCGCCGACGGCGAGCCTGGCCACGACGGAGCCCACTGCGACCTCGAGCCTGAGCTGCCTCGGGATATTTGAGGAAGGCACCTCCTCGAAGCCCGACCTCTCGTAGAACGCTCTCCGCCGAGAGATCGTCGTCAGGACGACGTCTGCCGCCGTCGTCGCGCTTTCTTCCTTATCCTTCTCCTTCTTCGCGCTCGCCGCCGCCTCTTCCAGGAGGCCCCTGACAATCTCGGCCCCGATCCCCCTCCCGCGCCGCTCGGGCGCCGTGACGAGGGAGCGCAGCTCAAAGAGCCTCCCTGGCTCGAGCTCGGCGAGCTGCCCGAAGGCGACGACCTTCTTCTTCCTCCTTTGGTGCTTTCCTTCTTCTTCTCCTTCTCCTCCTCCTATTTCTCCCCCCTCTCTTTCTCCCACTTCTTCTTCTTCTTCTCCTTCTTCTTCTGCGACCAGGAAGCGCTCGGGATTGATGTTTAGGGGGTTCATCTTTTCGCTCAGGATCGCTCTGAAGAAGAGGCCGGAGTCCTCGGGGAGGCCCCTGCGGAAGCGGAGGCGGGGCTGAGAAGGAAGAGCCGACGGTGGCGAAGAGGCGACGACGGTTCTGTTCGTTCCTCTCTTCGCGATTGCAATCAGCGGAGATGGTCGACACTCGATTGCGGAGCAACGACCGAAGGGCATGACGTCCGGTTTCGGGGAAGTAGCGAGAGGGCGGGGTGTCGGAGGAAGAGGAGGAGCGTCGATTGAGGCATCGCTCGCCCTCTATCTCAAAAAACTTCTAAGGAAAATATTGTTTTTTTTCACTCTTTCAATTGCCTCGACGAAGCATCTCGAGGCTCCTCTGTACTAGCTAGCTCTCTCTTTGTTTCGAGCGAGAGCTTCCTGCACCGAGAGAGCCAGCGTCCCTCGAAGAAGAGCAGCGAACGATGACGTGGTGGGACGAGCGCAGCGTCGTCGGGCAGCCAGCGAGCGACGAGGCGGAGGAAGCGTCGTCGAGCGAGATCGAATCGACCCCGGCGCCGGCGTCGGCGGCCGCAGCAGCGGCGGCAGCGGTGGCAGCGGCAGCAGCAGCGGCGGCAGCAACCCTCGACGGCGACGACGACCCGCGCCCGCTCGCCACGGTCGACCTCGAGGACCCCTACCTCCGCGACCTGGTCCTCGAGGCTTTCGCGTCCCGGAGCGAGAGCTGGAGGGTCGAGAGGGCCGACGGAGTCCGCTGCGAGGTGACGAGAGAGGAACCGGCGGCAGCCAGAAACGACGACGACTGCAACTCGTCCTCCTCCGAGGAAGAAGAACGCGGGCAAGAATCCTTTGAGCTCCTCCCCCACCCCGCGCTCTCTTCGTCCCGCTTCCACTGGGGAGAGTACGAGCGCATCGACTGGGATAGGGTGGCCTCGGGACAGACGATGGCCTCGAGCTACGCCGTCCGCAAGGGCCTGACCCGGAAAGCCCAGCTCTGCTTCGGGCTGAAGAAGTGGTGCTCGAAGCGGCCGGCGTCGCCGCTCGTCGGCTGCTTCCCGGAGACGCACGTGCTCCAGGTCGATCACGTGGACTATATCGACGAGGCCCTCTGCGACCTGCCCGAGGTGCGGGACGCCCCGGAAGGCGCGGCGAGGTGGATAGTGAAGCCGTCGGTCGCCAACAGGGCTGCCGGCGTTGCCGTCGTCGACGGGTGCATCGGCCTGAGGAGGGCCCTGGAGGCCGCGCCGAGGATGAGGGAGTGGGTCGTGCAGCGGTACGTTGACGACCCTCTCCTGCTTCCTCAAAGGTTAATGGAGAAGAAAGAGGGGGATGGAGGCGGGGGACGCGCAGGGGAAGGCGGCGCCTCCGAAGTTCCTCCTGCTCGCAAGTGGCACGTTCGCTCGTACGCCCTCTGCGTCGGCGCGCTCAGAGTCTTCTCCTTCGGAGGGATGCTCGCGCTCACCGCGATCTCGGGATACGAGGGCGCGCCTCTGGGAGACCTGGACGCGCACCTGACAAACACCTGCCGGAAAAGAGAAGGAGGAAAAGGAGGAGGAGGAAAAGAGGGTGGAGGAGGGAGGGAGGGGGGAGGAGGGAAGGAGGGGGGAGGAGGCGGCGGCAGCGACGAAGACGAAGACGAAGATGAAGGCGACGACGACGACGACGACGACCGGATCCTTCTCCTCTCGGAGATCCCCGCCCTGCTCTCCCAAGGCGGCACCCCCCGCATCTCCCTCACCGAGGCGACGCGGAAAACGAGGCGCCTCGCCGGGCGCATCCACGCGCTCGTCGCGGAGACCCTCGCGGCCGTCTCCTCCGAGCTCTCCTTCTTCGCGCTGCCCTCGGCGTTCGAGCTCTTCGGCTTTGACTTTCTGGTTGACCGAAACTGGAACCCTTGGCTGCTGGAGGCGAACGCCGATCCCGACGTCGGAGCGAGCGGTTCGAGGCTCCGCGGCGTCATAAGAGAGATGGTGGAGGGGGTCCTGAGGCTGACGGCGGACGAGCTGGTCGGAGGAGAAGAGAGGGAAGGAGAAGGGAAGGCTGCCGCGCCTCGTTCCTTCTCGCCTTCTTCTCCGGTGGCGGCTGCGGCGGGAGGGGGAGGCGGCGGGGGAGGCATCGACGGCGACGACTGCGAAGACGATCCTCTCGCTCCGAGATGGCGGGTCGTGTTCGAGCGCGACTCCGGGAGGGAGGGGGCCGGGTTCAGTGTCGCGTGAAGAGAGGGAAAAGGGAGAAAGGAAGAAGGGAACTGAAAGAAAAACTGCAAAAGGAAAAAAAATGTCACCCCTCCCCCCCCCAAAAAAAAGACGAAAAGATACTTCCAACTTTTCACAAAAGGCTCTCTCTCCGCATCTCTCTCTCTCTCTCTCTCTCTCCCTCTCTCTCTACCAACTACAGCCCCAGCGAGTCCAGCAGCTTCACGTGGTCCCACACCCTCGCCAGCGTGTTCGCGGCGATCATCCCGCTCGCCGCCGCCGCCGGGACGCCGATCCCGGGGGCGCAGCTGTCCCCGACCCTCAGCAGCCCGGGGAGGCCCGTCTTCGGCTCGGGGAAGCTCGAGTTCGAGGCCGAGATTCCCGGCCCGTAGGAGCCGCGGTGGCGGTTGAGGAAGCGCTCGTGGGTGCGCGGGGAGGCGGAGAGGGAGACTACGGCGCGCTTCCTGGCGTCCGGGATGACTCTCTCCACGCAGTCCTGTGGGAGAGAAGAGGGAGAAAGGAAGTCCGGGGGAGGGGGGGGAAAGAAGATGAGCCTTTTCTTTTTCTTTCGAAAAAAGCAGGGAGGAAGAGGGGGAAAGAAAACTTGGCAACCACTTACCCAGAGCACCTGCGTCCTCTCCTCCTTCAGGTCCCTGTACTCTTTCGATCTCGGGTCCAGGCCCTCCCAGAGCCCGTAGGGTTCGTTCCCCGCGGTATAGGCGTGTACGACGGCGAACTGCGTTGCGGAAGAGGCGGAGCAGTCTTTCCCGAAAGAAGAGGAAGAAGGAGCGGAAGAAGGAGCGTGTCCTCCGCCGCCGTCGCCTCTCTGTCTCCTCCTTCCACCAGGAGCGAGCGCCGGGTCGAACACGGTCGGAATCGACAAGATGCAGACGTTCTGCGGGTCCTCTATCTTTTTCTGAAACAGGTCGTGGACGAAAAGGTGGTGGGCCTCCTCTGCGCCGCCGGGGGGCAGGCCCGAGGCGTCGATTCCCAAGTGGAGGTGCATGAAAGAGGGGAGTGGCGAAGTCTCTCGCGCGGCGGCGCGGAGCTCGTTGGTCGAACGAGCAGGCGACGAGCTCGCTGCCTGCGCTGCCGCCTCCTTGGGCAGGAGGCGGGCGGTGTCCCACATCGACGCGTTGGAGACGACCGCCGTCGTCGCCCTCACGAAGACCGAAGAGGAAGGAGAGGCGCCGCCGCTTCCCTCTCTGCCGCCGGGACGAGGGCGAGAGGAAGAGGGAGAGGCGACGCGGACGCCGCAGGCCCTCCCGCCCTCGACGACGATCTCCTCGACCCTCGAGTTGAGGACGATCCTCCCCCCGAACTTCTCTATCCCGCGCACGAGGGCGTCGACGATGGTCCTGGAGCCCCCGATCGGTTAGTCGAAGGGGGAGCGGACATAGGGAGGAGGAGGAGCAGGAGAAGAACGAGCAGGCGACGAGGGCGAGGAGGAGGAGGGAGGACGGGGCGCGGGAGAGGAGCGAGGGGGCGACGGGGGGTTCCTCTCGTAGAACATGTACGCCATCTCGGCGCAAATCGTGTCCTTGGCGGGCATGCCGCTGAGGACTGTTTGTTTGTTTGTTTTGCGGAGGGAGGGAGGGGGGGAGAGAGCAGGGAGAGTTTGTGAATTTTGTTTTTTTTTTCCGTCTCCTCCCCCTCTCCGAAACCTTCACTCTCTCTCTCTCTCCCCCCCGCGCGCGCTTCTCTCTCCCTCTCTCCCTCTCCCCCTCTCGAAACTCTTCGAGCTCCCCCCGTTCGCTTCTGTCCTCTGCAACCCTCTCTCTCCAACTCACCAAAGCACTCGAGGTCCAGCCAAGCCAGCAGCCAAGGATCCGTCACCCCCGCGCTCTCGATCAGGTCGCCAAAGGGAGCGGTCAGCTTGCCGGCGACCAGCCCCGCCCGGAGCAGCTGCGGCCCGAAGCGCGCGCAGGAAAGCAGCACGCCCAGGTCTCCGCGCAGGGCCGCGGCGGGGAACGACGCCGCGCCCAGCTGCAGCGGGCGCATCGCGGCCTCGAGCCTCCTCCACTGCCTGAGGGCCTCGCGGCCGCCCTGTCTGAGGACGGTGTCGGAGAAGAGCGGCCCGTCGGCGACGACGTCGAAGACGGAGGGGAACTGGTGTACCGACGAGGCCGACGAGAAACTCGAAGAAGGTGAAGGAGGAGGAGGAGGAGGAGGAGGGGCAGAGTTCGAAGAAGGAGGAGGAGAGCGGGGCGAGTTGAGGACGTGCGTCGTCCACCGCCCGTAGCCGACGCAGTCCACCCCTTCTCCGACCGCGTTCAGCACCTGCTTGAGCGGGTTGGACGTCTTCGACCCCACGGGGCCCCCCAGCCCGGCGAAGAACGAGGGGCCCGCGTCGAACTCGAACGAGGACGCCGACGGCTCCTCCCCCGCGGCGCGCGCGACGGCGGCGGGCGCGCGCACCGAGAACGAGTGCGCCGCGCCCCCAGGCCTGTCGTGCGCCTCGACGACGACGACGGAGAAGCCGTAGCGGGCCAGCAGGGCCGCGGCGCAGAGCCCGCCGATGCCCGAGCCGACAACCACGACGTCGGCGGAGGCGGGGAGGGGGCGGGAGGTCGAGGTCGCGGGGGCGGGGGCGGGGGCGGGGGCGGCGGCGGGGGCGGCGGGGGGCGAGCGCGCCGGCGGCGACGACGACGACACGACGAGCGAGCGAGGCGAGCGGTGAGACGCATCCCCTCGCCGCCGCTCTCGGGCAATCACGGCGTTCTGCGGACCCCTCGCTGCTGGCAGGCGCCGGGGCAGCCAAGAAGGTCTCATCATCGCCCGTAAGGGGAGAGAGGCCGTCGAAGCGCGCATAGTACGAGGCCGGAGCTTGCACGGCAAGGCAGGATCGAAATGCCTCGATCAAAGTGAGAGCGGCAAGCCACTTTTTTCTTGGCGAAACGAAAGGGGAAGAAGAAAAAAGAGGAAGAGGCTCGTTTTCTCTTCTTTTCTCTTCTCTGCTATCCGCGATGTCCAGTCGCTGGTTCTCGGGCGCGTCGGTGCTCGCCGCCCGTGCCCTGCGCGCGTCGAGTGGGGCCGCGGCGAGCTCGAGCGGGGGCAGCAGCAGCAGCAGCTTGTTGATTCCGATCGAATCGGCGTCAGCGTCGTCGTCGAGCTTCTTCGCATCCGCCTTCTTCTCGCGGCGTCGAGCTTTCGTCACCTCGCAACCCGCCGCTCGCTACCTGCCTCCAGTGAGCACGGGAGGCCCCGCGATGCTGGACGGAGGTGCGTAATTTTTTTGGGAGTTGGAAGAAGAAGCGCGATTGGAGAAGGAATTCTTTTTTTCATTTCGGCCTCAGTGGCGGCTCGACCTCGACTCTTCCCTCTCTCTCTCTCACGGACCCCTCCTCCTCCTCCTCCCTTCCCTCCACCGCCACCGACCAAATCAACAGCCTCCGACCCGCCGCCGAAGCCCGAGCTCGTCGAAAGGATTCTCTCCGACCCTGCGCTCCTCCCTCGGGACGCCTCCAGGAGACTCGCCGCCTCCGCCGCCGCCGCCGCTGCCGCGCGCTGCCCCGGAGACACGGGCTCCCCCGAGGCGCAGGTCGCGGCGCTGTCCCAGCGCATCTCGGGGCTGGCCGCGCACCTCCAGGCCCACAGGCAGGACCGCAGCTCGTCGCGGGGGCTGCAGGCCATGCTCGCGCGCCGCAGGAAGCTGCTGCAGTACCTGCGGAGGGTCAACCTGGCAGCGTACGGCCGGGCCCTGGCGAGGCACTCGCTCAAGGACCGGTACGCGAAGCTGGACCGGCTCGGGACGAGGGCGGCCGCGGCGGCGACGGCGGCGGCCGCGGCCGGGGCTGGGGGCGGGAAGGGGAAGAAGAAGAAGAGGAAAAAGTGAAAAAAAAAGGACGCAAAACGAAAAAACTGAAAGAGTGTGTACGATTTGAGAAAGCGAGTCTCTCTGTCTTCTCCATTTTTCTCTCTTTTTTATCTTTGCCGTCTCTGTCTCTCTCTCTCTGAGAGGGAAAAGGAAGAGAGCTTCTTCTTGCTGCTCTCTCTCTCTCTCTCCCTCCCTCTTTTTCTTCTATCTTCTTTTCTACCTCGTAAGAGAGAGAGAGCGCGCACGAGCACAAAGAGGACAGCTTCGGAGCTCGAAGCGAAAGAAAGAAAGAGAACCTTTTTTCTCTCTCGCGCCCGCCGGCAAAGAGAGTTCTAAATTCGGAAACCACCGAAGAAGAAAACAAAAAATGGCCCCTTTTCGGAAGGCTCCAACGCTCCGCCCCCTGGTTCTGCTGCTCGCCGCTGCGTCGTTGTTTTTGGCAGCCACGAGTGCGTCGTTTGTCGTCTGGGGGAGAGAGAAAGGAGGAGGAAAAGAGGGGGGGGAGAAAGGGGAAAGAAAGAAAGAAAGGAGGAAAAAAGAAAGACCCTTGCCTTCCGCTTTTTTTTTTTTTCGTTTCCCGCTTTTTCTCTCGACGACCTCGAGAGCGCGGGAAGAGGCGGCGGTCTCTTCTCTCTCGAAGAAAAAAAAAAGCGGGCCCTCTCACGCCGCTGAACACTCATGCTCGCGCTTCTTCTCCTTCTCTCTTTGAATCTCTAATGAAAACAAAAACAGCAGAGGCGCAGGAGTTTGTGACCGCGCCTCCTCCTTCTTCGACGACCGAAGCGCCGCCGCCGCCAGCCGCCGCCGCTCCTCCTCCTCCTCCTCCGCCGCCGCCGCCGCCGCCGTCGGCAGCGACTGCTCCTCCTCCTCCTCCTCCTCCTCCTCCTCCTCCTCCTCCCGCTGCCACTCCTCCTCCCTCTCCTCCTCCTCTGCCGCCGCCTCCCGCCACCCCGTCCCCGACGACGAAGCCAGTCGCACCCAAAGCTGCGGAGGCCACCACAGCCCCCCCGGAGACGACGGCGGCGGCGGCGGCGACGCCTGCCCCGACGGCGGCGGCGACGCCTGCCCCGACGGCGGCGGCGACGCCTGCCCCGACGGCGGCGGCGACGCCTGCCCCGACGACGACGGCGACCCCCGCCCCCACCTCCACCCCTCCAGCCGGGGCCCCCACGACGCCGGCGCCGACCGCGAGACCGACCGCGACGCCGGCGCCGACCCCGGCGCCGGCGCTCGTCCTGCGCGCCGTCCTCAGGCTCTCGGGCCCGGCCGTCGCGCCCTTCGACGCCGCCAAGACGTCGCTGCTCGTCCGCGCCGTCGTCGCCTCCGTCGACGGCGTCGGCTCCGCGGGGGACGTCTCCGTGCTGGGCGTCGCCGAGAGCGGGGGCGCTGGTGCGGCGACGGAGCCGGTCTCGAGCGTCGCCTCTGTCGGAGCGAGGAGGAAGCTCCTGTTCCCCTCGCCATCGCCGCCGTCGTCGTTGCCGTCGCCGTCGTTTCCGTCGTTTCCGTCGTTTCCGTCGTCGAGGCGGGCCCTCTCTCAGATATCGGACCCGGCGGCAGACGCCACCCTCGTGGTCCGCACGGGGTCCTCGGAGAGGGCGCTGATAGCGCAGGACGACCTCGACGCGGCGGTGACGAGCGGGGCGCTGCGGGTGAGAGAGAGAGAGAGAGAGAGAACAGATAAATGATTAGGGTTTTTTGTTTATTTCTTTAGGTTTACCCGCGTACTTCTCTATCTGTCGACTCTTTTCATTAGCTTCTTCCCATCAAAAACTTCAAAAATTAAAAACCATCACAGGCCGAGCTCACCGCCCTCGGCCTTCCCACCTCGGGCATCTCCGTCATCTCGTCGGGGACGCTGACGGCCGCGGCCGCGGGGGGGGTCTTCGGCTGCTCGCGCGGGAGCGCCGGGGGGCAGTGTCTCGGTGAGGATGCCTTTTTTTGTTTTTTTTCTCTCCCCGCGGATGTTTTTTCCAGTCTGGCCGCCGCATCACCCTTCCCCCCCCCCCACCCTCGAAACCAAAAAAAACCCCCCAAAAGCAGCCTCGGAGAGCAGCAAGCCCTCGCTGTCCATCGGTGCCTGGATCGGCGTCGGCCTCGCGGTACTCGCCGCTACGGCCGCGGTTCTCTTCTTCCTCAGGGCCTGCGTCCGCAACGCCGCCGCCGCTCCTTCCGCTCCTTCCGCTCCGTCCGCCGCTCCTCCTTCCTCCACCAGCAGAAATGGAGGAGGAGACAACGCCTCCTCCTCCCCGACGGGGGCCTCGGCCGCGGCGCCCTTCTGGTCGTCGTGGTCGCCGAGGGGCTCCCCCCGCGGCGAAGGGACGCCGACGAAAAAGGGAGGCAAGGGAGGAGGAGGAGAGAACGTCTTCTCCGTGACGGCGACCGCTGCTGCTGCTTCTGCTCCTGCTTTTGGTGCCGTTTCCGCTTCCGCGCCGCCGCCGCTGACGTCTCACGCGCTCGACCCTCCTCCGAGCGGCGGCGGTGGCAGCTCTGGCGGTCGCGCCAAGCAAAAGTGAAAGAAGAAGGAAGAAAGAAAGTTGGGGATGCAAAGTTGAAAAGAAAGTGCGTGTTTCGTGCTGCCTCTCTTTCGCTCTTCTTCTGCACCTTCGTCTTCGATCACTTCCAAACGGCATCGTCGCTTCGACGGGCCTTTCTCTCTCTCAAGGAAAGCGCGCCGCTGCTGCGTAAATAAGAGAGCAAGAAGAAAAAAAGACGACCCACAAAGAGTACGAGAAAATTATATTTTTATATTACCGTGGAAATTCGAATTGGTCACCTATAATTTCTTCCGCTCTCGAAATCCACGAAAGGTTTTGAAAGAGAAAAAAGAAGAATGCGGCTGTCGTATAGGTGGTTAGTACGCTACGTTGTGGGAATTGTTTCTTGATTGATAGAATTCGCGTGCTTGATTTCGATCAAGAGACAACAACGTTTCTGTTGACCGTCTTGCTATTCAGTGCCGCGTCCTTCCTTACATCTCGAACAACAAAACCGTAGAGAGCTGAGTTCGACTCTCAGCAGCCGCAGATGATTACTTCGTCTCCTGGCTTTGCTTTTTTTTTCTTTTGAGACGAGAGAGAGGGAGAGAGAGAGAGCGGCGGCGGAGGGGGGAGGAGGAGGGAGAGAAGAAGAGAGAGGAGGAGAGGGAAGAGGCGCGGCCGGGGTTCGTTTTCAAGAGGTCGAAGCATTTGGAGAAATCGTCTCGAAAGTCGCGCCGAAGCTCCATTTCATCCGATTCTGGTTGCGGTGATCGAGAATCATTTACGTTTTGAGCATCAAAAAGAGAGGAGAAAGTGAATGGCGCGGACTTGCGGTAGCTAGTCTCTCGGTGAAGAAGATGAAAAGTTGAATTGAGAAGACGATGTTGACGAGGCAGCAGTCACAGTCTCGTTTTTTTTTCTTCACTGTCGGGGATCGACTGAGCATTCGTTTTTCCTTTCTCTCTTTCTCGAGATCATGCTGTCCGGCGCGAAAGTCGTCGACGCCGAGGCTGCTCGCGCGGCCCTCCGCGCCGCTGAGGCAGAGAAGAAGAAAAGAGAGGGAGAAAGAAGAGGCGATGGCGACGCCTCATTGGCGACGTCGACAGCGACGACGGCGACGGCGGTGGGGACTTCCCTCCAGCAGCAGCAGCAGCAAAAACCGCAGCAGCAGCGCGAGGCGTGGCTCACGGACCCGTCCCTCGCCCGCCAGAGGCGGCCTTCCCCGCCGCCGCCTCGCGCCGGCGTTCCCGCCTCCGCCGGCATCCACGCGGAGAGGCCCGCTGGCCTCTCCGCCGGGGCGATAGCAGCAGCAGCAGCAGCAGCAGGGGCCGCCCCTCCTCCCGCCGCCGCCCCTTCCGCTCCCTCCTCCTCTGCCGCCGCCGCTGTAGTCGGCGACGGGGGGGCCTCGTGGCGCCTCAAGGCCCTCCGGCGCGCGCAGCAGGAAGCCTCGGCGGCAGGGAGGGACGTGCGTGAGGTCGTCGAGGAGCGGTGGGGCTCCGTGGCCGAGCTCGCGGCGGCTGCCGTCGGGCAACGAGGCAGGCGAGGCGACGGCGGCGGCGGGGGCTCTTCCTCCCTCGCGCACCTCCACGCCGCGAGGGACCGTGCGAGGGCTCTTGGCGTCGAGGAGAGGCTGGCGGAGAGGAGGGCCGAGAACGATGCGGCGATGGGGGAGGAGCGGCCGAGGGAGCGGGACCGCGGGGGGAGGGGAAGGGAGGAGGAGCGCCGCGCCGATGGCGACCGCCGCGGCCGCGACCGCGACCGTGACGAATGCGACGAACGCTCCGTTCCCTACCTCTCCTCCTCCGCCGCCGGCGAACACATGCGCAGGCCAGTGGAGGGAGGCGGCGGCGGGCTGTCGTGGAGGAGAAGGGACGACGGCGACCGGGGCGGCCGAGGCCGTGACCGCGACCGCGAGAAACCCGGCCGGAGCGGTGCGAGAGACCATGGCGACCGCGACCGCGACCGCGGGAGGAACGGCGGCGGCAGCAGCTACCGCCCCCGCCGCGACGCGGAGGACGAAGAGAGGGCCGCGCTGCTCTCCGCCGCCGCCCCCTCGATGAACGCCTTCGCGTCCGACGGGTCCTTTATGAGACGGTTTGAAGGCAGCGGCGAGCGGGGAGGGACGGAAAAGGAGAAGGAGAAGGAGAAGGAGATTTTGGAAGCGGCGACGACCGCCGAGGAGAGGAGGGCAACGGCGGCGGCGCCGCCGCAGCCTTCCGCGCCTCCCGCCCCTCGCCCCTCTGCTCCTCCTGCTCCAGCTCCAGCTCCCCAGACTTCTTCTTCTTCCTTCAAGGCCTCCGACGCCAACCGAGGTGCCGCTGCGGCGCTGCGGGCGCGCCTCGGAGGGTCGTCGTCCGCCGCTCGTCCTCCCCCTCTTCCTTTATCTTCCAATGCCTCCGCTCCCGCTCCCGCGGCTGCTGCTGCTGCTGGCGACAGGCGAGAGGTCGTCGACCTCCCCCTCGTCGATCACCGGGGCAGGGCGGCCCCGGGCGCCTTTGGGAGAGCCGCTGCCGTCGCCGTCCCCCTCAACAACCGGGAAGCTCGCAAGCTCGACCGCTACGACGCCGACGGGACGAGATCGCGATACTTCAAGGGCGACGACGCTTCCGCTCATCTGTTCGCCACCGAGCTCGCCAAGCGCACCCGCCTGGGCGACGACGCCGGCGTCTCTCTGAATGTCGACGGCGCACTCGCGAATGCGATCCTGAGGCAAGGGGCGAGGTACAAGGCCGGCAACGCCGCAAACGACTTTGGCGCCGACGAGGAGTATGACGCCGACGCCGGGCTCGACTCTTTGGAGGACCCGCGCTTTTCTAAAAAGAGGCGCAAGCATGGAAACTCAACGCAGCAGGAGCGCGCGAGGGCCGCGCTGGTCGGGGCCGCGACGCGGGAGCAGAGGGCGCTGGACTCGTGCCAGTGGTGCCTCCGCGGAGGAGGCGGAAGAGGGGGCGGGAACGACGGCGGCGGCGCCCAGCCCTCGCCGCCGCTCTTCTTCGTCGTGGCTGCGACAGAGAGGGCCTTCCTCGCCGTTCCCTCCGTCAGCCGCCGCCTCGTGCCGGGGCAGCTCATCATCGCCCCGGCGAGGCACGCGCCCTCGGTGAGAAGAGAGAGTTCGCTTTTTTTTTTTTTGAGAGAAAGAGAGAGAGAGAGGCAAGCGAAAGGGAGGCCAAAAAAAAAAGAGTTTCAACACTCACCTCTTCTCCCCCCTCGTATCTCTCTTTCGAAACTTTTCTGTTCACCCCTCCGACGACAGGAGCGCGAGGTCGACGAGGACGTCGCCACGGACATGCGCAACTTCAAGAAGACGGCGATCCGGATGCACCTGGCCGGGTTCGGGCAATCTTCGCAAGCGCATGAATCCTCGAGCTCACCATCATCGAACGCCGCCGCCGCCGCGACGACGACGCTCTTTGTCGAGAGCGCGCTGCGGCCGAGGGACACGCGCTCGCACGCAGCCGTGCAGTGCTTCCCCCTCGGACCCTCCGCGGCCACCGCCGCCCCGGCCGTGATAAAGCAGTCCGTCGACGACGCCAGCAACGAGTGGAGCACTCACCACTCGAAGAGGCTCATCGAGACGGGGAGGACCGAGAAGGGGCAGCACCGGACGCTGGCGTCGTCGGTCCCGCCCGGCTTCGGGTACCTGCGGTTCGAGCTGGGCCTGTCGAGGGGCTGGGTGTCGGTGGTCGACGACGACGCCGACACGGCCAAGAGGGCCGACCTGGGCAGGGCGGTGCCCGTGGCGCTGCTGCGGCTGCCGCCCGAGGCCGGGAAGGGGGGGCGGCGGGGAGCGCGGGGGAACCGAGGAGGAGGAGGAAGAGGAGGAGGGGGAGCGCGAGAGGAGGAAGCGGAGAGGGAGGAGAACAGGGCGGCGCTGCTGGAGGCCAAGAGGGCCTTTGCGCCCTTTGGGGAGTGGGTGCTTTAGAAAGGCGTGCCCCTTGGGCGCGCATGGTTGAGTGTAAAAGTAGTAGAGAGATGATTCGGAACCGATGGAGAGGAGGACGTTTTTTTTTTTTTGTTTTGTTTGAGCGAGCGGAAGCGAAGCTAGCCACTCTTTCTTCCTGCTCTCCCAGAAACAACCAATTCCCGCCCTCTTCTTCTCTCCTCTTGGATATCCCACAGGTACGTTCAAAATCGCACTGCAGCCTCTCTGTCGATACACGACTCCCCGCGCGTGCCAATTGGATGGAAAAAAAGAGCGAGCGAGCGATAGAGCGAAGGAGAGAGAGAGCACTCGCGGCGTCCCTCGATTGCAAAACGACTGCCAGCATCTCGCATCGAGAAGAGCCAAAAGCGGGGCCTCTTCAGAATTCGCTCTCGTCCCTTTCGAGTTCATTCTCTTTCTTTTTCCCCCACGCAAATGATCTCGATACGAACCATTTTGATCTCTCTCAACAATCCGCGGGCTCGGAGAGGAGAGCGCGCCAGCTGGAGATTCGGTCGCGAGTGTCGGCAATCGTCGGCGTCAACGCCCTTTTTTTGTCGAACCGGTTCACCTCCACCCCATCTCAATCAAACCTCACCCCCCTCTCTCAATCCGTAAAAGATTCAAAGCAGGCACTTCCTTTTTCCTTCGCGACAGAAGCTGAGATGATCAAGCGCGTGATCGTTTCGACCCTGCTGGTCGGCTGCGTGGCTCTCGGTAAGGAAAGAGGAGGAAACTCGTCGGAAAGGCTTCGAGACGAGGGAGCTTTCTTCACCGTCTTTGTCGTCGTCGTCGCGGCTTCCAAGAGAAATCGTCAGCGCTTTTTTTTTTCCCTTCCTTTTCTCTCACCTTTTATTTTTATTTTTTTGCTCACGATTCTCCTCCTCAAAAACCAAACCTTGAACATCTCCCCCTTTTCCCCTCCAAAAAACAAAAAACCACAGCCGCGGCCCAGGGCGACTCCTCCGCCGCGGCCTCTGCCGCCGCGAGCAAGTCCAAGGGCGCCGACGCCCTCGACGCCATGCTCTCGGCGTCCAAGCCCGCGGCCCCCTCGGCCAACAACGGGACGGCCCCCGCCTCCCCGGCCCCGGCCCCCGCGTCCTCCTCCTCCTCCTCCTCCTCGCCCCCGGCCCCGGCCCCGGCCAAGGCCTCCTCCGCGACGACGGGAGGCTCCTCGGCCGCGGGCTGCTCCACGCCCCTGCAGTGGCTCCAGAACAGCGGAAACCACAAGAAGTTCCTGCAGCTGATCGATGCGACGCCCGCGGCGGCGCGCCTCGCCGAAATCCTCGACTCGCCCGACGTCGCGCTGACGCTGCTGGCCCCGACCGACGACGCGATCGCGGACTCGCTCTCGAAGCAGGGGCTGTCGTTCTCGGACCTGGTGGTGAGAGAGGAGAGAGGGTGCTTTTTCTCGGGAAGTTTTTTTGTTTGGTTTCGGCACTCCCTGCACGAGAAGAGCGAGAGAGAGAGAGAAGGGAGAGAGAGCGAGAGAGAAAAAAAACTCACTCACGAGACCTCGACCTCTTTTTTCCTTCTTCAAAAAACCAAAAAATGACCCCCCCCCCCGAACAGGCCAACCCCGCGCTGTCGCTGATGGTCCTGCAGTTTCACATGCTGCCCAATCCGATCCCGACGGACCAGTTTGTGAATGGCTACTCTTTCAACACGGTGAATTCTTAACCTTTCATTTTTTCTTTGGCTCGATTCTTTTCGTTTTTTTCGAAGAGAGTCATTCTTTGAAACCTGATCGAAACTCACTCCCCTTTTTCTGTTCCTGCCCCCCCCCCCTCTCCTCTCCTCTCCTCTTCTCTCCTCTCCACTCCTCTCTCCTCCTCTTCAACCCCCCCCCCCCCAACCAACCAAACAACCCCCTCCCCAACCTCCCCCCCGGAGCCAACTTCCAGGACCCGGCGTCGGTCGCCAAGGGGGGGGCGGACC
>Ga0114918_10000943_pt1 | contig 25690 bp, 21 predicted proteins | sample LantaG_FD_87015 | JGI IMG/M metagenome (GOLD analysis project Ga0114918, IMG submission 87015) | Deep subsurface microbial communities from Baltic Sea to uncover new lineages of life (NeLLi) - Landsort_02402 metaG | ecosystem: Environmental > Aquatic > Marine > Oceanic > Sediment | place...
AATTACCTCCAGTATCCGTTCACTTTCTGACATGTAGATGTCTGGAGCCAGCAAGTCTATAGCAGGAGCCGCTGCTTTCCAGATCGGGATCACATTGTCTGTCGGTCCTCCGCTTTCATAAGTTGATGCATTGGGATTACTTATAGGATCGCGCAGCGCAGCGTTTACGTATAACGGCAATTGATTTACTGATTTGCCTGCTTCTGCAATGTACCCGATGTACCGGGCGACTGACCAGGCATGGAAATATTCGTCGGCATCGGCTCCGAAAACCTCCTGCCAGGTTCCACTGGCAACGACCGGCTTGTTCAGCGCCTTGAGTATCTCGGGTTTAAGCAGTTCCTCCGGCACAGATCCTTCAAAAAGTTTCCGGGCTTCAGGAGAGTAATCACGCACACTCCCCCAGGATCCCGGTTCGTTTTCAACCTGTACCATCAGTACTGTATTCTGAGGATCGGCTTTTTTCAAATACGCCATCACTGCTGAAAAAGCTTTTGCGTCGGCTTCCATAGCAGCCTGTGTGTGCGGCGAAGGTGAATCAACCGGTTGACCGTTACGGCCGGTAATGTTGGGATATTTCATGGCATCGCGCTTCATCCATTCGGGCATATAGTGATTGCTTCCGTTTTTCCAGGTGCCAAACCAAAGAATCACAAGATGCACCTTATGCTCCCGTGCTTGCGTAAGAAGTGTGTCTATAAGCGAAAAGTCATATTTCCCGGGCTGCGCCTCAATCTGTTCCCAGTAGATTGGAGTTTCAAGGGTGTTAGCGTGCATTGCTTTAATCGCTGTCCATACTGCCGGCAGCATTCCCGGCCAGGAGCTGGAGTTATGTGCCTGGCCTCCCAGCATCAGGAATGGCTGTCCATCCACCAAAAGAGCATGACGGCCATCTTTTTCGATAATAGTCGGCATCATTTTCGCACCCGACTGGCAAAACAGTGTGCCAGACGCTGACAAAACTACTGTAGATACTATGGCTATTATCCGCATTATTGTTTTCTTTTTCATTATTGTAATTATTTTCATTAGAGTATTCCTTCATATAATTTATTTGCTTGCCCTGGTTGAAACAACTTGCAAAACAGCATCTTTGAGATCAGCTGAGGAAGCAGTAATACGTATATTCCCGCTTTTTTCAGTTGACTGTATTACTGCAAGTGCCAGTCCGTTAAAGGTGTTCCGCTGTTTGCTTTTCATCGGTGTTTTGTCATGGGGATTGCCGTTATCTGTGCCAACCAGGATCCCCTCTCCCTCAACCTTAAATTCAACAAGGTTATTCGCATCGGGAACAGTCAATCCGTTTTCGTCAATAATTTCCACTTTAATATTGACAATATCCCAGGCATCTGCACTAAGTTCCATTTTATCCGCTGATAAACGTATAGCTGCAGGCCTGGAGGCTGTATGCACCTCTTCTGTCACAATTTTCCCGTTTTTTCTTCCCACCGCTTTCAGGGTGCCTGGCTCATAAGGTACGCCCCATGTTAAATGCAGATCGGATGTGGTAGGTGCAATATAGGGACGGGTATATGTATTCCATGCTTTAGTGTGACCTTGCTGGGGAAAGACATAAGATTTTTTACCAAATGACTTGCCATTCAGGAAAAGTTCAACAGTGTCGCAATTGGTATATGCAATTACTGAAATAACCCTGCCTTCATGACCTTCCCAATTCCAATGTGGGAAAAGATGAACCATAGGCTCTCTGGTCCATTGGCTTTTATAAAAGTAATACCCGTCTTTGGGAAAACCACAAAGATCGATAACACCGGAACTTGAATTCTTACTTGGCCACCAGGCTTCCCCAAGATAGTCAATTCCTGTCCACATAAAATCGCCTACGACATAATCATTTACCAGGGTAAATTTCCATAATTGCTCAGCCTGGATCATGCCTAACCTGTAATCTCTTGAACGGCCCGGCCCTCTTTCAGGCAGGTCTCGTTCTATTGAATATTGCCCTCTGATGTCACCTACAGAAATATTTTCTGTTCCTATCATTTTCCAATCCGAATGATCATGTCTGTCTATGCTGTAATATAATTCTCTGCGTTCATTCCACCTGTCAACATAATTATAGCCAACGATATCCTGTAATTCCAGGAATGGAAGTTTTGCGGGGCCGTCGCCGGCGGCAATTCTGTCGTTCGCCTGAGTAACCGGCCGGGTAGGATCCTCCTTATGGAAGACTTCAACCAGCTTTTGCAGTACTTCACTGCCGGTTTCGGATACCTGTTCAATGACTTCATTGCCGGCACTCCATATCACAATGGATGGGTGATTACGATCGCGCCGGATCATGGAAAGCAAATCTGATTTCCACCATTCTTCAAAATATAAATGATAGCTGAAGTCCACCTGTCCTTTTTTAAGTATCCATTCATCGAAGATTTCATCCATAACCAGGAATCCCATTTTATCACACAGGTCAAGAAATTCCGGTGCCGGAGGATTATGTGATGTCCGGATGGCATTGCAACCCATATCTTTGAGTAGCTGCAGCCGCCTTATCCAAGACTGTTCCGGAATTGCGGTACCGAGACAACCTGCATCGTGATGCAGACATACACCATTCATCTTCACGTGTTTACCGTTAAGAAAAAAGCCTTTATCAGTATCATACTCAATTTTCCGGATACCAAAAGTTGAAATGTAACTGTCAATTGGTTTAGTTCCTTCCACCGCATAAGATTGCAGAGTGTATATAGAGGGTGTTTCAATTGACCACAGTTCAGGAGAGTCGACTTTAAGAGATTGTTCAACATCTGTTTTTCCCGCTGAAGTGAGTGTCACAGGTGTTTCAACAACTGCAACTTCTTTACCTGATCCTTTTATTACTACAGATCTTAAAACCAGATTTTTAGAAACCTCCCGGTGGTTCTCAATTGAAGTGCGGACCGAAATTGTTGCAGATGATGAATCTACCTGGGGTGTGGTAATATAAGTTCCCCATTGGGCTATATGAACGGAACCTGCAATATTCAACCAGACATGGCGGTATATGCCTGAGCCCGAGTACCAGCGGCTGTTTGGCTGAAGAGAATTATCAACCCTCACAGCTATTATGTTTTCCCCTTTTTTAATGAATGGTGTCAGATCGTAGTAAAAACTTGTGTAGCCATACGGATGTTTTCCCAGATGATGTCCGTTTAACCAGACATCGCTATTCATATATACACCATCAAATTCAATCCAGAATTGCTGGTCTTTACCAACTGAAGCCAAATTAAAGTGTTTACGGTACCAGCCGATACCTGTTGGGAGATAACCGCCTGCTCCTCTTGTGATTGCATCTTCCTTAAATTCTCCTTCTATGCTCCAGTCATGCGGAAGATTGATAGTTCTCCAATCCGCATCATTAAAATTCTGCTTTTCTGCACCATTTACATCGGACTGTATAAACTTCCAGTTCTTATCCATCAACAAATGCTGCCGGGATTCCGGTATGGCAGACCAGACATTTAAAGTAAATATCTGTATTAAACCAAGACTGAGAATAACAAAAGATTTTTTCATATTTTTTTCTAATGATAATTTCAGTTTTACTAATAACTCTGATTAAGGAGAACAAAATTTCTTAATCAGTTCCAATTTACAATTTATCTGAGAATTAAGAATAAATAATGTATCCACGATATGCAAAAAATTCCTCGTATTGAATTAATAACAGCCAGACTGTCATTCTCAGTAGTCAGTAAAAATTATTGACTTCTCATAGTTTCCTTTATCTTTAGAGGTCATTTACCGGTTTGGCCTTAAAGGTTCATTGCATATTCTGTGTATTAAACCGTTCAGATAATATATTCAGATTCTAATAATTGAATATATTTTCATGCAAAGAAAAGTGATTTGAAGAAATGAAATGGTTCGAATTTAAAAAGCTGACAGGTATAAACATCAGGCTGCGGGTCAGAGAATTGATCTATTTTCTGCGGACTTCAGATGCCAGTTATTTCCTTGTTTTCTCAATCCTTGTAGGTACCGGGACAGCTTTCGGAGCAATTTTCTTCCGCTGGCTTATAATGCAGATTAATAATCTCTTTTTTGTTAAGGGTGAAAATCTTCTGGGATTCATGGGGCATTACTATATAATAATTATCCCGGCTATCGGTGGATTATTGGTTGGCCCCATTGTACATTTCTTTGCCAGGGAAGCCAAAGGACATGGTGTTCCGGAAGTTATAAATGCGATGGTGACAAACGGGGGAAGAATAAGACCAAGAGTAGCTGTTATCAAGACCCTGGCATCAGCGATCTGCATCGGTTCAGGAGGATCAGCCGGGAGAGAAGGACCGATAATACAGATCGGTTCTGCACTTGGATCCTCTATCGGACAACTTTTCAACATGACCGAAGAGAAGACAAAAACGCTGGTTGCCTGCGGGGCCGGTGCAGGTATTGCAGCAACCTTTAATGCACCCCTGGGAGGTATATTTTTTGCTCTGGAAGTGATTCTGAGAGAATACGGATTAAAAAATTTCTCATCTGTGGTCCTTTCATCAGTTACTGCCACAGTGATTTCCAGGTCTTTCCTCGGTGATCATCCTACTTTTCACACTCCTCCATTTCAGCTATACAGCATAATGGACATGCCGTATTATTTAATCTTTGGATTATTTACGGCTCTGGTTGCATTGTTATTCATTAAAGTACTTTACAAGAGTGAAGATATCTTTAACAGCATCAAAATGCCTGCCTATCTGAAACCTGCACTGGGCGGCCTGATGATAGGCTTGATCGGACTTTTCTTCCCGCAGGTTTTTGGTGTCGGCTACGATGTAATCGAAAGCACAATAAATGGGGAAATAGTGATTGGTATTGTAGTAGCCCTTGTATTCCTGAAAATAATTGCTACATCAATTACACTTGGGTCAGGAGGTTCCGGAGGTATATTTGCCCCGTCACTCTTTATAGGGGCATTGCTGGGTGAAGCTTTTGGTAGAACAGCAACTATAATATTGCCGTCAACCGTGATACCTCCGGGTGCATTTGCCCTGGTTGGAATGGCTGCCGTTTTTGCAGGCACATCACATGCTCCTATATCTGCTATCCTCCTCCTGTTTGAAATGACCGGTAACTACCAGATACTACCACCACTAATGGTAACCTGTGTTATAACTGTCGTCCTGGTAAGATGGATATCAAAACCTTCAATTTATACTCTTAAACTACTAAGGAGGGGTATAGATATTGAAAAGTACACCGAGGTGGATCTCATGGACAGCATCACCGTTTCTGAAGCGATGATTAAAGATGTAATTGCGGTTAATGAATCTGAAACAGTCAGAGATGTCGGATTAAAGATTAAGAAAACAAACCACAGAGGTTTCCCGGTAATATCGAAGGACGGTAGATTAGTCGGGATGGTCACACGCCAGGATATTAACAAAGCTCTTCAAAGCGAAGATGCTGATTCCGCCGTTCAAAAAGTAATGACAAAAGACATTATTGTCTGTTTTCCTAATGAAAGTCTTAAAACTGCACTCAATAAGATGGCAAGAAAAAATATAGGCCGGATACCTGTAGTCGAGAAAGAAAAACGTGAGAAAATAATCGGCATTCTGACAAGAAAAAGTATTATAAATGCATATAATTATTCGCTTGACCGTATCTCTGGAAGACCAGCAGATAATCCCATATTACATGATTAACTGTAATTAAACGTAGAAATCACAATTCCTTCAGGGCTCCCAACATTGCCACAACATTTTCAAAAGGCACATTAGCCTGAATGTTGTGGACCGTATTGAAAACAAATCCTCCGTTTTTATTCAATATATCACACTGCCTTTTGATCTGTTCTTTGACCTGCTCAGGTGTCCCAAAAGCAAATACTCCCTGGGTATCAGCTCCTCCTCCCCAAAATACTATCCGGTCGCCATATTTCTTTTTCAATAATTGTGGATCCATGCCCGCTGCATTTATCTGGACAGGATTAATTATGTCAAATCCTACTTCGATGAAGAGATCCATTAATGTCTCAACTGCCCCGCATGAGTGCTTGAATGTTTTCCATTGTGTATTCTGATGGATCCAGTCATTTACTTTTTTATAATAAGGCAGCCATACCCTGCTGAAAGTTTCGGGAGAGCAAAAAGTGGAATTCTGGGTGCCAAAATCTGCGCCGCAGATATAGACAACATCAATTTTGTTCCCGATTACACTGTATAATTTTTTCAGGTTATCAATGGCAATATCGGTCTCCCTGTCATAGACTTCCTTTATAAAATCTTCCCTTGTCAGAGTTGAGATATACCATTCTTCAACACCCCTGATACCTCTGGGATGTTTTAATCCGACAGCCGGCACAAGTGCAATATCCCCCAGGGCTGTTCCACCGGGGTTTGCGATAACTGCTTTTGAGAGGGATTGAATTTCTTCAACCCGGGTTTTCCAGTAATTGAGATCATGTTCTGTTATAAGGGCGAACTCTTCAAGGTTGTCTTCCACTTTAAGCACGGAATCATCAATAGGTTGCTGGCGGTCAAGGGCATCAAAAAAGTAACCCGATTTAGGCATCATGGCACTTGGAGGAACTGTTGTATCTCCCTCCGGATGAATAAGCATATCTCCATTGCTGTTATATGTACAATTAAAGTTACCAGGAAGCAGAACCTCCTGTCCCCAGAATGTTCTGTGCGCTGTCCAGTCTTTATTCGGAATGCCGAACATATTATTTTCACCTGAGAGTCCTATAACGTCAATATCCATGGCATCGACCAGTTCCATATCAATCTCGCCCAACATCTGGTATGGTTCGATAACCTTAACCGGCCTCTTTTCCAACCCGTAGTATTCCCTTAGCTTTTCAACAACAAGGACATGGATACCTGTCACCGGTGTTGCTCCGAAGTCAACCACCACCCGGTCGGGCTGCCTGTGGCTGATGGTTTTAAGGAAGTTCTGCCTTGATGATTCCTTCATATAGCTCTGTTTTTGTATCATAAAGTTAATTTTTTTTGGAATCATTTTGATGCAGATTGTAATATTGTTTTATTATCCTTTTTTCCGAACTTATAGCTATATTGACATCATGAATATTGCATTTCAAATACCGGAACCGTTTCAGTTTAATCCCTTAAAACATCATCTTGCATACATCAGGGAATATACATTCGATAAAATATCTGAAGACAATAAATCCGATATTAAAAGCCTGATCAGGGAGCTCAGGCATATCGGAACATCTGTTATGGATGTCTATTCGGGTAGATTATCAATTAAAAGGATTTGCAGGGAGATTACAGAATTTCTTAACTCTGAAAAGTTGATGGAAAGAAGGGTTTTTTCTGCCTGGACAGGGAAGAGGTTCAATGATTTCAGGATGGTTACACTGTCAGATAAATCTCAATGGATGCTAAAATATCACAATGATGAGTCGAGATATGTCCATACTTTTCCTTCAAGATTAAGTCCCCATACATTCAGGGTTAAGGCTAATACACTGAAATCGGCTATCCTTTACTATATCCTGATAGGCAAGGATTATATTTCCCGAAGGGATCTTAACAATGCCAGATCGTTGCTGGGTTTATCGCCAGTAAAGGATCCTTCTGAAGCTAAGGCTATTACGGAGATGATTGAAATATTACGGGTGTAAATCCTCCAACCCTTAGCGTTCTCGTCGCCCCTGATCCTCAATTTCCTGATGCCTGCTATATACAAGAAGAAACGGCATATAAGCCGTTTCTGCGTTTCGTGATCCCGGGGCGATTCGAACGCCCAACCAACAGAACCGGAATCTGTCATTCTATCCATTGAACTACGGGACCATTGTGGCTGTAAAATTATAACCATTAGGCGGGTTTTACAACAAATTGCCAATTATTTCCTATTTTCGCAGACCAAATAACCGGCTATATGATTGCGGATTTCGGATTTTAAATTGCGGATTGTAAAAAATTAATTCGAAATCGAAAATCCGAAATCCGAAATTTATCCCGGGGAAGAAAGATTTAATACAAACTGTTAATATGGATTACGATTTCACAGCGATTGAGAAAAAGTGGCAGAAATACTGGGAGGAAAACAAGACTTTCAAAACTCCGGACGACTTAACCAATCCAAACAAATGCTATATACTCGATATGTTCCCTTACCCGTCAGGAGCAGGTCTTCATGTTGGACACCCTGAAGGTTACACCGCTACTGACATATACAGCAGGTATAAAAGGATGAAGGGATTTAATGTTCTTCACCCAATGGGCTGGGATGCCTTCGGATTGCCTGCTGAACAGTATGCCTTCCAGACGGGAACACATCCCTCAATTACTACAAAAAACAACTGTGATACTTTCAGACGGCAGATAAAAGAGCTGGGGCTGAGCTATGACTGGGAAAAAGAAATAAATACTACAAATCCTCAATATTTCAATTGGACACAATGGATTTTTATACAATTGTACAATACATGGTTTAATGAGACACTTCAGAAAGGAAGACCAATTTCTGAACTGACAATACCTGAAGAGATTAATAAACTCGGTGAAAAGGAGGTTCAGAAATATATCGCATCAAAAAGAATTGCCTATTACGAGGATGCCCAGGTATGGTGGTGCCCTGACTGCAGGATAGTATGTGCAAATGAGGAGGTCCTTTATGATGGTTCACATGAGAAATGCGGTAACAGAGTGGAAAAGAAAAACCTTAAACAATGGCTGCTCCGAATCCCCCTGTACGCTGAAAGACTGTTGTCGGGATTTGAAAAACTCGACTGGCCCGAAGGAATCAAGGAAATGCAACGTAACTGGATCGGAAGATCAACAGGCGCTGAAGTCGATTTCACCATCGATGGACTGAATGAAAAAATGACCGTTTTTACCACCCGTCCCGATACATTGTTCGGTGCAACATATATGGTAATTGCTCCTGAATACCCTCTTATCGACGCTATAACAACGGATGAAAACAGGGAAAAAGTAAACAAATACAAAAAAGCAGCATCACTCAAATCAGATCTCGATCGTACTGATCTGGCAAAGGAAAAAACCGGTGTCTTCACCGGCAGATATGCTGTTAACCCGGTAAACAACAAAAAAATACCCGTATGGGTGGCCGATTATGTCCTCACTGGATATGGTACCGGCGCAATAATGGCAGTGCCTGCTCATGATACACGCGATTTCGAATTTGCTGAAAAATTCGACCTCCCGATAGTCTGTATACAGGATCCGGATGTATCAGACCATGATCAGAAAAAGAGAATAATCGAAGGGAAAGAGTGCTGGACAGAAGACGGGAAATATATCAATTCAGGTGATAACATAACAGGAATAGATATAAACGGCCTTAACAAAGAAGCAGGAATAGCAAAAATCATAAAATGGCTTGAATCAAAAAATCTCGGAAAGGCAAAAGTCAATTACAAGCTGCGCGACTGGCTTTTCAGCAGACAGAGGTACTGGGGTGAACCTTTCCCGGTTATTCACTGGGAGGACGGTGAAATAACCGTTCTTGATGAAAAAGAATTGCCGCTTGAACTTCCTGAACTTGAGAATTATCTGCCCGGTGAAAGCGGTGAATCACCTCTTGCAAACGCTACAGAATGGCTCAATGTAACCGATAAATCGGGACGAAAAGGAAGAAGGGAAACAAATACAATGCCTCAGTGGGCAGGATCATGCTGGTACTATCTCCGATTTATTGATCCATTAAATAAAGAAAGGATATTTGATCCGGAAAAGGAAAAATACTGGATGCCTGTTGACCTATATATAGGCGGTGCAGAGCATGCCGTTCTCCACCTTCTCTACAGCCGTTTCTGGCATAAAGTACTGTATGACCTCGGTATTGTCTCAACTGATGAACCTTATCTCCGCTTATTCAACCAGGGAATGATACTGGCATTTGCCTATGAGAATAAGGCAGGGGCAAAAGTCCCGGCCGATATGGTGGAAGAGAGGGATGGAAAATTTTACCATACTGAAACCGGGGCCGAACTGAAGCAGATAGTGGCAAAAATGTCGAAATCGCTTAAAAATGTGATTAATCCTGATGATGTAATTGCAAAATATGGAGCGGATTCTCTGAGACTTTATGAGATGTTCATGGGACCTCTCGACATAATAAAACCATGGGATGACAAAGGTGTTAAAGGTGTTTTCAATTTCCTGGGAAGAACTTTCAGGTTCTTTTCAAACCCTGAGAATATTACTACTGGAAAGGAGGATGAAGAAGTATTAAAGGGACTGCATCAGGCTATCAGGAAAGTTGAGGGTGATATCGAAAACCTGCGCTTCAATACTGCAATCTCGGCAATGATGATATTCCTGAATATTACGATCAAAAAGGGGCATGTGACAAAAGATACTGCATGCACCTTTGCTAAAATCCTCTCTCCTTTTGCACCACACCTGGCTGAAGAGCTGTGGAACCTTCAGGGAAAAGACAAAACTCTTGCCTTCGAACCATGGCCGGAGGTGAATGAGGAATACCTGAAGGAGGATGTATTTGAATACCCGGTTTCATTCAATGGTAAGCTGCGGTTCAAAATCTCACTCCCTGTAAACATGGGAAAAGAGGAGATAATTAAAAATGTAATGGCTGATGAAAGGGCAAAAAAATGGCTCGAAACCGGAACTGTAACAAACATTATTGTTGTCCCTAACCGAATTGTAAACATAGTTATAAAGAGCTGATGATCACCAGGATAAAAATCATATTCCTCTTATCTTCAACCATATTGCTCGCATCCTGCGGATATTTTTCAAAGGATAACCCGGAACTTCAGGGTCTGGTTTCTGATACATTGCCTGCACAGGAAGAAAAAACACCCAATTACCTTTTCGGAATTCCTTCCGACTCATTCAATCTTATTTCCGGACATATCAGACCGAATGGTTTCCTGTCGAATATTCTTCTTGAGCATGGTATCAGCATGCAGGAGATTGATCAACTGGTCAGAAATTCCGAATCTGTCTTTGATGTGAAAACCATAAGGGCGGGGAATAATTATACTCTTTTCTGCGATACCGACTCAACAGCCAGGTTAAGGTATCTTGTTTATGAGCATGACCCCACAACCTGTTACGTTTTCAGTTTCATTGACTCACTTAATATAACCCCCTACACAAAGGAAATAAGGAAAATAATAATGTACTCTACAGGAACGATTGAAACATCTCTCTGGGAATCAATAATCGAAGGAGGATTACATCCCACACTCGTCAATGAACTCTCTGACATATTTGCCTGGACCGTTGATTTTTTCGGGTTACAGAAGGGAGACAGTTTCAAGGTGATCTATGAGGAAATGTTCATTGATGATGAATCTCTTGGAGCAGGAAAGATCTATGGAGCCCGGTTTACATGGGCCGGAAAGACAATTACTGCTATTCCTTTTATCCAGGATGGTAAAGAGACCTTTTTCGATGTTGAGGGGAACAGCCTCAGGAAAGCCTTTCTCAAGGCTCCTTTGAGGTTTTCAAGGATATCCTCCCGCTTTTCATCCAGCAGGCTTCATCCGATCCTCAGGATACGCCGGCCGCATTATGGTGTTGATTATGCTGCACCTGTGGGAACACCTGTTCATGCCATTGGTGACGGCAGAGTGACTTCTGCCGGAACAGAAAACGGAGCCGGGAAAATGGTCAGAATCGTTCATAACAGTGTCTATTCAACTGCCTATCTGCATCTCAGCCGTTTTGGACCCGGAATACACAAGGGTGCTTTCGTTAAGCAGGGTGATATTATAGGGTATGTAGGAAGCACAGGACTTTCAACAGGACCACATCTTGACTTCAGAATTTATCAGAACGGATCACCTGTGGATCCGCTGAAGGTTGATGCACCGCCAGTTGAACCTGTGTCAGAAGAGAACCTTGAGAGATTCGAAAAGAATAAAGCTGTGGTCTTAAGTCTGCTCTCTACTTTTTAGTACCAGCAGCAAGCTCTTTTAAAAGTTTTTCTATTATCCCCGGGTAATGCTTATATTCAAGAGCATGTACCCTTGTGGCCAGTGACTTGGGAGTATCTGAAGGGGCCACCTTACATCTGGCCTGAAAAATAACATCCCCCTCATCATAGTATTTGTTTACATAATGGATGGTAATTCCGGATTCTTTGTCGCCATTGGCCAGTACTGCTTTATGGACTCTATCTCCATACATCCCCTTACCCCCGTAACGGGGTAGCAATGCCGGGTGGATATTGATAATGCGCTTTTCAAATGTTTCAAGAATATTTTCCGGAACCAGCCAGAGAAATCCCGCAAGGACTATTAAATCTATGTTATTCCCGAGAAGGATACCCAGCACCTCTTCTGAATTGTAAAAGTCATTATATTCGAAAAAACAGGTATTAATCTCCAGTGCCTTAGCTCTCTTTAAGACAGTGGCTTCACAACGGTTTGATAAAACAAGAGAGACTTTTGCTATCTTTTTGTTCGAAAAATATTTTATTATATTTTCGGCATTAGTCCCCGAGCCCGATGCAAATATAGCTATGTTCCTCATTTTGTGATATTTGTCACTTTTTGGGATTAAAGTGGATGGCCTTTCAGCATTAATTGTAATATATTGTATATCTGCAATTTAAATAGTGATATAAATAAAAAACATGAAATCATTTGAAAAATAAAGTACAAATATATTTCTTTGCATGGTTCAAAAGTAATATTAATTAAAATTTAACATTATGTCAGACATTGCCGCAAGAGTAAAAGAGATTATTGTTGACAAGCTCGGAGTTGACGAATCAGAAGTCACTGCTGAAGCCAGTTTTACTAATGATCTGGGTGCAGACTCTCTTGATACTGTTGAGCTGATCATGGAGTTTGAAAAAGAATTCAATATTGGAATTCCTGACGATCAGGCAGAGACAATAAGCACCGTTGGTGATGCAATCAAGTACATTGAGGAAAATGCAAAATAATTTTGCATAGCGTATACCCCATTTATGAGACGAGTTGTAGTAACAGGCCTTGGAGCATTAACTCCAATAGGCAAAAATTTGCATGAATACTGGGAAGGACTTAAGAGTGGTATTAGCGGAGCTAATATGATTACCCGCTTTGATACTGAAAAGTTCAAAACCAAATTTGCATGTGAAGTAAAGAATTACAACTCGTCTGATTATTTTGACAGAAAAGAGGCAAACAAGATTGATTTGTATACACAGTTTGCCTTGATTGCTACTGATGAAGCAGTTAAAGATTCCCGTCTGGACCTGGAAAAGGCGAATAAAAACAGGATAGGAGTAATCTGGGCCTCTGGCATTGGAGGGCTTGACACCTATTATCGGGCAATAAAGCAACATGTACTGGGAGATGGAACACCCCGGTTCAGTCCCTTTTTCATTCCCAAAATGATAAGTGATATTGCTGCCGGAGTAATTTCGATCAGATATGGTTTTAAAGGTCCTAATTTTGCTACCGTATCAGCATGTGCATCGTCCACAAATGCCATAATTGATGCCATAAACTATATCCGCTGGGATAAAGCAGATATTATCCTTTCCGGAGGTTCCGAAGCAGCAATAAATGAGCCTGGCATTGGGGGCTTCAATTCTATGCAAGCCATTTCAACGAACAATGCAGAGTACAAAACTGCTTCAAGACCTTTTGACAAAACCCGTGACGGATTTGTTCTTGCTGAAGGTGCCGGGGCACTTATAATTGAAGAATTAGAACACGCAAAAGCAAGAGGAGCAAGGATATATGCTGAATTCGTCGGCACAGGTATGACTGCCGATGCATACCATGTAACAGCGCCTCATCCCGATGGACTTGGAGCTCGTGATGTGATGCGGCTGGCTCTAGAAGATGCCTGCCTTAACCCGGAAGATGTCGATTATATCAATGTCCATGGAACTGCGACACCCCTGGGAGATATTTCTGAAGCCAGAGCTATCGTAGATGTATTTGGCGATCATTCATATAACTTTAATATAAGTTCAACAAAATCGATGACAGGGCATCTTCTCGGAGCAGCAGGTGCAATTGAAGCTATTGCAACAATAATGACTATAGTTCATGATATCATTCCTCCTACAATAAACTTCAAAGTGCCAGACCCTGAAGTTGATCAGAATCTGAATCTGACTTGCAACAAGGCCCATGAAAGAAAAGTCAATGTGGCTATCAGCAATACTTTCGGATTTGGAGGCCATAATGCTTCTGTCGTTATTAAAAAAGCCGAGGTTTAGTGTCGGTACTTAAAGGAAACCTTAACGGTACATATATCTTAAACAAACGGGTTTTTGGGTCAAACCTGAAGAAAATACTGGGCTTCCGTCCGGGAAACATTCGACTCTATGAAATAGCTTTTATCCACCGCTCAGCTTCTTTCACACTTCCTGACGGTAAAAAAGTTAACAACGAAAGACTTGAATATCTGGGAGATGCTATTCTCGATGCTATCCTTTCCGATTTTCTGTTTGTAAAGTTCCCCGATGCCGATGAGGGATTCATGACAATAATAAGGGCCAGGATCGTGAACAGGGATGTGCTTAACCAGCTTTCATTATCTATGGGGATCGATAAGATCCTTGTCAGCAAAATAAATACAGTTTATCCTACCATAAATCTCTACGGTGATGCCCTGGAGGCTCTCATTGGGGCAGTTTTTTTAGACAAGGGATTCAAAAAAACCAAAAAATTCTTCATAAAGAATGTCCTGAATAAATATCTTGACCTGGACAATATTATTAATACTGACACTGATTATAAAAGTCTTGTTTTTGAATGGGTGCAGAAGACTAAGGCAAATCTTGTTTTTACCTACAATGAGGAATATGATTTCGACATGAAGAAATCAGTGTTTTCGACTGTTCTGTTTATTGACAAAAAAGAATTCGGGAATGGCCAGGGAACATCAAAAAAAGAGGCAGAACAGGAAGCATCCAGACTTGCATGGGAAAAAATCAAAGATATTTCAGGTGAATGTGAATAGTATCTTCCAATTTTTCCTATCTTTATGAGTTAGGGTGAATCTATGGGAACCACATCAAAAATCAAGAGGGTACACCTTAGAATAAATGAGGACCACGAATCATCTTTCCTGGGTGTAGTATCAGCAGAACCTGATTATAAGCTATCACTTACTCTTAACAAACAACTTAATATCTCTCTCAAAAATGTCTCCCCGGTCATAATTAGTGATGAATCCGATAAAGAGCTAGCTTTCAGCAGATTTTCTGACACTTCAGCATCTTCGCATATTATTTATGACCTTACATCGAACCGATCAGAAAAAAACTTCCTTTTTAAGAAACTGAAAAATATTGATTACATTTTCCAGATCTACGATCCCCAGAATGAAATTGATATTAGTAATATTATATCAATCCTCCGAGATGATGAATTTATTACAGCGGTATTTAATCTCGATTCGGATCTGATAAAAGACAAGAATTTAAATCACTTATTAATCCATTAGAATATGGAACCCTTGTTTTACAATTTGTCGGAAGAGGAGTTTTCAAAAAGCAGAAAAATCCTTTTATGGATGTTTGTTGGTCTATTTTTTTTAGGAGGATTGGGTATCCTTCTGGCGAGTCCTGTTTTTGGTATCCATCAGATTAAACCTTCATTCTCAGTAGCACCGTTTGGAATTTGCTTTGTTGTGGGTGTTATTTCAGCCTTTGCTACGATTAAAAGGAAAGATCTTTTTTTCAAGATCGACGACGACAAAATAGAATTCCGGTACGGATTAATAAGACCTAAGAAACATACCTTCTTGTGGGAGAACATTAAAGAGCTTGTTATGCCTCATAGAGAAAGGAAAGTGAAGGTCAATTTCAAGGATGGAAAATCTTATGTAATTAACCTTACCTGGCTCCAAAGAAAAAAATCACATTATATCAGGAAGCATCTGTTCAGTACTGCCAGGTATAAAGATATGAATGTAAGAAAGGTACAGCAATTATCGCAGGAAGTAAAAAGATAATTAAATACAATATATCTTTCAAAGAGGCTTCTATATAAATAAAAAAGAAGCGCCGCCCCGGGAGGGACGGCACTTTCTTTTGATAACCCTAAAACTAACCTAACCTATGAAAAAACCTCTATTTTTTATAAATCAAATTTCATGCCAAATGCTTTACAAAGATATGCACCATATTTTTTTTAAACAAATTATTTAATGTAAACCGCTGAATATTAACAATATTTTAACAAAGGTTAACTTTATTTTAGGTCTTGTATTCTCTATTGAAGTTTCATTATACATATTGTTAAAGAAAGTTAAAGGGTAACTTCATAACTGATATACAAGTACTTTTGTACCTGTATGAAACGGTTGACTATAGTATTGCTTGCAGTTTTCTTTTTCCTGGCTATTTCAGGACTTATCCTTATACAATTATCATGGATACGCAATGCCATTAAAATAACTGATCAGCAATTCCGCCTGAATGCAAACAAAGCTCTTGAAGCTGTTGTTCTTGAACTTGAACAAAAAGAATTAATAGAAAGAATTGTTGAAGAAATAGATATTGTAGCTTCTGAGCCGGTTACAGCAGTGGTTCCGGCAAACTCTCCGCTTGCAAAAAGACTACGGATCTACCAGCCCTACTCCGAACTGCTTGACATGTACGGACTTGACAACCCATATGATACTATTACAATAACCAGTTCAGGTCAGAAGATCTATATAACATCTGAAGATATCACATCCTTCCCTGCTGCTGATGCCATTGAAACTTCGGCAGAATCGATAAGTGCAGAGCTTACAGGACGGGTATCCAATAAAATAGTATTCCTTGAGACCATCATGGACAAGATCCTCCATGAAACACCGGATATAAAGGAAAGAATCGATCCGGGCAACCTGCAGTCATTGCTCCGGCAAGAACTTAATAATGCAGGTATTCATCTCGACTTTGAATTTTCAATCCGTTCGGGGCAATCCGGGATCATATGGAAAACTCCCGGCTTTACTGATGAACCCGGAACAAATAAATTCATCCGGCAACTTTTCCCCAACGACCCTGTCCCCGGACAACATCAGCTGGTAATGTACTGCCTCCAGGAAAGACACTATAAATTCGAAAAGATTGGAAGCCTTGGTTTTCTCTCGCTTCTTTTCACCCTGTTATTACTGATTCTCGCTACAGGGACCTTTATAGTGATCTTCCGCCAGAAAAAGATCTCTGAGATAAGGAATGATTTCATAAACAACATGACCCATGAACTTAAAACACCTATTTCCACAATTTCATTAGCTTCACAGATGATGGCGGATAAAACCATCTCTGCTAAAAACAAAAACATTGAAAATCTTTCTAAAGTTATCTCTGATGAAAGCATGCGCCTCAAATTCCATGTCGAAAAGGTCCTGCAGATGGCAATTTTTGAAAATACTAAATTGAAATTCAGTTTTGTCAGTATGGATATTCACAATATACTCGACACTGCAATAGATAATTTTATGCTCCGGATTAACAGCAGAAACGGGAGGATCATTAAAAGCTACAAGGCAGAATCGGGATTTGCAAGGGTTGATGAGGTACATTTCCTCAACGCAGTCTCAAACCTGATTGATAATGCAATAAAATATTCGGGAGACAAGCTGGAAATAAATATTTCAACACGAAACACAAAAAAAGGAATAATAATAGCTATTGAGGATAACGGTATTGGAATCAGTAAAGAAGATTTAAAAAGAATCTATGATAAATTTTACCGTGTCCATTCAGGAAATGTGCATAATGTAAAAGGATTCGGCCTTGGATTAAGTTATGTTAAGAAGATAATAGAAGAACATAACGGGACAATTAAAGTTGAAAGCCAAGTTAATAAAGGAACAAAATTTACAATCTCCATTCCTCAAATCTGATAAAAATGAAAAGTATAAAAATTCTTCTCGCTGAGGATGACAGCAACCTTGGGTCCCTGCTTAAAAGCTATCTGGGGGCAAAGCATATGGAAACATCGCTTTTTGAAAATGGTGTAAAAGCCCTTAAATCGTTTTCGGTAAAACACTATGATCTCTGTATTCTCGATATTATGATGCCGGAAATGGACGGACTTACCCTTGCAAAAGAGATCCGAAAAATAAACCCTTCAATACCAATTATTTTCCTGACAGCTAAAAGCCAGAAGGATGACATTCTTGAAGGCTTCAAAACGGGTGCTGATGATTATATAACAAAACCATTTGTAATGGAGGAGTTGTTGTACCGTATACAGGCAATACTAAAGAGAACAACAGGCACAGTTCATAAGAAGAAGGAAGACAGGTATACAATAGGGCAATATACTTTTGAGCCTCTTAAACAATTACTTATAACAGGTGACGAATCAATTAAACTTACAACAAAGGAATCCGAGCTTCTCGAATTATTATGCCGACACAGCAATGAGATTCTGGAAAGGAATTATGCATTGAAATCAATCTGGATCGACGATAACTATTTCAATGCCAGAAGTATGGATGTCTATATAACCAGATTACGGAAATATCTCAAGAAGGACCCATCGGTTAAGATCCTTAATGTTCATGGCAGAGGATATAAACTGATTACCTGAATAACAATGCCCCGGTTCTTAATAAAAAACCGGGGCAAATTGTCAGGTTAGATAATCAGGGTTGATATTTTAATATCTGCCCTCTGTTATCTGAAGGCTAATTTAATATAATTTTTATAATCAACATCATTTACTGAAAAATTTTCAGAGTAAGCCATTAAAGGTCAATCCAGTTTTAAGACAGCCAGGAATGCCTTCTGCGGCACTTCAACATTCCCTATTTGCCGCATTCTTTTCTTCCCTTTCTTCTGTTTTTCAAGCAGTTTCCTTTTCCTGGTTATATCTCCGCCATAACATTTTGCTGTAACATCTTTTCTGACTGCCTTAACTGTTTCACGAGCTATGATCTTTGCACCTATAGCAGCCTGTATTGCTATATCAAACTGCTGACGCGGAATCAGTTCCTTAAGCTTAACGCATATCTTACGTCCGAAATCATATGCATGTCCACTGTAAATAAGTGTTGAAAGAGCGTCAACCATTTCACCGTTCAGAAGCAGATCGAGCCTTACGAGATCAGCCTCCTGGTATGATGTGTAATAGTAATCGAATGAGGCATATCCTTTTGAGATACTTTTCAGCTTGTCGTAGAAATCAAATACTATCTCTGACAGCGGCATTTCAAAAGTTATTTCTACCCTGTCCCTTGTGAGATAGACCTGGTTTTTCAGGGTGCCTCTCTTGTCAATACAGAGTTTCATGATCGACCCCACATAATCTGATAATGTTATTACCTGGGCAATTATATATGGTTCTTCAATATGCTCTATATGATTAAGAGGAGGAAGACCTGAAGGATTATGTACATCAATTACTTCACCTTTTGTTGTAAATACCCTGAATGAAACATTCGGCATAGTGGTAATAACATCCATATCGAATTCCCTGTCGAGACGCTCCTGGATTATCTCCATATGGAGCAGTCCCAGAAATCCGCATCTGAAACCGAAACCAAGAGCTGCTGAAGATTCAGGAATGAATGACAGTGATGCGTCGTTAAGCTGAAGTTTTTCAATTGAGTTCCTCAGATCCTCATATTCATCCGCATCGACAGGGTATATCCCGGCAAAAACCATTGGTTTTACCTCTTCAAAACCTGAAATTGCCTTTTCGCACGGATTCTTCACATGTGTGATAGTATCTCCCACCCTTACTTCAGAGGAGATTTTTACACCTGTAATAATATATCCCACATTGCCAACACTCAAAAATTCCCTCGGATTTTGTTTAAGCTTAAGCACTCCTATTTCTTCTGCATTATATTCATGATCTGTACTTACGAATTTGACCCTGTCCCATTTATGTATCGTTCCGTTGACAATTTTGAAATAGGCTATTATGCCTCTGAACGAATTGAAAACCGAATCAAATATAAGGGCCTGAAAAGGAGCATCAGGGTTGCCGGCAGGGGATGGTATCTTTTTTATAATATCCTCCATTATTCTGTCAACACCCATTCCTGTTTTTGCACTGGCTTCAATGATATCGTCCCGGTTACATCCGACAAGGTCAACTATCTGATCCTTAACCTCTTCCGGCATGGCGTTGGCCATATCCATCTTATTTATCACCGGAATTATTTCCAGGTTGTGATCGATGGCCATGTAAAGATTTGAAATTGTCTGGGCTTGAATTCCCTGTGTTGCATCAATTACAAGCAGAGCACCTTCGCATGAAGCTATTGACCGGGATACTTCATATGAGAAATCCACATGTCCGGGTGTGTCAATGAGATTAAGGAAATATTTCTCTCCTTCGTATGTGTATTCCATCTGTATTGCATGGCTCTTGATTGTAATGCCTCTCTCTCTTTCCAGTTCCATATTATCAAGAACCTGGTCATGGAATTCACGTTCCGCAATTGTATTTGTCTTTTCAAGAAGCCTGTCTGCCAGGGTACTTTTACCATGGTCAATATGAGCGATGATACAGAAATTACGGATATTGTTCATCAGGAGAGCTAATTCCAAATCAGGTGCAAAGATATAAAAATCAAAAATGCCCCCAACCCCCTGAAGGGGATTAAAAACAAAACCGGGTCTGGTACCCGGTTTTCATTAGGAAACATATATTATCGAACCCCCTTTAGGGGGCATGGGGCATTACATCATCCCCGGCATTCCGCCTCCCATACCCTGGGGTGGCATTGGAGGATTCTCCTCTTTTTCCTCCACAATTACAGCTTCGGTGGTAAGGAACATTCCTGCAACTGATGCTGCATTTTCAAGAGCAACACGGACTACTTTGACAGGATCAATAACCCCTGATGCATAGAGCTTTTCAAAATTATCGGTTTGTGCGTTATATCCAAAGTCGTCTTTACCTGATTTTACAGTCTGGGCAACAACCGCACCCTCTTTTCCTGAATTAATTGCAATTTGACGCAGCGGCTCCTCAATAGCACGCTTGATAATTTCAATACCGGTAGTCTGGTCCTCATTCTCTCCCTTAAGATTGTTGAGAGCAGAAATAGCACGTATATATGCCACCCCTCCACCGGGTACTATACCCTCTTCAATTGCAGCACGTGTTGCATGCAATGAATCGTCGACGCGGTCTTTTTTCTCTTTCATCTCAACTTCCGAGGCAGCACCAATATAAAGAACTGCAACTCCGCCGGAAAGTTTGGCAAGTCGTTCCTGGAGCTTCTCCTTATCATAATCCGATGTGGTGGTGCTTATCTGCTGTTTGATCTGTCCTATTCGGGCTTTGATCATTTCTTTATCACCGGCACCATTTACTATTGTTGTATTTTCCTTATTTACGGCTATTTTTTCAGCTGTTCCCAGCATATCGAGTGTAGCATGTTCGAGTTTTAGTCCTTTTTCTTCTGAGATAACGGTTCCACCTGTCAGGATGGCAATATCTTCCAGCATCTCTTTCCTTCTGTCACCAAAACCCGGAGCTTTAACTGCACACACTTTCAGTGAACCGCGAAGCCTGTTCACAACCAGTGTTGCAAGAGCCTCACCTTCAACATCTTCAGCAATGATCAGCAAAGGATGACCGGTCTGAGCTGATGATTCAAGTATTGGGAGCATATCCTTCATTGTAGATACCTTCTTGTCATAAATAAGGATATGGGGATTTTCCAGTTCTGTCTCCATTTTATCTGCATCCGTTACAAAATAAGCAGAAATGTATCCGCGGTCGAACTGCATACCTTCCACAACTTCAACAGATGTTGTTGTACCTTTTGATTCCTCAACGGTTATAACACCCTCCTTATGTACCTTGCTCATTGCTTCGGCAATCAGCTTACCTATCTCCTTATCATCATTTGCAGAGACCCTGGCAACCTGTTCAATCTTGTCGAGATCGTCACCTATTACCTGTGCCTGCGAAGCAAGATGCTTTATTACTTTTTCCACGGCTTTGTCAATACCTCTTTTAATATCCATAGGATTTGCTCCTGCCGTTACATTCTTAAGACCCACATTGATTATTGATTGGGCAAGCACTGTTGCTGTTGTTGTTCCGTCACCTGCAATATCCCCGGTTTTTGAAGCAACTTCCTTAACCATCTGAGCACCCATATTTTCATAAGGATCTGACAGGTCTATTTCTTTTGCTACTGTTACGCCGTCTTTTGAAACCAGCGGGGCTCCAAATTTCTTCTCCAGTACAACATTACGGCCTTTCGGTCCGAGTGTCACCTTTACTGCATCAGCCAGTTTATCAACACCCTCTTTAAGAAGGGCTCTTGCATCAATACTATATTTAATCTCTTTTCCCATTGTGAATAGATTTTTTGGTTTTAAATTAAGCTATAAAAAGAATATCTGATTGTGAGATAAGCAGATAGTCTTCTCCATCAATAGTAAGTTCCTGACCTGAATATTTACCATAAAGGACAATGTCACCTTTCTTGACTTCCATCTCCTCATCTTTTTTTGATGCTCCAACGAGCATTACTTTACCCTGACGGGGTTTCTCTTTTGCGGAATCAGGAATAATAATCCCGCTGGCAGTTTTAGCTTCAGCTTCATCGGGTTTAACGAGAACCTTTCCTGCCAGAATTTTACCTTTTAATTGTGCCATTTCTATTTAGTTTTAAAGTTAGACCTCTTTAGTCGATTGCCTCTTTAACATATTTTATGCCAAACCATGAAATATGACATTATCCAAATAAAAAGTGTCAGCATATGACAAACTGACACTTGTAATATCTTTCACGCTATATATTATCATTCTTCCGATTGTTCCTGATCGGCCGAAGGAGTGGATGTGGCCGGTGGAATTGCAGTAGGAAGTGTAGGTATCGCGTTAGGATCTACAACGTTATCAATCTGGTTCTGAATTCTTGAACGTTCAGAAGTATCGCCGCGTGGTATTGATGCCGTGGCAACAACACAGAGCAGCAGTATCGTTCCAGCAAGAGTCCAGGTCGATTTCTCAAGGAAATCGGCTGTTTTACGTATCCCCATCGACTGTCCTGTCGATGTAAAATTGGCAGCAAGACCACCTCCCTTGGAATTCTGAACAAGGACAATAAGTACCTGTAGAACACAGGCTATGATAACTAAAACCGAAACAAAAACATAAATCCCCATCTGGTTATTTTTTTATTAACTCTTTCACCTTTCCAATTTGAGATGCAAAGTAACTGCTTTTTTCCGGAAATTTCAAACTTAATTTCTCATAAATATCTATAGCTCTTGAGTAATAACCCTGACTGGTATATATTTTTGCAAGCGTTTCTGTTACAAATTCCCCCTTCTCTTCTGTGGATGGTTTTGAAATATCCTCCTGCGGTGCTTCAGATTTTTCTCTGGCAGGGTCAATCCTTGGATTAGTAAGAATGAATTTATCGATCAGCTCCGACTGTTTTTGTTTCATGCCCTCCTGATCTTCTTCTACATAATGCTGCTCCTCCCTCACTCTTTCCTCATCCGATGAAGTGATCAGGTTATCAGTATCCAGCTCCAGTAGTTTCTCTTCCTCCTCAGGAACCAAAAATCCGGGATCCATGAATATTACCCTCTCCTCTTCAGTTTCTGATTCATCATCGAGGAAAAACAGGGAGGCTGCTGAATCTCCGTTGTCCGATTCGGCTTGAATGAATACAGGTCTTTGCCCGGAGTGAAGTTCTTCGTCTCCGGTCTCTTCCGGCATTCCTTCCCTCTCGCTTTTTTCTATTTCATTTATCAGATCCTCACTGTTCTTTGCTGTTTCTATCACAACCTGCTGGCTGTCAGGGGCAACACTATCTGAAAAATCCTGAGCCTGTATCTCTGGTTCCGGCTCCTTCTTAACCTCTTTCTCTTCCTTAAGAAAATAATATAATACCTCACGGTCGGCAATGCGCATGGCAGATCTCCTGAGCTGGTTTTCGAACCGGACATCAGAAGTATTTTGCAGCCCTTTCAGCAATAACATGTAAGCGCTCTGACAATAGGGAAAAATCTCGATAATCTCATTTACCTCTCCCGTTGCCTGACGATCAGACGGACCGGCATTCTCAATCATTTTAAGGAAATCGCTTCTGTTCATGGTTATTACCAGTTCACAAATGCCTTATTGAATATATCTTCAACCAGAAAATCCACAATCTTGGCTGAAAGCTCATCCTCAACGTCGCTCAGGTCGTAACTACTCTCATAATCCTCATAACGTGAAAAGGATAGATCATAGCTAAAATCCGGATCCACGGCGTTTGTAAATTTCACCTTTACTGTTATTGTAAATCTGTTTGTAGCGGCCCGCGCATCAGCAGCTACTGTTGACGGCCGTGTATTATACCCGGTAATCTCTCCTTCAAAATTCACATCCCCTATACCATTAACCACACTGAGGTTTGTTTGTGCCTTGCATTTATCTATTAATGCATCGGTAATATACTGGCTGAGTCCGGGTTGTACCAGGTCAGCCCTGTTCTGAAAGTACTGTATACTTATCGTTTTCACTTCGGGCGATATGCTGGCACCTGTAAATGAATAACTTATCTTACAACCATTCATAATAAGGATGCCGGCAGCAAGCATAAATATCAAAATGACCTTGTTGGGCCGGATAGTTTGTATATTACATTTCAATACCATATTCCTTGATCTTTCGGTAAAGGGTCCTTTCAGAAATACCCAGCTCATTAGCTGCCAGTTTTCGTTTCCCGTTAAATTTTTCGAGGGCTTTCTTTATCATTTCAACCTCTTTATCGGCCAGTGACAGAGATTCCTCAACTATTTCTTCTGTATCCTGTATGTCCTCACGTTCCTTCCTGAGTGCAATATCTGCCTCTGGTTCATCTTTTATATTCGATACTATATTTTCACCTGCTTCCCTGAAGAGATTTTTAATGACCCGTGTGTTTGACTCATCAAATGCAACATCTACCTCTCCTCGTTGTAAGAGATTAAATACCAGTTTTTTAAGGTCATTCATATCGCTTTTCATGTCGAAAAGGATCTTATACAATATCTCCCGTTCGGAGGAGAATGACTTTTCATCATCCTTTTTTATTACAGCAGGAAGCTTTACTCGATCATAATCAGGAAGATAGGTTTTTAAGACAGTAGCTCTTATATCACGTTCCCTTTCAATTATCGAGATCTGCTCAGTGATATTTTTCAGCTGTCTGACATTACCTGGCCAGGAATAATTCATCAGTATATTTTTTGCTTCCTGATCAAGCCGGATGGCAGGCATTCTGTATTTTTCAGCAAAATCGACTGAAAATTTCCTGAACAGCAGGAAAATATCATCTCCCCTATCTCTTAATGAGGGTATTCTTATCGGAACGGTATTGAGCCTGTAGAAGAGATCCTCCCTGAAGCGCCCGTTTTCAATAGCTTTTTCAACATCTATATTGCTGGCAGCGATCACCCGCACATTAGTCTTCTGTACTTTTGAAGAGCCCACTCTTAAAAATTCTCCCATTTCGAGTACTCTCAGGAGTCTGACCTGCGTTGACAATGGCAGTTCAGCCACTTCATCCAGGAAGATTGTTCCTTTGTCGGCGACCTCAAAATAACCTTTTCTGCTATCGGTTGCTCCTGTAAATGAACCTTTTTCGTGTCCAAATAATTCTGAATCAATTGTCCCTTCAGGAATGGCACCACAGTTTACTGCAATATATGGTCCATGCTTCCTGACGCTATAATTATGTATCACCTGAGGAAATACCTCCTTCCCGGTCCCGCTCTCCCCTGTGATAAGGACGGAAAGGTCTGTCGGTGCAACCTGGACAGCAATGTCAATTGCCCTGTTGAGACCCTCATAATT
>Ga0114918_10000944_pt1 | contig 25689 bp, 26 predicted proteins | sample LantaG_FD_87015 | JGI IMG/M metagenome (GOLD analysis project Ga0114918, IMG submission 87015) | Deep subsurface microbial communities from Baltic Sea to uncover new lineages of life (NeLLi) - Landsort_02402 metaG | ecosystem: Environmental > Aquatic > Marine > Oceanic > Sediment | place...
AAAAATTGTATATCTAAAACGTTAGTAATATCAAAGACTTAAAAAATCTCAGAAAATGGTGAACATTTTGCAAATCCCGTGTTGGTACCCAAGTGTGGGTTCGACTCCCACCTTCGGCAGTTTGCCTTTTGATATTAGTGGGTAACCTCCACTCCGTTGCGGAACTCTACTTGCTTGTCAACGGTTCCATCTTCGTGGTAGTAGATAGCTTTTCCATGAGCAACACTATTGACATATTGCATTTTTACACGGATAGAGCCATCATCCCTGAGATAATAACCAATGCAAGACTCCTTGTTCCAGTTTGTAGTCGCCAGTATGTTACCATTGGGCTTGAACCAAATGCTCTTGGAAAGTCTGCCATTTACATAGTGTTCTTTAATCTTAAGTTCTCCAGATGGATAAAGATATTTTTTTACGCCCGTTCCATGTGGTACACTCTGCTGGTCAAAATAAAGTGTACCAGGTATGTATCCCCAACAATACCATGTAAGAGTTGCCACAAGTGCCATAGAGCAAACGATTATAAAAATGGCCTTCGTTCTTCGAGTCATACCATTAATTATGCAGAGACGGTGTAGGATGTGCAAGGCTAAAAAACGGCTAATTATTTTGCTACGAAGGGCGAAAGTTTTCGGAGTTTGTTTACGATTTCGGGCATTTTTTCGATGGTGTAATCGACTTCTTCTTCGGTATTGTATCGGCTTAGGCTGAATCGAATTGAGCCGTGGGCGGCGGTGAAGGGTACGCCCATTGCGCGCAATACGTGGGAGGGCTCGAGTGAGCCGGAGGTGCAGGCGGAGCCGCTGGAGGCGCAGATGCCGTATCTGTCGAGCATAAGCAGAATCGCTTCGCCTTCGATGTACTCGAAGCTGATATTGCTTGTGTTGGGCAGGCGATTTTCTTTGTCGCCGTTGAGCCGGCTGCCGGGGCATTTTTCGAGTAAGGCAGTTTCGAGTTTGTCGCGCAGGGATTTGACCCGCTGGTTTTCTTCCTCGATGTTTTTTGCGGCGAGCTCGCAGGCCTTGCCGAGGCCGATGATTCCGGGGACATTTTCGGTGCCGGCTCTTCGTTCACCTTCCTGATGGCCTCCTAACATAAACGGTGACAGTCGGGTTCCCTTCTTAACATATAAGGCGCCAACTCCCTTTGGTGCGTGCAGCTTGTGGCCTGAGAGACTTAGCAAATCGATATTGCTTTTCGATAGATTCAGGGGAATCTTACCTATGGGCTGGACGGCGTCGGTGTGGAATACGACTCCTTTGCCGGTGACAATTTCTGCTATTTCCTGAATCGGAAATACGACGCCGGTTTCGTTGTTTGCATACATTATCGTAACGAGTGCAGTATCGTCATCGTCTATTTGGTTTTCGAGCTCGGCCAGGTTGAGACGCCCCTGTTTGTCGACGCCGAGTTCGACAACTGTGTAGCCGCGATTTTCTAACTCTCGGCAAACCACCAACACAGCGGGGTGCTCAACTCTGGTAGTTATGATTTTTCGTTTGTTTGGGGCGGCGGCCAACGTGCCCATAATGGCGGTGTTGTCACTTTCTGTGCCGCCGGCGGTAAATATGATTTCGCTTGGTTCACAGCCGAGCAGGGCGGCGATTTGTTCGCGGGCGTTGCGTATTTTTGCGCCTATTTGTCCGCCGAAGGTGTGCATACTCGAGGGATTGCCGTAAAGTTCGCAGAAATACGGCTTCATTTCTTCGAGCACTTCTTCAGCAACTTTTGTTGTGGCGTTGTTGTCAAAGTATATGGTTTTCATTGCTTAACCTCTATGATTGTGCGGCTGTTGTGTGGAGTCCCTGTCCTCTTCGACGAAAAGCTCATCGCTGACAAATTCTCTTAGCTTTGCTTCGACCACGTCTTTCATTGTATATTCTGCCAGTCTGCATTGTGCGCACATTCCTCTGAAGGCGACGATGACTTTGTTTGCTTCGACGTCTATGAGCTCAATGTTGCCTCCGTGTGCTCGCAGGGCGGGTCTTATTTGCTCGTTTATTGTCTGCTGAATCAATTGTATTTTTTTAATATTGGTGAGTTTGCCGGCTTTGGGAGGTACCGATGCGGCCACAGCTTTTGCTTTGTCTCCCTGGATTTTTTCTATTATTTTTTCGATTTCGCCTTTGCATCCGCCGCATCCGCCACCTGCCTTACAATAATTTGTCACCTGCTCAACCGTTGTAAGGTCGTTTTCAGTTATTACTCTCTCGATTTCTTTCTCGGTGACGCCGAAGCAGGTGCAGACGACCTTGCCTTCGAGCTCGCGTTTTTTCCTGCCGCCGGTACGGTAATTTTCAATTGCGGCTTCGAGTGCCTCTCTTCCCATAACGGAGCAGTGCATTTTCTGCTCGGGCAGGCCACCAAGGTAATCGGCGATGTCTTTGTTGGTTATTCGGGCGGCTTCGTCGATGGTCAATCCCTTTATCATTTCGGTTAGCACCGATGATGTTGCGATTGCACTTGCACAGCCGAAGGTTTTGAACTTTGCGTCGCAGATTTTCCCGTTCTCATCGAGTTTGAAGGTCAGCTTCAGGGCATCGCCGCAGGCCAGAGAGCCAACCTCTCCTACGCCATCCGGGTTTTTGATTTCGCCGACGTTTCGCGGGTTGAAAAAGTGCTCTTTTAGTTTTTCCGTATATTCCCACATTGTTAGTTTTGAGTCCTTAGTTTTGAGTTTTTAGTTGCGCGTTCATAACCTTGTTTATTATCGTTACCGGTTTTTACTATGCTTGTTAAGATTTTAATCAGTTCTCGGGTACTTTTTGGAACTCACAATGTCCGCAAAGCTCATCTAAAAAGTCATCATACTTAAACAAATCCACTTTTAGCCGACTCAGACTTTTTGAAACTTTTAAAACTAAATTGTCAGTTTTTATATACATAAGATTACCTTCTCATCCCTATATCATTAACCCAAACCTGTTCCTTAATATCAAAATGCCAGTATTGAGTGGGGTTTTTATAAATTTTTCCAGTATCGCCTTCATAACTTACATCTAAGTCCATAGTGATACTTCTTATATTTTCTAGATTAAATTTATCTGTTAGATTAAAATGCCCATTGATGACCTGAAACGATGTAAATGGCCAAGCTTTCTTGCCGGCATACTCTTCGCTAATCTCTTCTAATTTGCTATCGATTTTGAGGTTTAAATTAACAAATACCCTCACATTATATTTTGAATGATTGGTCACTATACATCTGGTATCGTAGATTAAGTTAGAATCACTTTGTATCTGCTCTGCTGAATAATAATTTTTCCCGGATTTTAATTCACAAGATGCTATGGGGCGCATATTCTGATTCAACGTTTCTTCTGCTGCATTGGCTATCTTGCGGGTAAACCAAGTGTAAGAAATTAAGATAAGAAGGGTTACGAGAGAAATAATAACTGTGAGCCATTGCGGGAGTGAACAGCACACTTGTCTTCCTAGTAAAGAGTTGAGGTAGTTGCTGATATTTTCTAAATTTAGGATAATATTTTGCAGTTGGTCTTCCATAAGTTATTTCTTCTTAAAATCTCTAATACCTCTCACCTTTCACTTGCTTTCAGCGCTTGCTCGAAGTCAGCTATTATATCATCTATGTGTTCCGTTCCAACCGATACTCGGATGTAATCAGGCAAGACTCCGGCGGCGAGCTGTTCGGCTTCGGCCAGTTGCTGATGGGTCGTGCTGGCGGGGTGTATTACCAAAGTTTTGCTGTCGCCGATGTTGGCGAGGTGGCTGGCCAATTTGACGCTGTTGATAAACTTGATGCCGGCTTGTTTGCCGCCTTTTATTCCAAAACCGATAATAGCCCCCTGGCCTTTTGGCAGATATTTCTGGGCCAGTTTGTAATCCGGGTGTGATTTTAGTCCGGGATAGTTGACCCAGGTGACTGCATCCTGCTTTTCGAGCCATTGTGCGAGTTCGAGGGCGTTCTCGGAATGTCTGGGCATACGCAGATGCAATGTCTCAAGCCCCTGCAAAAACAGGAAGGCATTAAAGGGTGACATACAGCTACCCATATCGCGCAGAAATTGTGTTCTGGCTTTGATGATGTATGCCAGCTCGCCAAATGACTCGACATATTTTACGCCGTGATAGCTTGGGTCCGGCTCGGTAAGGTCAGGGTAGCGGCCGTTGGTCCAGTCGAATTTTCCTGAGTCAACGATGGCACCGCCGATGCAGGTGCCGTGTCCGCCGATGAATTTTGTGCAGCTATGAACGATGATGTCGATGCCGTAGTCAATCGGCCTGAACAGGAGGGGTGTTGTGACAGTGTTATCGCAAATTACCGGCATACCGTTCTTGTGGGCGATGTCAGCTATTTTTTCATATTGCAAAATATCGTTTTTTGGATTTCCGATGCTCTCTATGTAAATGAGACGCGTATTTTTTTTGATTGCCTTTGTGAAATTGTCCGGGTCTTTTGGGTCAACGAAGGTTACTTCGATACCGAGTTTTTGAAATGTCTGGCTGAACAGCGTAACGGTTCCGCCGTAGAGCGAGTTCGAAGAAACGATATGGCCTCCTGTACTGCAAATATTAAAGATGCTGACGTATATTGCGGACTGGCCTGAGCTTAGCGCCAGGCCGCCGACTCCGCCTTCCAGGGCAGCCAGGCGTTTCTCCAATACATCGTTCGTAGGATTCATCAATCGCGTGTAAATGTTGCCGAACTCTTTTAGGGCAAACAAATTTGCAGCGTGGTCGGTGTCTTTGAACACGTAGCTGGTCGTCTGATATATTGGCACGGCTCTGCTTAATGTATCTGAATCAACCTTCTGCCCCGCGTGCAAGGCCAGTGTTTCCAAATGATATTTTGTTTCTTCTGACATCTTCTTAGGTCTTTCTTCAGTCCTTGCTTATTTTGATGGTAAAATCTTAACCATTCTATCAATCGCTTTTTTCGCCCTTGTTGTTATATCTTGCGGAACCGTGATTTTGTATTGCATATCTTCCAGCGCCCAGACAATTTTTTCCAAGGTGATTCGCTTCATATTGGGACAAATTGCCCTCTCACTGGCTGGGATGAATTCAGCATCTGGATTCTGCTTTTTCAAGGCGTAAATCATCCCTGTCTCGGTGGCTACTATGAATCGTTTGGCTGTGCTTTTTTGGGCGAACTTTAGCATCTGGCCGGTGCTGAGCAGTTCGTCCGAAAGCTCTTTGACCGGCTCTGAACATTCCGGATGGCTCATTACGACGGCGTCCGGGTATTTTGCCTTTGCATTTTTGATATCATCTTCGGTTATCACGACGTGTGAGGCGCAATAGCCCGGCCAGAGGACGAGGTCTCTGCCTGTTCTGTCTGCTACGAACTGTCCGAGATGCTGGTCGGGAACGAAAATTATGGGCCTATTCTGCGGCAAAGAGTTTACTACTTCGACGGCATTAGCACTGGTACAGCAATAATCGCTCTCGGCTTTGACCTCTGCGGAACTGTTCACATAACAGACCACCAACGCATCGGGATGGTGCTGTTTAAGCTCTTTCAACTGGTCAGCGGTTGTCATATCAGCGAGCGGACAGCCTGCGTTTTTGTCAGGTAAGAGGATGGTTTTTTCCGGAGACAAAATAGCGGCGGTCTCAGCCATAAATTGTACGCCGCAAAAGACGATTACGTTTGCGTCTGTTTCCGCTGCCTTTATGCTCAAGCCCAGAGAGTCACCGGTGAAATCGGCGAGGTCCTGTATTTCGGCTGGCTGATAGTTGTGCGCCAGTATCACGGCTTGGCGCTCTTTCTTTAGGTTTTCTATTTTTTCAAGTAGCTGCTCGTTCAAATACAAGCCTCCCGAATTACTTTTTTACCTTATGTTTTTTTCGTTTCGTGTAGACAAGGTCTGCGTGCGGCGTTGTAACGGTAACATCGGCCGGTACTGACTCTTTTATCCAGACATTGCCTCCGATTACTGCGTTTTTCCCGATAACTACATCGCCTAATATTGTTGCTTCGGCGTAGATTGTGACATTGTCCTCTATTGTTGGATGTCTTTTGCCGCCCTTTATTATCCTTCCTCTTTCATCCTTTGGAAAGCTCAAAGCTCCGAGAGTGGCACCTTGATAAATTTTCACGTTGTTGCCTATGACCGTAGTTTCTCCGATTACGACGCCGGTGCCGTGGTCGATAAAGAAATTTTTGCCGATTTTTGCGCCGGGGTGTATGTCGATGCCGGTTTTAGTATGTGCGCATTCGGTCATTATTCGCGGAATCAAGGGCACCTGTTTTGCATACAATTCGTGTGCGATGCGATATGTTGCGATTGCTATGATGCAGGGGTAGCTTATTACAATCTCCTCGTAGGATTTTGCGGCGGGGTCTCCATCGAAGGCCGCACCGACATCGCCTTTCAGCAGTTCTCTTATTTTCGGCAGTTGAGAAAGTAAGTGGTGCGTGACGTTTTCTGCCATTGTTCGGCAGTCGCAGCCATCACATTTTCCTATTCTGCATTGATATTGATAGGCCCGTTCTGTCTGGTCGGAAAGTTCGGTATAGAGCTGGCACAAGATATCGCCGACGATGAAGTTGACATTTGATTTTGTAACCGTTCTTTTGCCGGTATAGCCTGGGAAAAGCACTTCAAAGAGCAAATCGAGAATCTGGAGGATCTCGCCTCTCATAGGCAGATTTGAGGCATCGATGAAATTTATTCCGGAATCGCCCTTATACGTTCGGGCAATTTCACCAACCAGTTTTTCCGTTTTTTTGTCAGTTAGTTTATTTTTGCGCATTTGCCAACTCCTCTCGTAAAGGCCAAGCTTTATTGCTCAAACATTTCCGTGGAGATATACCTCTCTCCGGTATCGGGCAAAATGACCACGATTGTTTTGCCTTCGTTTTCGTGTCGCTGTGAAATCTGTATTGCCGCCCACATTGCAGCTCCTGAACTTATACCTACTAATATTCCTTCTTTCAATGCTAATTGTCGTGCTGTTTCCATAGCGTCGTTATTTGAGACCTGTATGATTTCATCGATTATGTCAACATTCAGGACTTGTGGCACAAACCCTGCGCCGATGCCTTGTATCTTGTGCGGCCCCGGTTTGCCTCCTGAAAGAACCGGTGAGTCTTGCGGCTCCACAGCTACTGCCTTTAAGTTCGGATTGTGCTTTTTTAACACTTCGCCACATCCGGTTAACGTTCCACCGGTACCGACGCCGGAAACGAAGATGTCAATTTTACCGTCGCTGTCCACCCATATCTCTTTGGCTGTGGTTTCCCTGTGAATTTGTGGATTTGCAGGATTGTTGAATTGCTGGGGCATAAAAGCGTTTGGGTTTTGAGCGAGAAGCTGTTCGGCTTTTTCGATAGCACCGGTCATACCTTGTTCAGCAGGCGTTAGGACAATCTGTGCCCCAAACAATCGCAGCAGCTTCCTTCTCTCGATGCTCATCGATTCTGGCATAGTCAGTGTCAATTTGTATCCCTTTGCGGCGCAGATGAAGGCAAGTCCTATTCCGGTATTACCGCTGGTCGGTTCGATTATGACGGTGTCCGGTTTAATCAGTCCTTTCTTTTCTGCTGCTTCTATCATCGACAATGCGATTCTGTCTTTGACGCTGCCGCAGGGATTGTATGATTCGAGCTTGGCGAGGATGGTTGCTTTGTCGGACCCGAGCTTGTTAATTTGCACCAGCGGCGTGGATCCAACTGCGGCTATTATATCTTCAAATATAGCACCCATAGTTTCCCCTTCAATTTATATTTGGTAATCCAAGACTCCTTTATCTTTTGCCCTATCGACCAAATCCTGCAGCGTTATAGATTGCATGACGTTTGTAATTGCCTCCTGGACCTGAATCCAAACCTGCCTTGCTAAGCAATCAGCAACTCGTGCACAATAATCTTCATTTTCAACACATTCGACCGTGGTCACAGGCCCCTCTAAGCAATTGAAAACATCGTTAAGTTTAATCTGATTTGGGGTTTTGGCAAGAATATAGCCGCCTTTTGCGCCTCTAATACTTCTGACAAGTCCTGCTGCTTTTAGTATTGCCATTAGTTGTTCGAGATATTTTGCGGATATATCTTGTTGTTTAGCGATGGTCTTAATTTGTAAAGGGCCCTTGCCGTGGTTTTCAGCCAGCACTATTACGGCCCTTAGCCCATATCTGGTTCGTGTTGAGAGTTTCACAGGAAATCTCCTATTATTCCTACTGCATTAGTAGTATATTATACGCATTTGGTGGGATTTGTAGCAAAAAAACTGAGAAATTGGCAAAAAATTTCAAAATATCGTGCAAATTGGCTGCTATCTTCGATTTTGACAGCATCTGGTCGGTCGAGCCAACAAAAGTGTGCTTTATATCCGACCTCAACAGTCAATTTACTTGACAGCTTAAATGGTCAGCCGTAGAATAAGAGCATTCAGTTCGCAGCTATTTCAAAAAGGGTGTTAGGGATGGCAAAAGGTTCCATTTCAAAAAGGGTGTTAGGGATTGTAAAAGGTTCCCCGAAAAAAGTGGCGTTTATTTCCTCTTTTTTGCCGAGGAAATGTGGAATTGCGACCTTCACCTCGGACCTTATCAATAGTGTCACATCAGCCGCCAAAGGCCAATTCCAACCGTTGGTGGTCGCAATGCGGGCGAATAACGACCTTAGGTACGACGACCCTGTAAAGTTCGAAATCCGCCAAAACGTGAAGAGCGATTATATCTGCGCTGCGAATTATGTAAATTTTAGTAATGTTGACCTGGTATCAGTGCAGCATGAATTTGGCCTGTTTGGCGGCGAAGCCGGCTCGTATTTGAGCTTGTTACTAAACAGACTAAAGGCCCCCGTGATAACAACGCTGCATACAGTGCTTGACGAACCGAGCCCGGAGTACCACAAGTCGTTAGCGGATGTGTGCAACGCTTCGTACAGAGTAATCACTATGAATGAACGCGGTGTTGGAATGCTGGCCGAGACTTACGGCGTGTCAGGTAAGAAAGTTCAACTAATTGCTCATGGCATACCGGACCTCCCTTTCGTTGACAGCAACTACTACAAGCACAAGTTCGGGATGGAAGGTCGAAGAACGATTTTGACGTTTGGTTTGCTCAACAGGAACAAAGGGATAGAGGTTATGCTCAGGGCCATGCCGGCTATAGTTAAAGCCGAACCATCTGTTCTGTATGTGGTCCTGGGAATGACACATCCAACTGTGTTAAAGTACGATGGGGAATCATACAGATTCAGCCTGCAGCGAATGGTTAAAGAATTAGGCCTGCAGGAACATGTGGTCTTTCATAACAGATTTGTAAGCGACGAAGAGCTTAATAACTTTTTGTGTGCGGCTGAGATTTATGCCACTCCATATCTGAACAAAGAACAACTGACGAGCGGCACGTTATCGTTTGCGGTCGGGACAGGTAAAGCCGTTGTTTCGACGCCTTATTGGGCGGCTGAGGAGCTGCTGGCCGATGGCCGAGGAAAACTGGTGAGATTTGGTGATTCCGATGAGATGGGCAAAGCAATAATAGAAATACTGCAAAGTGATTCGCTGTTTTACTCTTTGCGAAGGCAGGCATACGATTACGGCAGGTCGAGGACGTGGCCGAAAATAGGTCAGGTGTACTGGAAATTATTCACGTTGAAGCGGCTGCCGGTTCGAATTAGCACCAAAGGCACTCCATCAGCGGCAGAGACGGCACCGAGTATAGAAGTACCTGAACCATCGTTGGCACACTTGAAAAAGCTAACCGATGACACAGGCCTGTGTCAACATGCCAAGTTCACGATTCCATACCGCGAACATGGTTACAGTACAGATGACAATGCAAGGGCTTTGATGGCGATGGCCAAGTATTACGCGCAGTACACTGAGCCGGAGGCTCTGAAGCTTTTCGACACTTATATGTCGTTTATCCTGCATTCACAAAATGATGACGGCACAATCAAGAACTTTATGAATTTTGACAGGACGTGGTGGAAGAATGAGCCTCTCAATGATGCTCTGGGCAGGGTGTTGTGGGCGCTGGGGGCTGTTATGGCGAAACCACCTTCACCGTCGTATTTGCCGGTTATCAAAGACTGCTTTGACAGGTCCGTAAAATATGTGGAGAAGCAATATCCTCGTGGTATGGCGTATTCAATGCTTGGTATGAGTGATTATTTAAAGCAGTTTCCCGGAGCCAGTGACATCAAGCGGGAGCTGGAAATAGCTGCGGACGGTCTTATAGTTCAGTACGAAGAAAATAGTCATCCTGATTGGCAGTGGTTTGAGGATACACTGGCTTACAACAACGCGATTTTGCCGTACGCCCTATTTGTTGCCGGCTTGACTTTGGGGGACAAGTACCTGGAAGTTGCACAAAAGACTTGCGAATTTCTGCTGGAGAATACTTTCAACGGCAGCCATTTCAGCTTTGTGGGCAACAGAGGATGGTATGAGCGAGGACGGACAAAAGCCAGATTTGACCAGCAGCCGATAGAGGTTGCAAGTACGGTCATGATGTTAGGGGCGGCTTACGACGCCACGCAAGATAAGAGATTTCTGACGCTGCAAGGGAGAGCGTTTGACTGGTTTCTTGGGGAAAATGATTTGCATATTCCGGTTTACGATTTCAGGACCAAGGGCTGCTGCGATGCTCTGATGCCAGGCGGGGTTAATCTCAACCAGGGCGCAGAGAGTACGCTAAGCTTTTTGCTGAGCCTGTTGGCGATAGTCGAGAGTTACGCGATAGTTGAAAAAGTTGAGGACAGTAAGGATGTGTCCTTAGGGCGAGCGGACGTTTTCAAAAGGCCGGTGCCGATAAAAAGTATACCTTCCAAGAAAAAAGCTAAAAAGAAAGAAGTCGAAGAACGAGCGTAGGGCAGTAGAGCTTAATTTTTCAAGGTGTCGGAAACCAGAATGCCACGCAGTTGTGCAGGTGAGTTTTTTATTCCTGGTCGACGACCTCGGAGCCTTTCTCACCAACCCACTTGATGTCTTTGCCCAGGCCCTGGGTAGTCTTACAGCCGATAAATGAAAGGGTCGTGATAATTAATACGACCGCCAAAAGCACCTTTTTAACCATCCTACAGGCTCCTTTTATTGCTACGAATAACCACAAACTAAATCCGAAGGTATTTGCAGAGAACCCTAAGTCTCTAATAATATTATACGAAGTTTTTGGCAGTTTTGCCAAATGGAATTTATCAGGATTGGGGAGGTCAGATAGTATTGTGTAATAAGTGATGCGAGGTATGGTTGCTTTTGGTTAAAATGTGTTGAATGAAGGTTGCCAGCTTTAACGTCAATTCGTTGCGTGCCCGGCTGCCAGTAGTTCTTGGGTGGCTCGCGGAGCGTCGGCCTGATGTTCTATGTGTGCAGGAGACGAAGGTTCAGGATGTTGATTTCCCGGCTGATGCGTTCGACAAAACCGACTATAGATATGCCTTCAAAGGCCAAAAAAGCTATAATGGCGTCGCGATTTTCAGCAGGAGTGAAATCGCAAATGTACAATTTGGCTTTGCTGATGAGCCGAAGGATGAGGCCCGTCTGATAAAAGCGGAAGTTAACGGTATTTTCGTTGTTAATACATACATTCCGCAAGGGTATTTGGCCGAGTCTGAGAGGTTCGACTATAAGTTAGATTGGTTCAGGCGTCTGGTTAAGTTTTTCGATGAGAATTTCAGGCCGAGGGATGCTGTCCTTTGGGTGGGGGACTTTAACGTGGCACGAGAAGCAATAGATGTGTATGACCCTGAAGGCCTACTGGGACATGTTTGTTACCATCCGGAAGTTCATAAAGCTTTGAATGAAGTTGTGGAATGGGGGTTTGTTGATGTGTTTAGGATGCACTGTAGCGAGCCGGGCCAATATACGTTCTGGGACTATAGATTGAGGGGTTCTTTCGGGCGCAATCTTGGCTGGCGGTTAGACCACATTATGGCTACTGAGCCCTTGGCAAAAAAGAGCACCGCCTGCTACATAGACAAAAAACCCCGACTTGCAGAAAGGCCAAGCGACCACACACCCATTGTCGCTGAGTTTGACTGGTAAAAAATACTTCTCTTATTTTGTGATAATCATTGCGTACAAGGTTTCCGGTATATCTTACGCATTACCCAATGCTAACACTAAATATTCTAATCCTATCACTGCCGCCACTTCCACCATGAAATCTATTGATTAATATTACTTCCGGCTCGGGAGGTGGAATCAAATCAACCACGTAAAAATTAACCAGATATCCAGCATCGTCAGTTTCATTTTTGTATAATATTTTTGATTCCAATTTATTGTTATCTGCCCAGTAATATAAAACCAGTCTCCCTTCTCTCATCGAAAGATAGTCAAACCTGCTCTCCCAAGTAACCTTATCATGATAAATGAGATATTTTTCTTTGTTATCTGGGTTGCAAAATCCCTTATAAACCTTTCTTATAGTGCAGCCCTTTGGAATCAATTTGTTAATCTCTACAGGAAGGGATGTTCTATCTACATACTTGAATTCTTCAAGTCTTTTTCTCCCAGACCTCCAAAGAATAAACTTTTTCTCCTTATCATTCCACTTCCATATTCTAACTGGGTAAGGCTCAGTGTTATATTTCCGCAATATACCATCATATTCCAATCGCATATATACTTCAAGCTTACCATCAAAGTCAAAATCCATTGTAGAATAAGCTTTGGTCCCGTTCCACCAACCAAGTTTTTCCCTTGCTAATTTTTGTAATTTCTTGCCCTCTTGATTTGAGAAAGTGTAAGGATTGCCATAATTTTCCCAAACCTTTCCCATTGGAAGTGTCTCTTTCTTATGTAAGCTATATTTACTCTTTACAGGATTAAATTTATAGTAACTCACATCAAATTCGTCTAATTCGGCCATACACTTCCCTTTTTCAAGATGTTCTTGAGTTGTTATAATTTCAGGAGTATTATCTCCATAAATATCTTTTATCCAATGGTTGTAGTGAAAACTTTGAACATCAGCTACCTTCTCTATAGAAATTGATATATCCACACCTTTATTTTTTGGCCCGCTAGAAAATGTCATAGAATTTAACATTAAAGGCGGTATTATGACGACGAACAAAATATAATCCTTCGCTTTTTTTGACATCATAAGCATCCCCAATAGCTTAGGCATATTTCCGATAACTCATTTATATCTCAAGTCGCCCCGTTTTCAAAAAGATCGATGGTGTTTGGTAAAAAAAGACTGGAGAACCAGGATATTAATATAATGTGGCCAATCAGAATCCTGTGCATCTTTTTCATTTCAACCTACAGCGATTTCAGCTAATGTTCTGCGGCTAAAACAAGTCCGCCGATACGCGAATCTGAGCGAGTTCAGTTAGCTGCAAACACGTTATTATACGCCGTTGTGTTTATTTCTCCGATGCTGTTAAGAATTCCTCCGGAGTTATTCCTGCCCTTGCAATGAGACTTCGCAAAGTGCCACGTGCCACCTCGGGATGGTTTGGTACCGATAACGTTGCTATATGGCCTTCCTTAGTCAGGATGATGTGACTGCCTCGTTGGCGAGCAACTTCCCAGCCGAGTTTCTCAAAGGTTTTCACGACCTCTCTGGGTCTCAATAGTGGCACGGGAGGCATTAGACATGAACCTCCACCTGATGGGTAGTTACAGTAAGAGGCATCCCTTTCTCAGCCCGCACCTCCAAACATTCCTTGATCGCATCCCGAATGTTGTTCTCGGCCTCTTGTTCAGTCTTGCCTTGACTGACGCAACCGGGGATAGATGGACATTCAGCGATAAACACCCCATCTTCGTCCCGAAATATAGTGATAAAGAACTTCATATCCTTTTTTCTCCTTTATTCCTGACAATTAGTAAATAACATATACTGGGGAACCAGGATTCGGACCTGGACTAACTGATCCAGAGTCAGTCGTGCTACCGTTACACTATTCCCCACATCTCTGCTCGATTGTAAATTGTCAGTTACAAATTGTCAATTGTCATTTGACAGGAAAATAGTACTGTGTCAACTGCGATTTTGTGGGTCAGAACCTGCGGTAAAACCGCAGGCTAAATAGAGATTGCTTCGCTTCGCTCGCAATGACACTCACCGTTTCGATATTGACAAGGTACTAAGCAATTACTAATCTATTTTTATGATTCGGCTTTTGCAAATTGCGGTTTTTAGCTGCGTCGCCACCTTTCTGGTGGGTTGCGAAGCACCTGAAGAAGATAGGCCGATATGGGAGCAAGTCAAAATCGGGGATTTAGCGCCGATTCATAGCGGTAAGCGCCCGAGCCAGCAATCGTTAAAGACAATAAACTTCGACTTCTATATTTTTGAGATGCCGGCTGAAAACATCAACGTACTGGATGACGTTTGGCAGATGCTGCAGGGTATCCATTTTGCAAGAAGTCGCAAGATGGGGGCCCTGTACACAAAGCCGGTGAAATTTAATGATTATGGTGCGTTCGGCGCTAACTCATTTTCAGTCGGCCTTGGTCAGATCCAGATGTGGAATGAAATCGGGGGTCTATTAGATGCCGGCGGCGCTAAAAGGATGCCGACATTGTCACTATTGCTGGCGGACGGCCAAAGCAGCGACCTTACGATTGCAAACTTATACAGGGAACAGCCTGTCTTCTATATCTCGCCTGGCGGCTCAATGGAAGGCGTGACCATTGGGCCTGGCAAACTTTTTTTGCGGATAAAGGCTGAAAAGATCCCCGGCTCAAGAGGTATATGCAATGTTAGCGTGCATCCGGTATTTTCACCGCCAATAAGGGGTTCAATTCCGCCATTGGCCGCTCGTGCCAAAGCCGGTGAGCTGGCCTTTATCTCGGCCGGTTTTGGATTGAAAATGAGTCCCGGCGATTTTTTCCTGCTCGGTCCCGAAAAATACATCAGCGACCAGGTAAGTTTAGGCAGCCTATTCTTTAGCAAACCCGAAGGCAGCTTATTCTTCAGCAAGTCCGAGGCCGGCCCATTCGGCAAACCCGAACGCAAACCAGCTATCAGAATATTTTTGTTAGTTTGTAGCAGTATGAACGTCTAAGGCGCCGTATGTTGAGCCCAGCCGTAACACTAACTCGATGTAGCGATTACAGCCGACCAAAAATCGCCGAAGCGATTGCAACACAGTTCAAACTTCTCGGCGGGCTGGAAAAATTTATAAGAGCGGGTGATACTGTTCTGCTTAAGCCGAATTTCATTGCCCCAAGGTCGCGTCGCTGTGCGACTCAGACCGACCCAGCCGTAATCATCGAAACCGCCAGGCTTTTGAAGGATTTCGGCGCAAGGCCTTTTGTCGGCGATTCACCGGCGTGGAGCAATGTGTTCACGTGCGTAAAGGCGCTGAAGTTGGAAGAGCCGCTAAAGAAGTTATCTGTTCCCGTCAAACAACTCAATAAACCAAAAAGGTGCCGATTAGGAATGAACGATACCAAAGTCGGCATAAGCTCGGTTGCGCTGGATGCCGATGTCATCATAAACCTTCCAAAGTTCAAAACGCACCAGCAATTGATAGCGACATTTGCGGTCAAGAATATGTTCGGCTGTGTCAGCGGCAAACGAAAAGCCCTCTGGCACTTTGCGAAAGGCGGAAACTTTGATGACTTTTGCGAGTTGCTCATCGGGATATTCAAGTTTCTTAATCCAGCGCTGACAATCATCGATGCCGTCACCGTGATGGATGGCCCGGGCCCAATTAAGGGCAGAGCAAGACCTCTTGGTTATCTTATAGGCGGGACAGAACCAATTGCCTGTGAAACTGTTTGCTGCAAGCTTGTAAATATCAAGCCGGAAGACCTGCCGATTATCAAAACAGCGAGGCAAATGGGACTCGGCTGCTCCGAACCTGAAAAAATAAAAATTTTGGGCGATAAATTCCCGGAAACCGTATGTACAAACTTCGAACTGCCCAAACTTATTCCTTTAAGATTCTCCTTCCTACACGTTTGCAAAAGCATCTTCAAACAAATATTGCTGCTTGCCAAGCGTAGTAAAGTGAAATAGAATCACGACGTTCGTTCTTATTGCTGATATTGTGCATTTTTTTATTGAAATTATACGAGTCAAGAGTATAGTCAATCCTGTGAAAGCGTAAAGAACTGTAAAACAAGAAATAACCTATCCGTAACAGCTCACAAATAATAAGGAGATGTATCATGAACAGGTGCCGATTTATTGTCAGTATCTTCTGTTTCATAGTCTTATCGATTAGTGCTCAAAATGTGAAGGCGGAGCAATCGGCGGAGTATTATAAAGCCGGCGACATTGGTGTCTTCTCCGTAAGTGTTGAGATTCCGACCGATATCAGTGTCGGCAAAACGGTATTTACCGCCCGAGCGAGTAATGAGAAAGTTTATCTGTTGCACGTTGAGTCTCCCTCATCGGTGGCCGAACGTCTGACGGAAGCCATGCACTACTCAGGCCGATACTATATGAGCCCGGAAGAACAGGAGGAAATGAATAAGCAGTTTATGGAGTTGTACGAGAAGCAAAGGGAGGTGATGGAAAAACTTCAGCAGGCTCGCAGTATACTTGAGGCACTCAAAACCATTAAGAAGGAAGCGGAAAAGGACCAGGATGAGGCCCTGGTGGAAAGAACGATGGCCAAAATCAAGCAGCTTGAACCAGAGGTGGCGAGGCTGGAAGCGGAGAATAAGGAGCTGGAGGAGCAGAGGGGGGCATTTTATGAAAGTCGGCGCGAGCTTTGGGAGCAGCCGAAGGCACCAGCTGATGAAACCTTTGGATTACAGGCCACGGGTTCACTTAAAGTTCTTGGGCGTTTCCAGGGTGCGGGCAGGGTGAAGCTAAGCGTTTTCGGACGTGACTCAGCAGAATTGAAGGCCAAGCCGAGGGCTGTCGCATCGGTTGAGCTTGTTCTTCCTTCAGTGGATGGAGGAAATCCAGAATTGCTCAAGCAATGGGCGACGGCGCAGGCAAAAGAGTATACGATTCGGGTCCTCGACAGCCCACATACCAGCTACTATCAGTATTGGCTGCTTCAGTCGAAGGAGAAGTACGGTATTTCCGACAGTCTCTTTCGCGGATTGTTCCGTGGTAGGGGCCGACGGGGTCGAGGGCCGGACCTTTATTCTATGACCACGGGTGCGCTCGCCATCCAGGAATCGCTACAATTAGAGGAGATGACCGGGCGGAGAGAGATTCCTTCGGACCGCAGGGTTCCTATCAATAGTCTCGAAGGCCCCAATATTAAATCGCATCCTTTTGATAAAATGATTGAAGGGCGAACGCCCAGGGTATTTCCTGTTGCTGCGCTTGTACCTTATGACAATTACTACTGTCACTTTATCAGTATTTCAAAGGAAATTTCCGCCAGTGATCTGGTAAAACAATGGGGGACCAGCCTGCTGCGGTCGATGACCGTAACCGCCCGGGATTCGGACGTGCCTTTGCGGTACACGGACCAGCTTTGCATAGACATATCTGAGCTGACGCGACTCTTCGGAGATTTTGTGATTGGCGAGATAGCCATAACCGGAGGTGACCCCTTTTTGAGAGTAGGTAGTGATATTGCGATTATTATCGAGGTTAAGAACCGAGGAATTTTTGACGCGATGATGAAGGGTTATGCAGATGGGGTACTGAGGGCTAATCCGGAAGCTAAGGCCTCAGAGGGCGAATACGAGGGTGTTCCGATTCACAGCATTGTGACGCCGGACCGGAGAATCTCATCGCATTCGGCTTACCTCGGTAAGTACAAGGTTTATTCGAACTCAATAGAGACGTTGCAACTGATTATTAATACGCAGGCTAAAAGACGGAAGTCCATGGCCGAGAACCTTGACTTCCAGTATATGCGGACGATATTCCCTGGGACGCCGAAAGCTGAAGACGGTTTCATTTACATGTCGGATTCTTTTATTCGAAAGTTGCTTAGCGCCAGATGGAAGATAGAAGGTCAGCGGCGTATCATCTGCCAGAACCACCTACGCATGATTGCTAACGCCGCAACTATGTACCGCACAGAGATGCTTAAAAGGGCGTTGCTCAAGACCCTAATTGCGGAAAAGTATTTGAGCGAAAAAGCAACACGGTGCCCCGACGGGGGGACGTATTCACTTGATGAATCCGGGCGTGCTTTTTGTTCGGTCCACAATTGCCTGCAATATTGCACTTCGATCTCGAGTATTGGCTTGGACGGGGCAGCAGAGGCCGAAGCGGAAGATTACAGGCAGTTTGTCGAGCGGTACAACAGGTACTGGAGCCGGTTTTTTGACCCGATAGGTATTCGTCTGCGGCTGGGGAATCGCATCGAGATTGAGACCTGTATCCTGCCGCTCATCGAAAATAGCATATACAATCAACTGCGCGAGATAGTCGGTGGCAAACCAGTTCAACTAAACTCGCATGTGGTGACGGACCGTACCATTGCTTCGATAACCAGTAAACTGCATCTCGGCGGTATGGCACGTGGTGCAATTTTTGAAATGCAAGAGGAGGTTTTTCCCACGCTTCCGGCAATCACTGAATTTATGGGTGATAATCTGTCAATAAACTTCTACGACAGCGATGTACTTTTTACTTTCTCCGAGCGGGGCATGGGGATGTTTGGTGGATGGATGGACTTTGAAGAACAACTTGTAGTTGGCCTAATCGCTTCATCGATAAACTTGCCGATTTACGTTGTGGTCGATCTCAAAGACGAGGAGCTGGCCGGAACTTTCATTCGCGAAATGCTTAAGCTGGTTCAACGACAGTCGGCGGCGGAGGAATGGTCAGCGTTTTCAGGAGCTGGCATAGAGCCTTATTCGGCTGGCGAATATAAGGGCCACGCGATTAACACCGTTGCGTTGCGTTTCTTCGTGGTAAAGTTCCGCCTCCACTATGCGATTGCGTCGGGGCGCCTTATAGTATCGACTAAGCGTTATGTGCTCGAAAAGGTCTTGGATTCACTCGATAAGATGGAGGTCGGTAGAGGCGTCGGTGCTGTGGCAAATGTTCAGCTAAACATCCGCCCACGTGCGTTTGACCAACTCCGCCCCATTATGCGGATTGGCTGGCAGGAACGGATGCGTGACGCCTGTCTGAAGAACCTGGAGTCTGTTCGTGCCCTGACCGAATGTCACGGTGCGACTGAACAGACACTGAATGCAACCAGCAGGTGGGTTGAGGGTGTAACTGTACGATGTCCTTCTATAGGAGCCTATAAGTACGATTCAGAGCGCGGTATCGTCTACTGCTCTGTTCACGGGAACCGTGACCATCCGCGCCAGCCCGTAGAAGTCAAAGAGAATGAGGGACTTTTGGATTTCATTGGTCGACTGACGGATTTGTCAGTAAGGTTGCGGTTTACAGAAGAAGGGGTAATGACAAAAGTGGCCTTCGAATTGAAACCGAAGAAGAAGTAAGATAAGGAAGTCCCTGGCAGCACAATTCAACGAGGAATGTTGGTAACTAATAAGGGGACATATGGTGTCTTATCAGATGCCGGGCATAGTAAATTTGTTCTCAGGTCATCATAAAGAGTACTCATCATTCTCGCTGTGATCGGGGGGCCCAACCAATGTTGACAAACCTTGTTTGTTTGGCTAATATCCGGGTGTATGCGAACAAAAAGCAAATCCATAAATATCTTAGGCATTGAAACCAGTTGTGATGAAACTGCTGCGGCGGTGGTTGCGGATGGCCGGGTTGTGAAATCTTCGGTAATAGCGTCTCAGACGAAGCTGCACGAGAAATACGGTGGGGTAGTTCCGGAAATCGCTTCTCGCGCTCACATCGAAAAAATATATCCTGTTATAGCTGAAGCGATTGACCAAGCCGGCGTTAGCAAGGATGCCATTGGCGCGATCGCGGTTGCGAATCAGCCCGGTTTAACTGTTGCTCTGGTCGTCGGTGTCACCGCCGCCAAGACTCTCGCTTTTACCTGGGAAAAACCTCTGATTGCAATCAATCACCTTCACGCCCACCTGCAGTCGGCAATTGTGACCGACGAGGATTTGCAACTGCCCGCAGTGGCTCTTATCGTTTCAGGCGGACATACCTGCCTTTATGATTACCGGTCGCCACTTGAGCCTATACTTTTGGGTTGCACTATCGACGATGCTGCGGGTGAGGCCTTCGACAAAGTTGCAACGATTCTGAAATTACCTTATCCCGGCGGTCCCAGTATCGAGGAAGCAGCAAAAAAAGGAAATCCAAACGCGATAAAGTTCCCGCGCTCAATGCTGGGCAAGGACTCGCTGGATTTTTCCTTTAGCGGTATCAAGACTGCTGTGCTGTATTATTGCCGCGGTCAGGATATGAAGGGCGAGAACAAGGTTGACTCGATGAGCGTGCAACAAATCGCTGACATCGCGGCTTCGTTTCAGGCGGCAGTAGTTGATGTCCTCGTGAGAAAGGCGCAGCGGGCCGCGGAAAGAATCGGTGCGGAAACTGTTCTGCTCGGCGGGGGAGTCGCAGCAAACAGTGAGCTCAGGACAGCCTTACAACAGATGTGTGACTTGGCTGTCCCTGTGAAAAAGCTGTTCGTTGCTCCAAAACAGTATTGCACTGACAATGCGGTTATGGTAGCTTCATTGGCGTATTACAAATTCAGAGCCGGCCTGTTTGCGGATATGACTCTTGAGCCGGAGGCATCCGGCTGAAAGTGAGAAGCGATTTAGAACTAAAAGCAAGTAAGGTATGGAGACTGAGCAATTAAAAAAATTGTTAGAGCAGGTTAAGAACGGCGAGATTAGTATCGACGCTGCGATTGAAGAGCTTCGGCATCTGCCGTTTGAAGATTTGGGTTTTGCTCAGATAGACCATCATCGGCAGATTCGGCGCGGCTTCCCGGAGGTCATCTACTGTCCCGGCAAAACTACGGAGCAAATAATTAAAATCTTCGCGAGTCTTGCCGAGAAGGGCAATAATGTTTTGGCCACGAGAGCTGAAGAGCACGTTTTCGAGGCATTGGCAGAAACGGAAAAATTCCCGAAGGCCCGGTATGAAGAGTTGGCGAAGGCGATTGTGTTGGAGCAGAAAAAGATTACACCTTCTAAAGCAGTGGTCCCGATAATTACCGCTGGGACCGCCGATTTGCCCGTTGCCGCCGAGGCGAAGGTTACAGCAGAGGTTATGGGTCAGCGGACGGAGGTGATTTGTGATGTCGGAGTGGCGGGGCTGCACAGGTTGTTCGGGCATTTGCCGAAGCTTCAAAAAGCCAACGTTATTATTGTCGTGGCGGGAATGGAAGGGGCATTGGCAAGTGTGGTAGGGGGGCTGGTAAGTTGTCCGGTTATTGGCGTTCCGACCAGCATAGGAACCGGTACCAGCTTCGGGGGCCTCTCTGCGCTATTGACAATGCTCAATAGCTGTTCAGCCGGCGTCGTTGTTGTTAACATCGACAACGGGTTTTCTGCAGGTGTGACCGCGACCTTGATAAACAGGAAGATAGAGCAGCAAAATGACTAAGGAAAAAATGCAGATAGTAGAGCAGATTCCAAAATTAAAACCGCGGAAAGCAGATGCTCATAAGGGTGATTTCGGGAAGGTCTGTATTATTGCCGGCAGTTTTGGTATGAGCGGCGCTGCTGCACTTGCGGGTCGAACCGCACTTAGGGCAGGTGCCGGGCTCGTGCGGGTGGCGGTGCCGAAAAGTGTCCTACCGATAGTTGCTTCAATAGAGCCATCCTTTACTACGATAGCTTTGGCTGAAGACAATGCCGGCCGAATATCTGCAAAGGCAATCAGTATCATCCTCGATGTCGTTGCTGATAATGATGTCTTAGCATTTGGGCCGGGTGTTGGTATCAGCCAGGGGCTACATTCAATCCTTGAAACGCTCCTCGAACAAGAGAAGCTGCGTTTGGTTATAGATGCCGACGGGCTGAATAACCTGAGCAGGATAAAAGAGTGGCCCACAAAGTTAAGAGCGAATCTGATTTTGACACCACATCCGGGCGAGATAAGAAGGCTGTGGTCATCCGTATTCAGAGAACAATTGCCATCTGAGCGCCAACACCAGGCGGGGCAATTAGCACAGCAGACGAAGACCATTGTGGTCTTGAAAGGAGCGGGGACAGTTGTTACGGATGGTCAAAAGGTTTATATCAATAAGACCGGCAATCCTGGAATGGCCACGGCCGGGTCGGGCGATGTGCTGACAGGTGTTATAACCGCGCTTATGGGCCAGGGTTTGGCCAATTTCGATGCGGCTGTTCTGGGTGTTTATATTCACGGCTTAGCCGGTGACATCGCAGCCGAGAGATACGGCCAGGTCAGTTTGATGGCCACCGATATAGCAGAGGCCTTATGTGATGCTTTTATGAAAAGTTAGACAATATTTGGCGAAGCGGGTACATTATGGAAAACGAGGCAAAAGAATTTTTTGAAAAGTTCAAAAATGATATTTCGAGAATGAAAGAACAGACTCCCGATACCGTCAACGGTTTTGCGGCATTGTTCGGAAAAGTCATGAAAGATGGCGCTCTTTCTGTCCGGGAGAAGGAACTTGTTGCCCTTGGCATTGGCGTTGCTCAACGCTGCGTGCCTTGTATTAGACTACATGTGCAAAAATGTCTGGATGCAGGGGCAACAAGAGAACAAATTCTCGAAGCCGCTTCGGTGGCGGTAACGATGGCCGGTGGTTCCGCCTATACCCATATTCCAATTGTAATGGATGCGTTGGAGGTGTTGGAGAAAGTTGAGTAAGTGCCTGTTTGGGGGAGGTCGGTTACATATCCGGCAGTTGTTGTTTGTTCTATTTCGCCAGTAAGTTTTTCTTTGTAAGCAATTTCCAGCCGGAGGGCAAAAGTGCTGCGGCAAGCGCTATTTTGAGCAAATCGCCGATGATGAAAGGGTATAAACCCATGCGCAATATATTGTCGATACCCGGCAGGCAAAATAGCCAAAGCAATCCGAAGGCATAAATCACAATATTGCCGACGACCATTGCCAGAATAGTTGTCGAAACTCGCCTGTCCCATCCCCTCTGGGCCAGCAGACCTACGATATAAGCCGCGGCGATGAAACCGACCAGATACCCGCCGGTGAATCCTCTCAGTACTGCAAAACCGCCTCCCAGTGCAAATACGGGCAGTCCAACTATTCCCGCCGTTATATAAGCGAAGACCGTCAAGCAGCCCCGCCGAGCGCCAAACAGCGCTCCTATCATCAGCACGGCGAAGGTCTGCCCGGTGACAGGGACAGGGTTATTGGGCAGCCATATTTTGACCTGGGCACACAAGGCGATGAGTAAGGAGCCGGCAATAATCAGAGTGATGTCATAAAGTCCTGCAAGCCTTTTATCACAGGGCCGCAAAACACCTGCTATAGTTACGTTCGTCAACATATCTATTCCCTCGGCAAAAGGCAATGAAACATTGGCGTTAGTGTGAGCCGACTATCATAACTGAAACTTTTTTACTCATCTACCATATCATCGGGTTTTGTTTGACAGTATATCATTAGTGTGCCGGATGTCGCAAGAGGTTTTCCGGGTTTCTAACAGTCCCATATTATTGGCGCTATCAAGTAACAAAACATAAGACCCCCCAAAAACTTTGGATTTGCTGATTTTTGTTCGGTTTTTGTTAGGGTTTTTGCCTGTGTATTACCGATAGGAATATTTGTTGCAGGTAGTTTGCATTCTGTAAGTCGGACAATTTCAGATGGACAGAATTGGGAGAAAGACTGGCAGCCGTCCAAAGGGTCACAGTGAGCCCGTGTGCCGGTTTGGGCCCGGTGGCGACTTTATTTCTGTTTGGCCAGGCGAATATAATGCATCCGCGCAGCCTTCTTCGAGCGGTCTGGGCAAATTGCTGACCTTGCTGGGCGAAATGATAACCGCAGTACTTGGCTCGGAGCTTAATAGCCCCTCAGTTGTTGCGACGAGTGTTCACTGCCTCGCGGGCCAGATTCCTGCCGAAGAGGAGAAACCGAAACATGCAGTTAGGGACAGCAGAACTGACAAAGCAAGTTACTCCGCGCCAACTCCAGTTATTGAAAGCAGTGGCCGGTTTCAGGGCGAGCCAATGCTATTCGGCGACGATTGGGGAACTGGCATCGGAGCTGGGCGTAAGCCGAAGCACCGCATTCGAGCATATCGCCGAACTTCGAAAAAAGGGCATGCTTTCAGCCTGCCGGGGCAGGGCTCGCTCTTTGAACCTGACTTCAAAAGCGCAAGAACTGCTTAGGCAGATTGCTAAGTGCGGCTCAAAGTCGTTTTCCGAACCGCCAAGCGGCATACGGCTTGTGGGCAGGGTTGCCGCCGGCTTACCCATAGAGGCCATAGAAGACAAAGACTACCTGTCCCTGAGCTCCCATTTCGGTGGCGGTGATGATATTTTCGCTCTTGAGGTGATGGGCGAGAGTATGCTCGGTGATGATATCCGGGACGGCGATTATGTAATTTGCCGTCGCGCATCCTCGGCCGATAATGGCCAATTGGTTGTTGCAATTGTTGATAATGAAGATGCAACGCTGAAGAAATTATACAGAGAGAATGGGCGAGTTCGGCTGCAGCCTGCTAATGATGATTATGACCCGATTTATTCGGACAACTGTCGCATTGAGGCTGTCGTGGTGGGACTGGTAAGAAAACTCTGAACCATATTTATCTGACAGCCGCTGCGGAGTTCTCCTCGGCCATCGTTTTTACAATCTCAATAAACCGCTCGACCATCATCACTGCAGGCCATTTTCGCTGGTGGCGCTGCAGGTTCTCTTGTGCCCAGGGCAATGCGAGCGGCAGCATCACTGCTTCAATAGGCGTACCCTCAAGGTCGCTTGCCAATTGACCGAGGGCCTCGAGAACGCTTACAGGCATCCTCACGAGTTGGGACTCGTCCGTCCATTCAGCTTCGCACAGAGATGGCGAGCCTGTTACTATGTGCTCACGGCAGGCGGTCGGCCTTTGCTCATATATTGTGCAAAGACCATCAGACAAAAATGGACAAGGCAGTTTGAGTCCTGCGTACCATCTGCCAAGTCGGCTTACCTGGGTTGGACCGAGTATTTCTGTCGATGGGTAGAGGTCAGAGCTTTCGGATATATTGTCGAGAATTTTTTTTGCTGCATTGAGACAGGATTGCAATACCGCTCTGCCACGGTTTTCCGGCATTGCCAGCACTTCTTCTCTCATACGAAAAACTTCAGGGGCTGACAAGGGAATCAGGTGGTTACAACACGCCGAGCAACCTTTGCAGCAAGGAACAGACATTCCCTCTTTGCGAAGTTTGTCTGAGACGGCCAAGGCCAACTTTGTGGAAAGTACGCGTGCTGCCGGTACTATGTCTGCCAGCCTTGCCTGTCTCTGCGCAGCGCCAATATGAAAACGTACGGGCTTGCCAAAAATATCAAGCTCAAGACCGATAACCGCTGCGCCGTTACCGCAATAATCTTCGGCCCTATCAGACTCAGCCAACGCAGTTATAGGCACATTCTCAGCCATTAATTACACCGTATCCGGACATTGCGACCTCCCTGAACTTTATATTGCCGGACTTAAACAAAATCCATCCTCAGTGGGACATCTGCTCCAAAGGCGAGATGTTTGTTATATCGGATAACCAACAGGCGCACTTAATTTGGCAATCTAAACATTTTGCGTGGATGTGTTCCTGGCTTTTTGTAAACTGTTAGAAGGCGTGAGGTGAGACTACAGCTTATGTGGTTCTCTTTGTTGTAAGTGAGGGATTTTGTCTGGATTCAAGCCTGCCTCCTTGCTAATGCCGTTTCCATTAAATAAGTTTCACTTTTCTAATGTGTCATTCCGCACTTGATGCGGAATCCATAGCCCGAAAGACTGGATTCCCGCTTTCGCGGGAATGACAAAAAGTGACAGTTTCTTTT
>Ga0114918_10000945_pt1 | contig 25674 bp, 23 predicted proteins | sample LantaG_FD_87015 | JGI IMG/M metagenome (GOLD analysis project Ga0114918, IMG submission 87015) | Deep subsurface microbial communities from Baltic Sea to uncover new lineages of life (NeLLi) - Landsort_02402 metaG | ecosystem: Environmental > Aquatic > Marine > Oceanic > Sediment | place...
AGAGAGAGAGAGAGAGAGAGAGAGAGAGAGAGAGAGAGAGAGAGAGAGAGAGAGAGAGAGAGAGAGAGAGAGAGAGAGAGAGAGAGAGAGAGAGAGAGAGAGAGAGAGAGAGAGAGAGGTGTGGAGAAGAAGAAGAAAGAAGAAAACGAAACAAGGAAGAGGAGGAGGCGTTTCGTCAAACAGAGAGAGAGAAAAAATGAAAATCGCTTCGACCGCCGCGCTGGATTTCCACTTTCTTCGTTTTGCCCTCAAAAAAACAAAAAATGTTCATCGCCTCCCCTCGCGCGCCGCTCCTCGGCAGGCCCGCCGCAGCTCGCCTCGCCGCCGTGCCACGGCATAGTGCGCCCCGGTACCTGCGCCCTCCCGCACCGGAAAAGGCATTCGGGAAAGGCAGGAGCTGGCTTCTTCGCGCGGAGAATGGCGAGAGCAGCAGCGGCGGCGCGAGCGACGACATTGGCGACGAGGAAGAAAACGAAAAACCCGACGACGGAAACTCAACCCCGACTCCTCCTCAACCTCCGCCTCCAACTCCTCACCCGCGCCGCAACCGCCCTTCCTCCCGCGACACCGCCCGCGCCCTCGAGGCTCTCGCCGGGCCCGCCCACCAGAAGATAGGCGCCGAATACGGGGAAGGATTCGTTCAGTTTCGACCCGGAGGGGGACAGCCCCTGAGCCTGGACGTCGACGCTTTAAACGAGAGGCTGAGCCCAAGCGGGGCCGTGCGGCTGCGGAGGTCGCTGGTGGCCCCGGACGAGGCGCACGGGGTGAGTTTCTTTGTTTTGTTTTTTGTTTTTCTTTTGTTTTCTTTTCCTCGACGGAAAGAGAAAAGGAGGGAAAAAACTCACTTGCTCTCTCTCTCAAAAAAAAAAAAAAAACTTCAAAAAAAACTTAGGCGCTCTTCTCCTTCGAAGGGGTCATCGCCGACACCCGCGCCGCGCAAGCCGAGGCCTGGAGGCGCGTCAGCGCCGGGAGGTCGCTGGCGTGGCCCCCGCCGGAGGTCTCTCTCTGGGGGAACGCTCAAGGAGGAGAAGGAGGAGGAGAAAGTTCCTCTTCTTCGACCTCTTCTTCGCTCTTCCTCCCCCCGCGCGTCGCGCTCGTCTGCTCGCTCCGGCCAGAGCGGGCTATCACGGAGGTGCTCCAGTGGACGCGGGACTACGGCCTGGCCAGCAAGATTGCCGCGGAGGTCGCGCACGAGTACCTGGCGATCGTGAGGGGCGACGACGACGACGAAAGCGAGAGCGGAGGAGGAAGCGGAGGAGCAGACGAAAACGACGAAAACGACGACGCAAGCTCCTCCAACTCCAACAAAAAAACGCAACTCTTCTTCTCCTCCCCTCGCCCCGGGGTCGCGCGCTGGATCTCCGCCCTCCGCTCCGCGCGCGTGCCATCAACCGTCGTCACTTCATTAGATCGGAAAACCTTGCTGGCCGCGCTGGAAAGGATGGATCTTTTGAGCGACGACCTCCTCCCTCTTTCCTCGGCCTCTTCCTTCGTCACGGCGGAGGACGGAGCAGAGTCGCTCGCGCACTCCCTGCTGGCGGGCGCCCTCAAGCTGGGCAGGCCCCCCAATGCCTGCTGCGCGTTCGTCGCGAGCCCCGCCGGCGTGGCGGCTGCCCACAACGCGTCGATGCGCGCCGTGGCGGTGGCCGGGGAACATGCCAGCCACGAGCTCCGCTCGGCCGACGCGACGGTCTCTCGCCTCGACGAGTTGGCTGTGATTCAGGTCCGCAGGCTGTTCAACAGCGGGAGCCCCGAGGGCACGCCGGGGGCGTTCATGGGCAAGCAGAAGGAGCGGGCTCCCGGGGCCGGTGGAGGTAAGAAAGAGGAGAAGAGAAGAGGGGAGAGAGTTTTGGAGAGAGAGAGCGAGAGAGAGCGAGAGAGAGCGAGAGAGAGAGAGAGAGAGAGAGAGAGAGAGTTAAAAAAAACTCACTCTCGAATTCTTTTCCCTTCCTTTTTCCTCTCCAACAAACAACAACACCAAACAGGCACCGGAGGAGATGGCAGCTGGTTCGACCCGGACGCCGACGCCGCCGCGCGGAGGCAGAGCAGGCGGCGGCGGGTCGCCGGCGGAGTGATCGATCCTCCTCCGGCAAACCCGGAGGCGGCGCCCGGAGGGAGCGGAGGTGGTAGGAGAGGAGACGACGACGGAGGGGACTGGCGGCGGCGGAGGTGAAGTTAAATTTGTATACTTGAATGCATTTGTAAAACCAGGAATATTGAATGAGCTTGTCGAAGCGGAATTGAAAGCGGAGAGCGAGGGGCTCGGGATTGAAGAGGAAGGAGAAGAAGAGGAAAGGAAGGAAAGCAAACGAACGTCGCTCACTTGTGTCGCTCGCTCTTTCGTTCCGATCGCCATCTCTCGCCACCTCTCCCCTGGATGCGCGCCTGCAGACTGTCCAACTCGGTCCTGCGCACGCTGAGCGCGCCTCTCCGACCGTCCACTGCCACGCTCCCGAGGCAGCAGCAGCAGAGGACCGCAGCTCAACCCGAAACAAGGAGGCGAAGAACCCTCTCGATCAGCGCGATGGCATCATCGTCACCATCAGCGACCTCCTCGCTCGGCAGCCTCGACCCAGCCACCACCGCCCTCTTCGTCTGCGACGTCCAGGAGCGCTTCAGGCCCCTGATCGCCGGCTTCGACGCCGTCGCAGAGACCAGCTCGAGGCTCGTGAGGGGGGCGCAGGCGTTGGGTCTGCGGGCCATCGTCGTGACTGAGCAGTATCCCAAAGCTTTGGGCCCGACCGTCGACGAGATCGCCTCCGTCTTGAATTCTTCTTCGACTTCGACCTCTTCTTCTTCCTCTTCTTCGACAAAGACAAAGACCTCCGTCGTCGCCAAGACGGATTTCTCGATGCTGGTCCCGGAGGTCCAGCAGGTGTTACCTAACACGATAAAATCGGTGATCCTCTGCGGGATCGAGGCCCACGTCTGCGTCTGGCAGACGACCCTGGACCTCAGATCCAGAAACGTCGACGTCCATCTGTGTGTTGATGGGATCTCCTCGCAGAGGTTGCTGGACCGCGAGCTGGGTTTGGTCCGAGCAGCGCAGGCGGGCGCCTTTTTGTGCTCGAGCGAGATGCTGCTGTTCCAGATGACGAGCGGCACGTCGAACCCGGCGTTCAAGGCGGTCTCGGCGCTGGCGAAGGAGGAGAGGAAGGCCGCGGCGCTTCCCGGGCTTGGAAGTGGAAGTGGTGGTTTGGCGAGGCTTTGATGGTTTCTTTTTTTTTACATCTTTTCTCTCTCTCTCTCTCTCATCCCCCCCTTTTGTAACAAGAAAAAGAAAGAAAGGAAAAGGGAGCACAATAAGAAAAAAACTAGAGATCGAAGCGGCGGCGGCGGCGGCGGCGGCGGCGGCGGCGGCAGCGGCAGGGGCAGGCAAGGCGAAAGCAAAAAAAAAGAAAAAGAAATCAAAACCCCGAAAAAGCTTTCAAAAATCAAAACCTTCCTCTTCCCTTCCCCCTCCCAACCTCAGTCCTGCATCGACAGGCTCTCCCTGCGCAGCCCCGCCATTGCCGCGGCCACCGCGGACCCGGGAGAAGGCGCGACCGATCCGCAGCAGGGGACGGTCTCGTGCTTGTGGTGAGCCTCGTGCGCGCGCCGCTCGGCCTCGAGGTCGAGCCCCTCTCCCGGTATGGGCTCGTTGAGCCTGGCCGAAGGGTACTTCGTCCAGAAGCGCGGCTTGGAGCCGTCGTCGTCCTTGTCTTTGTTGGCGTCGGAGGTGGTGGTGAGGGGTTTTTTCGACTCCGTGGCTGGAGTCGCGGGCTGCTCGAGTGACGCCTGGCGAACTTGGGGAGGCTTGTCGAGGTCGGGGTCGAGGTTTTTTTTCAGAGGCGACGAGGACGGATGATGCTGCTCGACATCATCGATGGTGCCCTCATCGTCGCGGGGAGCAGCGTGCGAGATCTTTTCCATGCTTCTTTTCTACCTGCGCAGGTCCGCAAAGAAAGGAATCGACGGTCTAGATGGAAGAACGAGGGTTTTGGGGCGGGTGAAGTGGGGGACGCGAAGGGAGAAAAAATGACCGAGATGGAATCGTTTAACTTTTTTTCTTGTGATTCAAGGTCTTTTTTTTTCTTCGTTTTTTTTTACAAAAATTCTCTCAACCTCCTCTCTCGCTCAAAACACCGCCCGCAGCAAGATGATCAGCAGCATGAACAGCACCATCGCCGCAAGCAGCATGATGCACAGCACGAGCCTGCCCGCGCGCTGCGTCTTCTCGGCGCGGACGAGCTGGCGGACGCCTGGTTTCAGAGTTTTTTTTTCGATTTTGAAAGGAGGGGAAGGGGAAAAGGTAAGGTCGAAGTTCTGAAAACTCTCTTTTCTCTCTCAACTCTCTCTGTCTCAACAACTCTCTCTTCTTACCATCGTCCACCTTCGCGGCCACCTCCTGGATGTTGACGTCGACGCGGTCCAGGATGCTCCCCTGCTCCACGACGAGGACGCCTGAGTGTGTCGGTTGTTGAAAGTTGATGTTGATGGGAAAGAGAAAAAGTGAAAAAATGAGTTTTTTTTTCCTCTTCTTCGTCGAGTTTCTTTTCTTTTCTTTTTTTGAAACGAAAAAAAAACTCGACTAATCTCACCGAGGTCCTTCATGATCTCTGACAGCTGCGAGATGCTCTCGACCACCCTGCTGATCTCCGCCTCCCTCTCCCGGGCCAGAGAGTCCAGCGCCCCTGCTCTTTGCTGCTGCTTCTGGGTGAAACCCGAAGTCGTCGAGACGTAAGGAGCGCTGCCGTCGTCGTAGTCGTCATCAGCATTATTCCCTCCTCCTCCTCCTCCTCCTCTGCGGCTCGCGCCCTCGAGCAGCGCGTCGAAACCACCCGCCTTCGTGCTTGAAGAAGAAAAAGAACTCGAGGAAGGCCCTCCTCCTCCGCCTGCCCCCGCCCTCAGCTTCTCCAGGAACCCGCGCTGCTGCCTGCGGAACTGTAGCGACAGCTGCTGCAGCTCCGCCGCGAGCGTCCTCCTCACGTTCTGCCTCACTCGCTCGTCGGCCTCCGTGAGTCCCCCCGAATAGCCCTCCCTCCCCACGGCGCTGAGCCGCGCCTCGCAGTTGCGGAACAGGCGCGTGACCTCCGCCGTAGCCCTCGACACCTCGGCCTCTCGAGACCGCGCGTCGTCGGCGTCAAACGTCACGAGCGCGGCGCGGGAGTGGAGTTCTCGGAGCTCGGCCATCGCGGCGCGGATGCGGGCCATGTCCCTGCGGGCGGCGTCCTTGAAGGCGACGTAGGCCGGGGCCGGGGGGAGACTGCTAGTAGAAGAAGAGGTTGCCTGGCCCGTTTCGGCGGCGTCGGAGGGGGGGCCGAGCGCGGCATCGAGCAGGCGCGACGCCGCCATCGATGCCGATGCGCCGTTCCCCGCTTCTCCTGCTCCGTTGCTGCTGCCGTACATCCCGTAGCCGCCGGACGAGCCTTGGCCGTTCCCCCGCGCCGCGGCGGCGCGGTACTTGAGGAAGCGGTCCGTGCGCGAGCGCGTCGTGCCGATGATGGTCGTGGTGGTCGCCGCGGCCATCTCTTCTCTCTCGTCGTTTTTCTCGATGGGGAGGCGTTTTCTTCTTTCTCTTTTTGGTGCGCTGCTGCTGCTGCTGGAGCGCTTCGCTGCTTCGTTTCTCTGCGAGGAGAGCGAGAGGCGGGCACGGAGAGCACCGGGAGTGAGAGGAGAGAGAGAGAGAGAGCGAAGAGCGAAGAGCGAGAGAGAGAGAGAGCTCGTGCTCCGAGCGAGAAGCAATGAGCTCGATGGCGATGGAAAGTAAGTGTTTTTCAGTTTTTTCTTTTCTTTCTTCTACTTGTCTTGTTTTTCCTCTTCACCTCCTCCTCCACCTCCCACCCCCACCAAAACCTCCTCCGCCACCACCTTCAGCAGCCTCTCCACAAACCCCAGCTGGCTCTCGACGGGCAGGAGCTCCGCCGGGGGCAGGTGGACAAACACCGCGTGGCGAACGATCTCTGCTTTCGGTTTTTCTGCTTTTTCTTCTTCGGGTTTTTTCCGTTTTTCAAGGAGCAGCAGCCGGCGAAGAGCAGAAATCGACCCTTTCTTCTTCTCCTCGTCGTCACGGGAGCAGCAGCAAGCCCGCAGCGAGTGCCAGTAGATGAAGTTGCACAGGTACCTCCCTGCGTCGCCCGTGGTCGCCACGGTCCAGCGCGGGTCGGAGAGGCGCCGCGCGACGCGCTCCAGCGGCAGCCCGCTCTCGAGTTTCAACTCTCGCGCCAACGCCGACGCCGACGCTCGCTCGTCGTTTTTCGACAAAAACTTCAGAGCCCTGCTTCCTGTCTTCTCCTCCTTGGTTATCGGCTCCCGCAGCAGCACTCTTCCGTCCGCGTCCGGGACGCGGAAGTCCGCCGAGTTGTGCGCGCGCGTCTCGAGGCGGACGGTGGGGGAGGTGGCGGACGCGTAGACGCCGAGGTGCACGGCGACGAAGTGGCGGCGAAGCGGAGAGAAAGAGGAGGTTGAAGAAGAGCAAGGAGGACCGGCGGCGTCCGAATTCCTCGCCACCGCCGCCGTCGCTCCTGCTTCTTCTTCTTCTTCTTCTTCTTCTTCTTCTTCTCCCGCCTTCTCCTCCTTCTCCGCCGCCTCCTCCGCCACCCGCCTCACGGCGTTCTCCAAGTCCACGCGCACCCACCGCTCGACGTCCGCGGCCGAGACGCGGAGCACGTCCGTCTTCACCAGCGATCGCGCCAAGGAGAAAACAGAAGGAGGAGAAGAATGAGACGAAGACAAGGACGAAGTCGGGTTTTTCTTTGCCTTATCGTTCTCCTTCTTCTTCCTCTCCTTCTTCTCTTCCTCCTTCTCCTTCCTTTCGCTCTCGGCCTTCTGCCTCAGCGCCTCGACCACCCTCTGGGTAGGGTTCTCGGTGACTCCGGCAAAGGGCCCGAAGCCCGTGACGGCGAAGAGGACGCGGGGTAGTGGAGCGGAAGTGGAGGTCGAGGTCGAAGGGGTCGAGATCGACTTTGAAGCATTGGTGCTCTTCGTCGTCGCCATTTCTTCTTCCCTTTTTTTGCTTCCTCTCTCGCGGGAGAAACCCCTCCAACTCCCTGAGCTCCTCCTGCTCCTCTTATTGACACGAAGGCAGCGGTTCGAAAACGAACAGAGAGCTTTGAAAAGAGAGCCGCTTCCAAAAAAAAACGAATGATCGGAATCGACGCTAGCCCGAAAGATCGAAAACAAGTGTTTTTTTTTCTCTTGTCTGCCACAACGTTTCGATCAACCAATTCAACCAACCTTTCCGCTCCCCCCTCTTTTTTCTAGCGCCTCCGACCTCCCGATGCGCTCCGCCTGCGCGCTCCGCCGCGTCACGACGATGGGACCCGCCGTCTCTCGAGCCGCCGCCGCGGCGGCTGCGACGGCGCGGAAGGCGCCTCTGCTTTCTTCGATCGCTCATCACCAACAACGTCGTCGGAGCGTCGTCTCCGTCGTCGTCGCCGCTTCCGCTTCTTCTTCTCCCTCCTCCACCCCGGCCTCCTCGACGGACCCCTTCGCCCGCTTCGCAGAGGCCCAGGCCGCGCTCCCGCGCCCCTCGCTCGCGGAGGAGGCGCGCACCTTGCTCGCCGCGGCGAAGACGGGCGTGCTCTCGACCTCCTCCTCGGCGGGGGGGCACCCTTTGGGCTCCGTCGTCCAGTTTGCACTCCCTTCCGAAGCTGCCTCTTCCTCTTCTCCCTGCTCCCCGATCCTGGCCCTCTCCTCCCTCTCGGCGCACACCAGGGACCTCGCCGCGGACCCGCGATGCAGCCTCACCGTTTTGTCCCCGGGCTTTGCCGGGATGGAAGACGGGCGCGTCTCTCTGACATGCGTTGCAAAAAAACTCGAGAACGGCGGAGAAGAGCAGACCGCGGCGAGGGCCTGTTATCGCTCAAAGCACCCCGACGCCTTCTGGTCCGACTTCGGGGACTTTAGCTGGTGGAGGCTCGATCTAGTCGGCGAAGAGAAACCAAATCTGCCTGCAGCGAGGGTCGTCATGGGCTTCGGGCGCGCCGGCTCGCTGACCTCGACGCAGCTCTCCACCGCCAGCCCCGATCCCGTTTCTGCGTTTTCGGCGCCCGTCGCCGGTCACATGAACGCGGACCACGGTGACGCCGTCCTGGCTGTCGCGAGGAGTGCGACGGGCCTGGGGGAGAGGGTGGTCAAGGCCGCGATGGGGCGCGTCGACAGGCTCGGGTTCGAGGTGGAGCTCGTGTTGGCTAGCGAGGAAAACGGCGAATACGAAAACGAAAAAAAAGAGAGCAAGAGGCCTCTTTCGAAGGACGCCGCCGCTGGCGAGCGCCTCCGCGCCCGCGTGGCTTTCCCGCAGCCGGCCGAGGACAGGAAGGCGCTCAAGGACAGGCTGGTGGAGATGACCAAGGCTGCCAAGGGGGCGAGTGGTTGAGTAGAAGAGAAGAGAGAAGAGAGAAGAAGTTTTGTAAAGAGAAGAAAAAGAAAAAAAAAGTCATTTTTTCTCAAAGTTTTTTTTACTAGAGAGCCATCACCGGTCTCTTTCAATGCTCCTGCCGGCTCTCGCCGCGGCGGCTGCGCGGCGGCATCTCCAGGGGGGCCGATCAGCGGCCGGTCGTCTGCTCGCTCTGGCGATGCTTGAAACACGCGTGGCCTCTACTGCTGCTGTTCCCGGAGGCGCGCCGCATGCGTCTTCGTCGTCGAAGCCGTCGCCGATCGATGAATTCCGCCGATTTTCTTCTTCGTCGTCGACCTCTTCTTCCTCTTCCTCCTTCGACCTCCTCGCCTCGTTCGCCGACCCGCGCCTCCAGCCCCCCTCGATCGTCCGCCTGCCCCCGAGCCTGCAGAGGGCGCACGACGCCGTTTCCAGCTCGACGGTCGCCGGAGGGCCGAGGAGGTTGGGACCCCTCGCTGCGTCCCTGGCGGGCAAGCTCGCGTCGCGGTCCCGGTCGCTCGGCCGCGGCGGCGCGAGCGCGGCGGCTTGGGAGGCGGCGGAGCGAGACGAAGAGAGCGACGACGAAAGCGAAAACGACGATGACCTCCTCGACGACGACGACTTCGACGAAAACGACGACGAAAACGACGCCCCGCATCACCTCGAGGACAAAGGGCGCGTGCTCGCCCTCGACCTCGTCACGGGAGGCACCGCGCGCATCTCGAGCGAGAGCGGGGCGCCCCTGGGCAGGGCGGACGAGGAGGCTCTTGGGTGGAAGCGGGAGGGCAAGAGGAGCAAGAAGAAGAAAAAGATGAAAAAGAACGAGCGAGAAGCCGCTGCCGCCGCGGAGAGCTCTCTTCCCTCGCGCCCTGCCCCTCCCTCCTACCCCGACGACGCCACGGCCGCGGCTTACGCCCTGGCGCGCGCCCCGGCCTCGTTCGCCGCCACGCTGCACGCGCTGCTCGCCCTCCGGGCTTCCGGGTCGCTGCGCGGCAGGACCTTTTCTTCTTCTTCTTCTTCTTCTTCTTCTTCTTCTTCTTCTTCTTCTTCTTCTTCATCTTCAAGCTCTTCGTCGCCGCCGTCGCCGTCGCAGCCGCTCCGGGTTTTGGACTTCGGCGCCGGCACCGGCGCGGCCTTCCTTGCCGCCAGCGCTGCTCTGGGAAGGAGGCAAGACGTCGAGGTGGTGGCCGTGGAGAGGTCCGCGGCGATGGCCAGCGCCGGGAGGCGCGTGCTGGAAGCTCTGAGGGAGGAGGAAACGGGAGCGGAAGGAGGAGGAGACGATGAGAGCGAAAGCGGCGGAAGCGGAAGCGACGACGACGACGACGACGAGCTGCTTCCCGCGTTTTCCCCCCCGCGCAGCGTCCGCTGGCTGCGCTCGCTCGAGGAGGCCACCTCAAGCAACAGTTCCGCCGACACCAGCTTCGGCGAAGAGATCGATCACTACTGGCGCTCGAAGAGGGAAGCGAGGGAAGCGGCAGCGAAGAAGGCCGCCGCCGACGAAAAACCAAAGAGTCGCTTCGACCTCGTCCTCGCTTCTTTCTCCCTGGGGGAGAGCCCAGACGCCGGGGCCGAGGCCGCCGCGGTGGACTCCCTGTGGGAGCTGGTGGCGCCCGGGGGAGCCCTCGTGGTGGTGGAGCCGGGGACCCCAGCGGGGTCGCTGGCCGTGAGGGCGGCGCGGGACCGCGTGCTCTCTCTCTCGAGGTCGTCGAGTTTGAGTTCGACGACGGCGACGACGGCCGCGACGGCGGCGACGACGAAGAGCTCCTCCTCCTCCTCAGACCATCAACTTCCGCCGAAGCCTGCCCACGTCGCCGCGCCCTGCCTCCACGACGGCGCGTGCCCGCTGGCCTCCAGCCGCGACAAGAAGACCTGGTGCCACTTCGGGCAGAGGCTCGAGAGGTCGCGGGCGCAGCGTGTCGCGGCGGCCTCGGCGGCGGCGGCGAGCGGCAGGGGAGGGGGAGGGAAGGGCTCGAGCGCTGCTGCCGCTGCTGCTCCCGGCGACGGAGCTTCCTCCGACGCGTCTTCTTCTTCTTCTGCTGCTGCTGGTGACTTGTCCCGCCCGGCGTTTTCCGTTTCCGTCTCGTCGCACACGGACGTGCGCTTCTCCTACGTGGCTCTGGTCGCGGCGCCGAGGCCGGAGAGGAGGAGGCAGCAGGGAGGAGGTGGGAGAGCGGCGACGAAGGATGACGCCGGCGACGAAGAAGAACAAGACTCGTCTTCTCGTTCTCTTTCTTCTTCGTCGTCTTCCGCCGCAGCCGCCGAAGAGACCGTGCTCGCCCGCGTCACCAGGGCCCCCAGGCCCCGCAGCGGCCACGTGCTCGTCGGCGCGTGCTTCGACCCGGAGAGGAGCAGCGAAGTTTCTTTTTTGAATTCTTTTCTGTCTTCTTCTTCGCCGTCGCCGCTTGACCTCGAAGAAGACGAAGGCGGAGAAGGAAAGAAAAACCCTTTCGGCGCCTCCGTCGTCACCGTCACCTCCTCCTCCAAGCCCAAGGGGACCTACAGGGCAGCTCGAGGCGCGCGCTGGGGCGGCGTGATCGCGCTGCCGGCCTCTGCCGTAGCCAAGGCCGCGGCGCTCGAAGCCAAGAAGAGGGAAAAGGAGAAGGAGAGGAAGAAGATGAGTTTGATCTCGAAGAATTAGTACTTTTTTCTGTCTAGTTACAAGAAAAAAAATGATGATGAAAAAACTCTCGCTCTCGCTCTCTATTCCCCTGAGCAAGAAGCGCCAGCCTGCATGGTGGCGATTCGCAGGGGAAGGGTTGAATTGTAAAGTAGTTAAAAAAAAGGCATTTGTTTTCCCAATCAAATCGAAATCTAAGCGCGGCCCCAGTTGGAGAAAAAATCCCTGACGTCCCGAACAAACACTGCGGGCCTCTCGAGGGCCGCGAAGTGGCCCCCCGACGAGGCGCGGGTGAAGTGCTTGAGGTTGCTTCCCGCGGCGACCCAGGCCCGCGGCGGCCTGAAGAGCTCGCGGGGCATGTCGAGCACCGCCGTGGGGATGCGGACGTAGCTGTTGTTGTTGTTGAGTGGTTTGTTTGTGAAGTAGTGGAGAAGGAAAAAAGTTTAGAGAGAGAACGAAAAAAACGAAAAAAAATGATTAATAAAAAACTTCCATCCCTTTTTCTTTTCTCTCCATCCTCCTTCTTCTTCTTCTGCTCCTCACCCGTCCAGCAGCTGCTTGATCTCGCCCGCCAGCTCCACCTCCTTGTAGATCCTCACGGAGGAACACGCCCTGTTCCCGAACCAGTAGAGACAAGCATTGAGAAGAATGTCGTCCCGGGAGAAGTGACCGGGAGCCGAGGCGTCGTCGGGAGCCTTGGAGCGGTCGGGGCCGAAGTCGCCCCAGCCGTGGAACTTCTCCTGTTGTCGTTTTTTGATGTTGTTGATTTCGAGGAGATTGGAAGTGGCGTGAGAGGGAGAGAGGGAGAGAGAAATAGAGGGAGAAAAGAAACGGCGAGAAAAAAGAAAGAAAAATCGTCTCCTTCATTCTCACCGAAACCCAAGCCAGCGCCGCGACGGGCGAGTCGCTCAGACCGTAACCCAGCGTCATGGGCTTGGTGCTCTGGATCTTGAAGTAGCCGCTCTCTTTGGTCTGGTAGATCAGTAAGCCCTTGAGGCCCTTGGCCTCGTCCTTCGTGATGAAGATCGGCGCGATGTGGGCAAAGGGCGCGTTTAAAATTTGCAGAAAAGTCCTGGGCGAAGAGAGGCGCGGCGCGGCCACGGCCATGTTCTGATGCACGGCGACGATGCCGCCTTTTGCGGACTCTTCTTCTTCAGAGGAAGCAATGAGCCTGTCTTCCTTCCTCGGGCCCCCTAGCTTCTCCGCCGAGAAAAAGCCCTTGATTTTTTCAAAAAAGCCCGGCGGCGCCTCGACGGTCCCGAAGTCGAGCGCCATCCTCCTCGCGATCATCGAGCCCCAGTCCCCTCCCTGCACGCAGTAGGTCTCATATCTCAAAACATTCGTCATCAGCTTGTTGAAGCAGCTGGCCATGGCCCTGATGCCCCAGCCTGCTTCTCTGGGGGCCTCGGAGAACCCGAACCCGGGGAGAGAAGGCACGACGACGTCGAAAGCTTGGGCGGTGGGGTTTTCGGGTCCCGGGTCGCTGAGAGGGCCGATCACGGCGAGGAACTCGACGACGGAGCCCGGCCATCCGTGGAGCAGGAGGAGAGGCAGGGGAGGTGGGGCGGCGGGCCTGTCTCTATTGGCGCGCTGGTGGATGAAGTGGATCTCGAGCGGGGCGAGCGAGCGAGGAGAGGAAGAGGAAGAGGCCTGTTTTTGAAAAAAGAAAGAGAAACGACGAGGTTGAGAAGGGAAGAGCAGAAGAAGAAAACAGACGAACAAAAAAAAAAAATCGAACAATCGCACCGAAGCATCTTCATTCGCCGCTGCTCCTGCTCCCTGCCTTTTGCTCTTCTTCTTCTTCTTCTTCTTCTTCAGGGGAGGAAGCGTCGCCCCGATCGACGCCTTGAAGTTCCCAAACTGGTTCAAGCGCGCCTCGGCGGCCGCGAAGTCGAACTCGCCGCCCAGGGACGAAGCGAGCGACTTGACCCATGACAGCGGCGCCCCGAAGCTCCAGCCGACGTTCTCGACCTCGGTAGGCCAGCGCGTGGCCTTGAGGCGCGAGCGCAGGTCGGCGATATCCGCCTTGTCGAACTTGACGGTGAACGGGACCGGCTGGGAGGAGGCCATGTCGATCGAAAATCAAAAAAAGGGGGGAAAAAAGAAGGGGAAGAAGATGATGATGGTGATGGGAAGAAGAACAGATTTTGTGGTTCTTCATTTTTTATTCGCTGCTTCGTCTGTTTTCTGCGAGAGGTCGAGCCACCCCTCTCTCTCTCTTCTCCTCCTACTGCTTCTTCTGCTCCTCGCCCACTCCCGCTCTCTTCGCACGCACGCCCTCACCTCGCACAGAGATGTCGGAGCGGCTCGCCGTCCTCGCTAGGCACCTCGCCGCGCCGGCGCAGAGCGAACAACAGGCGATGGCGATGGCGCCGACCTCTTCGTCGCTCTCCCCTTCCCAGCAGCAGCTCGCGGCCTTCTGCCCGCGCGAGCTCGCCAAGTACATGACGCACGACAACCACGAGCTCCGCGGGCGCATCCAGGAGTTTTTGAAGGTGAGATTTTCTTGGATTTGGAGGAGGGAGAGGTGTCGAGAGAGACGCGAAGAAGGAGAAGAGAAGAACGAATGGCGGCCGTCATCATCGTCGTGGTCATCGTCGATGGGCATCATTTCTCTTGCTTTTGCGACAGCGAGGGATACCTTGTGCTCTCCTTCTTCTGCTCTTTTGTCTAAGCATTATCATGTGCGACATATATTCGACACCAACCATGCAGAGAGAAGAACGCAAAAAGAACAGTTGGGGCACGAAAAGGGCGAGATGGCGAGATGAAGCTCTACAGAAAGAAGAAGCTGCGACGTCGCGAGCGGGGCTGAGCTGGAGAGCGAGAAGAAAAAAACTCCTTTCGCCGCCCTCGTTTTTCTTCAACCTTTGCTCACCCCCTCACCCGCACCAAACCAAACCCAAACCAACCAAACCACAGGACCCGCTCTTCGCCCCCAACTCCGTCCACGGCCTCTCTCTGGCCCAGAACAGGGATTTAACTCTAGAGAGGCTCCTCCGCTACGTGCGGAAAGGGCAGTTCTTCTCCGTCCGCGACTACGGCCGCGACCCGAGGAGGTTCATGGCAGGGCTCGAGTCGCTGGCTCTGGTCGATTATTCCCTGTGCATTAAAGCTGGGGTGCACTTTACGCTGTGAGGAGTGGAAGAGTGGTTTTTTCTTTTGTCTTTCGTGAGAGGAATTGGAGCTGGCGATCCTTTTCTTCTTTTCTCGCTCACCCTCGACGCGCGTCTGAAAAAACCGACTTCGAAAAAAAAAATTCTCAACAGCTGCGGAGGCACCATCGTCAAGCTCGGAACCGCCCGCCACCACGACACCTTACTCGACCGCATGGACTCCCTCGACCTGCCCGGCTGCTTCGCCATGACAGAGCTGGGCCACGGAAGCAACGTCGCGGGGATCGAGACCACCGCCGACTACGACGAGAAATCCAAAGAATTTATCTTGAACACGCCAGGGAACGACGCCAGCAAGTACTGGATCGGCGGCGCGGGCCAGCACGGAAAGCTATCCACCGTGTTCGCGCAGCTTAATGTGAAGGGTATCCCGCGGGGCGTGCACGTGTTCGCTGTCAGGATCAGGGACGACGCCGGGGGGGGAGTCCGAGGCGTCGAGATCCTCGACCACGGCTCGAAAGCGGGGCTCAATGGCGTCGACAACGGCCAGATCTGGTTCCGCAACCTCCGCGTGCCGCGAGAGAGTCTGCTGAATGCCCTGGCCGACATTTCCCCGGAGGGGGAGTACTCGAGCCCGATCCCGAGCGCCGCGGCGAGGTTTGGAGCCACCGTGGGCGGTCTGACGACGGGGAGGGTCCTTATCGCCTCCGCCGCGGTCGAGGGCGTCAAGCTCGCCGCCGTCATCGCCCTTCGCTACTCCGCCCGCAGGCCGCAGTTTGGCGACGTCATCATCCTCGATTATTTGACGCACGCCAACAGGCTGGCTCCGGCGCTGGCTGCCGGGTACGCCTACCACCTGGCGCTGGGGAGGCTCAAGTCGCTGTCGGGTAAGTTGAGAGAGAGAGGGGGGAGGTTGAGAGAGAGAGAGAGAGTTGAGAGTTTTTTTCTTTCGAGGTCGAGCGAGCGCGAGAAGCGCGAGCGAGTTTTCTGTTTTCTTCTCACTTTCTTCTCTGTTTCTCTCTCTCTCACTTTCTTTCTTTCCCTTTCGTCCAAAAAAAACAACCCACCCCTTCTCCAACAACAGAGCAAACCAACACCAAGGCCAAGAACAACGGCGGCATGCCCCCGCCCCAAGACGCCAAGGCGGTCCACGTCCTCTCTTCGTGCCTGAAAGCAGGAGCGACCTGGACGAAGGTTCGGTGCCAGCAGGACGCGAGGGAGGCGTGCGGCGGCATGGGCTTCCTGGCTGCCAACAGGATCGGCATCTATAAAGCCGACCAGGACGTGGACGTGACGTTCGAGGGGGATAACACGGTGAGTAGAGAAGGAGGTTTTGTGGAGAGAGGGCAAGAGAAAAAAGAGGAAAAAAAGAAAAAACTCACTTCCAAAAACATTCCTTCTTCTTCTTCCTCTTCTTCTTCCTCTTTCCTCTTCTCTTAACAGGTGATGATGCAGCAGGTCGCCAAGGTCCTCCTCGACTCGGCCATCTCCGAAGCCAAGAGAAACGGAGGGCGCGTCGCTCCCCCTCCTCCTCCTTCGACCGGAGACTTCTCCTGCCCTCGCTTCTTGCTCGCGCTGGCCAAATGGCGCGAGGCCGCGCTGGTGTCCGAGGTCGCAACCGAAATGCTCTCCGCCGCAGCTGCCGCCGCCGCTGCCTCCGGAGGCAACAAGGGGGCCGTGGCGGAGGCGATGAGTGCTGCCTACGACGCCAGGATGGACGACGCTGTGGAAATAGGGTGGGCCCGCGCCGACGCCGAGACTCTGGCCGCATTGGCCGACGCGGCGTTCGGCGTCGTCGTCGGCGTCGGGGACGAGGTCAACGGCCCTTCCCCCGCGGCAGCTCGCCCGGCACTCAAGGTGCTGGCCGTTGTCCACGGCACGACGGTCGCCAAGCGCTCCGCCGCCTTTTATCTTTCGCGTGGCGCCCTCTGCGCCCGCGGCTTCTCGGCGCTGAGGGACGCGCAGAACTCGGCTTGCGCGACCCTCTGTTCCGGCGGAGAAAACGCCCCCGCGCTGAAATTGGCCGATGGGTTCGGGATCCCTGAGCACCTGATCGCGGCGCCGATCGCCACGGGCGACTGGAAGACGATCGGGGAGGGGCTCGGGAAGTAAGAGGGGGTTGGTGGAGAAGAAGAGTCTTCTCAAACTTTTTTAGGAAAAAACTTTCGAGTGCTAGGTTGGCTCGATTTTTTTCAACGTCCGCTACTCGCGGCTAGAGAAAAAACAGCAGCAGCACGTTTCCCGCCGTTTTCTCGATTAGCATGGAAGCGCGCTGGCGGGGGCGTTGTGCTGTTTATCATTAGAGTTAGGTTCTATTCATCCCTTAGAATAATTTTTGCTCGTCTTTTTTGTTTCGAAAAAGTGAGAAAGAAAAAGAGAAATTAGAGTATCTTCAAAAACTTGTTTCTTCTTTTCTCTCTTCTCTTCTCTCTCTCTCTCTCTCCTCCTCCTCCCCTTCAGATGCGCCCCACGACTGTCCCTCCACGCCGATGTTGCGTCCCTGCATCGCTGGAGACCAGCGCATCGAAATCAGCGCTGCCGCTGCGCACGCCGCGACAGAGGACCACCACCTCCGCAAAGGCATCATCGTCGTCGTCGTCGAGCGATGCCGATCCCAGTCGCCCCCGCCCCCCTCGTCCGACCCGCTTCGTGCTGGTCAGGCACGGCCAGTCGACCTGGAACGCCGAGGGGAGGATCCAGGGCTCGAGCGACATCTCCGTGCTGACGAAAAAGGGCCGGAGGCAGGCCAGAGAGGCCGCGGAGCTGGTGAGGAGGAGATTTGCATTGGCAAAAGATCGAGCTAGCCAAAAAAATTCCGCTTTGACATTTTCTCTCTGAACCCCGATACCCTTTTTCCTTCTTCCTCCTCCCTCGAAAAATAATCCATCCAGCTCTCGGGCGAGCGCTTCGACGCGATGGCGCACTCGCCCCTGTCCCGGGCAGCAGAGACGGCGTCGATAGTCTGGGCGGGAAACGCCAGAGCGAACGAAAACAAAAACGACAACAACAAAGGAAAGTCAAAAATTTTGCCCGTCGTCCCTCTCTACTCCCTGCGAGAGATCGACCTACACTCTCTGCAGGGCCTCTTGAAGGGCGAGGGCCTCTCCGGGAGACACGCGGCAGCTTATGCGGCCTGGAAGTCCAACCCGGAGGGCTTTGAAATTGATGGGAAGGCGCCGGTGAGGGACCTGTGGGAGAGGGCGAGAGCCGAAGCCTGGCCCGAGCTGGCTAGTAACCTTGTTTCGAGCTCTGATTCGGATTCTTCTTCTTCTTCTCCGCCGCGCTTTCTGGTCGTGGCGCACAGCTCGTTCAACCAGGCACTGGTGTCCGTGGCGCTGGGCCTGCCGCCGAGAGCGTTTCGAAGGATCGTTCAGTCCAACGGATGCGTGACCGAGCTGGAGCTGAGAGCAGCTCCCTTTTCTCCTTCTTCTTCGTCGTCGTCTTCGACCTCCTCCCCTTCCGCGACCGTACTGCGCCTCAACGTGGGTCCCAGACCGCCGCTGAAGCCCAGCGGAGGAGGGGTCGCGCTGGTGGTGCTCGTGTCGCTCGAGCCGGGAGGAGGAGAAAGGAGCGGGAGCTCTAGGTCTTCCCCGTCGCTCGCAAAGGCTCTGTTTGGAAACGACGAAGACCACGACGACGACAGTGCAGGAAGAACAGAAGACAAGAGCGGCTTCAGGCTCCCCGCCGACGCTCCGATCGTGCTCGCGAACCCTTCCTCGCTCGCCACCGCGGCAGCGGCGGTGGAGGCAGGCTTCGACGAGAGATCGGTGCGGAAAGCTGCAGCTGCTGCAACAACAGCGACGATTCCATCTCCGCCTCCTCCTCTTTCCTTCTGGCGCTCCGCCGCTCTGGCCGCTTCAGAGGCGCCTGGAGGGTACGCCGTGGCGATCGGAAGCAGCGAGGACGTCGAGGAGGCGCTGCGGGAGTCGCTGTCGGACCTTTTGGTCGAACAAGGAGGAGGGAAAAATGCTTCTTCTTCGTCGTCTTCGTCTCTGTCCTCTTTCTTCTCGGCCCCGGTCGGAGGAGTGAGCGTGGTCGAGGTGAGCTCCGCTTCGGTCGCCGCGGGCGTCTTCGAGGGGACGATCCGGTGCGCGAACTGGAGGAGGAGGGCGACGGGGGGTGGAGAGGGCGCGAAGAAGGAGGTGGAAAGAGCGTCGGCGGCGTCGGCGGCGTGAAAGTGGAGAATTGTAAAAAAAGAAGAGGTTCCGGGTCGAGGAGGTCGAAAAGAAAAAAAAAAACGAAGAAAGAAAATCGCTCTTTTTCGATCGCTCTTTTTCAGAATTCATCCCTTCTTTCGAACTCGACAAGCGGGGCTACTTTCTCTGCTTCTTCTCTCTCTCGATCTATTTCATCCAGTTCAGCGCGAGAAGAGACAACTCTGTCTGTTACCTCTGCCTCAGCCAGCTCCAACTCAAAGATGACCACCGGCCCTTCGCGCTTTGAGCTCCCGTCGCTGCCCGCGGCGACCGACGGCTGGGGCCCGTCCGGCCCGCCGGCTTCGCTCGAGGGCGGGGTCCCTTACGCGCCCTTCTCCAAGGGCGAGCGCATCGGGCGCATCGCGGACTTCACGCCTTCGGCGTTCAAGCACGGTGGGTTCGACAGAGAGAGGGAGAGGGAGAGAATGGTGGTGGAAAGAGAGAGAGACTGGGAGATGGGGCAATCGATGGGAGAGTCGGTCGGCGGCTTAGTCGATCGATGGGGTTGCCGACTCGTTCTCTCACTTCTTATTTCTCTCATCAACTCCAATCCGCACCATCAACAGGCCGCTACGACCGCAGGGACCGTGAGCCCTCGATCTCCGTGTTCAACTTGGCAGCAAACGAGGAGGTGAGCCTCGATTTTTTGTTCGTCGTCGTCATCATTTTTTTTTCTTCCTCTCAATCGACGACAACGCTCTCTTCGATTCTTGAAGAAAGCGCTTTTTTTTCTCCTTTCGACTCTCCTGCGATCTCTCTTTTCCCTGTCCGCTGATGATGATCGTCGTCGACTCTACGGACGAGCAAAGAGATTGCTCGAAGAAAAGCAGCGCATGGATGGAAATTATCACGTAAGAAAAAACTCGCGCTTGACGATCGCGATCTTCTTTTTTCCACCTCTTCTCTCTCTCTCTCTCTCCAAAAAAAAAAACAGGACGACGCCTTCCACCTCGTCGACAACAAGCCGGCGCAGCGCTCCCGCGGAGGCAACAGCGCTCCCGGCGGCGGCGGAGGCGGAGGCCGCGGCGGCGGCGGAGGGGGCCGCGGCGGCGGCCGTGGCGGGATGGCCCAGGGCGCCGCCGGCGCCCGCGCCCGCCACGAGCGCGAGCGCGGCGAGCCTCCTTCGGGCCTCGCCGGCGGCGCCACCGCCCAGCGCGCCAAGGGCAACCGCTGGAACGCCAACGCGCGCTCCGGAGGCGGCGGAGGTTTTGGAGGCAATGCCGGTGGCGGCGCGTCGCTGACGCAGAGCGTGGTCATCAGGCCGGACTGGAATGTGCTCGAGCAGTTCCAGTGCTCTGCGCTCGCCAAGCTGTCGCACCCGCAGCCCTCTGTCGAAAAGGGCACGGTCACCGACCTGGCCTTCTGCGGGTCCCTCGAGCACTACGACAGGACCTACGACAGGCTGACGCCGCGCACGGAGAGGCCGCTGCGGCCCACCAGGAGGCCGTTTGTGGCTTCGGCGACGGCGTCCGACGACGCGAAGCTGAAAGCATTTGCCGCCGCCGCAGAGAGCGGTTCTTCTTCCTCAAACGTCAAGGGGACGGCCCTCATCACCGATTCTTTACTCGCCGTGCTCATGACCGCCCCCCGTGCCGTCCGCGGCTGGGACCTGGTCTTCACCAAGAAGGGAAACACGCTCTTCGTCGACAAGAGGCGCGGGTCGAGGGCAGACGCCCCCACCGTCGCAGAGTCGTTTGTCGACGCGCCCCCCGGGGACGACCCGAGTCTGGGCCCAGACTCCGCCGCGAGCCTGTCCGACGAGGCAGCGGCGGCGCAGCGCGACCTGAGCCAGCAGGTGCTGCTGCTGGACGCGAGCGTTGCCGCTGGGGGAGCTGCGGGGGCGGGCGGTGCTGTTGCGGCGGCGACGACGGCGGCGCCTCCGCCCAAGCACGAGTGCGGCGACCCGCCGATCGAGGCGGCAACTTCCGAAGCGAGCACTTCCGGCGGCAGCCAGCAGCAGCCCCGCGCCGGGACGGCCTACCGCTACCGCAAGTTCACGCTGGGCGGCGGGGCGAGCACGTACGACGTGATCGTGCGCTGCGACGTGGACGCGGTGCTGGTGGACCGGGGCGAGGTGAGAAGAGGGAAGAGGAAAGAGGAGAGAAGAGCGAGCGAGAAAGGTCGAAAAAAAAACTAACTTAAAAAAAACTCACACTTTTTTTCTCCTTCTTTCAACCTCAACCACAACCACAGACCAAGCTCGTCGCCGTCCGCGCCCTGACCGAGTACGACCCGAAGCTGACCGGCGTCGACTGGCGCGCCAAGCTCGAGGCGCAGCGCGGCGCCGTCTTAGCCACGGAACTGAAGAACAACGCCCCCAAACTTGCGCGCTGGGCCGCGTCTGCTCTCGTCAGCGGCGTCGACTTGGTCAAGCTCGGATTCGTCTCCCGCTCGCACCCTCGCGACGCGTCGGCGCACTCGGTCCTGGGAGCGCACACGTTCAGGACGCGCGAGCTGGCCGCCAACATCGCGCTCTCGCCGGAGGGCTGCTGGGGCATCGCGCACGCCGTGATCGACCTCGCGATGCGTCTTGCCGACGGCAAGTACCTTCTTGTGAGGGAATCGGGAAGGCCCGTGGTGAGGCTGTACGGCGTGCCCGTGGACGCTTTTGACGACGAGGAGGAGGACGATGACGAGGAGGAAGGGGCGTGAAGAATGGATATATATATAGAGAGAGAGAGAGAGTTGGTGGCGGTGGTGAGAGAGCAAGAGAGAGGGAGAGAGAGACAGAGAAGAGAGAAAGAAGAAGAGATGAGTTTTTTTTCTTGTTTTTGTGCGTGTAAACGTCGCCGCCTTTTCATTTTTTATTTTTTCTTCAAAACACCTCTCCCTCTCTCTCTCTTCTTCCCCCTATCACGATGGCCATCACCTACCGCTGCAAGTGGATGTGTGACGGCTGCGACACCCTCGAAGCGATGGTCCAGAGGCTGCAGCGCGAGGTAGAGTATCTGCGAGGCCAGGGGCTACTATTTGCGTCAGGGAATGAACGATGACTACGGCTTTCTCGTTACCGACGGCCCCCGCAGCGCTGCGAACGACATTGAGTCTGAGGAGGAGGAGGAGGAGTCTGAGGAGGAAGAAACGGCTGCGCCCGAAGAGGAGGTCGAGAAGAAGAAGAAGGGGAAAGGAGCTGCCGCGGCCACGAAGAAGAAGGAGAAAAAATAGAGAAAGAGGTTTTTGTTTTTGCTTTGCACGCTCGTTCTGTTGCTCTGAATGATCCCCCCTCCCCCCCCCCTCATCGCAGCCCTCTTCGTTTCCGCGGCAGCAGAGAACAAGAAGAAGACAAAGAGCCTTTCCTCTTGTTCCTCGGCGTCTGGGAGCGAAAGAGAGGCAGAGACAAAATAAAAAGCAAAAGAGAGTAAAGAAAGAAAAAGATTGAGTTTTTTTCCCCCTCCCCTTTCGTTTCACTTCTTCTCTCTCTCCTCTCTCTCCTTCAAACCCTACCACTCCCTTCCTCCACCTCCTCCTCGATCTGGATCGTCGAGTGCGCCACCCCGTGAGCCTCCATCACCGCCCTCGCCGCAGCCAATACGCCGCCGCTGTCTCCTCCTCCTCCTTCTCGAGCGCTCGCATTCTTCGAGACGAAAAGGTGCGCGGTGCCCAGCGCGATCCCGGAGCTCAGCCCCCACACGTGAAGGTCCGCGACCGCCGCGACGCCCTCGATACCCTTCAGCCCGGCCTCCAGCGACGCCACGTCAACCCTCGCCGGGGCGGCCTCCATCAGGATCGAAAGCAGCTCCCCGGCGATTCCCTTCGTGGTCGCGAAGACTAAAACGGCGAACAGCAGCGTCACGAGCGGGTCGGCGAGCGTCCAGCTCGGTTTGAAAAAGACGACGGCGCCGGCGACAGCGACACCCAGAGACTGCAAAAGGTCCCCGGCTGCGTGCAGCCACGCGCCGCGGAGGTTGATGCTGACCGCTGAGGGTGCTGCGGCGTGCCTTCGTCCTCTCGAGGTGGAAAGAGGGATTGTGTCGTCGTCGTCGTCGTCGTCGTCGTCGTGCGAATGAGAGTCGTGGTCGTGGTGGTGAGTTTCTCCTTCTCCTCCTCCTCCGTGAGAGTGCGAGTGAGAATGCCCTCCGTGCCCTCCTCCACCCCCGTGACCGTGCGCCCCGCCCAGCACGAAGAGCAGCAGCACATTCACAAGCACCCCGGCGACAGCCATGGCGAACATCAGCCCCCCGTCGACGCTCTCGGGCCTGCGCAGCCTGCCGACGGCCGCGACCACGAGCGCGGCCGTCACGGCCCAGGTCGCCGCGGTCGAGGCCAGGGCGCCCAGCACCTCGGCGCGGTGGTGGCCGTAGGTGTGCGGGGACCCGGGCGGGGCCCTCCTGGCCGAGGCTGCGCCGGCCGCGAGGGCGATGCCCTGGAGGAGGGGGGTGTTGGTTGAGGTTTTTTGGGGAAGCAAAAAAAAAGTGAGAAACGGAAGAAAAGAAAAAAACCCGTCTCTCTCTCTCTCTCTCTCTCTCTCTCTCTCTCACCATCCCGGCCACGTCGCTCAGCAGGTGCGCCGCGTCCGACATGATCGCCAGCGAGTTGGCGAGCGCCCCGCCGACCACCTCGGCGATCATGAATCCCGAGGCCAGCGCGACCGCGACGGCGAGGCGTCTTTGCGTTTTCGAGTGCGTCGCCCTCGCGAGCTCCCGGCGCGCGGCGGGAGAGGTGGTTGAGGTCGAAGGAGGAGGAGCAGAGGTTGACGCAGCTCCCGCTCCTCCCGCTCCTTGCCCGTTGCTTCCCCCGTTCGCATCCCCGTCGCCGTCTCCTAGGATCCCATCAGCGAGGAAGCACGAAGAGGAAGAGCCGCCGCGCTTGGGGCGGAGCGACGGCGGAGGCGCGAGAAGAGGTTGCTGTTGTTGCTCTTCGTCGTCCTCGGCGAGGAGCGGCGCCGCGAGCGATGGCACAGCCGCCGCCGCCTCTTCTTCGTCGCGCAGTGCTCCTGCTCCTGCTGCTCCGTTAGCGCCTTCGCGGCCCTTCCCACCTCCACGACGTTGGCCCATCGCGTTGATCTACGCGCTCGGATGGGAATCCGAGGGAAGGGAGGTGAAGAGAAAAGAGGTCTGTCGTCGAGACAAAGAACCGATTGCAAATCTTCCGATTGTGATTCAATCCTCCTCGACTCTGTGACCTTGTTTCCTTTCTCTTGAGAAAAAAACAGCCTTCTTCGCGGCCTTAGTTTCTTACTGCGTCCGGGAATCAGAACTTTTCCGCAACTCGCTTCTCTCTCTCTGCTGCTCTTCAATAAAAAAAAGAAGTGCAAACTCCCTTCTTTTTGCTCGGGAAAAAAAAGTCTTTTTTACTTCACATGTTTTTTCTGTTCTCTCCCCTCTCTCACCTCACCCCACACCTCCTTTTGCTACCTCTTCCCGTTGTTCCCCTTGCCTTTCCCGGTCCCGGAAATCAATATAACCCCCCACAAAAACCCGGCGCAATTGAAGAAAGGGACCCTCATCTTCGGGGGCACCCTCGAGTAGGCGAGAAGAGAAACAAGAGGCCAAAACCTCCACGCCCGGAGCTGGGTGAGCGGCAGCGAAGTTCTCAGAGCTCCCGGGAGAGAAGCAGGTGGTTTTTTTTCTAGCGCCAAGGCGATGAACGAGATAGCCACGGCGTTGCAAAAGGGTCCGAAGATGAAGGCGTCGGCGGCGACGCGGAGGGCGAGCTCGCGGGACTTGGCGGCGGCTTCGTCAGCAGAAGAGGAGGTGGCGGCGGCAGCAGCAAGGTTTTTCCTGTCGTCATCGTCTTCCTTGAGCTTCCTTCCTTTCTTCTTCTTCGGAGCGAAGTAACACCCGAGGAGCTTCTGCCAGCCGTGTCCCACGGGACCGGAGAAGAGGCCGCCGTAGAAGAACCTGTTGTGGAGAAAGTCAAAAGGTTCCGTCGTGGAAAGGGCGCGAGGGGGTTTAGGAAGGAAGAAGTGAGTGAGTGAGAACTTTCGAGACTCGGGTTTTTTTCTTTCGATTTGACCTTTGTCGCTTTTTCATTCCTTCTTCTCGTCTCCTCGCCACATTCTAATCTCAGGACAACAGCAGCAACAGCACATGAAACATCTAGATGACAGCAGCAGCAGCTACTCACCACAGAGCGACGCGGCGGGCCTGGAAGGTCGCCCTTTGCCGTCGCCGGCCGGACGACGACGAAGGCGACATCATCATCGCCATCGATTGGACCGTCGCGTCCGAGGCCCCGGCGATCGTTGCCGCAGTCAGGCTGCGCCCCAGGAGAGGGTACCGGTCCAGGAACTCCTCGTATCGCGCCCAGAGCGCGGAGGCCATTCCGGGAGAGAGAGGGGTGAGAGAGAGAAAGAGGGATCCCGACTGGAAAAGTTTTCGATTTACTGATTCTAATTTTACAAAAAGAAATTTCTTTCTTCTTTCTCCTTTTTCTACTGCTCTCCACCTCCTTCTCCTTCCTTCTTCGCGCTCGCAGCAGCAGCAGCGGCGTCAGCCCTCTTCTTCGCTTTGCTGCTGATTCCACCTCTTCCTACACTTCCACCTCCACTTCCACTGCTCCCTTTCCTCGGCTTCTTCTTCGGCAGGGGACGCAGCGCAGCCTGCCGCCCTCGCCACCACGCCATCGTCTTCCCCCCGCCGCCGGAGAACTCCTCGGAGTCGCCGTCGTCGCCGTCAGGGTTGCTGTTGTTGTCCAAGTCGCTGCTCTCTCCGGCGTCGTCTCCGTCGTCGTCGTTCGAGAAGGAGAGCGAATCGTCCGAGTCTTCCGAGAACTCGTCGGAGAGCCATGCCTCCGTCAGCCCTCCGAAGTCGTCGCCGTCGCCGAAGCCTACGCCGCCGCCCTTCTCCCCCGACAGCAGCGCGGCGCCGCTGTCGAGGGACTCGCCCAGGGCCGCGGAGGCCCTGGCGAGCGCGTCGGTGAGGGGCGAGAGAGGCGAAGGGTAAGGGGAAGGGTTGCTGTTGCTGTTGTTGCTGCTGCTGTTGCTGGCTTTGGAGTTGGTGCTCGACTCAGTCGGCAGCTCCCCTCCTTTCCTCTTGAGCCAGCGGTGGCGGAGCGCCTCGGCGGCCGCCGGGCGGGACCGCTGAAGGCGCGCCGTGAGGCCGCACAGGAGCTCCCAGCCGGCGCCGTTGTCCGCTGGGGAAATTGGGGAGAAAAAGAGAGGTCGAGAAGAAGAGAAGAGGAAGAGAGTGAGTGAGTTTTTCTTCTTCGCCCCCCCCGAGAAAGTTTTCGCCTTTTTCATTCCTCTCTCTCTCTCTCTCTCTTGAACCTTTCTTGGGGCAGGAGATGCGAGCGCGCTTCCAAGCGCGCTCGCATCATAGCAAAAGCAGAAAAGAAGAAGAAGAAGAAGAAGAAGAAGAAGAAGAAGAAGAAGAAGAAGAAGAAGAAGAAGAAGAAGAAGAAGAAGAAGAAGAAGAAGAAGAAGAAGAAGAAGAAGAAGAAGAAGAAGAA
>Ga0114918_10000948_pt1 | contig 25657 bp, 17 predicted proteins | sample LantaG_FD_87015 | JGI IMG/M metagenome (GOLD analysis project Ga0114918, IMG submission 87015) | Deep subsurface microbial communities from Baltic Sea to uncover new lineages of life (NeLLi) - Landsort_02402 metaG | ecosystem: Environmental > Aquatic > Marine > Oceanic > Sediment | place...
GGAAGGTTTGGGGGGTGGGGGGGGGGGGTTGGAAGCGGAAGCGGAAGCGGAGGAGGTCGGGGTTGTTAGAGAGGTTGAGTCAGCGGCGCGCTCCCCTTTCTTTCTTTTCTTTCTCGTTGATGGTGAAAAAAAAACCACTCTCCTTCTTTCTCCCTCTCCTTCTCTGCTCTCCTTCTCACCTTCGGGTTGTTCTGCCCGCGAGGGAGAGCTCCTGGCACGGCCTCGCTCTCGAACTCGTTGCCTGATGGGGGTTTTGAGGGAGAAAGAGGGAGGGTGGAGTGAGGGTTTTTCTCGCTCGTCGTCGATGGTCTGTTGTTTGTCGAAAAAAGGCCTTCCTTTTTATCATCTTCTCTTCTTCAAACCGTACCGAAGCCCGCGTGGAACTCGAGGTTGTCCCATTCGCTGTCCGACTCGGCCCTGGGCTTGTGCCTGGACATGGAGGAGGGTGGTGGAACGACAGAGAAAAGCAGGGAAAGAGAAAGAAGTTGAGAGAAAGATGCTTTTGAAGAAAGAAAAAAAGATTCCGCTTTGAAAATGTATTTCCACTTCCATCTTCGATCGAGCTTCTTGCTTTTTTTACGATGGTCAGCGTGCTCGACCCGCCTCTCTGCGGATCCGCTCCCGTGCAGGCCGTGGCGCCTCCTTCGAGCGCCAGGACGCCAGCGGCGCTCGACGCCACGGCGCCGGCCTCTCCTCGCGGGACGGCGGCGGCCGGGATACGGACCGACCTCGACCGACCTCGAGCGACTGACCTCGATTCCGTCGACCTCATCGACGCCGACGCCGCTGCTGCTGCCGGCACGGCGGCGACCTCCTCTTCTTCGGACTCCGACCCAATCCCTTCCAATCAGCAGCAGCAGCTGCCCCCGTTCTACGACCCGGGGGCCGACGACGACGACGACGACGAAGAGTACCTCAGCAAAAGAGGAAGAAACGGAAAAGCGGCAGCAGCTGCTGGCGGCACGCTTCCTCCTCCCGCTTCCCTCTCCACAGACGCCACGCTCAGCTGCCCCGGCTGCTTCTCTACTCTCACGCGTTTTACGCAGAGGCACAATGAGGACGCCACGGTCTTCAGGAGCGTGTTTGTGGACGATGACGCCGTGGTGATCGCGGAGGAGAAGAGGGGGGAAGGAAGGAAGGGGGCAGGCAAGAGATCGCCGCCAAAGCGCGGGCGCGACGGAGGAGCTGCTGCCGCCGCTGCTGCTTTCGCTGCCAAGCCCGAGCTCCCTCGCGTGTCCTGCGCCGTCTGCGACGAGGTGGTCGGGTGCCTGGAGGAGGACGGGGTGTTTGTGTTCTTCAACGTGCTTCCGAGCGCTTGAGAGAGAAGAGAAGAAAAAGGTTTCTTTTTCTTCTCTTCAAAAGAGAGACGGAACTGCCGCCGCACACTTCTTGGCCTTCTATTTTGTGTTGTTGTTCTTTTGTGCGTGTTGTATAGCAAGTGTGTACCAAGTGTGGGAGGGAGAAGGGAGGGAGGACTTCTAAGGGTGTGTAAAAAAAAATCGGAAAATGAAAGAAAAGAAAGGCTGCTGTTCTCTGTTTTTCTTCTCTTTTTCACCATCGCTTCGAGCGCCGCACGCCCGCCGTCGCCGTCGCCGCGGGAGGGGACGCCAGCTTGGCCTTGGCGGCCGCGGCAGCTGCACGCGAGCGTCGAGCGGGGGGAGGAGGAGGAGGCGGGACGGCCGCGGGGGCCTGTGCCGGCTCCTCGTCTTTGTCTTCGTCGTCGTCGGCAGTCGTAGCAGCAGCAGCGGAAGAGGTCTCGGGCTTTTGCTCCTCCTCCTCCTTCCCTTGCTCCTCCTCCTCTTTGGCGGCGGCGACGATGCGCTGCGGCTTCGAGCTCTTTCTGCCCTCGCGGCTGCCTTCGCCTTCGCGTTCGCTGCCGTGCGATGGAAGCCAGAGAAGCTTCGGGACAACGACGGGAGCGGCAGCAGGAGGAGCGGCGGCAGCGGCAGCTTCGACGGCGGGAACCTCTTCGGCAGCGGCAGCGACCGCGAGCGGCGCCGCCGAGGCGGGCGTCACCGTCGCGTTCGCGTTCGCGGTGGAGTTTGACGCGACCGCGTTGGCATTCGCGGCGGCGATCCCGGCAGCGGTCAGCGACTGCACGGGCGGCGCCGCCTCGGCCGCCATCTTCGCCGCCGTAGCCGCGACGTGCGCCTTCAGGGCCGCGAGCGCCGGGAGCTGCGCGGCCGGGGCGCTTCCCGCCCTGCTCGCCGCCAGCGCCAGGGCCGTGGCGGCGAGCCTCCAGAGGCCTGCCTCGTCGAGGGAGTCGACCTCGGCCGGGGTGAAGAGAGGAGCGGCGGCGGGGCTGCCGGAGAGAGAAGGGTTTGAGGTCGTCGCCGCCGCCGCCGCTGCTCCCGCGTTTGGTCCCAAGACGCCCCGCAGCGCAATCGCCGCCGCGGCAGATGCAGAGGCCGGAGAGAGAGGCGCGGCGAGAAGAGCGGCATTCGCTCCCCCGGCTCCTCCTCCGCGTCTGCGCTTGGCCGCGGGGGAGGCAGCGGCGGCAGCAGCAGCAGCGCCGTCCTCTCTCTCGCCCTCACTTGCCGTCACCTGGGCTTGCGCTCGAACCGCCGTCGCCGCCACGGCTGTCGCAACAGGAAAGCCCGCGGGCCCTCCCCCCGCCGTCGCAGCCTGCGCCGCGATCATCGATGCCAGCACCGCCTCGTCGTCGCCCACAAGGTCCACAGGGTTCGCTGCCGCGGCGGCCAAACCCCGCGCGGACAGCGGCAGCGGCCACGTCCTCGGGTGCAACCCTAACCGGGCGAGCACCGACCTCACGACCTCCCACGACCTCCCCGGTTCCCTTCGGGCGCACCTCGACGCCTCGTCCGCGGTGACCTCGGGGCAGGAAGAGAGGGAGAGAGTAGAAGGGACGACGGCCGAGAGCTCGCCGTGCTCGATGATCTCCCCGAGCGCCGACCTCCGGGCCCAGGTGAACAAGACAGCTAAATAGCTCGGCCACCCCGCTGGTAAACCCCAAGGCGGCGCCGGAGCTTCTCCGAGCGTCGCGGCGAGGTAGGCCTTGATCTGGTCCTCGGAGAGCCTGTTCCCCCCGCCGTCGTCTGCTGCACCGGACACGTGCGCCGCGGACTGCGGGAGGAGCTTGAGGAGGATTCGCACCAGCTGGCGCATCTCGTCCATGGGCCCGCGGCGGGCTGCCCTCGGGCGGCCTTGGCCTTGGTTTGCTGCTGCTGTTCCTCCTCCTCCGCCTCCTCCTGCTGCTCCTCCGCGGCCCGAGGGGGAGGTGGGAGGAGGGGAGGTCGCCCCGGGGGAGCGCTTGCGCTGACGACTTGCAGCAGGAGCGGCGTTGCCGCCTCCGGGTCTCGAGGAGGCCAGAGCGGCGACGGCGTCCGCAGCCTCGACGTCGCTCTCGGTGTCCTTTTTCCCTCCTCCGTTGCCGTCACCGTTCTCCTCGATCTCGTCCCTGATCCTGCGCAGCGCGGCGTGAGAGGCCATCGCTCCACCACCAACGTTCGTCGCCTCTCCCGTCGTCGAGACCAGGACAAGCTTTCTCTTCCCTCCTCCCGCGGGCGACCTCGACGGAGGCGGCAGCAGCGGCTTTGGCGGCGGAGAAGAAAGAGAAAGCCGGCTCTTGCCGAGCGCCTCGGCCTTCAACGACGACGGCGGGTTGAGCGAGGTCATCGTCAGCTGCGAGGGGAGGAGCGGGTTGAGAATCTGAGAAGGAAGCAGCTGCTGTTGTTGCGTCTGCTGCGTCTGCTGCTGCTGCTGTTGCGAAGGAGCGAGAAGCTGCGAAGGGAGCAGCACCTGCGAAGGGAGCAGCTGCTGCTGCTGGTGCGCCTGCTGCGCCGCTGCCTGCTGCTGCTGCTGCGAGGAACCGCCGCCCCCGATCCCGCCGCCGACGCCAAACTCCTGGGAGTAGTTGGCGAGCACGCCCGTGCCGGCGGCGAAGCGGGAGAGGCCCGGGCCGGCGGAGTTGTTTCGAGCGTTGTTGTTGTTGTTGTTCGGAGCGTTGCTGTTGTTCGCACCCGCGGCTGCCGCTCCTCCGTCGTCGGCCAGTCCTCCTGCCCCCGGTGGAGGAGAGGCCCCGTCGGGCAAATCAGTGACGAGATCTGACAGCTGCGACAGCGTCGTGAGGCCCGGGTGGCCGTAGAGTCCCGCGGGCTGCGAGCTGTCCTCTCCGTTGGAAGGCGGGAGAGGGAGAGGCGGAGGCAGCGACGGCAGGGGGAGCGACGACGGCAGTGCCGCTGCCGCTGCGACGGCGATGGCGGCTGCCATCGTAGTCGTCGTCGCCGCTGTTGCGACGACCGCATTCGCCCCTTCACCTCCGGCTCCTGCGCCCTTCGCGTCTCCGTTTTGTCCCGCGAGCTGCATTGGAGCAAAAAGGAGCCTAGCCCGTGCCGGTAGAGGAAGCCGTTCGGGGCTTTCCTGCGCGCGGGAGGGCGCGGGTGCGATTCAACACGCTTCGCCCGCTTCGGCTGGCGTGCTTTTTCCGATTGGGTTCTCTTCTCTCTTCTTGCGCTCGCTCTCGCTTCACCGCAGCGCGCGCTGCTGCTTCAGGGCTCGCGGCGAGGGAGAGTCAGCGCTCCCCTGCGAGCAAGAGAGCCCGGGAGAGAGAGGCCTCGCTCTGGAGGTGCGAGCGAGAGAGAGAGAAAGAAGTATGAGCAGCATCTCGCTGGAGCGGCTTCGCCTTTTTTTCTTTTCTTTCTTCGACCTCCTCTAGTTTTTCCATCTCTTCGCTTTCACTTCACTCCTCGGCCGCCACCTCCACCACCAGCGCCCTGTGGTCGCTCGCCGCGAAGTCGTCGTTGGCCGTCGTGGCGGAAAGGGCTCTCAGACCGCGATAGCAGCAGCAGGGAGGAGGAGGAGAGTCGGTTCGATCTTCTCCTTTTTCGACCTCCACCTCGACCTCGCCTTTGTCTTCTCTCTTCTCTTTCTCTTTCTTCTCTTTCTCCTTCTCCTTCTTCAGCAGCAGAGCCCAGTCGAGCTTGCCCTTCACCAGCCGCAGCCTCCTCCCCCAGAAGTGGTAGCTCGGGTTGTCAAAAGTGACGGTATCGAGAGGGAAGGGGCACTCGAAGAAGAGACGCGGAGGAGAAGCTTGTTTTTCTTTTTCTTTCTGCTCTTTTTCTTCTCCCTCGACCCGCGACAGCACCCGCTGGTGCAGCCACCTCGCCTCGGTGCTCCCCAGGCTCGACCAGCGGGCCCTGCCCTTCGCTCGGAGCGGAGAGAGGCGGACGATGCCGTGCGCGAGGGTGTTGAGGTCTCCCAGGATCGAGCAGAAGAGGAGCGGAGAAGAAGGAGGAGACGCAGACGCCGACGCCGACGACAGCGACGGCGACGACGACGACGGCATCGACGACGACGCCGACGACGACGAAGACTCGCTCTCTCCCTGCTTCTTCTTTCTCGGCAGCTGCAGCAGCTTCCGGGAGAGCCCCGGGAGCCTGCTCCTGGCGTCGCGGAGCACGTCCCGGAGCTGCAGGGCCCGGCCTGTGGCCCCGCAGAAGCACTCGAGGTGCAGAGAGTAGGCGAGGAGGACGGCGAAGTCGTCGTCGGTTTCGCTTGCGCTTTCGCTTTCTTTTCCTTCTTTCTCTGCGCTCGTCTTCCTCTTCTCGTTCTCTTTCTCGAGTCCTAGTTTCTCCAGCGGCACGCGGCAGCAGGCCCCCAGGGCGACGCGGCGCCCTCGGCGGGGCTCCCTGGATGCGGGCGTGTTGTTGCTGGTCCTGCCCCTCCTCCCCGGGCCTCCGGAGAAGAGGCGGGAGAGGAAGCGGCCTCCTCCTGGAGCCTCGGACGCGGCGGCAGTGGTGGCAGCAGAAGAGAGAGCAGCGGCCTTTTCGGTTTCAACCTCCCAGTCATAGCAACTCACGTGAGGGACAGCAAACGCCCCCTCCTCGTCGTCGCCGTTCCCAATAAAGCCCCACCTGCAGAGCACGGCGTTGCCGTGGACCCCGCAACCGGCGTCCCTCTCTGATCTCGCCGCGGAGTCGATTTCTTCAAACTCGGCGACAAACGCCGCCGCAAACTTGAGAGCCTTCGCTGTCTCCGAGGTCACGTCGACTGACCCGGAGCGCCCGCACCCCAGGTCGCACTCCTGCAGCGCGATGATGTCCGCGTCGAGGGACTTCAGCAGAGAGATCACGCGGGCGAGCTCGTAGCCTCGCTCGACGTTGAAGGAGACGAGGCGAAGGGGGCGAGGAGGAGGAGGTCGAGGTCGAGGTTGCGATGACGAAGACGACGAAGAGGGATCGATCGACGATGCATCTCTTGCCTCGCTTTCCGGCTTTGCTCTCCCTCGATCTGGCTCGTTCGACCTCGATTGCGATCTCTCTCGATAGTCGTAATACACTACCTGGCCGGGAAGCGGCAAAGAATCCCTCTCTCCACCAGAAGAAGGCGCCATTTTCTCGTTCTTCTTCCGTTTCGCTCGAGAGGTGGCCGAAGAAGGAAAACAAAATGTTTGAAAAGATCTTCTTTTCTTTTTTGTTAAACACGAAAAAAAAACCAAACTCCCTCTCTCTTCACCTACCTCCCGCTCGGAAGCCCCTTGCGCCCGGCGGGCAGGGACTTGGTCCCCCTCCTCGACACCGTTGTCGTCGTCGTCGTCGTCGTCGTTCCGGCGCCGTCCCTGCGTCCTCCGCCGCCGGGGAGCGCGATCCGAGAGCCTGAGCCTCGAAGCTGCTTCAGGGGAGCGGCAAAGGCCGGCAGCACCTCGACGCGAGAGACCGTCGCGGCCGGCTTCGTCTTCAGCCTCGCCGCCTGCCACGCGCCGAACCCACCGGACACCACGAACGCCCTCCCGAACCCTCTCGACCGGAGCTCCCGCGCCACGGCCTTGGCGTCCCCCCCACCACGAGAGTCCAGCAGCAGCAGCGGCGTTCCTTTCGAAACGCGACGCAGCGACGAGATCTGCAGCGCCGTCAGCTGCCTTTCCGCCGCCGAGGCGTCGCGCAGAGAGCCGCGCAGCTTCCTGTCCCCGACCGAGGCCAGTTCCAACTCGATCAGCCTGGCGCCTCCCGGCAAGTCCGGGACGCCCTGCGATTCTTTTTCCCTCTGGGTGCGAATGTCGACCAGAACAGAACTCCCGCGGCCGACGACGGCGTCGAGCGCCGACGCGACCGAGACGTCCCCGGCGTACCCCCTGATCCTGGTGAGCAGGGCGCGGAAGATCGAGGGCGTGACGAGGACGGCGACCACAGACAAGGCCAGCCCCTGGGCGACCCCCACGGGCCCGGCGGCGACGAGCGCCGACGCCGCCTTGCCCGCGACCGGGGCGGCTCCGTTGATCGCCGCGTCGGCGGCCTCGGCGGCCTGGCGGGCAGCCGCCGTCGCCGCGGAGGCGCTGACGCCCTGCGACGCCAGGAAGTCGTCCACGGACCCTCCCGCGGCCTTCACCAGCGGCGCGGCGCCCTTGACGAGAGGGCTGGCGAGCTCCCCCGCGAGGTCTGCCCCGGCCTTCAGGGCGGGCGCCGCGGCGTCCGCGGCGGCCTTGAGGGCGGGTTCGGCGGCTTTGTAAGCAGACTGGGCGGCGGAGAGCGCCGAGGTGGCGGCGGAGATGGCCGTCTTGATGCCGGCGCCGGTGGCCTGGTTTGGTTTGGAGGTGGTGGTGGTGGTGGTGGAAGGAGGAGGAGGAGGGACGACGAGAGAGAGAGGAAGAGGAAGAGAGGTTCAGAGCTGGAGTGGGAAGAAAAAAAGTTCGAAGGCCTTATCCTTTTTTCTTTTGCTAGCCAATTCGTTTTCCTTTCTTCTGCTCTCTCGTTCTTCTTTTCGCCTTACCTTGACGACCTCGACCACGCCGTTGACGGCGCCGTCGACTGCTGCTTCGGGGGCAGCAGCAGCAGCGGCGTGGGAGGCGAGCGGGGTGGCGAGCGTGGCGAGCGAGGCCGATGAGATCAGACCAGCAGCGGCCTTCGATGCCTTTTTCGATGATGCCTTGGGCGGCTGCGAAGGGGGCGTAGCGACGGAGGCGCGGACCGCGCCGCGAGCAGCAGCAGCAGCAGGGGAATCAGGGGCACGAGACGAGAGCGTCGCCCGCGGGCGCGCGGAGGGAGCGAGCATCGGTAGAAGCTTTTTTTGGAGCGGGGAAGAGGGGAACTGGAGAAAGGAAAAAAAACGAGAAGCGAAAAAAAACCGAATTTTGATCGATGGCTTCCATCGATCGATCGCCACTTTTCCGAAGAAGCGAGACAGCGCATCGCCCTTCTTCCCCTCTCGCCCTCTTCCACGACCCTCTCTCCCTCTCTCCTTCGTTCTTCACTTCAGCCGAAAAGACGAAACAGAGAGACACGCCTTCTCTCATCGCGGATACATCGAGAATGGCGTCGTTCTTCACCTCTCTCTTCGGAGCTCCACCTCCGCCTCCACCTCCGGGCGGCGGCGGCGGCGGAGGAGGCCACCCACCTGTCGAGGTCTCCTCCGAGGCCGAGTTCCGCTCCCTCACCTCCCGCGGCGTCTCCTGCGTCGACTTCTACGCCGAGTGGTGCGGCCCCTGCAAGATGTGCGCTCCCGTCTTTGCCAAGCTCGCGGCCTCCTACCCGACAGTGAAGTTCCTCAAAGTCGACGTCGACAGGCTCAACGCCGTTGCCGGTTCCTGCGGCGTGGCGGCGATGCCGACGTTTCAGGTCTTCAAGGACGGGAAGACGGTCGGGAGCGTCACGGGAGCCGACATGGGCGCGCTGGAGGCGCTGCTGCGCGAGCACGCGCCGCCGGCGTCGTTTGGGGGGAGCGGCCGGACTCTCGCTGGCAGTGGAGGAGCAGCTCCTCCTTCCTCCGCTTCTGCCTCTACCTCTTCTTCTTCCTCTTCTTCTTCCTTCGACCACAAGGAATTCAACGAATCGGAAGAGGGCACCATCTCTATCGTGCTGCACCTGAGCGACGGCTCGCGAGCGACGGCGCGGTTTGCGAAAGGAGCCACGGTGGCAGAGCTCGAGGAGGTCGTCGTCGCCGGTTGCGGCTCCAAGCCGGCCTCGATGACGACGGGGTTCCCGCCGGCCAAGCTGACTAACTCGACCGCTCCCTTGCTGCCCCTCAACGGAAGCGTGGTGACTCTGTCGAACAGGCCTTAAAAAGGGGGGAGTAGAGAAAGAAACGAACGATGAGAGAGAGAGAGAGAGAGAGAGAGTTTAAACAAGAAAAAAAAGAAACACGAAAAAAAACGACCCTTCTTTTTTCCTTCTCTTTTCTTTCTTTCTCTCTCTCCTTCTATCATCGTCATCAACTCTCTCTACTTTTTAATTACAGGTTGTTCAGGTCCGGGAAATCGATCATCAGCTCCCCTTTACTGTAGCTGTCACCCGGGTCCTGCGGCGTCCACAGCACCTCGACTCCCAGCACGCCGTCCGACGGAACCGCTCCCAGAGTAGAAAGAGCCGTCCTGAGCTCCGCGCCGCTCCGGACCGCGGGCAGCTTGAACCGGCCCTTGGAGGCGACCAACACGGTCACGACGATCAGCTCCTCGTCCCCGGCGGCAGTGGAGTTGTCGCTGCCGCTTTTACCCTTGAAGCCTCCTTCCCTTCGGATGCCAGACACATTGACGAGCGTCTCCTCCCTCACTTTCCCCCGCTCCGCCAGGCTCATCTCGTTGAACTTCTGCTCCGCCTTCGCCAGGGACTTCCCCTTCAGCGTCTTGGCAGCGCCGTAGACCGCGTATTCGGGGTTGCGCAGCAGCGACAGCACCGTCTCCTGCAGGACGTAGTGGAGACCGGAGGGCGTCGACGTGTCAGCCCTGGCGGCGATCCTCTCTAAATCTTTCTTCAGGCCTCTGGCAGATGATAGCAGCCCGACCTGGAGCTTGGCGACGGTGACGCCGTCGTCGTAGGCCTGCCCGTCCTCGTCGACGTCGTAATCGCCGTCCGACCTGGCCCTCGTGAAGGAGGAGATGGCGGAGACGGCGATGAGCGCGAAGAGGCCGAAGAAGAGGAAATCAGAAAGTCCGCCGCCGCCCCCGCCGGCGTACACTGTAGGGTAGCCCCCGTAGCCGAAGCCGCCAAAGGGGACGAGACCCCAGCCCAGCGTGAGGGAGTTGAGGCGCGTGGGAGCCGTGGAGGTAGGGGAACGGGAGTAGGGGCGGAGGGGATGCGTCGCGGCCGTCCCGAGGCTTGCTCCTCCTCCGTATCTGCTGCCGCCGAAGCCGCTCCCTCCGCGGTAGGACGAGGAAGAAGAGAAGGAGTGCGAGGCGATCCCCGCGCCTCCGAAGGCGCTCCCTCCCATCCGGCCTCCGGAGCGGGCTGCGAAGGCGGAGGGAGTCACGGCGGCGAGGGCCTGTTTTTTTGAAGGAAGAAGAAGAAGTAGAAGGAAGAAGGTCAAAGGAAGGTGAGTTAGGCGTTGAAAGAAGAAAAAAAGGTTCGATCTTCGGAGTGAGTTGGGGCCTGGTTCCACGCCGCTTCCATCCCCCTTTCCGGATCAGCGTGTAGATCATCAGACGTACCATGACCACGATGAGCGCGACTCCGACGAAACGAGCCGCGAAGCGCGTGAATTTGGCCCTCATCGATTCAGCTGCTCCGTTGTCCCTTCTCGTCGAAGCGATCGACGACGTATCTCCTCCTCCTCCTCCTCCTCCTCCGCCGCCGCCGCGTTTGAGAAAGCCCGCGCTCCCTCCCATCGCCTGCGAGTAGCTCAATGGCTCCAGCACGGAGACCGGTTCGAAGAGGTCAGATGCGCCGTTGGAAGCAACCTGGAGGCGCACAGAGGGCGCGGAAGACGACGAAGACAGCGGCAGTTTCGATCGGAACGACATCCTCGTCGGCATCGTCGTCCTCGGAAGCCTCGCGTTTGCAGCGGGAACAGCCCCGGCCCTCCCCGTCCTGCTCCGTGCCGGCAGCAGCAGCGGCACCGCGCTGGTCGTCGCCTCCCTGTGAACTGCGAGTGGGCGCAGCATCGCAATTGCTGGGGGCGGAGAAGGGGGAATGGAACGAGAAGGAAAAGAGAGGGAGAAGAGATTGTGAGACGAAAAAAAACTCACACTCGATCAAGCCAATCGAGAAAAAAACGACCAAAGAAGACACCTCCGCCTCCACCGCTGCTGCTGCTGCTTCCCCCGCCTGCCAAGGCATCCTCGAGTCGCTCGTGCGCTGCGTGCGACAGTCCGACTGCTTCAAGCACGGCAGGAGCGTCTCGGACTGTCTGGGCGCCGGGCAGGCGGAGGCCGAGTGCTCGGCGCTGCGGATCCGCTGGCTCGAGTGCAGGCGCAGGGCGGCGGACGCGAGGTCGCGCATCCAGGGGAACAAGCTCGACAAGTAGAGAGAGACTGAGAGAGTGTTGAGGAGAAGAAGGGGAAGCAGAAGAGGATGAATTCGAGGGGCAGCGGCGCGGCGATGATCTCTCGAGGAGCAGGAGGAGGCATTCGACGCCTTTGTCTTCGCCGACCTCTTGCTCCGTGGCGCCGCCAGGTTCTGCTTCCGCCTCCTCTCGCCCCTCGTCTCGCCGCTCCGAGGCCGCGCTGCCTCAGCAGCAGCAGCAGCAGGGCTCTGCGGCACGACGAAGACGATGCCGATGGGGATCAGAAGGACCAATTTGCAACTCCCGTCGCCTCTCGCCGGACAGCCTCTTCCTCGACCTCCTCGTTCGATGACGACGACTTCGACAACGACGACGACGACGAAGAAGAAGAAGAAGAGGCCGAGGAAGCCCTTCTCCTCGCCAACGAAGGGATAGACCTGCTCTACGGAATCCCCGAAGAAGAAGACGACGACGACGATGATGACGACGACGACGACGACGACGAAAGAGAAACGGGGCTAGGTCCAAGAGGAGGAGGCAAAGCAACGACAACGGCAACAGCCTCCTCCTCTCCTTCCTTCTCTTCATCGTCACCTTCGCTCCCCCTCCCTCCGGCGCAGGGTGGCGACCAGCGCCTTTACATCGACGCCGTCATCGCCGCTGGACCGCCCACGCACCCCAAGGTTGCGGCAGCGATGTTCCCGCACCCTCTAGACAGGTTCCAGCGCCGGGCCCTCAGGGCGTCGCTGGCCGGCAGGGACGTCGTCGTGTGCGCTCCGACCGGCGCCGGGAAAACAGCGATCGCCGCCGCCGCCGCGCTGGGCGTCCTGGCTTCGGGGAGGCGCGTCGTCTACACCACGCCTTTGAAAGCTCTCTCGAACCAGAAGCTCGCGGAGCTGCGGGAGCTGTTCGGCGAAGAAAAAGTGGGTTTGCAGACCGGAGACACCACGATCAACGCCGGCGCGCCCGTCGTGGTGATGACGACCGAGGTTCTGAGGAACATCCTCCTGCGCGTGGAGTCGGGCAAGGTGATGCCCGAGAGCAAGGAAGAGGGAGAAGAAGAGGAAAAGGAAGAGAAGAAGAAGAACAAGGCTGCGGCTGCTGCTCTGCTCGCCGCAGAGGTCGACGCCGCCGCGCTCTCCTCGGCCGACCCCGAGGAGCCCGAGCCCTCGCCGGCCGTCGGCCTGGTCGTCCTCGACGAGGTTCACTACTTGGGCGACCCGACCCGCGGCACGACCTGGGAGGAGGTGATCATGGCCTGCCCCGGCGAGGCAGCCCTGCTGGCGATGTCGGCGACGGTGAGGAACCCGGGGGACCTCGGGGCTTGGATCGGGGCGGTGCACGGGAAGCAGGGACGAGACGCCGTCGTCGCTGGTTTCGCCGGCGGCGAGAGCTCGCCGGCGGCGACGACGACGACGACGCCACCTCCGACGCCGCCGCCGCCGACCGCCGAGACCATCGTCACCTCCTCGAGGCCCGTGCCCCTGACGTGGATGTACGCCTGGTCGACCCCTCCCTGGCTGCAGCAGCAGCGAGAGCAGGAGGAGGAAGAAGAAGAGGACGAAAGAGGAGGAAGAAGTGAAGGAGGAAGAGAAAGGAAGAGGCCACCGCCACCGTCGGTCCGTCTCGTCGAGCTGCTCGCGCCGCTGCCCCCCGGCGTCGTCGGCCCCGGAGGCAGCGGCAGCAGCAGCTCTATTTCTTCTTCTTCTTCTTCTTCTTCTTCTTCTTCTTCTTCTTCTTCTTCTTCTTCTTCTTTTTCTTCTTCTTCTCCCGCCCGCCTTCGCCTCTCCGCGGCGCTGCGCCCCAGGCAGCGCGGAGGCCCCGAGGAGCCCAGGGCGCCGCCAGCGCCCGTGCCCCTGGCCCGCGAGCTCGCGAGGCAGGGCTTACTGCCCGCTATCTGGTTCGTTTTCTCGAGGGCCGGGTGCGACGCTACGGCGACGGCGATCGGGAGGTCTCGCACTCTTGGTGGAGGTGGAGGGGAGGGCGGGAAAGGCGGCAAAAAAGGTAAAGGCAAGGGGGGCAAGCCGAGCGCCGCGACCGTCGTCGGTTTCGAAGACGAAAGCGAAAACGACGACGGAGGTTCCCTTCCCTCCCCGGAAAAGCTCGCAGAGATCGACGCCGCCCTCGCCGCTCTGACCCGCGACCAGCCCGAGGCCGTCCGCCACGACATGGTCCCTGCGTTGAGAGCGGGCGTCGCGTCTCACCACGCCGGCTGCCTCCCAGGGTGGAAGCAGCTGGTCGAGCGCCTCTTCCAGCGCAACTGCCTCGACGTCGTCGTGGCGACCGAGACGCTGGCTGCCGGGATCAACATGCCGGCGCGCACGACGGTGATCTCTTCTCTGGCGCGCAGGCGTGGCGCCAGGGGCGTGGAACCCCTGACGCACAACGAGCTGCTTCAGATGGCGGGCAGGGCGGGAAGGCGAGGGTTCGACTCCGAGGGAGCCTGCGTGCTGCTCCACGACGGAAGTTCTTCCGGTTCCTTCAATGGAGGCGGATGGGCAGGAGCGCAATCACAATACCAGTCTTCCCCGGCGGTGGCAGCTGCCTTACTCGCCAGGGGCCCCGAGCGCCTCTCGTCGAGGTTCAGGCCCTCCTACTCGATGGCTCTGAGCCTTTTGGCCTCCCGGCCCTTGAACGAGGCCCGGGAGTTTGTCGAGAGGTCCTTCGGGAGCTGGGTTCGCGGCGAAGGGTCCAGAGGCAGGGAGCTGCGGCTGGCGTCGGCGGAGAGGGCCGCGGCGGAGGCGAGGGAGGCGGCGCGGGAGCTGCAGGAGAGGGCGGCGGCGGAGGCCGCGGAGTCGAGGGCGAAGGTGGAGGCGGCGCTCTCGTTCGACGGCGGCGGCGACGGAAACGTTTCTTCTTTTTCTTCTTTTTCTTCTCTTTCTTCAGCAGACCCCACTTTCTCGACCCCTCCCTCCACGGACGCCGCGGCTTCGAAAAAGGCCGCCAAGAGGGCCCTGAGGGCCGCCATCAAGAGGGCTGTGGCGCGCCGCGCGGCCAGGGCCGCCGAGGAGGCGCGGCGGAGGCAGCTTGTTGTCGCCGGCTCTTCTGCGAGCGCCGCCGCGGAAGCTCCTCCTCTTTCTTCTTCTTCGTTCGAGCTCTTCGCCGCGCCCTGGCACCTTGCCGTCGACCTCTCGGCCGCCGACGCAAACGGCGATGAGGCGGTCCCGGCGCTGGCCGTGGGGATCGACTGGGAGCCCAAGGAGCCTGCCGGGGCCGCCGCGGGCAGCGACGGGAGCGGAGGGAGCGACGAAGACGACGAGAACGACGACGGCGACGGCCACGATGGCGACGGCAAGGAAGATTTCGGCAAGCTCGCCCCTCCCCCTGCCAGCTCCTCCCCGGCCTCCTTCATCGTCGCCGTGCCCCGCACGAGGGAGGCAGGGGAGCCCCGCGGCGAGCTGCTGTGCCTGCTGGCAGACAACTCGATTGCGAGGGTGCAGTTCGCCCACGTGGCCGGCGTCGAGGAAGGAGGAGGAGAAGCTGCCGAAGCCGAGGCCGAAAACGCCGCCGCCGCTGCTTCCGCTTCCGCTTCCGCTCCCACCTCTTCCCTTCCTCCCCTGCTCCTCGCCCAGACAGTCCTCTCCGCCGCCGTCGAGGCTTCGGGCGTCGGGGCCTGGAAGGGCGTTCCCGGGGGGGCCCTCTCCGTCTCGGGCACGGCGGTGACCGCGGAGGCAGCCGCGGCGCTCGCTGTGGGCGGCGGGGTCTCGAGAGGCGAAGGAGACAGAGGCGAAGGACACGAAGGCGAAAACGAAAACGAAGAAGAAAAAGTCGAGCCTTCTCCTTCTCCCTCTCCCTCTCCCGTCGTCATCTCCCTCCTCCTCCCCTGCGCCGCAGACGAGCTCGAGATGCGCGCCGCCCGCTCCGCCGTCCGCGAGGCCCGAGCCGCCTCCCGCAAGGAGCGCCGCGAGGCGCAGCGCGCCGGGACCAGCGTCAAGAAGCAGCGGCGCGCCATGGAATCGGCAGCGCTCAAGCAGCGGCAGCAGCAGTCGCGGCTGTCGGCGGCGGCCGCGGCGGCTTGGGCAGAGGCCGAGTCCGCGTCGAGGACCGCCGCGGCGATGCGCGCAGCTTTGGAAGAAGATCTCAGCGCGACGTGGAGGAGCTTCGAGGCCGTCGTGGCGGTGCTGGAGTCCGTCGGCGCGGTGGAGAGAGCAAACGGAGAAGGCGGAAACGAAAGCGGAGGCGCCGACGACGACCGGCGACAACGCAAGCGGAAAGGGAAAAAATCTTCTCTCTCTCTGGACGAAGAAGAAGGTTCACCTCCCAAACTCACCCTCTCCGCCCTCGGGGAGGTCGCTCGTGGCCTGGCGGGCGAGAACGAGCTCTGGCTCGCCACGGTGCTTTCGCACGAGGCGGTCCAAGCGCTGACCCCCTCGGAGCTCGCCGCCGCTCTCTCTGCCGTCGCCGCGGGGGAATCCACCTTGCGGCCCGGGGCCTCGGCGCCTTACCCGCCCTCCCGCGCGGTTTTGTCTGCCGTCGCAGCCACCGAGCCTGCCAGGGCCCGCCTGGCCAGGGCGCAGGCGGCTGCAGGAGTCGATTCTCCTTTAGCTTTGGATTTGAGAATGGCCGGCGTCGTCGAGGCGTGGGCTTCAGGGGCCGAGTGGAAGCAGGCGACCGGCGACGCGTCCGGCCTCGACCCCGGTGACGTCGCCAGGCTGATGCAGAGGACTGTCGATCTCCTGAGGCAGGCCGGGGGGTGCAAAGCCCTGCCTCCCGGGATCAGGAGGGACGCGAGGAGGGCCGCGGCGAAGATGTACAGGGCGCCGATCAGCGACTTGGTGCAATGAAAAAAAATTGAGAATTTTTCTTAAAAAACTTTTGCGACCTTTTTTTCCTTCCGTTTTTTCGGATTTCAAATTTCATTTTTTTAAAAATGTTTTTTCTTTTTTACACTCTCTCTGTATTTCTCTACATGAAGCCGGACGCGGCCTTCCTCGCGGCGCGCTCGCGCTGGTGGTGGCCTCCTCCTCCGCCTCCGCCTCCTCCCTTGCCGCGTCCCCGCCCGCGGGAGGAGGAGGAAGTCGAGGGCTGTCCGTCGCCGCCTCCGCCGCGGCCGCCGCCGCCACCTCTCCCGCCACCTCGACCTCTCCCACCTCCTCGACCGCCGCCAAACTGCGACGAGGAAGAGGACCCTCCCTCGCCTCCATTGTTGCCGCCGTCTCCGTCATTCTGCTGCTGCTGCCTCCGAGAAGAAGGACCTGCGGAAACATCAACGGGGTTGCCGCCGCCAGCCCTGTTTCCCCCGGCTCCCAACCCAAAAATCTCCTCCTTGCTCGTCCGAATCGCCGAGGCCGCGGCCGAGGCCCCTCCCTGGACGAGGCTCGCGCCCGGGGCGGCATAGTTGTAGACACGCCCGTCCTTGACCCAGGTCTTCTTCTTACTCAGTGGAGGCCCGCTGCTGCTGCCGCTGGCGCCCCCTCTTTCTCGTTCTTGCTCTTCCTCGGAGTCGAAGTCGTCGTTGTAATTCGTATAAAGCTCCCTCTCGTCGTCCGACGAGAACTGCTGCGCCGCCGCGATTGCCGCCGTCGCCGCGCGGTCGTCCGCGCCCGCCGAGCCCAGGATCGCGGCGGAGGAGCGCGGCAGGAGGGGGCGGGAGGGGGCACGCGGAGGAGGAAGAGCAGGAGCGGGGGTATTGGAGGCCCGAGGCAGACGAGGACGAGGAGGCGGCGGCGGAGGGGGCCAGAGCACCGCCGCGACGCCGGCGTCGTCCATCCCTGCGCCCTCGTCGATTCCCCGCGCCGTCGCCGGCAGCTCGCCGCCCTCCAGCAGCGCCGCGACGAGGCGCTCCGGGTCGTAGGACAGCCCAGCCAGCGCAGCCGCGATGAAGCCGTCGCCATAGTTGGGGAAGACGTCGGAGACGGAGGCGACGAGCGAGGCGAGCTCTTCCTTCGGCGGAGGCGGAGGAAGCAGCGGCGTCGTCGCTTCCGCTTGTCCGTCTCCTTCGTCGTCTCCTTCTTCGTCTCCTTCCGCTTCGGTTGCAGAGAGCAGCGCCGCGAGGTACTGCTTCTGCACGTCGTCGAGCGCGACCCTGCCCTGCCTCTCCGCCGCCTCGAGGGCCGGGAAGATGCCGCAGCGGGCGGCGAAGGCCGGGAGCAGGCGCTGTTGGTGCTGAGGAGAAGAAGACGGAGACGAAGCCGAGGAAGCCAACGAAGAAGAAGAGGTCGAAGCGGCGGCGGCGGCGGAGAACGCCGCAACCAGCGCCTCCCCGACCGCGGCGGCGCTGTCCCCGATAGCCTCCCCGACGTCGTTGTCGTCGCTCTCGTCGCCGTTGTCGCCGTCATCGAGTCCATCTCCTTTCTTGGAGGAGATGGAGGCGCGGACGATGGTGCCGAGGCAGTCCTGGATCGAAGTTCGGAGCGCCGCGGCCGAGGAGAGCACCGCCTTTTTGTGTTTTTTTTTGTTGATTTTTTTTAGAGGTCGTTCCGCGTGAGCGTTTCTTCTTCTTCTTTTTCGATTCATCTGTAAAAAGAAAGAGTAGCGAATAGTGTGTGTGGCGCGGGGATCATGCCGAACAGCCGGGTAAACGACGAGGAAGAATAAAGTCCCTCCAACGGTGAAGAAGGAAGGAGAAAAAAAATCCATTGATGTCTCAGCTTGCTCGGATATCTAACCGCGAGTCTCTGCTTTCGCACACTCGAAAAAGACCGCTCATGGCCATTTGGTGTTTTTATTAAAAAACGAAGGCCCGGTGGCTCGGATAATCGGGTGCTTTTGGTTGTTGTTGTCGGGTCGGTTGAAGAGGAAGAAGAAGAAAGAAAAGAAGAAAAAAAAAGAAAACTTCCTACCTTTTCCGCCGCCCCCGTCGCTTCTGCACTCGAAGAAGAAGAAGAAGAAGAAGAAGCGCCCCGAAAGAACGCCGCCTCGACCGCCGGGATCAGCTCGTCGTGCGCCCCGGCCAGCGAAGCCACCAGCCCCCCACCGCAGGCCTCGAGCATCGCGCCCGCGGCGCCCCTGTGCGCGGCGGCGAGCGCGGCGAGGCTGAAGCACGAGTCCCTCCACAGCGAAAGGCCGTCGAGGATTTCGAGGATCTCTCCCGTTGATTCATTGTTCGATCCTCCTTCGCTTCCGCTCACCATCATCATCTTCTCCCGCCGCCGGGCAGCCAGCTTCGTCTCCAGGGCTTCCCTGACGCCGTCCAGGTCGGCGGAGACGGCCGGCAGGGCGCCGTCGAGCGCCTGCGGCAGCGTCGCGTGGCACCTCCTCCACGCGCGCCGCGCGAGGCTCCTCGCGAGAGAAGGGTTGGAGGGCAGGTACAGAGCGCAGGCGTCGAGGACCCGGGGGAGCGTCAGGAGGCTCGCGGCGGTCTCTAGCGGGCTCGAGGTCGAAGAAGAGGAAGAGGACGAAGACGAAGAGGAAGGAAAATCCCCCTCGGCGAGGCGGAGGAGCACGAGGAGCACGGTGCGGTGGAGAGCAGAGAGCTCCTTCTTGGGTTTCGCGCCATCGCCGCCGCCGACTTTTCCTTTTCCTTCTCTTTCTTCTTTCACCACGTCATGCGGCCTCCTCGCGAACTGGAGGTACGAGTCGAGGCAGAGGGCCAGCTCCCTGCTCCGAGAAGAGGCCCAGGCCCAGAAGTCGGCGTCCGACAAGGCGAGCGCCGCGCGGAGCGCCGCGGCCGAGGCGGCGAGGGCGGGTGAAGGAGAGGAGCAAGAAGCTGCGTCGTCGGCGTCGGAAGGGAGGAAAGGGATCAGGTGGATCGATTTCGCCATCGCCGTCGACGATGCACCAGGCTGCAACTTCGCTGCTGCTGCTGTGATTGGGGCCTGGGGAATGTTTGGAGGGGGGTGGGGCGCGGCGGCGAGGGGGTGGGGTGAGAAGGGGTTGGGAAAAGTGCGAAGAGCAAAGGCGGGCCGCCGGGGCGATCAACGAATGGAATCATTCGCGCTTGTTTGCACGGCCTTTTTGTCCATCTCAGTCTCTCTCTTCCTCGCAGCGGGGACCTGCCGTTCTCCCTCTGCGCAGCCAGAGAAAGGAAAGAGCTTGATCGGAGCCAGAAGCCCTTCAAAAAAACGCACCTTGTCCGCATCCTTCATTGCGACTCTCGAAAAAAAAACGGATCGAAAGTGAAAAGCAAAAAATCCACAAATCCGTCGAGAACAAAAAAATAAAAGTGGAGCGGGCTGCTCTACCCCTCTCTTTTCCCGCCCGTTTCTGTTTTTTTTTTCATAGAGGGGGAAGCGGGAACGAGAGTGAGAGAGAGAGCTCCTTCGAAAGGGGGCTTGGTTCCTCCTGCTCGAATGGACCAGCCAGGAGCAGAGGGCGGGGCGGCGGCGACCAGCAATCTCGACATCGACGGCAAGGTCGACGGCAAGGTCGCCGTCGCCGTAGCATCTGCTTCCGCTCCTCCTCCTCTTGTGACGACGATCGCGCCCAGCCAGCTCCTCAAGAGCGGCGCCCCGACCCCCGACGGTGCCGAAGCGACCGGCGCGAAGACTGAAGCGGCAGCAGATGGCAACGACGACGACGAAAAGGTGGTGGCGTCGGAGCCTGCGACGAGAGCGCCGAGCGTCGCCGAGGAAGACGCCGCCGACGCCGCCGTTGCCGCCGCTGCTGCCGCTGCTGCTGCCGGCATTCGTCGAGCGTCTTCGCTCCCTGCGGCGATCGATCCGTCGGCTGTTGCGACCTTGAAGCCCGCAGATGCCGCGCCGATCGCGCCGCAGGTGGACGCAGGAGATCGTGACGTCGCTGCTGTCCTAGAGCAGAAGCCGATGGAGGTCGACGGCGCGGAGGAAAGGGCGCCGAATGCAGACAGCGAAGCGCCAAAGGCGACGGCGGCAGCTGATGACGCGCCGACGACGGCCGTCGTCGCCCAAGCCGAACCCGCCGCTGCTGCTGAACCTCAACAGCATCCCTCCGAAGTAAAAGAAGAAGAACCGGGCCCGCCGCCCTTCCCACCGCGCTGCCCCACCCTCGACGCCGATCCCACCTTGCTCGCGGCGGCGACCACCCTCTCCGAGATCCTCACCTCGGTCTCCCGCACCGACGCCGACGCCTTCTTTGGCGGCTTCGTCTCGGCGCAGTTCGTTCCGGGTTACTACACTTCGGTCAAGCGGCCTATGTGCTTCGCGATGATGCAGGCCAAGGTCCACGCGCGCCTCTACGAGACCTGGGCTTCGTTCGTGGGCGATTTCGAGCTGATTTGCTCGAATGCTGCGGGCTTTAACAGGAGGAAGAGCAGGGTCCACCGTGCGGCGCTGGCGCTGCAGAGGTCGGGGCGGCGGACGCTGTCTGCCCGCGAGGGCGAGGGCAGGGCCGCGCTGGCCAGGCTCCACCGTCGCGGGGAAGAAGGGGCGAAAGAGACCGAGGAGCTCGAGGCCAGGAGGGCGAAGGAGGCCGCCGCCGCCGCGGCAAAGGAGGCCGAGGAGAAGCGCGTGGAGAGGGAGGCGAGGGCCAAGGCCGTGGCGGAGTTCCGGGCGAGGATGCGAGCGGAGAAGATGGCCGCGCGAGCTGCCGCCGCCGCCGCCGCTGCTCCCGCTGCCTCTGCCGCTGCCGCCGCCGCCGCTACTGGGACCCCCCTCTCCGCCCTGGCTGTCGGGGAGAGGAGGGGCTCGATGTCCTCGCTGACAAACGCGTCGCCGGCGCTGCTCTTGGCCGAGGCCGAGGCCGGAGGAGGAGCGACGCCGCGCGCCGGCGACCTTGTCGGAGCGCACGCTTCTTCGGGCGGCGGCTTTATCGCCAACGCCACCGAGGACTCGGACGCTGCCGACGACGACCTGCTCGAGGGCGAGGGCAGGCAGCTCCTCCTAGGCGCTTCCTCCTCTTCCGGTTACTCTTCTTCGTCCGAGGAAGATGGCGACGAGGAGGATGATGGCGACGAGGAGGAGGCGCGGAGGAGGCGCAGGGCTCGAGGCTACTCGTCATTCTCCGACACCGACGCGTCGAGCTCGTCCTCAGACGAGGAGGACGGCGACGACGCCGGCAAGAAAACAACTCCGCGCCGCCGTCGCCGCCCGCGCGGCAACCTCGCCTCCGGGTTCTGGGCCGAGAGCCTGGGCCACGCCGTGACGGTGGAGCGTTTCAAAGAAGAGGAAGAGCAAGAGGGCGCGCCGAAGAAGGAGGAGGCGAAGAAAGCTGCCGCGAACGACGACGAGAAAAACAACGCCGCCGCCGCCGACGACGAAGGAGGAGACAAGGCTGCCGCCGCCGAGCCCGCCTCCTCCGCCCGCCTCCGCGCCGCCCGCCAGCCGCTCGAGTGGAAGCTCCGCTGGCTCGAGCTGCGCATGCGCGACCTGCGCCGGCTCGAGCGGCGGTACGCGCGCAAGGCCGAGTTCGCCGAGGCGAGGGAGGGGATGCGCGCGGAAAAGAGGCGGCGGCGCGAGGAGGAGGAGGCAGAGAAGAAGAAGAAGAAGATGAAGAAGAAAGCTGAGGCAGAGGCTGAGGCCGAGGACGAGGCGAAAAAGAAGCAGGAGAAGGAGCTTAAGGAAGCCGAGGAGGCTAAATCGAAGGCGGATGCCGCCGACGCTGCGGCAAAGGCTGGCGGCGAAGGAGCAGAAGAGGCCGATGAGCCTTCCTCATCGGCCGATGCAGCGAAGGCGGCGGCGACGGCAGAGAAGGAAGCGGCGGAGAAGGAGGGTTCTCCTCCTCCTCCTCCTTCCGCCCCCGCTGCTACTGCTGCTGCTGCTGCTGCTACTGCAACAGCAGCAGACGCCCCCACGGCCCCGATGGACGTGGACGCCACGCCTGCGCAAGAAGAAGAAAAAGACGAAGAAGCGGCGCGTCCCGCGGAGGAGGAGGAGAAGAAGCGACACCTCCATCTCCGCCGCCGCGCCCGCTCGGCGCTCCCGGGACTCGGCAGCGCCGACGACCTCGCTTCCTCGCTCCCGATCTTCTCGTCGCTCCTCCGCCCGGCGAAGTCGAAGGCCTCTAAGGGCGCGGATGTGGCGGCAGCAGCAGCAGCGCTCGCTCGCGTCGCCCGCGCGCCGCCTCCCCCGCCTCAGGACTTTTTCGCCGCCGCCGACGGCGACCTCCTCCGCGGCGACGTGAAGAAGGAAGACGGCGACGAGGAAGTCGACCTCGACCTCGAGCCCCTCGACGCGCACTTCCCGGCCGTCGCCCACTCGGCGCTCGAGCTCTGCGAGCGCTACCTCGCACACCTCCGCGCGCAGCTCGCGCCCCCCTCCTCCCGCGGCGGAGGCGGTCTTGTCAACGGCCTCTCGGCGCCGCTGCTCAGCGAATACGCCTTTCCGGCCGACGGCGACGCCGCCGCGGCCGAGGCCGCCGAGGAGGAGGAGCTGCTCTTTGGCAGCGGCGGAGCAGGCAAAGGAGGAGGCAAAAGCCGTTCCGGTAAATCCGCCGCCGCCGCCTCCAAGGGGGGCAAGAACAGCAGCGGCGCTGGCGGAAGCGGAGGCGGAGGAGGCAGCGCTGCTCACAAGAAGCCGGGCCCCAAGAGCGGCGCCGCCGCTGCCGCGCGCAGGGCCGTGGCGCTCGCGGCGGGCGGCGGCGGCCTCTCTGTCAAGCGCACCAGCAGCGGTTCCGTCGGAGGAGCTGCTGCTGCTGCTGCTGCTGCCGACGGCAACCTGTCCTACCCTCGCGGTGGCCCTCGCCCCACGACGACCGCTGGCCGTGCCGCCTCTGCCGGGTGGAGGCAACAGAACCCGCAGCGGTCGCTGCTCGGCCCCGGCGGCGCCGCCGAGCGCAAAGGGAGCGGCAGCGGCTTGCTCAAAAAGTCCTCCAGCTTCGGCAAGAAGGCCTCCTCCCGCAGGCACGAGTTCGGCGCTTTCGGCGACGTCGTGCTGCACACCGCGGGATCCGGGCCCGTGCGCATCGAGAGGCCCGCCGTCGCGGCGATTAAGACCCCCAGGGTGAGGCCGCTGGCTGCGGCCGAGCTCAACGCGGCCGAGGCCGCCGTCGCCGCGCTCAGGGCGCACGCCGCGAAGTTCAAAGCAGCCGCCGGTTCTTCTTCTGGTGGTGCTGGTGGTAGTGCCGCAAACTCTCTGGACCCGTTCGCTCGCGCGAGCCTGCCCCCGCAGCTGCTCGCGGACCTGGCTGCGCTCGACGCCGTGGCGGCCGCGGCGAGCTCTGGCGGAGGAGCTGTTGTCGCGACGGCGGCGGCGGCCGCGGCGGCGACGGCAGCGGCCGACGGAGGTCCCTCCGACGACCCAGCTGCCGCCGCCCTCCCTCCCCCCCTGCCCACTCTCCCCCTCCCCCTTCCGGCCCACGAGGTCGGCCTCGTCCCTCCCCCGCTCATCGACCTCGACGCACTCGACGGCTTCGACTCCGACGACACTTCTGACGAGGCTTACGCCGCGCGGCACGCCGCGCTCGAGGCCGAGGAGCGGGCGCGCTTCGTCGGCTTGCCCCCCGGCTCCGGGACGGGCGCGCAGGCGGGGGCCGTTAACGCTACTACTGCTGCTGCTGCTGCCACGTCCGAGAAGAAAGAGGGCGGAGAGAAGAGCGGGAACAGCAACGGCGGCGGCGGCAGCAACAAGCGCCACAAAGGTAGGATCGACCGCTCTGCCTCGGTGCGCTCTGCCGCGCCTGCGCCTGCGTCGCTCGAGGCCGCTGCCGTTGCCGCTCCTGGAGCAGCAGCCGCCACCGTCGAACAAACCACCAAGGCCGGCGCTCCCGCGTCCGTCGCCAACTCCCGCCCCGTGCGCGGCGCCGCCGTCGCTGCCGCCGCCGCCGTGGCCTCGCAGGCCCGGGCCGGCACCAGGCCCGCCTCCGCCGCGGCGGCCGCGCCGACGCCGCCGCGCTGAGGAGCGGCGGCGGCAACAACCAGAGCAAGCAGAGAGCGGCGGACGAGTGAAGGGAGGGACGAGAGAGTGAAGAGAGAGAGAGGGAGAGAGAGTTTTCCCCGTTTTTTTCGGTCTTGTTCATTTTTTTCTTTACACAACAACGACAACAATATCCAGTCTCTTCCCCCGATCCGTGTCTCCTTTTTCCCACCTTTTCTCTGCAAAAATATGATGAGACCTTTTGTTTTTACAAGCACAAAAACACACACAAAGCAAAACACAGAGCAACAAGAAAAGAAAAGAAGCGCACAGTTGTCTCTCTCTCTCTCTCTCTCTCTCACTGCATTCCTCCTCCTCCGTCGCCTTCGCCTCCGTCGTCCCTGGGAGGTGAGGTCGACCGCAGCCTCATCCCCCGGCCCCCACCTCCCGTCGCCCCCCCTGCTGCTGCTGCTCCTCCTCCTCCAGGAAGGCTGAGAGGAGGAGGCATCGCTCTCTGCTGCTGCCCTCCTGCCCCCGCCGCCCCTGCCCCTCCTGCCGCTGCTGCTGCTGCCGCTGCTCCCTCGGCCGCCCTCGCCGCAACCGCGCCTCGAGCTCCTCCTCCTCCTCCTCCTCCTCCCTTGCGCCCTTTGCCCGTGCCACCGCCGGCGACGGCCAGCGGGTTCTTCCTCCTCTGCCTCGAGGAAGAGCCGCCGCGGCGGGCGGCGGCAGCAGCAACAGCGAGCGGCATTTGCTGCCCCGGAGCATCAACGCCAGCAGCACCAACGCGCGCGACGGGCGGCAGCGGCGGCACCGCCAGGGCCTCCGCCACGCCGCCCGTGCCCCCTCCGATGCACGCCAGCGCCACCTCGGACAGCTCCTCCGCGACCCCCGAGGACAGGACCCTGACCCCGCCACCCGCCAGCGACGTGGCGTGCGGGACGCTCAGCGCGTCGAGCGACGAAGCGGCGACGGCGCGCGCGTGCAGGGCGCGCGCGAACGAGATCGGGTCGGCATCGGAGGGGGGGTCCTGCGCCCTGAGGGCCGCGGCGACGGAGACGCCGCTGACGAGGGCGGTGGCCTCGGCGCGGGAGCGGGCCTCGGAGACGGCGCGGGCGGCGCTGACGGCCGCGGCGACGAGGGGGCCTCCTCCGCCGGCCGCGGAAGTCTGATGTTTTTCTTTTTGAGTTTTTTTTTCGAGATCGAGTTGAGTTTTTGTTCTTCTTTCTCAGACTTTTTTTTAACAAAAAACAAAACGACTCACCGGCACCACCTCGTCCGCGGCGGCGATGCGCTGGACCAGCAGCGCCGCGCCGTTCGACCCGGCGCGGAGCAGGTAGAGAGCAGCGACCGAGAGCTTGCGGCCCAAACCGCCGGAAGGAGAGGAAGAAGAAGAACCGCCACCACTTCTCGCCGCCGTCGCCCCAGGCTCGCACAGCGCGCGGTTGCAGCGGCAGATGAGCCCCGCGTTGCGGGAGCGCAGGGCCTCGGCGAGCGCCGCGAGTCTTTCGAGGGAGGTCGGGGTGGAGACCGAGGCGGAATCGTTGTCGTTGTCGTTGTCGTTGTTGATGTCATTGATTTCCTGCTCCGCTTCGACTTCCCCTCCTGCTGCCGCTGCCGCTGCTCCAGCTGCTGCCGCCTCTTCATTTTCTCCGCCAAAGGGATCCGGCGACAAGATCAGGGGACAGCCGAAGAGCAGAGAGGCGGAGACGTCGCGGAGCTCGATGCAGGCCTTGAAGAGAGAGAGAGAGAGAGAGAGAGAGAGAGAGAGAGAGAGAGAGAGAGAGAGAGAGAGAGAGAGAGAGAGAGAGAGAGAGAGAGAGAGAGAGAGAGAGAGAGAGAGA
>Ga0114918_10000949_pt1 | contig 25639 bp, 25 predicted proteins | sample LantaG_FD_87015 | JGI IMG/M metagenome (GOLD analysis project Ga0114918, IMG submission 87015) | Deep subsurface microbial communities from Baltic Sea to uncover new lineages of life (NeLLi) - Landsort_02402 metaG | ecosystem: Environmental > Aquatic > Marine > Oceanic > Sediment | place...
CTCGCTTCTCCACCAACGGGGTGCGCGTCTCCAACCGGGCAGTGTTGATAGAGGCCCTCAGCGGGACCTTCGCCGCCCGCGACGCTGGCGAGTGGCTGGCGGATCTGCGGGCGGCCGGGCTGCCCTGCGGGCCGATCAACACTGTGCCGGATGTCTTCGACCATCCTCAGGCACAGGCGCGAGGTCTGGTGCTGGAGGCGGAGCATCCCACGGCCGGCCCGGTGCGGCTGACCGGCTTCCCCTACAAACTGTCGCAGACCCCGGCTGAGGTGCGCCGGCCGCCGCCGCTGCTGGGTCAGCATACGGGCGAGGTCTTGGTGGACCTGTTGGGCTATTCTGTCGAGGACATGGTAGCCTTTCGGGAGCGTGGGATCATTTAGAGACGTATCCGAAAGCGGAGCGCAGGAGGGGGACAAGAATGGACAAGAAAACGATCTTGCTCTTGCACGGCTTTGCATCTTCCGGACGATCCGCCAAAGCACAATACCTCGGAGAGAAGTTCAAAGCGCTTCCACAGGTGGAGTTTCACGCGATTGATTTCAACCCAACGCCCACGGATTTCGAGTACATGACGGTCACAGGCATGATCAACCGTCTGAGGCAGTACGTGCTGGATCATTGCCTGGAGAACCTCAGTCTCATCGGAAGTTCCCTGGGTGGGTTGGTCGGCCTGCACTACGCGCATCGCTTTGGCGGCGTTGAGAAGATGCTTCTCCTGGCGCCGGGTTTGTCCTGGCTGTCAGGAGGGCTTTCGGAGGATGAGATCGAGCAATGGAAAAAGGTGGGTGTTGGGCCAGTTTTCCACTATGCGTTTGAGCAAGATCTTCCGGTGAGGTATGACCTGCACGTGGATGGGCTGCGCTATCTTGAGTCCATTCCCCCGGCAACTCCCATCACCATCATCCATGGCCGAAACGATGATGTTGTACCGGTAGACCACAGCCGAGCGTACGCGGCCAACTTCCCTGATACCGTTCACTTGATTGAGGTGGATGCAGGTCACGATCTCAATGACCATTTAGACTTCATTTGGGAACACGTACAGTCTTTTCTGCTTTGCACCGAGCGAGGAGGTGAGTAACGTGCTGGCAAGACCCGGCCTACCAAGTTTCGATTACGTGGCGGCAGGTACCCCTGGTGAGGTGATCCGGCTCCTGGAGAAACACGGGGAGGCGGCGCGGCTGTTGATGGGCGGCACCGATCTCTTCGTGCGCATGCGCGATGGTTTCATCTGCCCCCAGGTTGTGGTGGACGTTAAGCATCTGCCCGGTATGCGCGATATTCTGTACGATGAACGGGTGGGGCTGACGGTCGGCGCGGCGGTCACGATGAACCAGGTGGCCCGCCACCCGGACGTGCAGGCCCACTACCCGCTGCTGGCGGAGGCGGCCAACTCCGTCGCCTCGTACCAATTGCGCAACCGGGCCACGATAGGCGGCAATTTGTGCAACGGTTCACCCGCTGCCGACATCGGTCCGGCCGCGTTGGTGCTGGAGGCACGCTTCGTGCTCCACGGGCCGGACCCTTCGACAGGCTCAGGGCAGTGCGGCGAGCGGGAGGTGGAGGCTGGCGAGTTCTTCCTCGGTCCCGGCCAGACGGCGCTGCAGGCAAGCGAATTCATGACAGCCATCCGCTTCCCAGTTCCACCGGCTGGCAGCGCAGGGAGGTACGTGAAACTCGGCCGCAACAAGGCCGGCGACCTATCCATCGCCGGCGTGGCGGTCTTCGGCTTCCCCGATGGGACGGCTCCTTCCGGCTACCGTTTCCGCATCGGCCTTGCCTCAATCGCGCCAGTGGTGCTGCGACCGCTGGAGGCGGAGGAGGTGCTGGCGACCAGTCCGCCAGGAGATGAGACCTTCACCCTCGCGGCCGAGAAGGCGATGGAGGCCGCCACCCCCATTGACGACGTGCGCGCCAGCGCCGCATACCGGAAGGCGATGGTGCGCGCCCTCACGCTGCGGGGGCTGTGGGACGTGTGGGAGCGGATGGGATAGGATGCGGGTTTCAGGTTTCACTGTTTCAAGTTTCAGGCTCGGAACTTGGAACCTGAAACCTGGAACCCGAAACGTAAGGAGCAAGATGTCAAACCATTCTATTTCTGTAACTGTGAACGGTTTTAAGGAGTACCTGGACGTCCCCTCGAACATGACGTTGCTGGAGATGCTGCGGGAGAAGTTGGCGCTCACCGGCACCAAGAACGGCTGCGCGGCTGGGGAGTGCGGGGCCTGTACCGTGCTGGTGGACGGGGAGCCGTTGAATTCCTGCATGATGCTTGCAGTCGAGGCCAACGGTTACGAGGTGACCACGGTGGAGGGGCTGGCCCGGCCAGAGACCGGCCAGAGCACTGAGGATCAGTTGAGTCCATTGCAGGAGGCCTTTGTGGAGCACAACGCCGTTCAGTGCGGTTTCTGCACGCCGGGAATGTTGATCTCAGCCCACGCCCTGCTGAAGCGCAATCCCCATCCGAGCGAGGAAGAGATACGGGAAGCTCTGGTCGGGAACCTGTGCCGCTGTACGGGCTATCTGCGCATCATCGGGGCTGTCCAGGCGGCGGCGAAAGACGCCCCCGAGACGGGGACTGGGATCCTTAAGGGGGATGTAAAATGACCGAGTTCACCTCTGAACCCGTTGGCAAGAACGTCTCCCGTGTGGATGCATACGACAAGGTTACCGGGGCCGCTCCATTTACCGACGATCTGCAATTCGGGCCCGGCCTGTACTACGGACGATTGGTCCGCAGCCCCTATGCCCACGCGCTGATCAAAAAAGTGGACGTCAGCAAGGCCCTGGCGGCGCCCGGCGTCAAGGCGGTGGTCACGGGCAAGGAGACCCCTACGCGCATCGGCCTGTACCTCAAGGACCGCTACATCTTTGCCCTCGACCGCGTGCGATACGTGGGTGATGCCGTCGCCGGGGTCATTGCGACCAGCGAGGAGATCGCGCAAGAGGCCGCCCAACTCGTCGAGGTCGAGTACGAGGAGTTGCCGGCGGTCTTTGACCCGGTGGAGGCTGTCCAGCCGTATGCTCCCCTGATCCACCCCGACCTGGGCGATTACGAGGTGGTCAACTTCATCTTCCCGGAGCCGGGCACCAACACCTCAGAGCACTTTAAGTTGCGCAAGGGTGACGTCGAGTCGGCCTGGCCCAGGTGCGCCGTCATTGTAGAGGATACCTTCCGCTTGCCCCACATCGAGCACGTGCCCATCGAGCCCCACGTGGCGGTGGCCCTCTGGGAGCAGTCCGGGCAGGTCACGCTGTGGACCAGTTCGCAGTCGCCCTTTGCCCAGCGCGACCTGATCGCCCAGAGCCTGTCCATCCCGCACGGCAACTTGCGCGTGGTGGCCCCTTACGTCGGCGGCGGATTCGGGGGCAAGGCAGGCGTCTCGATGGAGGCGTGCGCGGTCGCGATGGCGCAGGCTGTCAAGGGGCATCCGGTCAAGTTGCGCATGACCCGCGAGGAAGAATTCATCTGCACGACGGTGCGCCAAAGTCTGGTGGCCCACACCAAGATCGGCTGCGATGCCGAGGGCAACCTGCTGGCGATGGAGACCCAGTACTATTTTGGCGGCGGGGCCTCCAACGAGTACGGCGTCAACATCGCCCGCGCTGCTGGCTACTCCTGCACCGGCCCCTACAACATCCCGAACGTCAGGGGCGATTCGTACTGTGTCTATACCAATCTGCCCATCGGCAGCGCTATGCGCGGCTTCGGTATGCCCGAGATTCACTGGGGCATCGAGCAGATTATGGATCAACTGGCCGAAAAGATCGGGATGGACGCCGCCGAGTTCCGTCGCCGCAACTGCGTCAAGACGGGCCAGACCATCCTGACAGGGATGAAGATGACGCCCATTGACCTGGTGGCCTGCATTGACAAGGTCACCGAGGCCATCGGTTGGGGCGAAGAGCGTAGGGGCGCGGCTCGCCCGTGCCCTGCGGCTAGTCCGCGCCCGTCCGCGCTGCCACGCAGTGGGGGGTTCCGTGACAGCCCACTCACCCCACACAAAAAGCGCGGCAAGGGCATCGCCATTATGTGGAAAGCCCCGGCCATGCCACCCAACCCCGGCAGTTCGGCCATTGTGCGCTTCAATGAGGATGCGACGGTCAACGTCGAGATTGGCGCACAGGAGTTGGGACAGGGAGCCTTCACCGTTGCTGCGCAGGTCGCGGCCCAGGCACTGGGCGTGCCATACGAATGGGTGCGCGTCTCGGCCCCGGTGGACACCAGGTACAGCCCCTACGAGTGGCAGACGGTCGCCAGCCGCACCACCTGGTCTATGGGCAACGCGGTCAAGGCCGCCGCCGAGGACGCCCGGCGACAGATCCTGGAAGTCGTGGCAGGCCACTGGGACGAGGACATTGAAGATCTGGATATCAAGGATGGCAGAGTCATCTCCTACAAGTCCGAGCGGGAACAGCCGCTCAAGAATATGGTTGTCTACGGCCTGCCCAACGAGGATTTCGAGGGGTGGAAGGGCGGCCCCGTCGTGGGGCACGGCAGGTTTATGCCGACTTACGTCACTAACCTGGACCCCGAGACCGGCCAGGGCGCTCGCGCGGTGGTGCACTACACCGTCGGCGCGCAGGCGGTGGACCTGGAGGTGGATACTGAGACCGGCCAGATTGAGGTGCTCAAGATCGCCAGCGCCTACGACGTGGGCAAGGCGATCAATCCCGACTTAGTCCTGACGCAGATTGAGGGCGGCGCGGTTCACGGGATGAGCTCGGCCTTTGAGGCGCTCAAGTTCGACGAGAAGGGTCAGCCGCTCAACCCCAGCCTGGTGGACTATCGCATTATGACCAGCGTGGACGTACCGAAAGAGATCCATGGCGACATCGTCGAAACGCCGCTGGAGGATGGGCCGTGGGGTGCGCGGGGCGTGGGCGAACACGTGATGGTTCAGACGGCGCCGGCGATTGCCAACGCCCTCAACGACGCGCTGGGCATCCGCTTTAGCGACTTGCCGCTGTCGGCGGAGAAGGTCTTCCTGGCATTGCAGGAACGGGAAGAGGAGAAGTAACACCTTTAATTCGCGTAGAGCCGTCATTGATTGTCTCCTCCGAACATGGCGTCGAACTGCATCAGCATATTCAGGTCGCCAGTGGCGGTATAGGCCCCGCTCAGGAGGGCCTTGGCGCCGCTGATCTCCCCCCGGGAGACGGCCGCACACACTTCAGCCGGGCTCTCGATTGTGAGTGTGGGCTGATCCACCTCGCCGGGGTGGAAGATGCAGCGGCCCGAAGCGATCTCCAGGTAGCCTGCGCCGCCGTCGTCGCCGCTCAGGTGGAACTGCACCGTGGCCTGCAGGTCGCTGGCCGCCTCGGCGTTGAAGGCGAGCGGCATAAACTCGACCAGCCGCAGGCCGGTTATGCCGTCCGGTATCCCGCCGATGCGCTGGCCGCCCTGTCGCGCCGCCGCACGCTGGGGATACCAGTGGGGGAACCACGCGAAGAAAGCGATCCCAACCGCCAGCAAGGAACGGGGAACGACCGCCCAGGATGATCTGCACCGCCCCCTCTAGTCCCATCACCATCGCCATCCCCTCCATAAGGGCCTGGATGGTGAAGATTCCGCCCCAGACGGCAGTGATGATCTGGTTCGTCTTGACGAAGATCGGATCGCTCCAGAAGGCCTCATCCCAGTCTTCCTTGGCGTAATCGTAGGTGAAGGGATTGCCGGCGATGAGGGAGCCCCACGCCATCAACGCCAGGGTGACGTTCGAAAGCACGCCGCCGTAGAAAACCAGCAGGTCGCTGCGCAGGACGAGGGTGACGAAGGCGCTGACGGCGAGAAAGGCCAGCGACACTACCTCTAGGATCTTCACCTTGCGAATGGCGAAGCGGTAGCCGTTGAGCGCCAGGGAGACGGCCAGCCCTGATAGTACGGCGGCGGTTGTGTGCCCCACCCCGGCGAGCACCCAGTAGAGGATCCAGGGCACGAAAGCGATGGCGGTCCAGGCCATGCTGGGGATGCGGGGTTTCTTCTTCTCCGTCATTTGGCTATGCTTCCTACGCCGTCGAAAAGAGCGTGTTAAAGCGGACCAGCAGGCCCAGGTTGTCCTCGACGGAGTACTTCCCCGACATCATCGCCTGCGCCCCGTCCAGTTCACCCTGGCTGATGCGCAGCCACACCTTCGAAGGGGTGTGGACGGTCAACGTAGGTTCGGGGTGCGTGCCCTCAAAAAAAGAGTGGTTTGTCAAGTCCAATACGCCGCTCCTTGACTTTCCAGGCAAACGTGTTATAATATTCTCCGCGTGAATATTCACCTTGTGGGTAACAAGGGGAGGAAGGGATGGACGGTCGGCGAGGACTGCCGTTGGAACAGGCTCTCATGGGCTTCCTGATGCGAGGACCGATGCACGGCTACGACCTGCACCGGCGCGTCGAGGACGAACTGGGCGTCTTATGGTACATGGGCATCAGCAACATTTACGGCGCGCTGAAACGGTTGGAGCAGGCCGGTCAGGTCGCATCTGCTCTCAACCCCCAGGAAGGCCGCCCGCCCCGCAAGGTCTACCGCATCACCCCTGCTGGGGAGCGCAGTTTTCTGGACTGGGTGCGGCAGCCCGTTCCCACCATGCGGGACATGCGGGTGGAGTTCCCCGCCAAACTCTACTTCTTCTGTGCGCTCGGCCTGGAGGGGATCGGGGAACTGATCACAGCCCAGGAGACGGCCTGCCGGGAACGGGTCGAGCGGTTGGAGCGGAGCGCGGCCCAGTGTGGGCCGCACGATTTCAACCGGCTGGTCTATGACTTCCGACGCCGCCAGATCGAGGCAATCCTGGACTGGCTCCAGGTGTGCCGGGAGGAGATGGCGCCGTGATCGAGGCGCGCGGGCTGGACGTCCGCTACCCGGAGGCACACGCCCTGAGAGGAGTGGACCTCTCTGTCGCGCCGGGCTCCTTCGTGCTGGTCGGTGGGCCCTCCGGCGGCGGCAAGAGCACGCTGGCCCACACGCTCATGGGGCTGATCCCCCAGACCATCCCCGCCAAGGTGGAGGGGCGCGTCTCAATCGCGGGGCTGGATCCACGGCGGCACAGCGTGGCACAACTGGCTACCCGGGTGGGTTTGGTTTTCCAGAACCCGGCCACGCAACTGTTTAATGGGGTGGTGGAGGAGGAAGTGGCCTTCGGCCCGCACAATCTGAACCTGCCGGCGGAGGAGATTGCAGCCCGGGTGGAGTATGCGCTGGAGGCGGCCGGATGCGTTCACCTACGGCGTCGCACTGTGCGCCATCTTTCGGGCGGTGAGCAGCAGCGGGTGGCTATCGCCGCCACCCTCGCCATGCGCCCCGCCATCCTGATCCTCGACGAGCCTGCGGCCAACCTGGACGCGGAGGGGGTGAGGCTGCTCGTGCAGGCCCTGGTCCGGCTGCACCGCGAGACTGAGAAGGCCCGGGTCACGCTCGTCGTCATTGAGCACCGGCTGGCCCCCTTCCTGCCCCACGCCGGCCGGCTGATATGGCTGGCGGATGGCCGCGTGGTCGCCGACGGGCCTCCGGCCGAAACGCTGGCGCGGATGCGGCCCGTCCCACTCTCTCACCTTCCCCCACCGGCCCCAACCGGCGAGCCTCTCGTCACGCTCCATAGGGTCACGGCTGGTTACGACGGTCGCCCTGTCCTCCAGGATTGCTCGCTCACGCTGCACCAGGGGGACTTCGCGGCGCTGGTGGGGCCGAACGGGGCAGGTAAAACCACGCTGGCCCGCGTGCTGGCCGGCCTCCTGCGCCCCCGCCGTGGCCGGGTCGTCTGGCACGCCAATGGGCAGGGCCAGCGCGTGGGGCTCCTGCAGCAGAACCCGCTCCATCAGTTGGTGTGCGACACGGTGGTGGAGGAAGTCCGTTTCGGCCCACGTAACCTGGGGCTGGAGCGGCCCGAACAATGGGAGCCGGTGCTGGCTCAGGCTGACTTGCTGCCGTTGCGCTGCCGCCCGACGCGGACGCTCAGCGTGGGGGAGCAGCAACGCACCGCGCTGGCAGCCACGCTTACCTTGCATCCCACACTCCTGATCCTGGACGAGCCGACTGTCGGGCAGGATTGGGGACACCTGAGCCGGGTGATGGACTTCTTGAGCGATCTGAACAGGGCGGGCCAGACGGTGCTGCTGATCACGCACGAGCGACGCCTGGTCGAGCAGTACGCCGGCCGGGTGTGGGAAGTGACGGGTGGGCGAGTGGCAAGATGTGAGATGTGAGCGAGAGGCAAGAAGCAGGAAGCGAGAAACGATTTATCCTGTATCTTGCATCCTGCGCCCTGAATCCAAATTTGACAGGAGGCGAACGATGTCGTCTTACACCGTGCGTAGTTGGGTCACGATTGGGCTGTTCGGCGCGCTGTGGGGCGTGGTCGAACTGACGCTGGGCAGCATCCTGCACGTCATATTCCCATCCCAGGCAAACACCTTCCTGACCGGTGTGCTGATGGGGGGAATCGGCGTGGCGGTGGCCCTGACCGGCCGCCACTTTGTGCCGAACAGGGGTTCGGTGCTGCTGATCAGCATCGTGACGACGCTGATCAAGTTGCTCAGTCCTGGGGGAATCAAAATTGGGCCAGTGGTGGCCATCCTCGTGGAGGGCGCGCTGATGGAGGCGGCTCTCTGTATCGCTCGCACGCCGCGCCGCTGGGCTTTTGTCGTAGGTGGGGCGCTGGCCGTGGGCTGGAATCTCCCTCACAAGTTCATCATGATGCGGCTGGTGTTCGGCACAAGAATCGTCGAGGTCTATACCAAGATGTTGCAGGATGGCAGCCAGATGTTGGGACTGGACGTCTCAGCCGCCATCCTGATCCTGGCTATCATGCTGTTGGTACGTCTGGTCGTGGGAGGGCTCGGCGGATGGTGCGCGTGGGAGTTGGGCGGCGCGGTGGCACGCCGGCTGGGACGGGGCGGTCCTGCCACCCCCCCCTCTCCCCCCCTATTGGGGGGGGCATAGGAGGGGTGAGTCCCTGGGGCTACCTGCTGTTCACCTGCTGGGCAGCACTTGTGGCCGTCCTGGCTGGAGGCTGGGAGCTGATGGCCCTGGCGCTTGTAGAATGGGCCTTTGGCCTGGCCTGGAGCCGAGGGGGGTTGCGGCTGCTGCGCCGCCCGCGGTTCTGGGCGTTCATCCTGACCGTCGTGGCGTTAGGGCCGTTTCTGATCGGCGAGCCGGACGTGGTGATGGGGCCACTGCACCTCTCGCGGGAGGGATTCACGGCCGGCGTGGAGATGGCCGGGCAGGCTTTTGTGCTGACGCTGGCGTTCAGTCTGGGGATAGCCTCGCTCTCGCTCTCGGACGTCGTGGCGCTGTTCGACCGGCTGGGACTGCGGGGGCTGGGGTTCGCTACGGCCCTGGCGATGAATCTCCTGGGGACGCTACGGGAGATGGCGACGGTGACACTGCAGACACTATGGCTGCGAGGTGGGATGCGGCGGCCCTGGACGGCGCTGCGGCTGTTCCTGGTCACGACCGTCGCCAACACGCTGCGCTACGGGGACGAGGTGGTCAGCGCGGCAGCGGTGCGCGCCTTCGACCCGAACGAGGGCCAGCCTGTGCCATTGCCGCTGCGCCAGGGCGACCTGTGGCTGCTGATCCTGCTGGCGGGGTGCACTGGTGTGCTGCTGGCAATAGGGGGACTGTAGCGCAAGCGATCCCGACGACGTGGTAAGGGCGCGGCGACCGCGCCCCTACTCCCCCAAAGGCCAGAACGGCAAATTGCCCACGTCGCGCTCCGTCCCTGGTTCCAACGAGACGGGGAAGCCGATTTCGTAGCCCTGGTAACTGACCACGGTCATGCTCCTCCGGGGAACCTCATTCTCCACGTCCACCCCGCAGGATGAACCAGATTTCCTTCACCGTGGGACGCTTGTCGTAGATGAGCAGCCCCACGCGGAACAACTTCGCCCCCACCCACAGTGCCGCCGGGATGGAGAGCAGCAACGCGACGATGCTGCCCGCCACGTCTACCCAGGGTACCTCCGCCAGCGGCAGCCGCAACATCATCATCGTGGGTGCGGTGAGGGGGAAGTAACTCAGCACCCGCGCGATGAGCATGTTCGGATTGGCGAAGAGGAAGCCGCTGAGCATGTACGGCACAGCGGCGAAGAAGGAGAAGATGCCCGCCAACTGCTGGCTCTCACGCATCGTCGTGCCCAGCGCACCCACCCCGGCCATCAGGATAGCGTACAGCGTGTAGCCGAGCACGTAGTAGACCACGCCCAGACCGAGTACGCGCAGCGGCAGCGAGACCATGCCGGTGGCAGCCAGGAGCACTACTGCCCCGCCGCTGAATCCCCACGCGCTGAGCAGCCAGACCAGCACCTGCGTCAAACCCAGTGCCCCCAGACCGGCCACTTTCCCCGCCATCAGTTCCACCGGCCGGATCGAGGAGACAACGATCTCGACCACCCGGCTCTCCTTCTCCTCGGCCACGCTCTGCAATAGGTAGCCCGACGAAGTAAAGATGGTCATGATCAGAAAGAAGGATAGGAAGTAGGGGATGATGAAGGTGGAGACAAATCCCCAGGGACCTTCCCCTCTTGCCTCCCCGCCGGACGAGAGCACCCGGGGCTCTACGTCCATCGGGTCGGCGGCCCGCTCCCGCAGCGCCGGGTCTACCCGGTCAGCCAGGAGGTGATCCACGAAGAAGGCCCGCACCGTCCCCGAGTCGCTGACCGTGGCCGCGCTAAACCCGCTCCCCATGCTTATCACCACCACCTGGCCCGTCTCCAGGTAGTCCTCCCCGATCACCAGCACCTTCGATACCTCCTCGGTCATCAGTGCTGCCTCCGCCTCCTCCTCGCTTCCATACGAGACAAAGTCCTCCTGGTACTCTGGCAGGATGGGGGAGAAATAGCCCGACTCATCCACCACGCCGATGGCCTTATCCCCAACGTCGAACTGCTGCTCGAAGAACGCGCCAAGTTGCCGGGCCTGGCCTGCGAATAAGGTCCCGAACAGCAGAACCACGACGCCCAGCGCGGGCACGATGGCCGTCATGATGATGAACCCGGCCCGCCGCACGTTGATCAGGTACTCGTGGCTGGCGACTACCCAGACCTTATGCCAATCCATCGTCTCGTCCCTCCTCACCGCTCACCACGGCCACGAAGATGTCCTCCAGCGGCACCGGTGCCACCTCAAAGGTCTGGATCTCCACAGCACGATCCAGAAGAGCGCGCAACACTTCCTGGGGACTGGCTCCCTCCGCCAGGGCCAGGTTAAATGCCCCATCGTCCAATTCCACCCCCACCACGCCGGGCAGGTCCGGTGGGATGCGGGGGGCACGAACCCGGACGGCGTGGGGGGCGTACTGCCGCTTGATCTCCGCCAGGGAGCCATAGAGTACCGCCCGCCCTTCATGTATGAGCAGGATGCGGTTGCATAGCGCCTCCACCAGGTTCATCTGGTGCGTGCTCAGGACGATCGTCTTGCCCTCCCGATGCAGGTCGGCGGTGAAATCCTTGATGCGCTCCACGTTGACCGGGTCCAGCCCCTGGAACGGCTCGTCCAGGAAGAGTACCTCCGGGTCGTGGATCAGGCTGGCGATAAACTGGAGCCGCTGCTGCATGCCCTTGCTCAGATCCCTGACCTTGCGGGCGGCCCAGTCCTCCAGTTGTATCCGCTCCAGCAGATCCATCGCCCTCTCTCGTGCTGCTGACCGAGGCGTCCCCTTGAGTTCGGCCAGGTAGACCAGGGTATCGAGCACCTTCAGGTTGCGGTAGAGCCCCCGCTCCTCCGGCAGGTAGCCCACCTGTCCCTTCGCCCGGCCCGGGGGCTGGCCCAGGACCATTGCGCTCCCTGCGTCGGGATTGAGGATGTCCATGATGACGCGGATGGTGGTGGTCTTCCCGGCCCCGTTGGGTCCCAGGAGACCAAAGATCTCCCCCTGTTCTACCTCGAAAGAGAGGTGATCCACTGCTACCACGTCCCCGTATCGTTTCACCAGGTCCCGTACTTGGATGATCATTCCCTTTCCTCCATTTGACATCTTCCCAAAGAAATATACAATCAAGTGTGGAGAAACGCAAATGGGCATTCCACCTGCGATTGCCGCCATCGCTCCGGACGGGCGGCTGACCCCTGCCGAGCGGCGGCGCGTTATGATAGATCTCTGCCGGCGGCGTATCCGGCCGGGCACCGGCAGCAGTTCCGAGTTCTTGCAAAGGAGGACGGCCATGAATCCCTGGCCTGACCTGCGGCCCATCCTCCAGGGCATCCCCTGGGTCATCGCCGGCGGTGTCGCCACCCGGGCCTACATGCCGGAACGGGTTACCCAGGATCTGGACATCCTGGTACGCCATCAGGACGGTGACGAGGTTCGGAAGCGGCTGGAGGCGGCGGGGTACCGCTACGTCTCTCCCCTGGCCATGCCCGGTTTCCTGGTTCGCTCAACACAGGGGGTGGAGGTAGACGTGATCCTGGGCGATTACCCCTGGTTGGGTGAGGCCCTGACCCACCCCCGGCAGGATCTGGCTGGCTACCCCGTTCTGGACCTCCCTTATCTGGTGCTGATGAAGATGGCCGCCTCCCGTACTCGCGATTTCGGTGACCTGGGCACGATGCTCGGCCTGGCCTCTGAGGAGGAATTGGCGCGGGTGCGGGCGGTCGTGGCCCACTACGCCCCTGAGGAGGCCGAAGACCTGGAATCCCTCATCTACCTGGGCCAGGTGGAGATGGGGAAGGTACCAAAGAATGAACAATGAACAATGAACAATGAACAAGCCGTATTGTAGCCGCGATTAGGGCAGAGGCAAGGGATGGCGATACCACTCAACCCCTACGTTGCCGGCAACCCCGTGGGCGATAGCCCCGCCTTTGCGGGGCGGGCGGATGTGCTCCGCGAGGTGCTGCGCATATTGCGCCGACCGCAGGACAATGCCATTGTCCTCTACGGCCAGCGGCGCATCGGCAAGACCTCCATCCTGCTAACCGCTAACGGCTATGCCTAACTTGCGCATCACCTTGGCCGGGGTGGCGCGGCGGGCGCGCTGCCACTGGTGGCGCGCCCAGCGTTTGAAACCGTTGAACGGCTTGCGGCGCTGGCTCTCTCGCATAGCCCACTTGAGGAACTCGTAGTCCTGCCCCTTGATCTTTGGCTCGGTAGGGTTGCGGCGGTAGGAGTCGTAATCGGTGATGCGGCTCAGGCCGTGCTCGACCGCGTAGTCGTACAGGTCGGTGCCGGGGTGAGGGGTGAAGAAGGCCGGGCTGTAGTAGTCGGGGTCAATCTCCTTCATCAGCCGCACCGTGTCCATCACTTCCTCTTTGGTCTCGGTCGGCAGCCCCATCATGTAGTTGGCCCAGATAGAGATGCCGTACTTGCGGCAGACGCGGGCCGCCTGGCGGTTCTGCTTCACCGTCGTGCCCTTGCGGATGAACTTGAGGACACGGTCGTTGCCGCTCTCAAAGCCGATGAAGTAGCCGCGCAGCCCGGCCTCGGCCATGCGCGCCACCATATCCTCGTGCTTGACCAGAATGTCGGCGCGGCTCTGGCAGAAGAAGGGCATGGTGAAGCCTTCGGCGATGTACTTCTCCGTGAACGCCGTCACCCACTCGCGGTCCTCCGTCAGGCAGTCGTCGTGGAACATGAACGACGCGATGCGGTAGCGCTCAACCAGCATGCGGATCTCGGCGATGACGTTGTCCACGCTGCGGCGGCGGGTGCGTTTGCCGAAGAGATAATCCTCCCCCGGCTTGCAGAAGGCGCAGTTGTAGATGCAGCCCCGTCCGGCGATGATGGTGGCGAACGGCGGCGGCAGTTCCTCGACGAAGGGCACTTCGGGCGAGTCGAGGTCGTAGCCCCATTTCCGCCACTTGTCGAGGAACAGGTCGCGGTCGGCGAGAGGAATGGCGTCCAGATCGGGCGGCTCGCCGCGCAGCACGCGGTGGGGTGGCGGGTCGCCGCCCTCAATCAGCCGCAGCAGGCGGGGAAAGGTCACTTCCCCCTCCTGAATCACCAGGTAGTCCACGTGGGGGATGCGCAGGGAATCCTCCAGCGCGATGGTGACGTGGGGGCCGCCGATGACGGTGACGATCTCGGGCTTGACCTCCCTGGCGATGGCGATAGCCTGGCAGGCCGGGTTGTAGTCCACGCTCATCATCGTCACGCCGACCACGTCGGGGGCGCGCTCCGCCAGCACCTCTCGGAATTGGTCCCAGTCGCTCAAAGCCCGCAGGTCAATCAGGTCTACCGCGAACCCCTGGGCTTTGGCAGCGGCGCTGAGCGAAGCCAGGCCATGGGAGATCCAGCCGGCGTCCATACCCTGTTTGAGGGAGTTGAAACCGCGCCCGGCGATGCCGGGGTAGATTAGCGTCGTCTTGAGGGGCATACATTCTCCACGCAGGTGTTATCCGCCGGGAGGGCGGATTGCGTAGGTGCACTGATGGTCGCCCTGGGCTGCCCAGGTGATGCGCCGAGGAGGCGTGCCCAGGAGGTGAGTTAGTAGCGTCAGGTTTATCGTACAGACCTCATTATGCTGGCGGGCCACCTGTTCGTAAGGGCAGTTGGCAATGTGGAGCAGGTAGTCACCTTCGTCACGTCGCTCCCAACGAGCCAGGTAGCCCTGCCTGTCCAGAAACTCGACGGTGGCGATCAGCCGGGCCTCGAAATCGCCCTCATCAGGAAGGGCAGCCTGGTCAGCGATATGCTCGCCGATGTGCTTCATCATCTGATCCACTTCGGCCGGCGAGAGATAGGAGTGCACCTCGTCGAGCATCAGGTTGGCCAATTGATCATACCTCTTGGGGAAGAGTGTGCTGGCCTCTTCGGTCAGGGTGTAGATGTACTGAGGACGGCCGGGGGTCTTGCGGCGATGCACGAAAGGGTGGGCGACGAGCCCTTCACTGCGCAAGATGTCGAGGTGGTGACGCACGGTGACGGCGGTCAGGCCCAGTTCCCGGCTCAACTCGCCCACCGTGGCCTGGTGGCGTTCCTTCAGAATATTCAAAATGTGCTCTCGGGTAGTCTGCACGGTTCTGCTTCCTTTCGGATGTCTGTGAGCAGTGTGTACATTCTAGCATGGCCCCCACAGTTTGTCAAACTACCATCATCATAATTCGGAGGTTTGTTTCAGGATCATGCCCGGCGCGGAGGTTGCCCGATTTCTGAAAGCAGTGTAGAATAGTACCTCAGTCAGATGCCTGAACCGAAACCAACAGCCAACAGCCAAATGATTGCAGGTGTGCGCTTCCAACCCAGGGGCCGGGTCTACCACTTCGACGTCAGAGACCACCAGGATCTGCGCCCGGGTGATTTCGTCCTCGTCGAGACGGCACGTGGTCAGCAGTTGGGGGAAGTGATCAACGTGCGGCCTCTGCGCGAGGGCGAGGATAAGGAAGACCTCAAGCCGTTGCTGCGGCGGGCCACCGGATGTGACCTGGCGCTGCGCCGGCAGTGGCAGCGAGAGGGGGAAGAATCGCTGGCCGCGGCTCGCGAGGAGGCGGCGCAGTTGGACCTGCCTGTCAAGATCGTCACTGCTGAGTATACCTTTGACGGCCAGCGACTGACGTTGCTGTACGCGAGCGCTGAGAAGAAGGTAAACCTGGCCGAGTTGCAGCAGCGGCTGCAGCGCAGGCTGTCCGTCCGCGTTGACCTGCGGCGGATCGGCCCGCGAGACCAGGCGAAACTGATGGGCGGGTATGGCGCTTGTGGCGAGTTGCGTTGTTGTTCCCGCTTCCTTTCGGAGTTCAGCCCCGTCTCCATTAAAATGGCCAAGACACAGGGGGTATCGCTCAACCCCTCGGAGATCACGGGGATGTGTGGGCGGCTGCGCTGCTGCCTGGTCTACGAGCATGAGCAATACGTGGAGGCGTGTAAGGTGATGCCCCGGCGCAAGAAGCGCGTGCGAACGCCCTACGGCGAGGGGAAGGTGGTGGACCTGTTGCCGCTGAGGGGCGTCGTCGTTGTCCAGGTTGAGGACCGGCGCCTGGAAGTGCCGGTTGAAGAGGTGGAGCCGATTTCGACGTAGCGTCGAGGGACAGAAGCAGGATCAAGATCTGAGGCCGTGCTTGCTTGTGAGCACGGCCTCATTCTAATTCTCCCGCGTCCATCCTCCGCTAGACACATCACTTTTTGTTTCTAATGTATTATGCTTGACATCTGATGTATTATATAGTATAATCGCGGTTACTCAGGCATCGTCATTCTGAGCGACCGAAGGAGCCTGTCCTGAGCGATCGAAGGGAGCGATGAATCTCGCGTTGGCAATGGTTCGACACTCAAAGAACAAGATTCCTCGTCCCTTCAGCTATGCTCAGGGCAGGCCGCTATGCTCCTCGGAATGACGCATCACGGGCAGCCTGAGTAGTAACCAATCGTCTTTGGTAAGGACCTCGTGGGATGTTTGATCCACGTTTGTGGACCTAACACGGAGTCGCACTGATGCCTCGTTCGAAACCAGGTGGTACCTCAAAGAACCTGATCTACAAGGACCTTCGTCGTTCCATCAGCGCAGGACACCTCAAGCCGGGCGAGAGGCTAGACCTGAATGAACTGGCCAACGGCTACGGTACCAGCATCACGCCGGTGCGCGACGCGCTCCAGATGCTTGGCCAGGAAAGGTTAGTAACGATCAAGCCTCGCTCCGGTTACTTCGTCACCCACGTCACCCTGAAGCAGTTGCGCGACATGCTCGAACTGCGCGAGATCCTCGAGGTGGCTTCCATTGAGCGAGCCGCGGTCAGGATAACCGAGGAGCAACTCGAGCAACTCGAACACGTCCACGCTGGCTACACCGACGAAGAGGATGAATCCTACATCCGTTACATGAGCGAGAACTGTACTTTCCACTGCCTGATCGCTGAGGCGTCGGGCAACCACGAATTAGCGGAGACGTTGGGCCGCTTACACGACCGGTTGATCCGTTTCATGGTTCTGTGCCGCGTTGGCGAGACACTGGAGCGCAGGCACGCACTTGTTATCGAGGCGCTGCGCACCCACGACGTTGCGGCAGCCCGCCAGGCAATGCTCGATGAAATCAACGAAACCCGCGAGACCATCCTGGAGCGCGTTATCGAGGAAGAGGGCCCCTTCTGGCGTCTGGGCAATCGTGCTTCAAAGTAAGCGACTTTCGGTGCTGTCTCATCGTGTCTCCCCACAAGGAATCCCTGAATTGGCCGAGTTGATCAAGCAAACGGCAGGGCGGATCCCTCGACAACTCGGATATCCTGCCGAATAGCGGGCTCCCGCAGTCAGGAGGAGGTGGCTCAAAACGCTTGCCAGCCCTATAGTTCTAGCGAAATGACAGTGCATTGTTTGCAGGAAGTTATCTGGTTGCGACTGAGGGCCGCGCTAGAATCAACTGAGGGAGAATCTGCATGATTTGCTACGTAGACATTGAACATCAAAGGATACTCCAGGATCCGGAGAAAAGGCCCACCCACCTTATACGATGTATGGAGGTCAAACTGAGGCTGGAGAAGATCTCCGGCCAGGCATGTCTGTTGCAGCACTATTCACGTGTCACCCCCCAACGGCTCAAGGAGTGGGGCATCCGGGCCCTGCTCATCAGCGGCAATGCAGCGGACTGGTCGGAGTACAGTGAGACAGACCTGGCCGAAATGTACCGCATTATACGGGCCGCCGACTTGCCGATCCTCGGCTTCTGCGGCGGCCATCAACTTATCGCCCTGGCCCACGGAGCCCCCCTCGGCCCCATGCGATGGCTGGAGGATGGAGAAGAAGATGTTTATCCGGATCTCGGTCCGGGCTATCACAAGGAATGGGGCTTTACGCCAGTGTGCGTTCTCAAAGCGGATCCTATCTTCGAGGGCCTGGGAGAGGAGCCGGTGTTCCTCGAGGCGCACTACTGGGAGGTGAAAGAAGTGCCGCCGGGTTTTGATCTGCTGGCATCCACCGACGTGTGCCGGATTCAGGCTATCAGACACGCCGGCAGGTTGGTCTATGGGACTCAGTTCCACCCTGAGTATTGCTATTTCTCGGAGGAAGAGGGAAAAGAGTACGACGACGGCCGCAAACTGCTGGCTAATTTCTTCAGGATGGCTGGTATTTTGGAAGGTTGAGGTTGAGGTTAAGGTTAAGGTTGAGTGTGAAAGGGGGTGATGTCTGGAAAACCTTTGACCTCGGTGTTTATCGAATGGGCAAACTCAGAATCAGAAAGGAGAGTAAGGAGATGGAAACGAAAAAGGTGAATAGGTGGATCCCTGAACTGCAAGAGCAACTACGCCAGGGCAAGATGAGCCGGCGGGAGTTCTTACGCTATGCAACCCTGCTGGGCGTGTCCCTGGGTACGGCCCAGATTCTTGCTTCTTGCGCCCCAGCCACGCCAGAGCCTGCAGCGACGCCCGCTCCGCCCACACCGACGCCCGAGCCGGTCGGCCCCACGCGCGGCGGCACGCTGCGTATACGTGGAATCGTGGGACGCATTGATCATCCCGCCCGCTACTCCTGGGTGGCCAATTCCAACACGACGCGCCATGTGGCCGAATACCTGACGCTGACCGACGAGAACAACATCACCCACCCCTACCTGTTGGAGAAGTGGGAGGCCAGCGACGACCTCAAGACCTGGACCCTCAATCTGCGCAAGGGGATCAAGTGGAACAACGGTGATGACTTCGTTGCAGACGACGTCGTCTTCACCATGAAGGACTGGCTGGACGAGGATGTCGGTTCCTCCATCCTGGGGCTCATGGCCTATCTGAAGCCCACCAACATTGAGAAGGTGGACGATTACACTGTCAGACTCCACCTGGATGCGCCACAGATCGCCGTGCCGGAGCACCTGTTCCACTACCCATCGCAGATCATGAATCACCGCACCTTCGAGGGCGACTTCATCAAGTCGCCGGTCGGCACCGGCCCATATACACTGGAGGAGTACTCTGAGGATGAGCGCGTGGTGCTGAAACGGCGTGAGGATTACTGGCAGAAGGGTGCCGATGGCAAGCCATTGCCCTACCTGGACGAGATCATCTACGTTGATCTGGGCGGAGAGACATCGGCCCACATCGCGGCTATACAGAGCGGGGAGATAGACGCCATCAGCGAGCCAGAAACCGACCACTTCCTGGCTCTGAAGGACGATCCGAACCTCCAGATTGTCGGCGCGTCTACGGCCCAGACTCGGGTCTTACGCATGCGGGTGGACAAGGAGCCCTGGACCGACAACCGGGTGCGCATGGCACTGAAGTTATGCCAGGACCACGAAAAGATCCTGAAACTGGCACACTTCGGTGAAGGGGACCCGGGCGCGGACTTCCACGTGGCGCCGGTCCATCCGGAGTACTGCGAGAGGCCGGTTCCGAAGTATGATCCGGAGCAAGCCAAGGCGCTGCTGGCCGAGGCGGGTTATCCCGACGGGCTCACGGTCGAATGTGCCGTGTGCTCCGACTGGCCGGACGTCGTCGCCTACGCGGAGATACTCAAGGAGGACGCCGCCCCGGCGGGCCTCACCATCAACCTCAACACCATGCCTACCACTGCCTACTGGGATATCTGGACCGAGTGTGACCTGGGCATCACACCCTGGACGCACCGTCCGCTGGGCACGATGGTTCTAAGCATGGCCTACATCGCCGACGAGGAGGGTAAGCCGGTGCCCTGGAACGAGACCCGCTGGGTGGACGATGAGTTCTCGGCACTGCTGAAGGAAGCCGAGGGTACCCTGGACGTGGAGGCGCGCCGCAAGATCATGTGCAAACTCGAGGATATCCAGTGGGAGCGCGGCTCCATTGGCATCCCCTACTGGCAATTCAGGTTTGCCATCGCGCACAAGAAAGTCCAGAACTTCAAGGCGCACCCGACCCAGTACGATCTCTTCAACGAGATCTGGCTTAAGGCCTGAGCCTCTCACTCGCAACGGCAAGAGGGTGCAGGCGAGGCTGGCTCCGCTGTCAGACGTAGCGGTTACGCTGTTAGTCTGTCAGCAGCCTTGACTGGGGCAGGCCACGGCTGGTATGTGGCCTGCCCCATCCCCTGATTAGAGAGGGACTTGTTATGGCTAAGTTTATCGTTCGACGTTTGGGGTTCATGTTCCTGACGATGTTCATTGTTTCCATAGCCATCTTCGCCATCAACGAGATCGCGCCCGGCAACATCGCGCGTAACATCCTGGGGCCGTTCGCTACACCAGAGCAGGAAGCATCCTTTTTAGCCCAGTTAGGGCTGGACCAGCCGCTACATATCCGCTATATCACCTGGCTGGTGGGCAGCGATTGGCGTGCAGGGCGGCTCGTGGCCATGCCCCTGCGGCGGATAAAGAAGTCAGGGACCGAGTTCTACGAGTGGTGGGCGGAAGATGCCGATGGTACCCTGGTGCGATGGAAACTGGAGGGCGAGGACCTGATCGCTCTGCGGCTTCAGGTGGACGGCACAGTAGTTGAATCCATTGACAATGACAGGTGGCAGACGGACGAGGAGGGCGTCAGCACCTTCTGGGGGGTGGATCTGCACAACCACGCCGTCATGTGGGAGAAGGGCACTGGCCAGACCTACTGGATGCGTGCCAAGGCTGCGGGCTGGTGGACGGAGCAGAAGGGCGGTGCTATCGAGTACATCCCTTTGCTACGCGGCCTGTTGCGCGGCGACCCGGGCGAATCCGTGAAGACAGGCCGTGCCGTTGCGGACGCCATCCTGCGACGACTTCAGAACTCTATTATCCTGGCCGCCATCGCCTTCGTGATCGTCATGCCCCTGGCTCTCGTGCTGGGATTGATAGCGGGCCTCAACGAGGGAAAAACGATAGACCGCATCCTATCGATCGGCGGCCTGGCGACCACCGCCACTCCGAACTTCGCCACAGGCATTTTCCTGATCCTGATATTTGCCATCTGGTTGAAACTGCTGCCCGGCGCCACCGTCTTCGTGAGCGAGCGGGCGATCTTCGAAAACCCGAAGATGCTAATCCTGCCGGTGCTGACGCTCACGCTGATCGAACTGGGTTACGTGCTGCGTATCACGCGCGCCAGCGTGGTCGAGGTGATGAGTGCACCCTACATCCGCACCGCCTTTCTCAAGGGTCTGCCCTACTGGCGCATAGTCTTCAAGCACGCCCTGCGCAACGCCTTGACGGCCCCCATCACGGTCATTATGCTCCACGTCAACTGGCTGATGGGTGGGATCGTGGTGGTGGAGGCGATCTTCGGCTTCCCCGGCCTGGGCCGGTACTTGCTGGATGCTGTGCTGTACAAGGATGTCTTCGCCATCGAAGCGGGGGCGATGGTGATGATGATGCTGGCTGTGGGGACGCAGTTAGTGGCCGATATCATCTATACGTTTTTGAATCCAAGGATTCGATACGCTTAGGCTTAGGCTGAGGCTGAGGCTTAGGCTGAGGCTGAGGCTGAGGCTTAGGCTGAGGCTGAGTTCTTAAGGTCAAGGTTTAACCTCAACCTCAACCTCAACCTTGACCTCAATCGGAAGGGAGTGGTTATGGCAGTAAGCGAACAAGTTATGCCCAGGATTTCTGCCCGTCCATCGCTTTGGCAGCGCCTGCGAGACGCGATTGCTCCTATCCTGGCGTCCAAAGTAGCGCTCGTGGGGCTGGCGCTTGTCCTGTTCTGGATCCTGGTGGCGATCTTTGCCCCAGTCCTCACGCCCTACAGCCCGCTGGAACAAGACGCCGACGCCATGAATTTAGGCCCATCGGCGGGGCACCCGCTGGGCAGCGATCACCTGGGACGGGACCTTTGGGCTCGTCTGGCCTACGGCAGCCGCCTTATCCTGGTCCTGGCTCCTCTGTCGGTGTTGTGCTCTCTGGCCGTGGGCACCACATTGGGCCTGCTGGCCGGCTACTTCGGCGGGTTGGTGGATGAAGTGGTGATGCGTATCCTCGACGCCCTGATGGCCTTTCCAGCTATTTTGCTCTACCTGCTCATCATTGCTGCCGTGGGGGCTTCCGCCACGAACGTCGTCATCGCTATTACGATCGCTGGCGCGCCCGGCATCGCCCGTCTGGTGCGCAGTCTGACCATGGACATCCGCACGCGGGACTATATTGATGCGGCCCAGTTGCGGGGCGAGAATCCCTTCTACATCATGTGGGTGGAGATCCTGCCCAATGCTCGCGGGCCGATCATCGTGGATGCCATGCTGCGGGTGGGCTATGCCGTCTTCTCCATCGGTACGCTGGGCTTCCTGGGCCTGGGCCTGCCGCCCCCTGCACCTGACTGGGGCAGCATGGTCTGTGCGGGGCGCCGTTACATCTGGGCCAACCCCTGGGCCGTCCTGTGGCCTTCGCTGGCCATCTCATCGCTGGTGATCGGGCTCAACCTCTTCGCCGATGGCCTGCGCGAAGAGACGATGCGGTATCAGTAGAGGTTGAGGTTGAGGTTGAGGTTGAGGGGGGTGAGGTGGCTTACAGGCACTTTACAGAGATGCCGGTGTGGCAACAAGCGCACGCCGTGGTGTTGCTGGTTTACAAGCTGACTAGCACTTTCCCGGAATCTGAAAGGTACGCGCTGACCAGTCAGATGCGGCGCGCAGCCGTATCCATCACCAGCAACATCGCCGAGGCATTCGGCCGGCGGACGGGCAAAGACAAGGCCAGGTTCTACGTCCATGCTCGCGGCTCATGCTACGAGGTCCAAAGTCAGGACTACGTCGCACGCGATGTAAACTACTTGAAGCCAGCGGATTTTGCCGAACTTGACCAGGCTCTCGGCGAAATAATCCACGATCTCAACAAGATAATGAAAACACTCTCCACGCGCCCTTAACCTCAACCTCAACCTCAACCTTAGCCTTAGCCTTAACCTAACCTTAACTCTCAGAAACGAGGTTCTTATGACGGCAAACCATCGCATCCAGACTCCAATCCTGGAAGTCGAAAACCTGGCCATCTCGTATGAGACTCGCAAGGGGGACGTGCTTGCCGTGCGTGATGTCTCCTTCGAGGTTCATCGCGGCGAAACCCAAGGCATCGTCGGCGAATCGGGCTGCGGCAAGAGCACCATCGCCTTTGGCATCGTCAACTTCCTGGGACGTAATGGCAAAATCGTGGGCGGCAGCATCTTCTTTCAGGGACAGGAGTTGCGAGGGCGGTCGGAGGAAGAACTGCGTCGCCTTCGCGGCGATCAGATCGCCATGGTCTATCAGGACCCCATGCAGGCCCTCAACCCCTCACTGCGCATCGGCGATCAATTGAGCGAGGGGCTGATCGTCCACCGCCACCTCAGCAAGGAGGCAGCCTACGAGAAGTGTATAGACATGCTGAAACGGGTGTATATGCCGGACCCCGAGGCGGTGATGCTACGCTATCCCCACCAACTCTCCGGCGGGCAGCAGCAGCGGGTGGTCATCGCCATGGCCCTGCTCAACAACCCGGCGCTGCTGATCATGGACGAGCCTACCACTGCCCTGGATGTGACCGTCGAGGCGGCTGTGCTGGACCTGATTGACGAACTGCGGCGGGAATTCGATACGGCCATCATGTACATCACCCATAACCTGGGCGTCATCGCCCGCGTCTCCGACAGGGTGGGGGTGATGTACGCCGGGGAAATGGTGGAACAAGCGCCAGTCGAGGAGGTCTTCCTGAACTCCATGCATCCCTATACCCAAGGGCTCATGCGCTGTGTGCCCAAACTTGGGCTGAGCAAGGAGTCAAGTTACCTGTGCCCCATCCGCGGGCGAGTGCCTTCACCCGCCGAACTGCCCCCCGGCTGTATCTTCGAGCCCCGCTGCGATTATGCCCGCCCGCGGTGCAGACAAACCCATCCCGAGTTGCGCCAGGCAGCGCCTGGTCACTTCATCCGTTGTCTCTTCGCCGAAGAGATCGCCGCGCAAGAATGGCAACCGCCAGAGGATCTGATCCCCGATCTGATGGCATTGGCGGCGCGCAAAGCGGAGGCCGCGGAGCCGATCCTGCACCTGCAGAACGTCAGAACCTACTACGAGCAGGAAAGCAGATCGGTGGCCTCTCTGATAGGCCTGGGAAAGAAACGCTACGTCAAGGCGGTAGACGACGTCAGCATCGAAGTGCCCAAAGGGTGCACTCTGGGCGTTGTCGGCGAATCGGGCTGCGGCAAGAGCACGCTGGCCAAGACCATCGTCGGCCTGGAACCGCTCACTGGCGGCGAGGTGGAATTCCTGGGCTTTGACATTTCTGTGCCAGTGAAAAAGCGTGACATCAGGCTGATCAAAGAACTGCAAATGGTTTTCCAGAACCCCGATTCGACCATGAATCCCTCTTTCAGCGTAGGGCACCAGATCGGGCGACCGCTGAGGCGCTTCAAGACGGTGCCGCGCAATCAGGTGCGGGACGAAGTGATACATTTGCTGGGAGCGGTCAAATTGAGCGCGGTTTATTATGACCGCCTGCCACGCCAGTTGAGCGGCGGTGAGAAGCAGCGCGTGGGCATCGCCCGCGCCTTCGCCGCCCGGCCAGACCTGGTGCTGTGCGACGAGCCGGTCTCCTCGCTGGACGTGTCGGTGCAGGCAGCGGTGCTCAACCTGCTGCTGGAGATCCAGCAGGAATACGGTACCACCATGCTTTTCATCGCCCACGACCTGAGTGTGGTGCGCTTCTTCTCCGACTACATCGCCGTGATGTACCTGGGGAAGATGTGCGAGATCGGGCCGGCCGAGGCCATCTACGCGCCCCCCTATCATCCTTACACCGAGGCGCTCCTTTCGGCGGTACCCATCCCCGACCCCCGCGCCGAGCAGAAGCGCATCCGCCTGAGTGGCACCGTGCCCAGCGCGCTCGACCCGCCCAGCGGCTGCCGCTTCCACACCCGCTGCCCGCGCAAGATCGGTGAAATCTGTGAGACGGAGGTGCCTCCCTGGCAGGATGCCGGGAACGGGCACCGCATCTTTTGCCACATTCCGCTGGAGGAGTTGCGCCAGATGGAAGCAGTGGTGACCATTGAGGAGGAGTCCAATGCTGGTTAAGGATTACATGACCAGGCATCCGCTGATGGCGGAGCCGACCATGTCCATCGTCGAAGCGCAACGTTACATGGGGGAAAACAACATCCGTCACTTGCCGATCGTCGGAAAGGGGAAGCGGCTGTTGGGCCTGGCAACCCGGCAGACGCTGCTGGTCCGGCCGGCGACGCTGGGTAGTCTGAATGTCTGGGAGATCACCCGATTCCTGTCCAACCTGACCGTCGGCGACGTGATGGTCAAAGCCACAGATGTCATCACCACAAGCAAGGATGCCACCATAGAACAGGCGGCCCGCATCATGGTCGAAAACAAGATTGGCTGCCTGCCCGTGCTGGAGGAGGGCATCGTGGTGGGCATTATCACCGAGATTGACCTGCTGGCCCAGTTGATGGAGATGATGGCCACGCGAGTGCCCGGCGTGCGGGTGACGGTGCGTATGCCCAACGTGAAAGGCGAACTGGCTAAACTCGTCGGCGCCATCAGCGCGCAGGGTTGGGGGATATTGGCTTGCGGCGGCGCTCCGGCCCCCAAGGAACCCGGCAAATGGGATGCGGTGGTCAAGATTCGGTACGTGCCCAGGGAGGAGATTGTTGTCGCCTTAGAGCGAATTGAAAGTCAAGAGATTGTGGACGTGCGCGAGATTTAGGAGTCGCAAGAAGTGGAAGAAGGAGAAGAAGAGAGAGAAGGAGAAGCGAGATGCCGAGTTTTGGTGTGTGGGAGTGGGTGGTCATCCTGGTCATCGTGCTGGTGATCTTCGGCGCGAGCCGGCTGACGGACATCGGCAAGGGCCTGGGCGGAGCCATCAGCGAGTTCAAGA
>Ga0114918_10000950_pt1 | contig 25627 bp, 36 predicted proteins | sample LantaG_FD_87015 | JGI IMG/M metagenome (GOLD analysis project Ga0114918, IMG submission 87015) | Deep subsurface microbial communities from Baltic Sea to uncover new lineages of life (NeLLi) - Landsort_02402 metaG | ecosystem: Environmental > Aquatic > Marine > Oceanic > Sediment | place...
CAGGAGCTCTAAACCCCCCTCTTAAAGCCAAAAAGTTATTGTGGGAAAATAAAGATGGTCGTCTAAATTTATTAGAAGGTTATTTTAATGGCTTAAAACTTTTTGAAATTAAAAAGGGTGTTGCAATATATTCACTAAAAATAGTTGACAAGGATAAAATTAAATATGAACAGTCACATCATGCTCTTGATTTAGTTAAACTACAAAAGAAAGCTGAGACTATTTTTTCCTCCTTTGTTGCTTTTTAAATAAAGGTACTATTAATTTATTTCTTAATTTTTTAGGATTATTTTCTTTATCTTCTTCTATGCTACTTTTATTATACCCTGTTTCAGGTCCAGTCACATCGACTTTTTTCTGCATTGGAATTGCTGTTGGTACTTTTGGTACAACTTCTGGTTCTGGTCTTAGCGTTGCAACTTCAGGTTCACCTTCTGGTTCCCTTGCTAAGTAGTTTGCATATGCTTGTTTGGCGTTAAAGCTTGCTATTTTAGATATAAATGTTGTACGTTTTTTTGTTCCACCACCAGCAGTGTTATTACTATCTTCATTTGGATTATAATTAGGGGGATTTTGGAAAAAGTATTTTTCAGGTTCAACGATCCACATACTTTTAAATCTTTTCACCCCATCAGCACCTGGCTCAACATTAAACAATCTCCATTCACCATAAGCTTCTTCACTTCTTTTACCTGTTTGTCCTGCAGCTTTTTCAGATTGCCCAGAAATATGATAAGCTCTTAATTTTTTTGTTCCCCTTTTTCCGTATAATCCCAAGAATACAGGAAGAACAAATCTAAATTTTGTTACTCCCATATCAGCACTTTGATATGAAATTCCTATTACTCTTCCGTTTTTTATTGCATCAATCATCATAGGTTCATTATAACCCATAACTCTTTGTTCGCTTCCGCCCCAACCTATTTTTTGAGAATTTACATCACCAGCTTCAATCTCCCCTGGGGTGATCTCAACTTTCCCTGCTTCCTGGATAATTCCTGCAAGAATTTGCAGTTTATTTTTATATGATTCGGATAAATTCAACATTTTATATAAATATGCTTTTTTTTTTGTATATTTGTAGAGTTAATATAAATAGTATAAAATGTCAGAAATAATAAGCAAAGAAGAAAAACACAAGCAATTAGAAATAGAAAACATTGGTAAAACCCATATAAGTTTTAGTGAATTTAGTTTATACAATCAATGTGGACATCGACATTTAATAGAGAAACATCTTGGAATTGAGCCACAACCCCCCTCTATCCATTTATTTTTTGGTAACGCAGTTCATGAGGCTATCGAGGTCACTTTAAAAGAAAATCTTTCTTTAGATGACAGAATTAGTTTCTTTAAGACGACTTTTAGAAAATATATGATGGATAATATGAAAGAGTCTCCTGATTTTTTTGAAACTGATAACTTTTTAGATCAAGGGGAAAATATATTAAGAATTTTAGATTTAGAGGAAATTAAAAATGAGTATGATGTTGTATCAATAGAAGAACCTCTTTATGAACAAATGTATAAGGGGTTTTACTTTAAAGGTTTTTTAGATTTAGTTTTGCAACACAAGAAGACTAAGAGATACAAAGTAGATGATTGGAAAACATCTGGACAAGCCTGGGATGTTGACAGAAAGAAAAAAGATGTCATCTTCACATACCAAATGCCTCTTTATAAATTTTTCTGGGCCAGAAAACATAATATTCCATTAGATCAAATTGATTGTGAATATATTGTCCTTAATAGATTGAAAAATAAAAAGAAGCCAGAGGGTGGATATGGAGAGGTTCAACTTGTAACTTTAGATTCTTCTAAGGCAGTTATGAAAGCTGCACTTAATAAACTTACAGATTCTATGAGAAGTATTCATGGTGACAGATACTTCCCAAAAGTTAAACATTACGGTAATGAGAGATTTGGATGTATGTTTTGTGCTTATAAAGGAGGTAATCACCCTCTCTGTGACGGCACCTTTGTTCAAGCCGAGAAATTGCTCAAACAGTACGGTGTGATTTAGTTTCCTAGTATTTTTTTTGTATAACTATTTATTTTATGAGTTAAGTTTATTAACTTATGAAAAAATATACTATGGCATATTATAGAAAAAAAGAAGTAGAAAATATTATCACAAAGGCAAATGAAGCATTAAAAAAGTGTGATGTAAACAGTTTGACTCCTATAGAAGAAAGTCTTATGCAATTAAAAAACGAAGAAGATGTTGTTATATTCTCTTGGTTATTAACTGATAATGAGATTGAATTCCAAACTAAATCATTTGCAAGATTAACTTCCGATTTATATACAGATGACAGATATGTGTTAGATGCATATGCAGCTTCCAAAGAGGGTAAGCTTGTTACAGATTTTATTGAAGAAAAGCTAAAGTCAAAAGAAGTTAACACAAGAAAAGAAGAAATAGCCGCAGAATTAAAAAAACGAATAGAAGAAAAAAAGAAATAAATGGAACTAAAAGAGTTAGAAGGTTTAAAAAATCTAAACGAATTAGACCTTTTGTTTAAAATAATTGACTTATCAGAAAGTTGTCGTAAGGATACAGAGCGTATTTTAAAGGGTAATAATACTGCAGGTGTACGTGTTAGACAGAAGATGCAAGATTTAAGATTTTTAGCTGAGCTCATTAGAGAAAGAGTTCAAGAAACTAAAGGCGTAGAAAAAGTGGTAAATAAAAACAAAAAAGGTGTTTTAGATAAAGCCATTGAAAAAGAAAAAAAGAGATTAAAAAAAGACAAAGAAGCTTTAAAGAAAAAAATAGAATATCTTAGAATAGGAGGCAATTAGTCTCCTATTTTGTTTATTATAAAAAAAACATTATTTTTGTAGACTATGGCAAAGAAGAAAAAAGAAAAGCCGCCAATTTTGGTAAAAATTAGAAAGCTAAAAACTAATTATGAGTTGTTTTTTGATTATGACAAGAAGATAATAGAATATATAAAAACTTTACCAAGAGAGCACTGGAAAGGTAAGAAGGAAAGTTATATTGATTATGATGGCAAGACAAAAAACCAATGGTTCTGGATAATTACAGAAGCCAAGATGGGTAAAATGATTGCTTTCTTCCTAGATAATGCTATAAATTTTACATTTGAGAATGTTCCCAAAGAAGCTATAGACCGACTTAGAAATGGATTTATAGAAAGACAGAAAAAAATAAGAGAGGTATTGAGAGTAAAAAAAGAATCCCTTGATTATTCTGGAGAAAATTATGACTTTTTAAAAATTCAACCATATAACTATCAGAAAGAAGCTATAAAATTTTTCGAAATAAATGATGGAATAGCCATATTAGGAGATCAGCCAGGAGTAGGAAAGACTCTCCCAGGTTTCGCATATGGAGCAAAGTATCAATATAAGACTCTTGTTATATGTCCTGCAACTCTTAAATTAAATTGGAGAAGAGAAATATTAAAATTTACAAACGAAAAAGCATTTGTCTTCAAATATAAACCTAAAAAGAAAAGTAAGCAAATAGCTTATACAAAAGAAGAGTCTTTATTTCATATACTAAACTATGAATCAGTAGAGAGTTATATTAAATTTGAATATAATCATAAGTGTACTGGGAAAATGATTAAGGAAGATGGTAATTTTGGACCATGTGACTGGACCGAGATAAGTCTTAAGAAAAAATATACAGCATGCCCATATTGCGAGACCAAAGGAAGTGTTAAAAGTAAAAGAGGCGAATTGGTGGGTTTTGGAGATGATTTTGGGCAGTTTGTTAAGCCAGAGGAATATGATCTCATTATAATTGATGAGTGTCATAGAATGAAGGAAATGACTACTGGTTGGACAAAAATTATACATAAGGCTCTTAAGATTATTCCACGAAGAATTTTAATGTCTGGAACGGTTATAAAAAGTAGACCTATGGAATTCTTTTCTACTTTAAATTTTATAGAACCAGAAGAATGGAAAAATAGTCACAATTTTGGTGTTAGATATTGTGCTGGCTTCGAAGATAACTATGGATGGGACTTCAAAGGGGCATCAAATCTTGATGAATTATTTGAAAGGGTTTCTAGCAGATTCCTAAGAAGATTAAAAAAAGATGTATTAGAAGAGCTTCCTCCTAAGACATATGTTAATATACCTATTGAACTTAATGATAAGGAATTTAGGGAATATCAAAAACTTGAGAAAGAAACTATAAAAGAAATTGTTGATGGTAAAGAAATTGAAAAGGAAGAACGATTTTTACCAAAACTTTTGAAGTTAAAATTATTTCTTGGTAAAATAAAAGCAAATGCAGCCAAGAGTATGATCCAAGATTTAATAGACGGAGGAGAAAAGGTTGTCATTTTTTCAGATAGAACAGATGTAGCAAATCAAGTATATAATGATTTCTCTGAAATTGCTGTACTACACACTGGTAGTATGGATGATGAAGATAAAGACTTATCTGTGGTTAGATTCCAAGAAAATAAAAAAGTTAAAGTTTTTTGTGGAATGATGATTACATCAGGAGTCGGAATAACTTTAACTGCATCCAGTAATCTTTTTAAATTAGGATTTTCATGGTCTCCAGCTGATGAAGAACAAGCAGAAGATAGAATTCATAGAGCTACAACCACAGCAGATAAAGTTACAATAACTACTCTTTATTGCCCAGACACTATTGACGAGGATATAATGGAGCTTCTTAATGAAAAATCTCAGATCGTAACAAAAGTTTTAGATAACAAACAACATTCAAAAGATGTAATTCTAGCAGATAAAAATATTTTCCAAAGCTTAGTAAATAGATTAAAAGAGAAAAAATAATCAAAAATTTAAGAATTTAAGTTTTTTCTCAATATTTATTAGAAAATAATATAGCTATGAAAATAAAAAAATCTGAATTAGTACAAATAATCAAAGAAGAAGCTGTTAAAGTTAAAAAAGTTAAACTTCTTGAAGCTGAAAAAACTGAATTACTCAATCAACTTAATGAAATGTATGAAGGTGAGATGGATGAGAATATGCTAAAATGGTTGCAACCTAAAAAAGAGCAAGAATTATCAAGAGATGAAGCTATAAATGTGATTAATAGTCATGGTGGTAGAAAAAAAGTACTACAATCACTACAAGCAAATCAACCAGAAAAAGCTGAAAAATATATTGAATTCTTCCAAACTCATAAAGTAAAACCAAATGATCTTATTACATGGAATCCAGTAGGGGGAGCATTTACTGTTAAAGGTGGTAACATAGGGTTAGAAGAAGGCGAAGAAAAAGCTGAATAACTAATAAAACTCATAAAAAAAAAGCTCGGAATTTCCGAGCTTTTTTTGTTAATTATATGTTATACATATTTTAAATCTTCAGTCAGCATTTCTATTATTAGATTGTTTACAAACTTTTTTCTTTTTATTTTAAAGAAAAGTATTGTAAGTCCACCAATTACTAAAATTGCAGGAATTAAAAGGAATGATAAATTTAAGCCTACACCAAGTAATATAAGAACCAAAATAGTAATTGAATGCATTTTTATACTATGCGCTTTATTTTTCTTGTTACATTCAACAATATTATTTCTCATTTCTTGAATACCCTCAGGAGTTAAAAAATTTCTTGCTTCTTGTTCAAGTTCTGCGAAGTTAAAATCTTCTTGTGTACAATTAGTTTCTTTTTTCATTTTTCTTTTTTTTAGTTTCTTTATATTTATATACGCCAATTTTAATAAAATAGTTTCATCCATATATAAATATTTGAAAAAAAAACAACTATTTATAAAAAAAATTTTACTATGATAGCTAGACTAGGAGACTCAAACGAATATGTATCGCAAATACAAAAACTTCTTTCTTTTTTAGGCTATGATCTTATTGTTGATGGTAAGTTTGGAAAAACCACACTACGGTCAATCAAAGCCTTTCAAAAGAAAAGTGGATTATCTATTGATGGAATTGTAGGACCTAATACATTTACAGCTTTAAAAGTTGCTCAAAAAAGAACAGCTAAAGAAAGCCAATCACGTATTCATCCTAAAACATACCCCGATAACCTAAATATTAATGTAACTCATTCACTACCGTCAGAACAATACAATAAACAGATAACAGATAAATGTCAAATATATTTACATTTTACTGCGGGAAGACCAAGTGCAGTTAATACTATTAGAAGTTGGGGTAATAATGTTTCAAAAGTCTCAACAGCTTTTGTAATTGACGGAGATACAGGACAAATTTTCGAAGCATTTCATCCAGATTATTGGGGATGGCATCTTGGGGTTAAAGGAACTAATGGAAAATTAGATAAATGTTCTATTGGAATTGAAATATGTGCATTTGGACCATTAAAATATAAAAATAATAAATATTTTGCCTGGCCTCCAATAGACCCTAAGACACAACAAGCTTTATATAATACAGAAGTTTCAGAAGAAAATGTATATAAATTAGATACTGAATTTAGAGGATTTAAATATTTCTATTCTTTATCAGATGAACAAATAACTTCTTTAGAAAAACTTTTGATCTATTTATGTAAAGAGTATAATATTCCAGTTCAGGAAAGCTTTGATAAATCCTGGTTTAATTTTAAACCAGAATTAAAAGTAAATAAGACTCCTGGAATATGGACACATGTAAATGTTAGACAGGATAAAAGTGATCTTTATCCAGATGATAGAATAATTAAAATGTTAAACGGACTTTCTGATAAAATTAAATAATAATGGCTGAGTTTACAAAAAAAGATATACAAAAAATTGTTAGAGACACAATTAGGGATGAATTTGAAAATAAATTTCTTCCAATTAAGGAAGCTGAAAAGCTTCTTAAAAGTATTGAACAGAAAATAACTAAAGAAGAATTTAAAAAACTTATGATTAAATTATTTAAAGAGCAAAATAGATATATGTGGGAGAAATCCAGCTACATTAGTCATTATATAAATAAAATTTAAAACCATGAATAGACAACAATTAAGTGAATTAATAAAAGATGTTATTAGAGATGAAGCTTATAATAAAATAAGATCGGGAAATACTGAACCAAAAAAGGAGGCTCCAAAGAAAAAAGCAATTTCATCTGAAGAACTTGATAGTATTATGTTTGGAGAAGATGGTAAAAAGAGAAAAATTCATCTTTATGAAAACCAAATTCCTAAAATAAATAGCACAGATATTAAAACTTTTGAAAGTGAAATATTAGAAATCCTTCCTAATTACACTATAAGATTGCAAGAGTTTCCTAGAAGAGACGGCAAATCTTATAAATTAAAGTTTATTAAAGATGTAAATGGTAATGTAGATGTTATGGCAGCTGGAACTGTTACAGACCTTGCACAACCTTTACAATTTACTATGACACTTAAGGAATTAAATTTTGAGCCTGATGCAATAACAAATGAAAATGAGAAAGCAAGAGAAGATATAACCAACTATTACAAATTTACTTGGAAAAAAGAATGGGCTAAAATTATTTCAGATAGTTATATGAAAGATGATGGGCCTGAAATAGAAGAGCCAGTTGATGCTCCATTACCCACTACACCAGACGGCGGAGAAAATCAAGAATTAGAACAATCTGAAGCTGGAGAAATTTAAAAACAAATAAATATTTAATTTATTATTAATACACATTATATTTAATTAATAATGTAATAGATTGTGCGATATACTATACAACAAATAATTGAAAATCAAAAAGAGTTTAAAGAAGATATAATTGAATATCTGTTTTCAAACTATGTTAAAGCAAAAAATTTGCTTGATAAAATTGACACTAATGATGAATTTATAAATAAAGAAGTAGAAAAATTATCAAACAGATTTAAAAAAACTAAGTATAAAACAATAATCAATCAACTATTTTTTATGAATCCCAAAAGAAATGAAAAATTTTATGCTTGGTGGGATAAGAACAATAAAGAAGTAAATATTTTTAAGTATGACAGATAATAAAAAAAATGATTATTTAATTACCCTTAACTACAAACATTCTTTAAATGCTTTCGAAGAATATTATAGAGAATGTGTGACTTATTCTGAAATTGAACAAGTTAGCTATATTGATTTTAAAAATATGTTTTTTGATATGGTTAATAAAAATGTAAAGTTCAGAAAATATGAAAGGGATGGAAAATATCTAATGTTAAAAGCGAGAATGGCAAAAAAAGACTTTGAAACTTTTAATGAATTAAATAAGAAAAATAAATTTTCTTTTATACATAATTTCGAAATTTCAAATATTGAACTATTTAAAGAAAAAGAACTAGAAAATGAGTGAACTATCAGAAAGAGAAAAACGTTTTAAAAAATTGGGTATTCCAGTTAACGCAGGTACAATAAACGAATCTGTTGTATCTAATGCACCTAGAAATAAATTTGAGGCCCTTGAAGCATTAAAGAGAGGCGCTAAGAAAGAACAATTTCAACAATTAATCAAGGCAGATAAACAGGGCCACAGTGCTTCAGATGGATTTCAATTGCCAGAGCCTTCTAAAAAGAAAAGACACCCAAATGCTCCAGGACAACAACTTGACCCGAAACATAGAGTTGCAGTTGATGGGATCGCAAAACCTAAATCAAGTGTTGATGGTGAATTGGGTCAAATTGCAGCAATGTTTGATGAACCTTCTGCGGCAGTTGTTCCAATGGGAGATACTCAGACGATACCAGATCAAATAATTCCTCAGCCTTTAGGAATGGATTATTCAACTGGCGTTCCAGAATTCAATCCCCTTGAAACATTTAAAAAAAGAATGGCTGAAAAAAGACAAGTAGAAGAAGTTGCTGTTAAACCTAATACAGCAGGTGATTTTGATAAAGTTTACCCAACTCCAGGCGAAAATTTTGATGAAAATAGTAGGGCAAAAGCACAAGATGATTTTAAACGACAACAAGAGCCATCTCTTAATTATTATCATTTAAAAGATATGATAACTGAAATATCCACTAGAATTGCAGAAGAAGCAGCAGAGAAAAAAATTATAGCGGTTTTAGAATCTTATGCTAAGAAACAAAAAAAGCAAAACATGTTTGAGGTTGTCAATAAAGAAAAAAACTTAGTCAAAATAGATGATAAATATTTTCAACTTAAAGAAGTTCAAGTTAGAAAGAAAAGTTAAATTTCAAAATTAAAAGTGTTAACTCTAAATTTAACCTTAAGTCTATCATCATAATTAATAACTCCTGATTTATATTCTTTTAAGAATTCTTCGGGAGTTTTCTTTAGCTCTTGAATCTCCCCTCTATCTAAAGCTTCACATAAACCAGTATTAATAGGTCCAGAACCCCTGCACATGTTCACTAATTGACTTTGTGAATATTTTGCATTAACAAGGTCTATCCAATTTTTTTGTATTGCAACATCAATATGTTGTGTAGAATGACAAGCGTTACATAGACACATAGTAAGTGTATTAAGAGGATTCTCAATATTTTCTGCGATAACATGTGTAAATAAGTCTGTATGGATAAGAGCACTTTTTTTAGGAGTATGGTTGCAAGATTCACATTTAAAATTAGCAGAACTTTTTGTAATATATTCTAGTGTATTCCAATTTTGTACTCCAATTTTATTTTTATAATCTACTTCTGACACACAAACTCGGAGTTTTAAATCAATAATTCTTTTCCCTTCACATGTTGGACATGGATCAAATATCCATTGATTACTTTCATTAAATCTTCCATTAACTCTCCCTGCACCAAAACAGGTCTTACATATTTTTTTTTCCATTACTTAGGGTTTATAATTATTACCATTTTTCGGCCCTCTAATTTAGGCATTTTTTCTGGTTTTCCCAAATCAGAAACCTCTTGCAATAATTTTAGAAGTAAAATTTCTCCTTTATTTTTAAACATAATCTCACGTCCTTTAAAGAAAACCCAGACTTTAACTTTATTTTTTTTTGTTAAAAATTCTTTAATCTTTTTTAATTTAACTTGGAAATCATTATCATCTGTATTGGGAGTAAACCTTATTTCTTTCAAGGTTGTTTTGACTTGATTTTTATTTTGTTCCTTCTCTTTTTTCTTTTTATCGTATAGAAATTTAGAATATTCCTCTATTTTACAAACGACAGGATCGCTCTTTGAGGATATCTCTATTAAGTCTAACTCTAGCTCTTCTGCAATTCTTAAGGCTTCATATTTATTATATATACCATTCTCTTTTCCATATTTTTCAACATCTACAAGTCTAACTTCTTTAGAATATATTCTTTCATTGATGTTATGTGTTTCTTTTTTATTATTTTTAAATTTTGCCATAAATTAACCTTAATTATTGTCTTATATACGTAGATATTAAAAAAAAAGTTTATTCTTTGTTGAATTTTCTTTTTTATTCAATATTTATATAAAAATATATACTACTATGGCTAAAAAAATATCAAAAGAAAGTCTTATAAAACTTATAATGGAAGTTGCAGAACCTATCATGAATGATGGAGAACCTTTAAAGCAACAAATGAATAAATTGGACAGAGAAGATAATTCAGACGGTTCAGCTTATGTTAAAGTTAACGAAAAGGGTAAAATAGTAAAGAAAACTGCAGCCCCAGTTAACACTCCTAAAGAATTTGATGCAGATGGAGATGCTATAGAGCAAAAAATGAATCAGCAAGATGACGATCAAGGTCATGATGAAGAAATTGCAGCTGCTACTAAAGTTGAAGGCTCTAAAAGCACTAAGAATGCTGAGAAGACCAATCCTTATATAGATGGTCAAGCTAAGCCAGATGTTGAATCTAAAAAAGATCAACCTTCTGTTACTGAAGATAACGATCCAACTCAAGAAGGTGGTAAACCAGGCGGAAAAGAAAATGATCCTAAGATGAACAAAGAAGACAAACCAGGTCCACAAGAAACAGGTGAAGTTACAAAAACAATGGTTACTGCTGGTGAAGAGTTAAATAAAGGATTCAGTAAAGGTCAAAAGAAAGCTAACAATCATGTTGATGCTCAAAATGAAAAAGAACCTTTAGCTAAAATAGCAGATGCTATTCAGCTCCCAGAAAGCTTTAAAAATAAAAAAGAATTATTAGAATATATTAAAACAGAAGCAAAAAAAGTGTCAAAACTTTTATAAATGCCCCCCTTATTTTAAGTAAAGTAAGGCTAAAAACCAAGATAATGTAAAATTGTCTTGGTTTTTTTATCTCCTTTTTTTATATTTAGAAAAAAATATATTATGAAACATTATATTCCTGAAATTGACAAAGACTTTGAGCCTGTAACTAATATTTTAGATATTGAAGCTGTAAGTAAAATTTTCACATTTACCTACGAATCTCACGATTCAATTCATTATTTGTGTCCATGTGGAAATAACATTCAAAAAAAAATATCCCAGGAAGACAAAGATCAAATTATTGACTTTGCTGCATTAACAGGAAGTATTCCTGGAGAAGATGATGACGAAGATGTACATCAAGTTTTTAATTTAGTAAAATCATCTGCTGTGGGTTCTCTTAAATGTGATAAATGTGATAAAAAAATAGTACACACGTCCAATTTAATAATTCCAATGGATACCACATTTGTATCTGGATTCAAACATGTCAATACAGAAAATGAACTTATTTTATATTTTTCTAAAGCAAAAGCACAAAAATGGATTACAACTGTTGGTAAAGTACGTGATTTTAATTATGGCAAAATCAGCCTCTCTGAATCAATTAAATTTTTAAAATTTACAAAGCTTGCAAAAAAATTAACTGTTGGAAATGGAGAAGAAGAAACTGAATTTGATCTAGATGAAATAAATAAAATAGTAAATAACTTTTTTAAAGCAGAAACTCCAACTATTATGGGTATAATGGATATCCATTTATTTTTAGGTGATTTAGCTAAATATGTTTCAGACTCAAAAAATATAGATATTATAAATGAACTTATTAGTAGAATACGAGGTAGAAATAATTATGCAGGGCTAGAGGAAATTAAAAGAATCGTTAGTATTTTCTTTGCGATAATAAAATATTCCAATCTTTCTACAATAGCATTAACTAAGGGGCCAAACTTCTTATATGATCTTATTGTACAGTGTGATATTCCAAAGCCAAATGTTTTAAGAGAAAATAATGTAACATCTCCTATTAAAATATTTAACTTTTTAATAACAAATTATATAAACAAAATAAATGAAGAAGTTAATGGAGATAATAAACTTGTACATGACTTTATTTATAAATCTAAAGGAAAGCATTTTAATTTAAAAATTAAAAAACAAAACGACTACAAAGAGGGTAAAGTTGTTAAGTCTGAGAAGGGAAAATATGAGGTTTTAGATGTTTCAAAGGACCAAACAATATCTAAATTCATATACAAAACTATAAGAAATTTTAGTGATTACAGGCAGTTGATGAAATATTTAAAGTTCTTTGATAAAAATGAGCTTATTACTATAATTCAAAAATATGATTTAGATTTTCTTTTGATTGCTATAGATATGATTTATTTTAGAGATAGAATTGATATGAGAGAATTTGCTAGATTATCTAATTTATTTATCTCTTTTGCTAAAGAATCTCAAGTTTCAGCTAGTCCTAAATTACTATTCAATGAGGAAACTGATGAATATGAAATGACTGAAGAGATGGATGAAATAGATTTTAGTGAAATTGAACCAGACTATGGTGTATTAAAGAAAGGTTTTGACTTCTCTTATTATGATGGTTGTATTACGATGTTAGATTTCCTTAAGACTGATACAAAAAACGAAGAATTTAAAAAGATACTTGATAAAAAATTCAAAGAATTTGTTAAAATAAAAGCATTTTCAAAACTTAAAAAGTTTCATGATGAGCTTGTTAAACACTTTAGAATTGCTACTGATTCTGAAAAAATAAATAAATTCACAAACTTTGTTGAGAGATTTAAATTTTTAGAATCCAGGGAAGATTATGATGGACCATTAGAAGTTATCCTTATTTCATCTCCAGAGATGTTAATGCAAGAAGGTGTAGAAATGAAGCATAGTGCAGGTTCATATTCAAGAAGAGTTATTAATGAAGAATATGTAATAGGTAGGGTTTATGATCGAAGTGAAGATATTGAAGAAGGTGAACTGGTAAGATTTACAATAGGATTCAATTTTAATAATCTTAATGGATTAGAATTTCATCAAGTTAAAGGTTTTGGTAATGACCCAGGTAGTGATAGATTTAAAATTTTATTAATGGAATATCTAACTGAAAAAGATATATCTTACAGGCAAATTGTAGACTTAAAATTAAGTGGACAATAACAAAAAATTATCAAAATTTTCATTAACAAAAAGCCCTATATAGGGCTTTTGTTTTATAAGGTTATAATATAAATATTTTCCTTCTATTTATAGAAAATAAAAATACATGAAAAACAAATTAAAAAATTTATTTTTAGAGTCTCTTAATGATAGAGATGAAAGCTTTATACATTTAGATTCTGAATCTGTTTCAAGTGTAGATGATGTAACTTTTGATAAAGAAGCGGGTTATATTAGAATTGATTTTACTACAACTTATGGAAAAAAATTAACTCTTATAGCTGAATTGATTAAATTTTATAAATGGATGAAGTCTAATGCTAAGTCGGATATTAAAGAAACATCTGGTAATATATTTTTAGCGTTTGTAAAAGCATTTGTAACTACTTCTAAGATAATAGAAAAACAGTTAGATGAGATAATTGACGATCATGGTAATATATATGGAGATGGAGATAAAGCTCCTAATAACGCAACAAACACAATGATCGGTGCAAATCATGTTTGGGACCTTGAAAAAATAATGACAAGATCAATGCCGAAATCTATCAGGAATTATTCTGGTAATTTAGGTATGAGAACAATCGTATGGTAAAAATTTAAACAATGGAAGATAAAAAGAAAAATAGAATGTTGGAATTAACGGAAGCGTTTGAAAATGCTAACGAGATTTATAAAAACAACATAAAAGAACCAGATCAAGAAAAAATAAGCGAAGAATATAAGCGCTTACAAAAACTTATCTCTAAGGAAACAAATAAAGACTTCAAAGAGAAAGACTTCAAAAATGAAAATTATTATATGGCTGGAAGTTTTAATACAGGAGGTAGAGGTCAAACTGTTAATTCTATTTTAGATGATACAATGGGAATGGGAACACAAAGCAAAATGCCTAAACCTGAAAAACAAAGTTTACAACCTCAAGAAGCATTAGTAGTTTGTGTTGGAAGAACATTGAAGTCTGGAGCACCTGTAAATAATATTGACTTCTATGAAGAAGTAAATTGGAACCTGGCAAATCTTGGATTCCCAGCAAAGAATCCAGTTGACATCAAAGAAATAATGTTAGAGTTATTAGGATACGATAAATAATGAATGTAAGAAAATATATAAGAGAATTTTTATTTGAAGCTTTCGAATTCAATAATAATACAAAAACTTATATACCAACAGATGACATTAGCAGGACAGCAAAAGAAGCTTTGCAAATAGTTTATGGCAAAGGAGCACCTCCTAAAAATACTAATGAAAATGAGGGGAACGGTGAAAGTGTTGTTAAGGATTTAGTTAATAGAGTTCCTATATCTCACCCCCAACTAGCAAGATTTGTTGCTTTTTTTGAAAATAATAAAGTAGATGTAGAAGCAGAGAGAAAGCTTGGTAAAAACGCAAAAAACTCTGATAAAATTTTGATATGGCAAATGCATGGTGGTGATGAGTGTATGAATTGGGCCAATAGAGAATTAGAAAGTACTAATAAATCTAATTCAAATACAAAAAAGAATATACAAAAAGCTGGCGGTGCAGGAGACGGTAAAGGAACAGGTATTATGGGAAATAAAAATATCATGAACCCTCTTAATACAAGAATTCATGGGCAAAATTTAGCAAATAGATAATCTTCTATTGTTTTTATAAAAAAAAAATTGTAATTTTGTAATCTTAAAAATAACTTAAATTTAAATTTATGATAACAAATTATGATGCTTTAGAGGGAGTAGTAACTCCAGAAATCCAATTAAAAATAGTAGAAAAAGAAGTTTTGTTCAATGGCGTAACACGTTATATGGATGCAGATGATGAGCTTATAGAAATCGCAAAGTTTATAAGAGATAATATTTCTCACAATGATGATATAAACCCTGAAAGAATTAAATATCTTTATACAACAAAGCCAAAAAAAGATGGTGGAAGATATGTTGCAGGAGTTTTAGGTGTAAGAGGCGATGTAGAAAAGATGATAAATGACGACTATGATTATATTCTTATAGTTCATTATAAAATTTGGAAATCTTTAGATATCGTGAATAAAGTGATCCAGCTTGATAAAATTTTATGTGGTGTAGATGCAGCTAGTGAAGAAGCTAAAAAAATTCAAGTTGACTCGAAGGAGTATCTTAATAACATGCGTTTCTTTGGAGCAGAAACAGTTTTAAAGAGTTCTGAGATAATTGATCTAGGAATGACAAGTATAATTGAAAAAGAAAAAGAAGATAAGAAAAATGCTAAAAATGGCATTGTAGAAGTTGATGAAGACGAAGAAGATAATGAATAAAGACAACAACTAATGAGGAGAACAATGTTCTCCTCTTTTTTAAAACTATGGATGAAATTAAAAAATTAAAATTGCAAGCTGTTATATCTTTGTTTGCAGCTGATAAAGATGAAGCTTATGCTGCAATATTGCAAATTTTAGATAGTGATGATTTGGAGCCAGTAAACGCTCTTAAAAAACAATTTAAAAAACTTGCTAAAGCTGAATCTAGAATAAGCTCAGTTCAAAAAATTTATAATAACTTAGAAAATCTAGAAACAATTAATAATTTTAAAAAAAATGATAATACTTCTAAAAGTAATTCTTAGTCTATTAATACTATTAGACTTTTTTGTCGCAAGACACCTGTTTTTAGACATTAAAAATTTAAAAACATCAAAAGGATATGAAGATTCTACCTTAATGGATAAATTTAAAGTGGGATTCATATTTTATTTTATGTTAATGTGCCAAATAGCATTAGCTGTATTTTTAGGGTACTTTATAATAATGCCAATGACAATAGGATAATGAAAAAAATTTGGAAACATTCCAGGCTAAGATTTTATATTCTAAATACAATATGGAATTATAAATTTTGGTTAAATTGTAAGAAAATTTATAAACCTCTTTATTACACTGAGGATACTGAAGATTATAAAATGGCCGATGACGGTTCTTTTAAAATAATTTCAAATAAAAACAAGAAAATTGCAACTAGATTTATAGGATATTTATACAAAGGTCAAATATATTTAGACAACCCAGGACTCCAAGGTATTGATAAGCATACATGGTCTGCATGGAAAAAAAAAGGATTAGTTTAAGCCATACATTTAAGTATGGCTTTTTTATTTGCAATAATAAGCTAAAAAAGGTTTTTTTGGGATATTTATAAAAAAAATATTTCACAATGGCAGAAAATAATAAAGTATATCCTGATGGCACTTCAAAAGAAACTGAAGAGTTCAAAGAAAGAAGAGATGTTAATGACATTGCTAATGAGTTAATAAAGAAGGTTGCAATAGAAACAACTGAAAAGGCATTTAAATCAGTAGGCAAAGAAAAAGCATCTAAATCTGATCAGGACACAAATTTCAATAATGGAGAATATGCTACTGAAAAAAGATACGGTAACGGTACAGAAAACAACGAGTTTAATGTAACTATCTCTTTTCCTAAGGGAGCTAAAGCTCCTTCAAATTTTCAAAAAGTTACTACATGGTCAGGTAAACAACTTATTAGTACAATAAAAGTACAAATTACTGGTAGTGATATAGCTATTGAATATGAAAATACTGAAGCTGCATCTTTCATTGATGGTAAAGGCCTTAATGGAGAAAAAACATTTAAAGAAATTACAAATAAATCAAAGTTCGAAAAAGAACTAAAAGAATATTTTCAAAAAATAGCTGACGCTGAAGTAAGTTATTTATTGGGAACAAAAATTGGTAATGATGATAAAATCGAAAAAAATATGGATGATTCAATAGTAAAAGAAAACAGAACAACAAAATTAAGTTTAAAAGACCTTATAAGTGGTTCTTTTGATGATGTTGATAAAAAAGTAGATATTCTAGTTAAAGAATCTACCAAAAAAGAAAAGAAAGAAGACAAAGAAGAGAAAGATGATAAATTGTTGTTAGGTGATGAAGAGAAAGCAAACGAAAAGAAAACTAAAACAATAGAAGAAAGAGATGCTGAACTTAAAGAAATGACAACAGCTGGACCTGCTGGGACTGGAGCTGGAAGATTTGATACAACACTAACTGGAAAATCAGAAGTAGTTGATAAAAAACAAGGCAAAGAAGCTATTGGACAACCTGGTGAAGTTGTAGCTGATCAAGATAATGTCTTAAGAAGAAGCTTCCAATCATCAGCTCTTGGTATTAATGAAGCAGTACAAAAGACTTCTTATGGAAAAGCTCAAAAACCAAAACCTTATATTAGAAAAACTATTGCTGAGGAGTCTTATCCTAATAAAGTAGAGCTTATTCCAGGTTCAGGATATGTTCCAGTAGGAATGGATAAAAACACTATGGTGGGAGGAGACCCAAAAGTAGATATAAATAGTCAAGAAGAACTTGATATAGCCACTTATGGAACTCATGGTAAAACAGGCAAAAAACCAGCTGCTAGACCAAATTTAGAAGAAGGTATAGTTGCCGATCTTACAAAAAGAAAATTTGTTCTTAATGAAGAAAATGAAAAAGCTGGAGTTAATAAAAGATATATAATTACTGAAAAAATATCTCAAGAAGATCAGAACTCTAGATGGAAAACACTTTGTCAATTTGAAAAAAATGAAACAATTGAAGAATCTGCAGTTGTTGCAATTGAAATAGAGAAAGAGGGAAATAATGGTAAAATGGTTTCAAGAGAACAAGGAGAAGAAATGAATCTTAAAGAATTTGAAAAAAATAATATGGATAGCTCTCCAGCTTGTGGATGTGAAGATGGTGATGAAGATACATTTGAGTTAGTAGATAAAATTGCTCCAAAAGGGCAAATTAAATCTTTAGCACAATATAAAATAGAGAAATCAGATTTGCAAGAAAATAGAGCTTATGTAATTGATCATTTTACTAAAAAATTAATTCAAAACCCTAAGTTTGACCCTTCAAAATAATCTATAAATTAATATATAATTGAAATCCATCTAAATTGATGGATTTTTTTTTGATATTTACTTTAAAAAACATTATATTTAAAAAAATATATTTTATGAAAAAAATAACAAATGTAAGTCCTGATAATATAAGGATTTTAATTAAAGACGGCGTTAGTTTCGATTTATATCCTCAAAGCTTTATTTTTTCAAATGAACCTAATCTATCCGCAACAATTAGAGTTTATGCAAAAAAGAAATTATTAAGAGTTGAAGATATTGATAAACCAGGCCACTTAGAAACGTTGAGAATTTATTCTAAAATTGACGAAACTAGTATTGCATCCCTTATGGAAAGCCAAGCTTCAATAATTTTAAAAGAAGATGAAGAAGAGTCTGAATTAAGTGAGGAAGATTTTCAAAAAATGGTTGATAATATTATTGATGATTTAGAAAATGCTCCAGAAGAAGATTTTGACTTAGATAATGTAGGTGTCTTATCGGAAGATGGCCATGAATTATCTATAACAGTGGTAGATGAAGAAGAAATTCTAAAAGAATGCGAAGAAAAATGCCAGGCAATTATAGATGGAGAGATAATTAAAGCAGTAAAGGGAGAGCCTAATGATTTACTTCCACAAGAAGAGAAAAAAGATTTAGCTAAAGTGATAGAAGAAGCAACTCACGTTTTTATTTCTGCTGATCTAGTTCCCCAGGAAGATAAAACAGTATCAGTAAGAGAAGGTATTTTACAAAAAGCACAAACAGAAGTAAAAGAATATCTTGAAGATAACGAAGCCCCTAAGCCTAAAAATAAAGGTGGCAGACCAAAAGGCTCAAAGAATAAACCGAAAGTATCTAAGCGTGGGAGACCTAAGAAAAGAGGTCCAAAAAAAGGGTCAAAGAATAAGAAAAAATAAATGGTTAAAACTTTTAAAATAAAAGTAAGAGAATATGATAGAAAGCTTATAACAGTAATTCAACATAAGCTTAGGGTTTTAATGAAATGTTACACAATAAGAGATTTAAAAATAGACCCAGACCAACAAACTTTTACTTTTAAAAAAAGTCATAGGATTAGTAATATTACTATGAAAGACCCCAAGGAATACTCTGGTAAATATAGTACAGAAGAAATTGAGGGGTCTAACGAGATGTATTTCAAATTAACTGTATAATGTTAACAGAAAGAGAAGAACATATAAAAAGCATTTTTCTTCCAGAAAAAAGAAGTCCAAAAAAAGTTTACCTTGAAGAAAGTAAAGTTGAAGAGATAGTAAAAAAAATCTCGGAGATTGGAGAGAATATCGGCTTTATAGGAAATGAAATTAGTATGAATTCTAAAAAGGCAGAAAAAAGAAGGCATAAATATGATGTTTGGATCGCAAAAGAAGTAAAGAAAAACTTAACCATAATTGAAAAACCCCAAGATTTCACTTTAATAGCCGATTGGGCTATAACTACAAAAGCTAATATATTTAACTACTCATTCCAAGAAGCTTTCCAAGAACAAGCAAAATGGCATAAAGAAAAATTTAAGGATTATAATATTGAAGAGCTTATGATCCCTGAATTAGATTTAAAAAGGGTAATTTACAGATGTAAGGATAATTTTTTTTTCTACCTTTTAAATTCTAATGAATTAAATTATGAAGGAAAATTAATGAAGAACTGTGTAAAAGGTCAAAGGTATAAAAAGAAAGTAGATAATGGGGAAGCTTTGATTGTATCCCTTAGAGATGAAGATAATAGACCTCATGTTACTATGGAAATTGGTATTAATAAAATTAGTGGTAAAATACAGGGGCGTGTTATACAGCAATTTGGAGCCGCAAATACAACTCCTAAGAAAAAATATAGAAAAAAATTAGTAGAATTTTTATTATTCTCCACAGGTTTCAAAGATATGGAAGATAGGGAGGTTTTAGAATTCCTTAATTTAAACTATTTATAATAAAATTTAAAAACTAAAAATATGAATATAGGTAAAATTTTAAAATGGTTATGGGATAACAAAACTGCTGTACTAGCAATAACAATCGTTATTCTTATGATATTATTCTTGAATCAATGTAATAGAGCAAGCTACTTAAAAGATCAAGTAAAGTTTGAACAAAAAAGACAAACACAAAACCTTGCAGCTTTAACAGATTCTCTGAAAAAATATACAAATAATGCAGGACAGACAAGTTATGAAAAACCAATTGCAGAAATGTCCCTAGAAGAGATTAAAGAAAATTTACCTCTTCTTTATGAGGCTATTGTGGCCGATGGTAGTGAAATTAAAGTAATAACTACTCAGAAAATAGTATACATAGATACAGGTTCTGTTGATAATGCTATTAGTGAATTGGGTAAAGATATTTATTCTGTTGCATTTGATTATACATCTGAAGATAGTGTGTTGTCACTTAATGGAAGAAGTACATTTAGAGCATTTCCTTACACTGAAGATAATGGTAAATTAGGATTAAAAACTTTCCCAGGAAAAACTTATTTTGATGAAACTAAAATTAGCTTTGGATTAACAACTGGAGTGAAAAAAGATAAAGATGGAATAAATAGGATATTTGTTACACCTAGCTCAAAGAAAATCATCATCACAGACATTCAGGGAGCTGATTTAAGCAATTATGTTAAAAAAGATGACATACCACCAACAAAGAAGAAAAAGTTTGGCTTAGGGTTTCAAATTGGATATGGTGTTGTAATGGGTGGAAGCAATCAAGTATATCATGGGCCAGTTGTTGGAGTCGGACTTAATTATTCATTAGTTAAATTTTAAAAACTTTTTTCATATTTATTAGAAACATTTTATCTATGGAAAATAATAACGAATATACTAAGCAAATAATTACCAATTGTTCTAAGTTAACTGGAATAGAAATTTCAGGATTTGATATGGACGAATTGATAAAGGGCATGGAAATAGAGCTTGAACATGGAACTAAAGATCCAGAAACAGATATTACAGGAGATGATCCAGAGGCAACTTTTAAAATAGTAATGATTCATATGAAAGAAAGTCCTACATATTATACCGATCTTGTAAAGCATGTTGAAAAAGGTGGTGGTAGTACAGAAGATGAAGATGAAGATGAAGATGAAGATGAAGATGAAACTATAGAAGAGTCAGTATTTGCAAAAAGAATGAAACAACTTATTGGAGAATCTGAAGATGAATCTAAAAAACAGCTTATAAATGAGTTTTTTTCAGATAAAAGTTTGAAGAAAAAGAAAGATAATTTGGTAAAACAATCAATTAAACTTGCTGCAAAAAAACAAAAAGACCCAACAGTTGACACTTTCAATGATGAAGAAAAAGAATTAACAAAAAAAATAAAAGATATAGATTCTAAATTAGAAATGTTAAAAGAAGTAGATGAATCAAAATTTGACATTATCAAATTTAAGAGCACTACACTTGAAGATAAAGACGGTGAAGAAGGTTCTGCAAAAGAACTTTACCAATTAAATGAAGGCCGAGAAAATTTAGATGATGAAATAATTGATTTAGATTTTTTAAACGATTAAAAAATTAGTCTTTCTCTGGGAAAGCTGGAGAACCTCCTGAATTTTGTTCTTGCATTTTCTGCATTTCTTCTAATTTCTTTTTAAATTTAGAAGGTTTTATGCTACTAACAGTCCCAGTCGATGTCTGTACATCAAGTTGAACAAATACGTCATCTAATACATCTTGAATAACTTCGTGAGCCACAAATTTAAGTCTTTTGCCTTTTTCTGTAGCATCACAATCCTCATTATTCCACAATGCAATTTTATTATAAACTTTCAGATGAATATTATTAAGATCAATAGATAAGTTTTCTTTTGTTGTTTTTTGTTTATTTTCTTCCATTTTCAATAAGTTTTATAAGTTGTTTTATTTTATTTGTATCAATATCAAAGTTTAAAGTTTTTTTGTTATTATAATTTTCTACTCCTATTTTTTTATCATTTTTATATAAAAAACTCTTAGTAAGGTCAGTATTTTTTTCTAGATTACAAGTTTTAGAAAAAATTTCTTTTCCATTATCATAGATTTTTACACTAAAATAATGATTACCAAACTCAATACTGCTAAATATGTTATTAGTTTTTTTACAATACTCTTTCTGCATAAAATATTGAGATAACCCAAAAGATGCTTTTTTCTCATCAACTTTTTTCAAAAATTTAGGGAAAACTGTTGATTCTATTACTGAATTATTTGTATATTTATAAAAGTGAAAAGAATCCAATTCTTTGCTATGCTCAAAGATTAGTTGATTATCTTCGTTGTATGATTTGATTCTTTTTTTCACTTAAGAAAAATAAACAATTGTGGCAGAAAAATCAATTTTTTTAAATAAAAAAGAGAAAAAACAATTAATAATAGAATCATTTCTTATTCATGAATTCTGTAACAATTGGGAATTATATTCTCTAGAAGAACTGATGCATATATCTTCTTTGGTGGATTATGAATATGTACCAGATCGAATTATTGCCGACAATTTAGAAATTCAATACACAATTGAGTGGGAGCGAGTAGACAAGATGAAAATGATTAGATTGATCGCTCGTAATAAAAAACTTTTAAATAGATTTGATATAAATCAATTTAAATATTCCATAGCAGAAATACGACACCTGTTAAAAATTAGACCAGAATTAAGTGATGATTTTAAAGTAGATTACAAAAATTTATCCAAAGAAGATGCATTTATTTTGCTTGAGCTAGGTCATTATGTGCTTTTTAAAAAAATTGATCTTGATAAATATGTTTTTGACGGCTTAGAAATATTCGAAATAATAAAAGCGCATAAGTTTGAAAGACGTGTAATGAAAAGATTTAATCTTAAAATACTTAAGGATTATCACTTTGCTGAAATATTAATAGAAACAAATGACAAAAATTTGGACCTTATTGACATAAGTAAGATTACACCATATAATTGGTTAGAAGTATTTAGGCATAGAAAAAATTTATTAAAATATTGTAATGTTGATCTCTTTAAAAAGGCTGATATATTTTACTCTATTCTCTTATTGTCGATAATTAAAAGGAAAGATTTATTTTATCTTATAAGTGATAGAAACTATAAAAGAGAGATATCTACATTTGGGTGGGAAGAATTAATTAGAAGTTTTCCTGATTGGGTGGATAAGTGTCCTGCGGGTAAACTAGATGACAGAAGTCGTAAAAGAATATTAAAGGTTCACCCTAAATTAAAAGATATATTACTTGCTATATAAAGCTTTTTTCCAGATTTTTAAATTAGCTTCTAAAGATTTTATCAGACTTAAAGTAGATTCTTTATTTGGGTCTTTTTCAGCACAAACATTTCCAAGTTTATCAAGAAGCTCACCTGTTTTACCTTTAACTTCGTCCCATTTTTGGTCCTTTCCTCTTAAATCTTTTTTATAATCATTTTTGTTGCCTAAAAGAGTTTCTCTAACTATTTTTTTTATTTCATCAATATTATCCATCAATATTATTTTATTATAAATATTAAAAAAAAAAGCTAAGCCAATAAAAGCTTTTAACATAAAAAACCCAAAAAACTATTTTTTTTAAATGTTTCTTTTTTTATATTTAAATTCGACATATTTATTAAAAAAAGAGAATGGAAAAAATAAACTTAGATTTTTGTATAGTAGAAAATCCTTTTAATAGCAATAGTAAACATCTTATTTTTGTTACAGAAAGAGGATTGAGCTATCTTAAAGATGAAGTAGTGGAGACTGAAGAATATGAAAAAGCTTTGATGGAAATTCAGAAGTTTGGATATGTCCAAATAGACAATCTTACTTTTGAAAGAGAGAGAAGTGAGGAAATGCCTGTAATACCATAGATAAAATTAAAACAACTCTTGTAAAAAAGGGAATGAAATATAGTAAAAAATTAGAAAAGAGTATAAATGAAGAATTTGAAGTCTTAAATAAGCACAAAGAATCAATGGCAAAAAGCTTTATGGCAAACATAAGTCACTTAAAACAAGAAAATAAATTCACATCTTCAACCAAATATAAAGTCCCTAAAATTGGAGACAGAATTAGCTTATATTTCTATTTATTTTTAGAATGTAAATTTTTGGAAAACGGAGATTGTTTTATAAATTTAAATGGAGACTTTGTGTCTAGAAAAAATGGACCAAATAAAAATTATATAGGAATTGTTAAATCAGATTTTATTAGAATTCCAAGTGATGAAGAAGGAAGAATATTTTTAAAATGTGATCGAACTCATGAAGATTTATTCAAAGATATTAACCTGTTCCACTCAGGAAGTTTTCACCTTACTACAGTAAATAAATTAGAAGATTCAGATAGAGAAGAGCTTATATCCAAATCATATATATATAATATATTAGAAATTAAAGATAGTATAAAAAAAGACAATAGAATTTCTGTTATAGTTGAAGAAGATTATAATTTTGACGAGATGATTGAGCTTTCTAAACTACGTAAAAAAGAGAAAACTGCCGAAGACAGAACAACTTTAGATATGGCATTTTTACCAGATTCAAAAAATGAATTAACAGAGATATTAGAAAAGAGAATGTTTACATTTGCCGAAAACGAAGAATATGAGAAAGCAAGTGCAACCAAAAAAAATATTAGTTTCTTGATTGACAGAATTAAAGCATTAACCGAACTTGGCCAAGATAAAATAACCATTAGTGAATTAAAAAAAATATGTCATATCTAATTGCTTTTTAAAATAATTTCCATAAATTTGCATCAAAACAAATAATAATATGGAAATAAAAGATTATTTAATCAACAGCGAAAAAACACTATCCCCTAACTTTCATTACGACAAAGAATTTTCCTCAGAACCTGAGATAAAAATATCTTGTGAGGAATTTTCACACGCAGCGAAAATAATGGATATTGTAAAAAAGAGGAAGTTTTACGGTAAAGATGTAACTGCACCTTATGAAATAACTAACAAAGATTATTTCAACTCCTTAGAATTTAAGAAAGATGAAGGTGGAGAAAAGATTCTTCATGCTATTTTAGGTATTGGTACCGAAGCAGGCGAATTAGTTGATGCTCTTCTTAAATATAAATATGAAGGTCAAGAGCTTGATGTTGTAAATGTCAAAGAAGAGCTGGGAGATTTATGTTGGTACATTGCTATCTTACTGAGAGAGTTTGATTTAGACCTTCATGAGATCATGCAAAATAACATTGATAAACTTAGAGCAAGATACGGAGAAAAATTTTCTGAAGAGAGAGCTAATACGAGAGACCTTGACACAGAAAGACAGATTTTGGATCAGGGAGAAAATGAAAAAAAATAATTTATGAAACAATACGTAGACTTAATAACTACTATCCTTAGAGAGGGTAGAGTTAAAACTGATAGAACTGGCACTGGTACTATTTCTATTTTTGGACATCAGGAAACTTTTTACATGAAAGATGGTTTTCCATTACTTACAATGAAAAAAACATACCCTAGAGGTGTTTTTGAGGAGCTTTTTTGGTTTCTTAAAGGTGATGCAAATATAAAGTATTTAAATGAGCGCAATGTTCATATATGGGATGAGTGGGCTGATGAAAATG
>Ga0114918_10000951_pt1 | contig 25610 bp, 23 predicted proteins | sample LantaG_FD_87015 | JGI IMG/M metagenome (GOLD analysis project Ga0114918, IMG submission 87015) | Deep subsurface microbial communities from Baltic Sea to uncover new lineages of life (NeLLi) - Landsort_02402 metaG | ecosystem: Environmental > Aquatic > Marine > Oceanic > Sediment | place...
GCGGCGGCCTCGGCGTCCTTGACGACGGCCGTGGCTTTTTTTTTAAAGCCAAACCATCCCTTTTTGACGTCGGCCTCGGCCTTTTTGAAAAAAATGGAAAGGTTGAGAGAGAGAGAGAGAGAAAAAAAAAAAAAAAAAGAGAAAGAGAAATAGTGAGTGAGTGTTGTTTCTTCCCACTTCAAAAAACCCGAACTACAGAAAAAACTCCAACTCACCCTCCCGCCTCAGACTCAAGCTTGCCGGCAGCTTTCTCGACCCCGGAAACGGCCGAGTCGACCCACCCCCTTGCGGCCGCGGCCTCGCGCTTCAGCTCCGCCTCGGCGCGCTTCGCCAAATCGGCGGCGGCGCCCTCGATCTTCTTCTCGGCTCCCGCCACGGCAGAGGCGGCGCGGTGCGCGGCGTCGTCGACCCTTTTGGCGGCGTCGGCGGCGGTCGAGGAGACGGAGTGGGCTGCCTTGTCGGCGGCGGAGGCGATCTGCGTCGCGGGCTTGCCGTGCTGTGTTGGTTTTTTGAGGTGGAGAGAGAGAGAGAGAGAGGAGGAAACGAAGAAGAACAAGGTTAGTTGGCAAGAAAAAGAAAAGAAACCTCGTAGGTCAATTCGACATCTCTTCCATTCGTTATCTCAATGCTCTCTCTCTCTCTCTCTCCGCTGATGACTTCTTTCTCTCTTTTTTTTTCAAAGCCACGCACGATCAACTCGTCCATGTATCCCTGGCTATAGCAGTAGTAGCCTCCCGCGGCGACGGCGCCAACGAGCAAGATGCCGACGCCGCCACCTCCTCCGCCGCCGCCGGATGATTGAGCATCGGCCGCGAACGAGCGCCTGAGCTCCTGCCGGGAAGCCTGGAGGAGGCGCTGCCTCTGCGACAGCAGAGCGCGGGCTGCGAGCATTGTTGGAGGAGTAGTAGGAAAGAGTTTGGTGCAAGAGGGGAGGGAAAAGGCGAGAGCTTTTGTTTTTGTTTGAAAAAGATGACTTGGAGTGATGGCTAGGAAAGTTGGTTGAGCGAAAAATTATCTCTTTTTTTTTTCTTCGACCTCGATCTCGACCTCGACCTCTCCTTTCCTCTTTTCCTTTGTTTCTACCCGAGTGAGAGATACATCTATCCTTTTTTTTTTGTTACAGCTGCGGTGTAGGGGGTTCCGCGCTTTGAGATATCTCTGAAATTCGTTTGGTTTGGTTTTTTTTTGGGTGGGGTTGGACAATCGCTCCTTGTTGCGCGAAGAAAAGAAAAAAACATAACCTCAACAGAACCTCTAATTCAACCTGCCCCTGCACTCCCCGGCCCCGCAGTGGCACTCGATCGCCGGCTCGTCCGGCTCCGGCTCGAACTGGTAGTCGTAGGTCAGCTCCTCGCCCGCGGCGATGTCCCTCCTGGCGACGACTCCCACGCGGGGCAGCCGCAGCGAGACCTTTTTGGCAACCAAGACGTTCTTCCTCTTTTTGGTCTTCGCCGCCGCATTGGCTCCGGTTCCGTCGCCGCCGCTTTCGTCGTCGTCGTCGGAAACGTACTCGAGGACTGTTTCTGTCCCTCCGTCGGCGTGCGCCCTGGTGGTGCAGTTGGGGTCGCAGCTGTGGTTGATGAAGCGGGCGGCCCCTCCGGTCTGGGTGGCGTCGACGACGACGGGGACCCCGGAGAAGGGCGGGGGCGGCAGGAGAGGGAGAGGGAGAGGGAGAGGGAGAGGAGGGAGAAAAGAAGAAGAGGAAGGGTTTTTGGAAGCGGCAGCAGCAGCGTTGGCAGCAGCGGCGTTTCCACCTTCCTTCTCTTTCTCTCCCTCGCCTCCCTCCTCCTCCTCCGCCTGCCCCTCCACGTCCACCCTGAACGTGTAAGTGCCCCCATCAGCAAAACCGTACGCTGCCTCCCTGACGTCAGCCAGAGGGCCTCTGACCAATTCTCCCAGGTAATCGGCGACGAAGGCCCCCGCCGGGATGGGTTCGAGCGCGAACAAGCCGCGGCCGTGGAGCCCGCGCCCGCAGGCGACGGCGGCGGGCCTGCGGCCGCAGGGCCATCGGCGGGCTGTGGGGTCAGGGACCGCCGGTCGCGCGAGAGCGAGGACGTTGGGGGGCAGGGGCGGAGGAGGGGGAAGCCGCTGTTCCTCCTGGGCGGCTCGCTCCTTCTCGGCGGCGGCGCGAGCTCGCGTGCGGGAAGGTGGGGTTACCGTCGTGGGATTCTTCTTCCTGCCGCTGCTGTTGCTGCCGTCGCGGGGGGTCAGGAGCCCGTCGTCGTCGAGGCCGCCTCCGCTGGAAGAAGGGGAGACGTTCTGGATGTTGCCTCCGCTGCCGCTGCCGCTGCCGCTCCTGGCGCTCTTGCCGGAGCCTTCTTCCTCTTCTTCGGAGCCTCCTCCTCCCTCTTTGTCGTCGTCGCCGCTCTCGCCTTCCCCGGCAGCAGCCGTCGTCGCCGGAGGAACCGTCGGCAGCAGCCTCTTCAGGATCTCCTCTTCCTCTTCCTCGCTGGCGCCGATGCGGAGCAGGACCGTGGTCTGGGCTCCCTTGGCGACCAGCTCGAACCGGGAAGGTGGCAGAGAGGGAAGAGCGTTTTTGTCGTCATCATCGTCGTCGTCGTCGTCGTCGTCGTCGTCGTCGTCGTCGTCGCTTTCGCTCTCACCACTTTCGCCTCCAGGTCTTTTCGCCGAAACAGCCAGAGGCCTCCACGCGTGAGGCTGCCTGGGGAGCATCGGCACGTCGCGCGTGCCCCTGCGCCGTAGCAGACCCAGAGGGAGCTCCCTGCCTGCCGGCCTGGAGAAGCGGCACGAGGAGGAGGAAGCGTTCTTGTCCTCAAAGGCGTCGGCGTGGGCCGCCGCGACCGCCGCCGCAGAGGCATCGAGCGCCGCCGCCTCCTCGCCGCCGCTCGCCCTCAGCCCGGGAGCGAGCGTCGAGGGGGCCAGCGTCGCGGCGGTGACCGCCGTGGCCGCCCCGGACAGCACGGGGACGATCGAGATGCCCAGGGCCCCGGCGTCCTTCCTGCGCCGCTGCTGCTGCTGGAAGCGGCTCGCGCGCGTCGAGGGCGAGAGAGGAGGGAGGAGGTTAAGGTCGAGGTTGTTCTTCATCTGCTGTTGCTGCTGAGGGGAAGAGATCGTTCGGGGCCTCTTTTGCCTCTGTGGAGAGGCGAAGATCTGCTGGTCGAGAACAGAAGGAGGAAGAGGCGGCGGCGGCGGCCTCGAGGGAGAAGCGTCCGGCACTCCTGCCGCTGCTGCTGCCGTTCCGCTCCCGCTGCCGCCAAACAGCAGCAGCGACGCCGGCAGCGGCGGAGGCGGCGCTCTCGTCAGCGGCGAGCGCGCCGCGGGCCAGGGCTGCTGCTGCCTCCTGCTGGCGGCGTCTTTGCCACTCTCGCGGATCAGCGAGTCCGTGCGCGGGTGCTGCAGGGGGAGAGGGAGAGCGTCGGCAGAAGGGCCGGGCAGAGGCCGAGGCGCTGCTGCCGTCGATGCCTGCAGCGGCGCCGGTGGCAGCGGCGAGGGCGAGGTGGACCAGGGGATCCGCTCCCTCTCCTCGGCGGCGGCGGGGAGAGCAGCAGCAGCGCTTCTGCTGTTCCTTCGCCGGGCTGCTGCTTCGCCGCCGTCGTCGCGCGTCCGCAGCTGCGGCCACCGGCCTCCGTTCCCTTCTTCCTGCTCCTCCTCTACCTCTTCCACCTCTTCCTCCTCCTCTTCCTCTTCCTCTTCCTCTTCCTCTTCCTCTTCCTCTTCCTCTTCCTCTTCCTCGTCGGAAGAGGAGAGAACGATCACGCCCCCGGCCAGCGCAGCGTCGACGGCGGCGGCGGAGCGCGCTGCAGCCCTCCCCCTGGCGCGGGAGAGGGAGAGCCTGGCGGCCTCGTGGGCGACCGAGAGCGCGAGCGCGTCAGTGAGCGCCGAGAGCAGCAAGGCGGAGCAAGACGACGACGAAGAAGAAGAAGAAGAACTGGGCTTTAACCTTTATCGCTTCTCTCCCTGTTCCGTCTCCTTCTTCTTCTTCTTCTCCCACGCCTCGGCCACGTCGCGGGCCCTGAAGACGGCCCCCGCGGCGCCCGAGTCCACGTCGAAGACCAGCTGCGACGCCGGCAGGGAGAGGGGGAGGTCTTCCTCCTCTTCCTCTCCGTCTCCGCTGTTGCCGTCGGCGGCGGCGTCCACGGCGTCGGCGTCTGCGGCGCTTGCTCCTCTCGCGACCGCCTCGGCGAGCAGCTCCGAGGTCACGGGCCCGCGCGGCTGCCCCGACGCGAGGTCGACCCAGGCCCAGCGCGGCCTGGAAGATTCGTTGTCGCTCTCCTCTTCTTGTTCTCCGTCAGTGGGGAGCAAAATAGGAGGCGAAATCGCAGAAATCGAAGAAGAAACCGAAGAAGGAACCGAAGAGGCCGCCTCGGCCGTCGCCGCGACGGCGACGAGGAACGCGGCGACATCGGCCGCATCCGCCGCGGCACCAGAGGCCTGCACCCGGGAGCGGTACCTCGCCGCGACGTCCCCGGCTCGCTCCGGGGGGGGAGCAGGAACGGAATTAGAAGGAGAAGAAGAAGGAGGGGTCGGAGCAGCAACGACAGCTCCTCCTCCAGCGACGAGCAGCGGCGGCAGCACGGGAGTGGAAGGGGGCAGCAGCAGCGTCTCCGGGAGCACCCCTCCTTTCCTCAGGGTCCTCTCCAGGGCGTAGACGGGAAAAGAGCGACCCTGGTAGCGGCACGGCGGCGGGACAGCGAAAGGAAAAGAAGGAGCAGACGAAGAAGAAGAAGCATAAGAGGCAGAAACTGCCGCTGCTGCCTCTCCCGGAGTCAGCACCCGCCAGAGCCCCCCGCCGGCCTCGGCAGCCAGCGCCGCCACGGCCGTCGCCGCGTGCCTCGCCAGCCTCCTGACCCGAGTCGCGTCCGCGGCCCTGCGGCGCGCCGAGGCCAGCGCCGCGGCGGTAGAGAGGGCGGCCGAAAGAGCTGCCTCGGTCCCAGGGGCGCAGTGCTCGGAGAGGGCCTCTCTCAGCGTCAACGTCGTCGTTTCCTCTTGTTCGACTTCGCCGTGGTCGTCGTCGTCGTCTCGCCGTCTTCGTCGGCGTCCTCCGGGGACCCTCTCGACGAGGGCGAGCCCCGGATCAAGAAGGGAGGAAGAAGAAGAAGCAGGAGCGTTTCTCCCTTCTCCTTCCTCCTTCTGCTGCCTCCTACTCTTCTTCTTCTCCCTGCGCGCCGCCGCCGCGGCCCTCCTCCACGCCCTCCTCACGGCCAGCAGGGCCACGGCGGTCAGGGGCCTGGGCGGCTGCCTGGAAGGGGCCGGGGAGGCCAGGAAGGGGGGAAGCAGCTGGGGGCCTCCTCGTCGGTCGCTCGTCGTCGCCTCACCGTTGCTGTTTCTCCGCTTTTCATCATCATCGTCGTCATCATCCACCTCCACTTCTCCGACCAGGCGCCACTCGCTGGCCCTCGCGGAGGCTTCGGACGCGTCCTCGAGCCCGCGCAGGGCGGCCAGCGCCTCGGATTTCAGCCTCTCTGCCTCGTGGGCCGCCCGCGACGCGAGCTCGGCCCTCCCCGCCGCGGCGGCCGCGGCCGCGGCCCGGGCACGGACCGTCTTGACGAGCGCCGAGTGCTTCCCGGAGCCCCTGATCAGCGTCGGCCTTGTTTCTGTCGCCGGTGCTGGTTCAGCGCCGGGCTTCGGAGGAGGCTGTGGTGCTGAAGGAGGAGGTGCTGGAGGTTGATGAGCGACGACGACGTTGGTCGTCCGTCGCACGTCTGCAGTCGCTACTCCCATCATCGCCGCTACAGCTGCTACAGCGCCGGCGCCGAGCCTCGACAGAGGCCTCTGCCCGCGGGGATGGGGGCCCCATAGCCGCATCGCGCCAACCGCACCGTGATAAGGCGCTGGAGGTGGCGGAGCGCGGTGCGACGGCGCGGGAGAAGAGGCCATAATTGGCATCTGCGAATCTCGTCGCTGCTCTCGGTCTTGGTCTTGGTCGTCGATCGCAGAGCTCCTCTTCTTCTCCTTGCCGCGGTCCACGGAGGCAATCGGCTCGGCGACCGCGCCTTCCCGCCCGCGTGAGGAAAAGCCCGGGGGTTCCTCTCGGATATGTCGAGGAGCGGGGTCGGGCAGGAGCATCCAGGGAGGGAGCGCCGGCTCACCTCCGGCGGGATTCCCGCCGGTTCCTTCGCCGACGCCGTTGAATCGGCTCGGCGAAGGAGATATCATCTCGGGCTTGGAGAAGCGGGGGTTCCTTTGATAACCCCCGGTGATAAATGGGAAGGTTTTCCTAGCCTCGCATGGGCGTGAAGGGGTCGAGAGGCGTCATCTTGTGGGGCGCAATTGGGATGAAGCGAGAGAGAAAGATGAAAGAGAAAAGAAGTAGAGAAAGACTGCCTTTAAAAATAAAAATAAAAAACGACGAAAAATCTCCTCTTTCTCTCGCGGCTTTGAACCTCGGCCTCTTCTTTCTTTCTCCTCTTCTCTTCCTCTTCTTTCTCTCTTCCCTCTACTTCCCGCTCCTGCACCCGACCCCGAGCCTGCTCTCCCCCTTCAGCGTCGGGTTGGCGCAGAGCCTCTTCGCGTCCTCGTTGCCAATGAGGGCGTCCTCGAAGATGGCGTCCGACAGGTCAGCCCCTTCGAAAGTCACCCCGGTCAGGATCGCGTTGGTGAAGTTGACTTTCGACAGGTCCGCCTTCGAAAAATCGACGCGGTCGAGCACGGCCGAGCTCATGTCGGCCCCTTTAAAGGAGGCGCCGACGGCATAGGCCTTGGTCATCACCGTCTCGACCATCCTGGCGCCTGCCAGGTCCGCATCGGAGAGCAGAGCGCCCGAGAGCGTCTTGCCGCTGAGGTCTGCCTTGGCGAGCTGGCAGTTGCGGAGGTCGAGCGTCTTGTCCGAGACGGCGTTGGCCTGGCCGATGGTGTTGCCCGTGAAGGCGCGCTCGCAGCGGAGCGGGTCGCTGTCGATCGGGGGCAGGCGGACAGCGGCGGAAGAGGGAAGAGGGGAGAGGAGCATCACCGCGGCTGCGGCGACGGAGGCTGCCTTGGAGGCCAGGGTGGTGGAGGAAGAAGCTGCTTTCGGGACGGCGGTGACGGTCTTGTTCTGCTGCTGTTGGTTGTTGTTGTTGTTGTTGTTGGCGGAGGAGGCTGTTTTTTTGGAGAGAGAGAGAGAGAGAGAGAGAGAGAAAGAAAGAGAGGGGGCGGAAGCGGGAGGTCGGGGTTGAGAGGAAAGAAACGAAGAACGAAGAGAGGCGAGCGCTGTTGTCCCGGACAAGAGATCAATGATGCACAACGAACGAGTTTCTTCTGCGACTTTGAAGCCACCAAGCGTTCCCCTTTTTCCCACCCATAGTCTGTGACACATCAAGCCTGGATCGCTCGACCAGAAATCAAGAACAATGCAGCACGAAAAAGGCATCGAAAAGAAGCTCTGTCGGGGATCGATCTCTTTTTTCGTTCGCCACGCAAGCGAATTTCTCTAGCTTTCGATCGGTTTTGCAATTCTCTGCTGCTTGGCGTTCTCAACTTTTCGCTCTCTCTTTCCACGTCACGCACCGTTGCACCTGACCGCCGAGGCGCGCGAGGAGGACAGAGTGGAGCGCATCGTGCAGAAATAAACAGGTAGAGGAGGCTGGAAGGACGTGAGTTGGAGAACGAAAGAGCTCTTTTTTTGGTCGAAAATCGAGAAGTTTGTGCTTCACTTTTTTCGTCCACCTCCTCCTCGTCCCCCTCCGAGCCAGACTCACTCGCTCACTCGCTTGCTCACTCGCTCCCTCATGCAGCAACCAACAAGCAGCCTCGCCGCCCCGGCCGCCTCGGAGCCGCACTCCCACCGGCCGAGCGCCCCGACGCGGCGCCAACGAGGCGGCGGCGGCGGCGGGACGGCGGCCGAGGCCGAGAGGTTTTACACCGCCGCCGAGGAGGAGCAAGAGCAAGAAGGAGAGCAAGAGGCGGCTTCGCTTCCTCCTCCTCCGCCTCCTCCTCCGCAGCAACAGCCTCGTCCCCCTTCCAAAAACGGCAACAACAACCACGATGACTGGGAGTGGATGCTCGACGGCGGCGCGTGCGCCGGCTTTGGCTCTGGCGGCGACGAAGGAGGGAAGGAGAGGGCGAGGAGCAAGGAAGGAGGCGGCGGCGGCGGCGAGAACGAGAACGACGAAAACGAAAACGAAAAAACACGCTCCACCTCCATCTTCGCCGCGGTCGAGTTCTCCCGCGGCCACCTGGGCTTTGCCTGGCTCGACGTCAACAGGCGCGAGGTGAGCAGAAGAAGAGAAGCGGCGCTTTATTGGTCATTCCCGAGGCAAAAGACTTCTTTTTTCTTTTTCTTTTTTCATTTTTTACAACCGCTCTCTCATCTCGACCTCGACCTCTTCCTTCCTTCCTTCCTTCCTTCCTTCCTTCTCCTTCCTCCCTCTCTCCTTCCAGCTCCTCGTCGCCCACTCCCCCGACGACGCCGAGGGACCGCACGTTTTCTCGACTCTGTCCAAGGCCCTGCGATTCGTTCGGCCGGCGGTCGTCCACGCGAGCGAGAGGGCGGACTCGCGGCTCCTGGCCTTCCTGGAGAAAGCCGCAACGACGGCGGCGACGGAGAACGACGGCGGGGAGCGGCGCTCCCGCGCCCTTCCTCCTCCTCCTCCTCCGTTCTCGCTCGCGCTCGAGAGGGCCGGGCTCTTCGCGCAGGACGCGGCTCTCTCGGCTCTGTCCTACGTGCGAGTGATCGATGACGACGACGAAGACGACGACGGAGACGAGAAAGAGGGAGAAGGGAACAAAGGAGGAGAGAAAGAGAACAACGTCAACTTCAACCTCAACTCTTGCTCTTTTTCTTCTTCTTCCTCCTCCTACTCGCCCCCGCTCGCCGGGAGGCTCTCCCTCGTCGACTCCCCGGCCCAGGTCTCTGCCGCGGGCGCCCTCGTCTCGATCGCGCTCTCGGCCTCGATCCTCCCTCCTCCGACTTCGATCTCGAGCTCGATTTCGAACTCGGACTTAAACTCCAACCTTCTCATCCTCAGCAGGGTCGCCGAGTCCCCGCTCCCTGGCCTGCTCTCCGTCGACGCCTCCACGCTGGCCGAGCTCCGCGTCTTCGCCGCCGAGCAGCACCCGGGGGCAGGGATGCTAGGTTTAGGAGGAGGAGGGGACGGAGGAGGCGGAAGCTCTCACTCTTCCTCTTCTTTTTCGAAAGAAGGCCTGAGCGTCTTCGGGCTCGTCGGCGCGAAGTGCGCGACCGCGGCCGGGAGGAAGGTCCTGCGGCGCTGGCTGGCGTGCCCGCTGTCCGAGGTCTGCGCGATCGAGGAGAGGCTCGATGCCGTCGAGTCCCTGGTGCGGCTCGCCGGGGAAGGAGGAGGAGGAGGCTTTGGAGGAGGTCGAGGTCGAAGGAACGAGGAAGAAAATGATGAAAGCGTCGTCGCGAAGCTCCAGCGCCACCTCCGCCGCCGCGGCGCGACCTCGACCCCGGCGGCCCTGCGCCGCCTCGCGGCCTCGCACGGCCTCCCGGACCCCAGGGACTTTTCCTTAATCCTGAACGGGATCGCCGCCGCCGTCGAGGCCCGAGAAGAGCTCGCGGGGGCCTTTGAGGACGAGAACGACGACGACGACGATGAAAGCGACAGCGGAGGAACGCAGACGACGACGGAAATGGCAAAGAAACCTCGAATCCCCCCGCTGCTCGCCCGCCTGGCCGACGCCGCCGTCGACCCTTTACTCCACTCCGCCCGCGCCCTCGTCTCCGGTGCCCTGGACGTCCCTTCGGCCCTCGCCGGCGGACGCCTCGCGGCCCCGGGGGTCCTACCGGCCCTGGACTCTCTGGTCGCGGCCTTTGGTTCCTTGCCGGCCAAGCTCGACCGCGTCGTCGCCGCCGAGGTGGCTAGGATCGAGGAGGTTCTTCTACAACAACAAAACCAGCAGTTCGGCAACGCCGCTCCTTCTTCTTCCTCCAACTGGAGCTGCGTCTACATGCCGCAGATCGGGTTCCTGATGGCCTTTGACGGAAGCGGAGACAATGGAGAAACCTCTTCTCTTCCTGCTTTCTCCTCCCTGCCGCCGCTGCCGTCGTCGCTGCCCGGGGACTACGAGCTGGCTTTCTCGGCCGGGACCGGCGCGGTGATGCCCCTGTCTCCGCAGAGACCCGCGGCGACGTCGATACTGTTTACGGTCGGGGGAGGGACGGAGGGAGGAGGGGCGACGGCGACGGAGAGAGGTGGGCAGCGGCGTGAGAGGAGGCGCAGGAGGAAGAGGAGGAGCGACGAGAACGACGACGACGACGACGACAGCAACGAGAACGAAGCTTCTTTCGCCCTCGCCTCCTCCTCGGCCGGAGCCTACTACAGGTGCGCCTCCACGAGGGCCCTCGACGCCCGCTTCGGGGACATCCTGAACCGGATCCGCGACGCCGAGGCCGCGCTGGCCGCCGAGGTGGTGAAGAGGCTGGTGTCGTCGAGCTCGAGTTCTTCGAGTTCGAGGTCTTTGAGTTTTTCGGCGGCGACGGCGACGACGACGGGCGCGGCGGCAGGGGAAAACCCGTCTTCCACCTTCGCGCCGCCGCCGGCCGCGGCGATGGCCCGCGCCGCCGCCGCCGCGGCTGAGATCGACGCCCTCTGCGCCCTGGCGCTCACGGCGAGGGAGCGCGGCTGGAGCAGGCCGCGCGTCGTCGAGGAGCCCGTGCTGTGGCTGCGCGGAGGTGAGAAAAGAGTTTGGGGTAGGGAAAGAAAGGAGTTGCCAAAGAGAAGGAGGCAGAACTAAAACCGACCAACCCTGCACGCGCGCCGGAAAACTGAAACCCTAACCTCGATTTTTTTTTCCTACTCCTTTTTCCGGACCGCCTTCGCCGATCGCGCGCTTCTCGCTCCCGGCTCTTGCTCTCACGACTTTGCTCGACAATTAAAAAACACAATTTCACATCCAATCACAGCGCGCCACCCTCTCTTGGAGCTGGTCGTTCCTGATTTCATCCCTATCGACGTCGAGGTCGGACCCGCTTCTTCGACTCCTTCTCCTTCTCCTGCAACTCCTCAACAACCTCAGCCTCCCTGCGCGCTCGTCATCACGGGAGCTGCAGGATCCGGAAAGTCGGCCACGGCGCGTGCAGCCGCCCTGGCGGCCCTGCTGGCGCACGCGGGGAGCTTCGTCCCGGCGGCTCCGGGCTCGACCGTCGGGCTCGCAGACCGCCTGTTTGCTGTCGGCTCCGGCTGCTCCTCTTCTTCTTCTTCGAGCTCCTCTTCCCCGGCCTTGGGCCCCCTCTCCGGCGGCTCCCTGGCCCGCTCCTTATCTTCGGTGGCCTCGGCGCTGCGCCTCTCGACCCCCAAATCGATCGTCGTCCTCGACGAGTGCGGGGCCGGGACGCTCTCGTCCGACGGCGCCGGCGTCGCCGCCGCGGCGGCCGCGCTGCTGGGATCGAAGGGGGTAAGGGCCCTGCTGCCGACGCACCACGGCGAGCTGGCGCAGAGCTCGCTGATGGCACGGCTCGATGGGTTCGGGTTCCGGTCGCTGGCGGAGAGGGTGGGCGTCGCAGCGATGAGGGTCTTGGCGAGGGAGGTTGAAGAAGAAGGAGATGAAGAGGTCGAAGGAGAAGGAGAAGAAGTTGGAAAAAACCCCAAGACGAAAACGCTCGTCATCATCCCGCTGTTCCGCCTCGAGGCCGCCCCAGACGGGCCCGCGCCGGCCTACGGCCTGGCAGCGGCCGCCGCGGCGGGCATGCCGGCGTACGTCGTTCGCAGGGCCGCGGAGGTGGCGGCCGCGGCGAGCAGCAGGGGCAAGGGGAAATTTAAATCTTCTTCTTCTGCCTGCGACCCTCGCCTCTCGGCCGCCTGCGCCCGTGACGCCCAGCGCGCTGCCTCCCTGCTGGCCCGCGTCGCGACTCTGCCCCTGGCTAGCGTCCAGGATGAATGGAGGCTCTGTGAGGAGGCCAGGGCTCTCTTGGAGGAGGTGCTGCTTGTCGTCGAGGGAGAGGACTGAGTGGTGTTTTTTTTTTATTTCGTTTTTTTTGAACTGATTTTTCTCTTTCTTTTCTTTTCTTGATTTCGTTTTTTTGAGACAACGCCTGCGGACTCTTACAACTTGAGAGCAAATTACACAAATAACGGGGGGTGAGAGAAAGGCAAGGGGGAGACGGGGAAGGGCAAGTGCAAAAAAAAAAAAACAAAGCAAAAAAATGAACTTTTTTCTTTCTTTCTTTCTCTTTGTCTTCACGCCGCGCGCCGCCGCGCCGCGGGCCTCGCCGGCGAAGAGGCAGCCTTCCCCTCCTCCGTAAAGGCGGGCCCGCCCGTCCCCGGGTACAAGAAGAACCGCCACACGCTGCTCATGTAGTAGTAGAGGGAGACGACGGCAAGCAGCGCCCCGGCCCAGAGCAAACCCAGAGAGAACCGAGTTGCCGAATGGACCAAGTGAGTGGAGAGTCCGAGCCTCTGGGCCCATTCCCCGGGGGAAGCAGCGTGCCTCAGGGCCAGCAGCGCGACCATCGCCACCATCTGCAGGGCCGTCTTCCACTTGCCCAGAGAGTTGACCTTGACCGCGGAGCGAGCTCCTCCCCCTCCAGTCTTACCTCCCGTGTCGGAGGCGGCCGCCCACTCCCTCAGCGCGCTCATCGCGATCTCCCTGCAGACTATCACCACCACCGGCAAGCTCAACTCGGCGTTGCCCAGGGGCTCGGGGGGAGTCGCGGCCATCAGGACCAGCGCAGTGCAGACCATCACCTTGTCTGCCACTGGGTCCAGGAAGGCGCCGAAGGCCGAAGTCAGGGCCAAACGGCGGGCGAGGTAACCGTCGAGCCAGTCCGTAACAGCCGCTGCGGCGAAGACCGATGCCGCGGCGGGGGGCGCCCAGGCGGCGTCTCCGTGCTCGACGAACCACAGGGCGAAGAAGACGGGCACCAGAGCGAGGCGGAAGAGCGTGAGGACGTTAGGAGCTGTCAAAAGGGTTTCCCGGCGGTGGACGATGACTTCCGTTGTTTCGTTCGACGAGGGCCTCGCCGGGGACCGCGGCGGGCTGCTGAGCTGTATGCTGTTGCCGCATTTCTCGCAGGCCGCGGCGCGGCGGTAGTAGTCGGAGCGGCGGTCGATGGGCGAGGCGAGGGACTCGTGCTGTGGAGTGACGTGGAGGAGGAGGAGGAAGAAGAGAAAGAGAAGAGGTTGAGAGAGAAGAAGAAATAGGGGTGGTCAAAGAAAAAGAAAGAAAAGAAAATCGGGGCGTTTGCCCGTGGCGTTTCGCCTTTCTGGCGTGCTTTCGAGCTTGTTTTTTCAAATGCAGTGATCCACACGGATCGCCTTCACGCTCTTGTGGATTGGCAAAGACGAGACAAGCTCGCGGAAACGCGGAAACGCGCCCCTTTCTCGTGATGGCATCGATGCCGATGATCGTTTTTGACTCTTTTCTTCTCCTGTTCCTTTCTCTCTTACCTGCGAGTTCACGTACAGCAGCGGCACGCGCTCGACGGGGTCGTGCTCGTGGCGCTGCTGCTTCGAGGGGCCCTTGGAGGCCGAGCGCGTGGCGATTCCCATTATCGAGAGAGAGAGCGGAGAGAGAGAGAGAGAATCGAAGGAAGAAAAGAAGAAGAAGAAAATTCTTCGAATAGACAAATGTGATTTTGCTCTCAACCTCAACAACCTCAACAACAAAAACTCGTGAAAATCAAGCCTCTGTCCCCGCGGTCGGCGCCTCTCGCTCCTTCTTCTTCCCCGCTGCGCCGTCTCCTCCTCCCCCTCCTTCGTGGTGCTCCTTCTCGGAGAGGGAGCCAATTCCGCTGCTGCTGCTGCTGCTGCTGTTCGAGCTGCTCTCGCCGCTCTCCTCCACCACCCTCACCTTCCGCCTCTTCGATTTCCCCCTCTCTCCGCCGCCTCCTCCAGGAGCGCCTCCGCTGCCCTTTTGCCGGCGGCCTCCCACGCTCTCTGCCCTCCCAGGCAGCGAGCGAGCAGCGGAGCTGTCGCCGCTGTTCCTCCTTTTCCTTCTCCTGCCAGTGAAACGGAGCAGGCGAAGGCTTCGTCGGCGGCGCTCGTGAACGAAAGGCCAGAAGCTTCGATGAAGCGCAGCGGCGGCTTCACTCCCGGCGGGGGCCTGGCTTCCGGCGGCAGCGTGGAGGCGGGTTCGGAGAGGAGGAGGGCCTTTTGGTGCTCTTTCTTGGGGACGCAGCGGCGCCAGAGGGAAGGGGGGAGAACCGGAGGGGAAGAAGAAGGTTTTGTCGCCGTCGTCGTCGTCGTCGTTGTCGTCGTCGTCGTCGTCGTCGTCGTCGTCGTCATCTTCGCGGCAACGCCAGAGCTCTTCCCTCCTCCTCCTCCTCCTCCTCCTCCTCCTCTTCCGTTCCCGCTGCGAAGCATGCACAGCGCCCTCACGGCAGCCAGGCCCCCCAGCTGCTGTGGCGTGTCGTCCAGCAGCCCCGCCGCGGCGAACCTGCGCTCTGCCGGCCCCGAAACGAGCTCCGCCGCCGCTGCCCTCGAGGCCGCTGCTACTTCTGCTTCCGCTCCCGCTTCCTCCGCCGCCGACGAAAGCCCGCCGACAGGAGAGCGAGAACGGGAAAGAGAACGAGAAGAAGAGCGCGAGGCGCGCACCAGCCTCGCGGCCTTCTCCAGCGCCAGCCAGTCCCCGCGGGCCGCCTCGAGGATCGGGGCCTGCGGCGAAGAGGAAGCAGAGGAGGAGGAAGAAGAAGCGAGTCCCTTTTTGGGGACGCCGCGCAGCTCTAAAAACTCCGACGCCTCCTCTTCGGTCGGCCCGGGAGCCGAGATCGGCGGCTCCAGCGCCCTGCTCCCGGAGGGACTCGCCCGCAGCAGCGCCAGCGCCGCCGGGTCCCCGACCACCAGCGCGACCACGGGCGTGGCCGCCCTGGCCCCCGACGAAGCCGCCCACTTGGCCGCCAGGCGGGCGAGATCTAAAAATGAATCCGGGTCGAGCGCGGCCAGCCGGTCTGCGCTGTCTATGACAATAAGCGGCCTGCCCTTTCCCGCAGCCGCCGCGGCCTCGGCCGCCTCCTCCAGGGCCGCGGCAGCTCGCGCTTAAGAGTCCTGGCGCTGCTGCGGGGTGCCGGAACCCGCTGCCGCTGCTGCCGAGGCGTCGGCCGAGCTCGAAGACAGCAAAGCGCGGGCTCCTCCGCCGGTCAGCGCCTTCGTGAGTCGGTCCGCGGTCCTGATCCCTTCCTCGAAGGTGAAACCGATGGCCGATGCCAGGTCCCGGCCAAAGTCCAGGGGGAAGGAGGAGGCTGCGTCGACGTAGGCGGCTCCGCCAAAGGGCAGAGAAGGCGAAGAAGAGGAAGAAGAAGTTTTTTCGTCGTTGTTTGCCTTTTCTCCTTCCTCCGACGACGACGACCAAGACTTTGCCACTGCCGCTTTCCCGTCCCCGTTCCCGTTCCCTTCCTTGCTGCTCCCCCCTCCCCTCTTCGCCACGTGCTCCCGCAGCGCCTGCCGCACCAGCGTCGTCTTGCCGCACCCGGCGGGGCCGTGAACGACGTAGAAGAACGCGCCGGCGTCGTCGGGGTCGAGCGCCTTCGCGAGGAAGGCCGCGGCGCGCGGGCGGGGGATGAGGGTGCGAGGAGCACCCGCTGAGGTCGAGGAAGTCGAGGTGGAGGTCTTTGAAGCGCCACCGCCGCCGCCGCCTTCTCCTCCTCCTCCATCCTCCGCCCTCGAGTAGACCCCAGCGATCCCCTCCGGCTCGGGGACAGCGGGCTCGGAGAGCGTCTTCTCCACCTGGCGGCTCCACGCCTTCTCCACGGGGCGGGAGAAGAAGCGGAAGCCTCCCCCGGGTTTGGGGGAAGAAAAATTGACGACGCCGAGGGCGACGGCGGCCCCGGCGAGCAGGGCGGCGGTTTTGGAGTTGAGCAGCATCGACAGAGCCGAGGAGACGAGCGAGGAGGCCGCGGCGGAGACGGGAGGGGGGGAGGCGGCCGTGGAGAGCTTGCGCGCGCCCCGGCGGGCGCAGGACGGAAGAGGCGAGGAGGAGCGGCGGCAACGACGGGTCATCATCGTTGTCGTCGGCGACGACGACGGAGCGAAGCGCGCGCGCGTCAGGAGCATATTTGTTTTGGCTTTTTTCGTGTTTGGGAGAGCGAGAGACAGAGCGAAGGATCTCTCTCGAAGTGTAGAAAAAGCGAGAAAGAAGGCGGCGACGAGGGACAGAAAGAGCGGGCGAGAGAGCGAGCGAGCGAGCGAGAGAGAAAAAAACGAAAAAAGTGAAACAGAGCGCCGACGTTTTTTTTTTTTTTTTTTTTTCCGTTTCATTTTCAAGTTTTTTTTTTCAAGTTCAAGTTCCAAATTCTCTCTCTCCCTCCCTTCAAGCACTCATCTCCGTCGGCCCACAAAACTCCCTCCTCACCCTCTCCAGCGCCCTCTCTATCCTCTCCACCGTCCCGCGCTCCAGTTGCGGCACCAGCTCCCCTCTCTCGTGCGCCTCTGCCTCGGCGAAAGTCAACAGCACCAAGTTGTCGACCGAAGCACCTTTTTCTCTTTTTCCTTCTTTTTCGTTCTTACCCTGCTGCTGCTCCCAGCGGCAGAGCGTCAGCTTGGAGGTCGCCGTCGCGAGGCCGCACTCGCCACCGGGGACCAAAGGTAAGCTCGAAGAGGGATCAACGGAACAGAGCTCGACCGCGGAGACGCCCCGCCAGACCTCCCTCACGAGGAACACGACGTCGTCGACGTCGGCAGAAATTTTAACCTTTTCGATTTCTACTTCCTTTCCTCCTTCGTTTCTTCTTTCCCCCCGCATCGCCAGGACCTCTTCCCTCTCGATCAGGCGGTCCAACAGGACCTGGTAATGGGGCGCAGAGCGCGGTTCCGGAGGGGCCGGCACGAAAGGTCTCCCAGCCAGGTGGCAAAGCACAAAGGCCGCCGCGGCGAGTCCCGCGGCGGCCGGCGTCGGGCCCAGAACCGGGAGAGCCCGCACTCGAAAACCAGGAACGGCGCGGAACTCCTCCATCGCCGCTGCGATCGCGGGATGCCCTTCCCCGACCCGGGCGCGCAGAGCAGCTATGGATTCTGCTTGTTCTTCGCTTTCTTCCTCCTCTCCCACATCCACGAGCCCGCACCAGGGGCTCTCGTCAGAGATGACCGCGGGCAGCAGCGCGGCCGCGGCCTCGAGACTCGGGTCGTTACTTTCTTCGCGAAGCGCCCTGCCGAGCTTGTGCCTCACCGACTTGGCCAGCTTGTCCCCCCTCGAGCTGCCCGAACCCCCTAACGAAGTCACCCGCAGCCTCGTGGGGTCCGCCTTGGCCCCGGCGCCGGTAACCGTGATCGTGGGGATTTTGAGCAAAACGCACCTCCTCAGCAGCTCGACTTTCGTCGGGACGTTGTCGATCGCGTCGACCACGAAATCGACTTTTTTGTTGTCCAGCGGGTCCTCTCCGAGCACGGAGTCCGCCGTCTCGGAGTCGAACATGGCGACGCGGGCGTCGACGAGGGCCTCGGGCATGATGCGACGGAAGTGGTTCTGTTTTTTTTTGAAAAGTTTTTGAAGTTTTTTTTCGAGCGTCGAGAGTTTTTAAGTCGGGTTTTTTTTCATTATCTGTTTCTCTCCTCTCTCCTTCTCTTCTTCCTCTCCTCCTCCTCACCTTCAGGCAAGTCGCCTTGGGGATCCCGACGTCCTTCCTCTCGGCCACGGCGTGCCTGTTCAGGCTCGACAGCGACATCTGGTCGAAGTCCACGAGCCGCAGCCTGCCGACGCCCGAGCGCAGCAGCGCTGCCGCGCAGTGCGAGCCGACGCCGCCGAGCCCGACGACGACGACCAGGGAGGTTGCTAGTCGGGACTGGCCCCCGGCGCCGAAAAACTGCCTGTTGCGGGTGAGCTGCTCCCTGACGACCTCGTCGTTCTCGTCGAAGAGGCAAGCAGGGGGAGGAGGGGAGGGCGCGGAAGCGCCGTTGCCGTTGCTGCTGGCAGAGGTTGCTCCCGCCCTTGTCGTCGAACAACTAGCCGCTGCTCCATCGATCCCATCTTCGTCGTCGTCGTCGTCGTCGTCGTCGTCGTCGTCGGATTCCGAACCCGCCCTTTTGACCGCCACGGCGGGCGTAATCCCTGGCCCCAACGCGATCTTGGAAGGATCGCGTTTTGTTCGCCTTGCTCTCGAAGGAAGGAATTCTTCAGGGAGCCAGCCGCTGCGCGCCGCGGCCAGGGCCAAAGAGAAGCCGGCGAGACTGGCGGCGATTGAAATAGCGGCGACGGCCGTTGATGATGATGAAGAGTTTGATTGCGGCATTTTTCAGCAAAGAATTCGGATTCTTTTAGCAAAGCGGACAGCACAGGGCTCTACTATCGAGCAAGAGCTACAGCAGGGCGTTGGGGAAAAGAAGGAATTAAAAACGCAGAGCCCGTCGGGCGCGTCCCCCCGGGAAGAGTTGAGAGAGAGAGAGAAGAAATTTTGATTCAGTTTTTTTTTTTTTTTTGAATTTCAAGTGCAAAGAAAGATACAAGTTCAAAATCATCACGCCCCTCCGTTCCCGCCTCCCGCTTGCTGCTGCTGCCGCAGCAGCGCCTGCTGCATCAACAGCTCTGCCCCAGCGGCATCTTCAGCCTCAGAGTCGTCGTCGTCGAAATCACCGAAGCAGCCCCTCGCCGGCTGCGCTGAAGCAGCTGCAGCAGCAGAGGCAGCAACGGCAACGGCTGCGGAAGAAGAAGCCGAAGCCGGAGCGAAAGCGGGCGCGACGGCGGCGAGAGAAGAAGGAGGAGGAGGAGGAGGATTAGGAGGCCTGCTCGCGCGGGCTTCTCCCGCCTTCTCCTGCTGCTCGCCGCTGCCGCCGCTTAGCTTCTTCGCTCCCCTGCCGCCGCCGCTGCTGCCTTCGGGCTGCGAGGGGGGCCTTGCCCAGGCAGCGAGGGCCTCCTTCCTTCCTCGAGGCTGAGAAAGAGGAGGAGGTCGAGAAGGAGGAGGAGGAGCAGCAGTGGCTGTCGTCGTCGTCGCGTTCTCCGAGGGTTGCTGCTGCTGCTCTTGCTGCTCTTCTTGCTGCTGCCGCCTGGGCTCCCTCCCGTCTCCGAGCGCGGGCCTCTTGCTCGGAGGAGGGAGAGAAGAAGAAGGAGGAGGAGGAGGAGGGACAGCAGCAGACGCTTGCTTCTGTTTCTCCTCTTGTTGGAGCCTCAGCTGCTGCTGCTGCTGCTGCTTCGCCGCCGCCGCCGCATTCTTCTTCTTCGCCGCAGCGGCCTCCAGCGCCCTCTTGGCCGCCGGCACGCGCCACAGCGACGCGAGCTTGGGGGCGGTGGAGGCGGCAGGCGCTGCGTTCTCGTCCTCGTCGTCCTCGTCGTCGCTTTCTCCGTGGTCGAGGTCGACGATTTTGTCTCCGCCGCCGCTTCCGTCGCTCGCTTTCTTCCCCTTCTCTCCCCCTCCTCCTTCCTCTTTCTTCTTCTCATCCCCTCCGCCGTGAACAGCAGGAGGGTCCGCCAGCAGCCTCGCGAAGAACGGCCTCAGCGCCTCGCACACGCTCCCGAAGTGCGGCGCGGCCGCGGGCCCAAGCAGCGAGCCCCGCAGCCACCGAGGGAGCGGCGACCGGAACCGCTGCTCGGCGAAGCGGGAGTCGACGAGCACCACGGCCCCCCAGTCGCCGCGGTGGCGGATGCAGCGTCCCACGGCCTGGTTGAGGGCGCGGAAGGCCTGCTGGGTGTACCACTGGTCGCCGGTTAGAGGGCGGCCTGGATGGAGGGGGAGTGGTTGTGTTTTTTAAAAAGGGAAAACAGAGTGGGAGTGAGTTTTTCTTCTTCTTTTTTTCGCGACCTCGACCTCTTCAAAAAAGAAAAGAAAAAAGAACACTTTTTTTTCTTCCACTCCTACTCACCGATCGCAGGGTTGGACGACGACAGCGCCGGCAGCATCCCCCTGTCGTAGGCCTGTGCCCTCATGTCGTTGAACTGCTTCTTGGCCACAACCTGAGAAGAAGTGGCGCTGGGAAAGGGGACGCCAAAGACCAGTACGGCGCGGGCGCGCGCGTCCGCAAAGTCCAGCCCTTCCGAGGCCTTCCCACGGCAGACGGCGAGGAAGAGGGCGGGGCCGTTTCTGTTGCGGGAGACGGCGGAGTAGTAGCCCTGGAGGGCGGCGTCGAAGGGGGAGAGCTGCTGCTGTTGGGTTTTCCTGTTGTTGCCTTTCTTTTTGCCGTTGCCGCCGTTGCCGTTGTTGTTTCCGTTTCCGTTTCCACCTCCAAATCCACCTCCTCCTCCCCCGCGGGGCTCGAAGAAGGTGGGAGCCGCGGCGCAGATCCTGTCCCAGTCCCCCGTCGCCCTCCACCTCGTCATCAGCCTGTCCAGGGCGGCGTAAGAGGGGAAGAAGGCCAGGATGCCCCCCGGGACGACAGTGGTGGCAGAGAGCAGGCAGGCCGCGACGCCGTCCTGGAACGAAAACGACGCCGCCGCCTTGAAAGTCGCAGTCAGAGGAATGAGTTGCTGGCTGTTGTTGTCTCCGTTGCCGTCAGCAAACAGCGGCGCTGCCCCCGTCGAGCCTGCCCAGACCTGCCTCTGCATGTCGACGACGTGAGGGGCTTCTAAACGGATCGGGAAGGGGGCACCGAGCTCGGAGGCGAAGCTCGCTGTCGGCGCCAGTGTTCCCGATGCCAAAACAAAGCACCTCGCCGCCGCAGCGGCCGACGCGAAGGCCTGCTCCGGGCTCAACGCCCAGACGCAGAGCCAGGGGACCCACTCTGGCGAGGAGTTGTATCCATTACCTCCGCGGGAGGAACGCTCCACTGCTTTCCTGACAGCGAGCCTGAACGAAGGGACCCCTCCCCCTGGGAGCAGGGCGTCCTGCGCTGCCGACTCATGCATCATCGCGAGGGCCGAGAGCAGCCTGTTGAGCACGGCGAGGGCCGCGGAGCCCGCAGTGACGACGCCCGCGGTGGTGGGAGGGGTGGAGGTTTCGGCCGTCGCTGCCTTTCGGCCGCCGCCGCCGCGAGCGTTGTTTTCGTTCCCGTTGACGTTTCCACCTCCCCCGTTCCCGCCGCGCTCCTTCTTCTCCTCCTCCATCTGCCTCGCCTCCCTGCACAGCTCGTCCAGCGCCTTGACCGCGGCCCTCCCCAGCCCCGTCTCGGCAAGCGCGGCCTGCGCGCCCCTGCCCGCCCAGACTTTTTCGAAGCTCTCGAATCCCGTCTTCACCATCCCGCCGCCATCCGCCGCGCCGCGCAGCCAGGCAGCGACGCCTCCCACCGACGCGGCCAGCGGCGCGTAGACCGAAGCTGCCCTCGCGTCCCCGCCCTGCGTGGCCGCCACGGCGGCGCGGGCCAGCGCCTGCGCCGCCTCGGCCAGGGCCCGGCCGTCGACCTCCGCGGAGGCGGCCTCCCTGCAGGTGTCCTCGACGTTGTGAGCCTCGTCGACGATGACTAAGGCGTTCGTCAGGTCTGCGGCCTCTCCCAGCGACCCGCGGACGCAGGGGTCGAGGACGTAAGAATAGGGAGCTAAGACGAGATCGGCGGACTCTGCCAGCGTGCGGGAAGCGTAGTAGGGGCAGGCTCGGGCCCTTTTCCCCGCGGCGACGAACTCCTCGACGTCGGAGACGGGAGGCAGGGCCCCGGGAGCTAACAGGCGAGGCACTCCTTTAAAGTACTCGCAGGCGTTGTCCGTGAGCAGGCGGTCGCAGGCGTCGTTGCGGGAGAAGGACTCGCCGTTTGAAGAAGAAGAAGAAGAAGAAGAACTGCTTCCTCCACGGGCTGTGATCTTGGGGTGCACGCACAGGTGCTCCCTCGAAGCGAGCATCGCGGTCCTGGGCCTGTACGCGGTGCGTTTCAGCTCCCGGACGACCTGGGCGATCTGGGAGTGAGTGCGGGAGGTGTAGAAGATGCGCGGGGGCTTGGAGGCAGGAGGTGGAGGAGCGGCGGTTTGCTTTTGCTTTTGCTGCTGCTTTGTGTCGGCTGTCGTTGTTGTCGTCGCTGTCGTCGTCGTCGTCGTCGCCGTCGCCGCAGCAGCAGCAGCGGCTGTGGCTTTCTCGTCGTCGTCGTCGACCTCCATCTTCACGCCCTCGCCGTCTTGGGCCTCGGCCTCGGCCTCCGCCTCCTCGTCCTTCTGAGGGTGCGAGCGAGGGTAGAACCCTTCGTTGTCCAGATCTTCCTCCTCCTCCTCCTCTTCGTCCTTCTCGACCTTCGCGACTCCTTCCTCGAAGCCCTGCTTCGCGGCCTTGGCGGCCCTGGCCGCGGCGGCCGCTGCGGCGAGCGAGGGAGGCAGGAGGGAGCGGCGGCGGGAGGCCGCGGCGGCGGAGGGCCTCTCCGCGGGGACGACTTCTCCGTTCGGGGGAGGCGGAGGAGGAGGGAGCGGAGCTTGCTGCTGCTTCGCTCCTCCTCCTCCTCCTCCTCCGCAGCCTCCGCCGCAGCCTCCTCCCCCTCCTCCTCCGACGCTCGAAGAGGGCCCTGCCCCTTGCTGCTGCTGCTGCTGCCCTGCTCCCGCTCCATTCCCATCCCCACCCCCGATGTTCATCTTCGCGTCCCTCGCCTCCCTCTTGAGCCTGCCCTGCCACGCCAGCGCCGAGCACAGCAGCGCGGCCGTCTTCCCGGAACCCGTGGGGACCTCGAGCAGCGCGTGCTTCGCCTGGTCCGCCGCGGCGATGACTTTCCCCATCAGGACCAGCTGGGTGCCGTAGGCAGGGTGCGGGAAGTCGACGTCGGTGCCGGAGAGGACGTAGTGGACCATTTTGTTGGCGTTTTGGGGAAAAAGAAAAAGTGCAGCGGGCAAAGCGTCGTCGAGGTCGAGTTTTTTTTCGCAAAAGAAGAACGTCGATGGGCGACGTCGATTGGCTCTCTCTCTCTTCTTCTCTCGTTTCTCCCTCGTGAGGGGGCTTCTTTCCAGGCTCGCTGATACGGCGAGACCGTGCCCTGTCCCCGTGAGCACAGGCGGCGAGCAGGAAGAGGCGCAGGAGAAAGAGAGAGAGAACGAGGAGGGGGCGAATGCGGAAGAGACTTTTTTTTTTTTTTTGGTCTTCTTCGACAGGTCGAAGAAAAGTTTGTGAAAGCAAAAGAGAGAGACGAGAGAGAGAAGCTCGACGAAGAAAGCTCACATCTCAGCAATTCTTCTTTCTCTCGTCTCTTCTTTCTCTCCTTTTCCGCCCCTGCTGCTCTCTCTCCAGCACCACCAGCAGCAGCATGGAGAACGCCCCCCAGCAGCAGCAGCAGCAGCAGCAGGGCGACGCCGCCGCCAACGCGCCGGGGGAAGGAGAGCACGCGTCGGTGAGTTGGTGGAAAAGGTTTTCACCGAAAAGATCGACCGATGCCAATCGACCGAGAAGACTGCTCTCTTCTCTTTCTCTTCTCTCTTTGTTCGCCGGACGCTCTCTCCGCGTTTTCTTCTGCTTCGCTGCGCTCGCTGTCGACGTCATCAGCGCGACCGTCTCTGCCTCTCAGTCAGAACAGAAGCGGAATTAGATCGCATTTAGGAAGGAGAAAACAACGCTCACACAAGTCCCTTTGATCGAGCAATCTAAAAAAAAACGGAAAAAAACTCCTCCACCAGCTCTTCCCACCTCCACCGCCTCACTATAAGCTCTTCGCCTCCGGGCCCGACGCGCTCCAGCCCCCTCCCGCCATCGAGGGCGAGTACGAGTGCCTTGGAGAGATCCACACGGTGAGTAGTTTTGGTCTCTCTCGAAGGCGGAGAGAAGGAAGAGAAGAAGAGAAGAAGAAGAAGAAAAACGTCAAACTCTCACACGATGAACTTCAAAAAAAAAAACTCCTCTCTTTCTTTTCCAGACCGAAGAGGGCCTCCCACCTCTACAGGCCCCCCCGCTCTTCCAGGCCAGCGACCAAGGGACGCTCGACTACCGCGCCGCCTTGCTGCAATTAGTCGACGAGCTGCTTTTCACGTACGCGGAGCTCCTCGACTGCGTAGCCAGGAGGCCCGCGGCGGGTGCGCGCGCGGTCGAGGCCGTCGGCGCCGCGGCGCGCAACGCCTCGTACCTGCTGAACGCGCTGCGCCCCAGGCAGGCGAGGGCCGGCGTGGCCGCCGCGGCGAGGAGGGACGCGCAGGCTTGGAACGGGCAGGCGGCGGAGCTGGAGAGGGCGGTCAAGGAGCACGACGAAGGGCTGCTGAGGCACGCGGCGGCGGTCGAGGAGAAGAGCCGATGATGGAAATGAAGTGAAGAAAAAAAGAGAGAGAAGAAGAGAAAGAGAATAAGAAGCCTCTTTGCGTGTAACACTTTTTGTAAAATCAATCAGAATCAATTAGAAGCTGCTTGCGAGTATCGCGTTTTTACGTATCTAGTCATCTCTTTTTGGGTTGGGGGGAAAGGAACGAAGCAGAAGCAGAAGAAGAGAGAAAGAGAGAGAGAAAGAGAAAAGCATTCTCTCTTTCGTCAAGTGTCTCTTTTCACTTTCTTCTCCCCTCATTTTCACTTTTTTCACAACCCGCGAGGCTGCATCACGGGTAAAGGAGCCCTCCCCGAGATCCACTCGACGGTTCCGTCAACCAGCGTGGGGGGGGCACCGGAGTTCTCGTCGATCCTCTTGCAGGAGCAGGTCGCGAATCGGAATCGATCATTGATGCAACCCGGTTGGATCCTGCCTCCGAAGTCGTTGCTGCCGTATTGGGCGAAGGGACCGAAGCAGACCTCGTTCTGGCCGTTGTTCTTGTCGCCGCAGGCCGTTCCCGTCATGTAGCGGAACTGCTCGCACCAGGAGCCGCAGCCTAAGGGGGTTAGAGGATTTGAAGAGGTAAGAGAGTGAGTTTTTTTTATTTTTTTCTTCGACCTCGACCTCGACTTCCGACCCCGAAAGGAAAAAAAAAATCTTCTTCCTTTTTCTTCTTCTTCCTTTTCTTACCCTCGCGGCGGTCGCAGAAAGAAAACGCGTTGGCCGTGATCCCGTTCATGGTGCGGCCCGTGCAGGCCCTCGAGCAGGCCTCGGGGCTCGAGATGTAAGGGGAGCCGTGGTTGCCTTTTTTTGGTTTTGTTTTGTGATTTGAGTTTTTGGATCCGGGTTTTTTTGAGGAGAGAGAACAAGGCGTGAGCAAAAGAGCGAAAGAGAAACAACACCTCCCTCACCCCCTCCCCCTCTTTCTTTCCCTTACCCCCTTCGCCCATCTTCCACGAGTCCACCGACAGCGTCACGACCCTGCCAGCCCAGTTCTGCCTGAAGCACCCGGGGCAGTCGCGGAACTCTTCGACGGGAGGAGGAGGAGGAATAGGATTGCCGCCGCAGGGAGGCGGGGTCGCCGGCTGGTCGCCGTACGCGATCCCGGACTTCCACATCTGCTGCGGGCCCGAGCAGCCCCAGGCCTCGGGCTTGTCCCAATCATTCCAAAATTTCAGATCGCAGCTTCCTCGAGGCGCCCCGCCGTCGCAGCCCTCGTAGCTACACCAGTTATATCCTTTGCAGCCGCCCTTCTGTTGGCATTTTTGGCAGCACTCGCGCGCATTTGTGGCGAAGGTCCGCTCGAGTGTCTGACCTCCGAGATTGATGTCTCTATTTTTTTTTTTTAATTGAAAGGTTTTGGTTTTCGTTTCGGTTTTGAAGGTTAGTTTTCAAGGCCTGGCGCGCGCGCGTGGAGCCTCGGGGAAGGAAGAAAAAGAAAAGCAAAACATAGGACGGAGGAGGTTGAGAGCCGTCGGTCGAACGACGAGATCGATGATGGCGCCTTTGGATCTCGATCTCTCTCTCCAAAACTCAATCCCTCCCAATTGCGCACCGAGGGAGGGCGTCGCACCACCCCTGCGCGGACACGGAGACAGTGCACGCCCCCAGGATCGCCATCAGGGCAAAGAAGAGAACAGAAGAGCGCATTTTGTATCAGAGAAGCGGAGGCGCGGAATTCGAAATTGGTTGGAAACGGGCAAAAAAGTGAAAGACGGCCTCGTTGGCCAA
>Ga0114918_10000952_pt1 | contig 25606 bp, 24 predicted proteins | sample LantaG_FD_87015 | JGI IMG/M metagenome (GOLD analysis project Ga0114918, IMG submission 87015) | Deep subsurface microbial communities from Baltic Sea to uncover new lineages of life (NeLLi) - Landsort_02402 metaG | ecosystem: Environmental > Aquatic > Marine > Oceanic > Sediment | place...
AGAGAGAGAGAGAGAGAGAGAGAGTCAGCGGGGGGGGGGGAAGAGAGAAGAAAGAGAGAAGAGAGGAGAAAGAGAGGAGAAAGAGAGGAGGGAAAGAATAAAAAAGTGAAAAGAAGAACTTTTTCTCACCCAAGGGCCTGTGGGCCGCGTCCAAGACCAGAGCCCGGCATGCCTCGAGCGGGCGCGGGCGCTGCTTCTGGGGAGGGGGCGGGGTGTGTGCCTCCGAGGAGGAGGAGGAAGAAGAGGAAGTTGCTGCAGAGGTCACGACAGAGGCTTCTCCGCCGCCGCCGCCGTCGCTACTCCCGTTTTTGATCTGCTTCTTCTGCTTCTCCTTCGCGGCAGAGGCGGGCAGAGACGGGGAGGGAGCCCGGGCGACGGAGGGGACGCGCGGCGGGGACGGGGCTCTTCGGGAGGAAGAAGAGGGAGAGGAGGACGGAGAGGAGGAAGAGGAAGAGGTCGGGCTGAGGAAAAGAAGCGGGAAGATTTTTTTTGTTGAAGGGAGAGGGCGACGAGGAAAAAGAGGTTGAGAGACAAGAAGAGGGCATCGAGGTTCTTTTTTTCCTTCTTCCTCTCTTTTCAGTCTGTTTTCGAGTTTCTTTCCGACTTCTTCTTGCGGCACGGATGACGAGCGAGCGGAACCTTGTTTCGACGCGGGAGAAAGCATCGAGAAGAGGCTGGGCTGAGGCTGCAGAGGAGTGTCTGTGTGCATGCGATGACGACGACGCTCGCGTTTGCTCCTCCGACGTTTGCGGATGATTGGTCCGCTTCTCTGTCTCCCTCTTTCTCTCTCGCGCTCTCTCTCTCGCTCTCTCTCGCTCTCTCTCTATCAGCAGCGTTCGCTGGCCCCTGCCTCGCCACTTCGAACAGAAAGCTCACCGCGACGGCGGCCTCGCCCTGGCCAGGACGAGCAGGCGAGCCGACATGAAGGAAGGCGAAAGAGAGAGATTTTTTTCTTTTCAAAACAACCGAGAGAAGATGTCGGGTTGTTTTTTCTTTCGACGTCGAAGAAATGAAAAAATCTTGTTCGACCACTCTTTCTCACTTTCGATCAATGCATGATGACCTCCTCCGCGGTCAAAATCAACGCGCTCAGCGCGCTCCTGACCATCCCACCAACAGCAGCAGCAGCAGCAGCAGCAGCTCCTTCTCTTCTTCCTCCTTCCCCGGTCGCCATCCTCACCCACGGCGCATCGGGCGACGCGACGACGGGGTGCCTCCCCCTCTACGCCTCCCTGCTGGCGGCGAGCGACGTCGCCTGCCTGCGCTTGACCTGCAAGTCCAGCTCCGTCGCCGTGAGGGCCGCTGCCCTCCGCGAGGCGGCGGCGTACGCCGAGAGGGAGCTGAAAGCCCCGAGGATAGCTCTGGGGGGGCACTCGATGGGGGCGAGGGCTGCCTGCCTCGCCGCCGCGGCGGAAATGAAAGAGGAGAAGGAGAAAGGGTCGAAGGAAGAAAAAAGGGGGCGCCTTTCTGCGGTTTTCCTCTCGAGCTTCCCCCTGCACGCGCCGGGGAAGGGGGCGACGGGGCCCTTCCGCGACGAGGCGCTTCTCGATCTCTTCGAGGAGAATAGAGAAAACGAAGAAGAAGGCGGAATCAAAGTCGTCGTCGCGAGGGGAAGCCGCGACGCATTTTCGTCTGACGAGCCCTGGCGCGAGCTCCGAGCGAAAGTCGAGAGCCTTTGCTCGACCTCTTCTCCTTCTTCGAAAAATAGTTTTGCTGTTTTCGACGTCGAAGGGGGAGACCACGGCCTGAAGTGCTCCCAGGCGAACGGGGGAGAAGCGGCAGCGGCGGCGGCGATAGGGCGCGCGGTGGAGGCGGTGGCGGAGGCGCTGTTGCTTGAAGGAGGAAGAGGAGGAGGAGAAAGGGAAGAAGAAGGAGTTCCGAAAACAAAAAAGCGAAGGCGGAGAGAATGAAAAAAAATCCGTTTTGGTTTCTTTTTCTTTTTTGCAATGCAGAACTGTAAAATAATTTCAATGAAATCCCTCCCCAAGGTGGTGTGTTTGGTCTTCGGATGAAACGGGAAACAGAAAATATGAAAAGAGAAGAAGAAGAGAAAGTAAAAATTTTCTAAACTTTTTTTCGTCTTTTCTTTTCGCGCAAAGAAAGAAAAAAGAAAGAAAAAAAAACGAAAACGAAAAAACAAAAAAGTTTTTCCAAAAAAGCTCACTCCGTCAGAAACATGTTGAAGATGTCCTCCATGTTCTCCCGGTGCTGCTGCTCGTGCTGCAGCCGCTGCTGGTGCCCCTCGAGCTCCTCCTGCCGCATCTGCTGGTTTTGTTCTCGAACGGCCTCGAGCGACGTCCGCGGCGGCGCCGCTCCTTCGACGATGACGACGCCGCCCGGGGCAGAGGCGGCGACGACGCCGGGAGCGCTTCCGCTCGCACTCGGGTTTGCGCTTCCGTTTGCGTTAGCGTGCCCTCCGGAAGAGGAGCAAGGCACAGGGGGCATGAGCTCGGCCTCCTCCCGCTTCTGCTGCTGCTGTCTTTCCCTCTCCTCGTTCTCGTCGTTGTTGATGGCGTTTTCCACTCCTTCCTCCTCGTCGTCGTCCATCTTTTCGTCGAGCGCGTGCGAGGAGACCGCCGCGAGCGCTGCGCGCCGCCGCTGCTCCTGGATCGCCTGCGCCTGCGCCTGCGCCGCCGCGGCCACCACCAATGACGCGGAATGATGGTGGTAATGGCTGGCGGTGGGGATGCCGGCGACGACCTGCGGCGGCAGGGGAGGAGGGACGGGGACGCCGACGGCCGGCGGCGGCGGCGGAGGTTGAGGAGGTCGAGCGTTGTCGTTGCCGCTGCCGTTCCCGCCTTCCGCTTCCCCGCCCCCGCCACCTCCTTCCTTCGCCGCGGCCGCCGCGGCCCTCGCGGCAGCCTGCGCTGCCACCGCGGCCACCTGCTCCGGGTCAGGCGGCGTCGCGCTGAACCCCCCTCTCGCCCCGCGCGCGCCGCCTCCCGCCGCGACCCGCCTGAGGTAGAGGCGGTACTTTTGGAGATGCGACGCCACGTTCTCGCGCGACAGGCGGCCGAGCTCCCCCCCCTGCGCGCCTTGCGCGCTCCCCGTCGCAGCCATCGCCTCGAGGATGCGTTTTGGGACTGCCTTGTCGATGCCGATGGCGGTGACGGCCCGGACGAACTGCTGGTGCATCTCGATCGTCCAGACGACGCGTTGTTTTTTATTCGAGTTCGAATTCGAGGTGTTTTCGGCGGCGATGCCGCTTCCATCGCCGCCGCTTGCGTCGCCGTCGCCGCTACCGCCGTCGCCGTCGCCGTCGCCGCTCGCTCCTCCGTTGTTGTTCTCTCCTTCGGCGTCAAGGCCCTTGCGCTTGCGTAGGACGCCGGCTTCTTCCGTCGCTGCAGCAGCAGCAGCAGCAGCGGAAGAAGGAAGGGGAGGCTGCTGCAAAAGAGCTTCGCCGGCGGTGGCGGCGGGAGCAGGAGCCACGACAACGCCGCTTCCGCTTCCTCCGTTCCCACCGTTCCCTCCTTCTCGCGCCCTCCTCACCACGTGCTGCCACAGGTTCCGCAATTCTTCCAAGCGCACGGGCTTGATCAGGTAGTCGACGGCCCCGTGCGTGACCCCGCGCAGCACCGCGGCCGTCCCTCCGTGTGAGCTCATCATGATGACCGGAAGGTCGAGCTCGAGGCCGACGACCTCGAGCAGCTTAAAGCCGTCCATGTCTTTGATTTTAAGTTTTTAAAGGTTTTTGTAGACGTTTTATCGATGGCGACGTGAGAGCGCGGAGGAAGGGAAGGAAAGCAAGGGCCGGCGTGTCGGAAGTTTTAACGCACGCCCCGCCGATTTCCTGCGTCGACGAGGACCGAAGGACCGCTCGCTCGAAACTTTTTCCTTCGCTTTTTCTCGATACTCGATTTCTCGCTTTTCCTTTCTCTCTCTCTCGCTTCCCAACTCTCCGCCTCCCCTTTTCTCTTCCCCTCTCACCTGGCATGTACACGTCCGAAAGGACTAGGTCGAAGGCCGCGCCCTCGGACCGCAGCTGGCTGAGCGCGGCGTGGCCGCTGGAGCAGGTGGTTACTGTTGAGTATTTTAAAATTAGAAAAGAGAGAGAATCGACGTGAGCAAGAAAGAAAAAAACTCTGCGGCTAGGAGCGAACCGCAAAGTACCGAATAGGCGATGTGGACATTGGCGGAAATCGCTGTCGAAGAGAGCTTATCGCCCGCTCTCCGCTTTCTCTCTCTTGACGTACCGTGATAAGAGCATCTGATGAAGCAGTAGAAACGAGAATTGAAAGGTGGTTGAGTGAGGAAGAGTGTGAAAAAGTGAGCGCAAAAAATATTGTTATTCTTTTCTCTCTCTTCTTTTCAGTTCGTCGATGTTGGTCGCTGCGTTTTTTCTTTTTCGATGTCTCTCTCGTTTAATTCTGTATCCTCTCTTGTTTACCTCTTGAGCATCGCCGCGACCACCTTCAAGCACATCGGGTCGTCGTCGACAAGGAGGACCTTGAGCCCGGCCGGGAAGGACGCATCGCCGTTGTTGGCGTGGCTTGCAGCAGCAGCGGCGGCTTCTTCGACTTCGTCGTCGTCGTCATCGTCGTCGTCGTTCATCGCCGCCGCCCGCCGACGGCCGTCGGCGTCGCCGTCTTCGTCGCCGTCTTCGCCGCTCGCGGCGTCGGTCGGCGACGAGCCCCCCGGGGGCGTCCGCGGGGGCATGCCCGTCCTCCTCGCCGCGATCACGGCCGCCTCTTCCGCTGCTGACGCCGTGGAGAGCATGCTTTTGAAGCTGCAGGCAGGCGGGCAGGCAGCAGAGCGCTCTCAGGAGAGAGAGAGAGGGAAACAAGGGCAACGAATGCGGTCTCGTCGAGCAGCGTGCCGCTCGAGAGAAAGAGAGCGGATTGGAGTAGCAAGCGAGCTCGTTTTCCGCGACCGTGTCGCTAGAGAGCACAGTCTTGGAGCTGCTTGCCGATGAAGGATCAAGCGAGAAAGAGAGGGTAGAGACAAGCGAGGGAGGAGATCGAAAGAGAGCGGGATTGGAAGCAGCACCCCCTTTTTTTTCCGTCCGTCGAAGAGTGAAGAGAAAGAGAGAGAGAGAGAAAATCTAGCCCTTTTTTCTTCTTCTTCTTCTGTTTTTCCTTCTCGAAATTTCTTTTTTGTTTAAACGTGGGAAATGAAATGGGGGGAACAGCTGTGACCGTGAAGAAAGTCAGTGAAGAAAGGAGGAGGAGGAGGGAAGCAAAGAAACATCAACGGAAGGGTTGAAAAAGGAAAAAGAGAGAAAGAAAGAGAAGAAGAAAGAAGAAGAAATGAGGAGAAGCGGAGAAGCAAAAAGGAATATGGAAAGAGAAAAACTCTTCCTCCTCCGCAACTCGTCCTCCCTGGTCCTCCCTCCCTCTACCCTCTCTCTCTATCTCTCTGGCTTCGGTTTTTAATTAGTGCGATTAATGGTATTGGTTTTTTTGCGTGCGCGAAAAGTGCGATTTTGATTTTTGATTTTTTTAAAACGTTTTTTCTTTGTGTTTTTTTTTGTTGTTGTTGTTGAAAGAGATGGATTTTTTTTCCCTTTCTCCTCAACTTTTTGCGTGCGATTTCAAGTTTTTGAATCGAATCGGTGCGTGTTAGTTTTGTATGTGTATGTGTGTGGGGGGAAAGTTTGCGAGGTTGTTTTAGACGGAAGTTTGGTAGCTAGCTTTTGTTTCTCGGTCGTTTTTCGATGAAAGAAGAAAAAAAACTTTTCTTCTTTTTCTCTTCCTCACTGCCGCGCCCCTCCGTTGCCTCCGCCTCCCAGAGCAGCCGGCGGAGGCTCCCACTGCGCCGTGCCCGTGGCCGTCTCGACGTAGAAGGGCAGGCCCGAGGCGCCGTCGACGACCGCGACCCAGCCTTCGGGGAGAGGGGGGAGCGGAGATGAGAGCGGGGCGGCGGCGGAAGCGGCGGCGGCAGACGCGACGGGCGACGGCGACGGCGGCGTCAAAGGATTTGCTGCTGCTGCCTCTTGCCCGCCGCCGCCTCCGCCTCCGCCTCCTCCGCGCCCGCGCGCGCGGCGGGGGCGCTGCTGCTTTCCCCCCTGCTGCTCGTGCTGCTGCTGCTGCTGCTGCTGCTGCTGCTCGTGCGGCCCCCCGCCCTCCTCCTCCTCAACGACGGCGGCAGCAGAAGCTCCTCCTCCTCCTTCGCCGCCGCCGCCGCCACCTTCGACGACCGCCGCCTGCGCCGCCCTCGCCGCGGCCTCCTGGTGCTGCATGTACAGCATTATCTGGTGCTGCTGCTCTTGCTGCTGCTGGTAGTGGAGCTGCTGCTGCTGGTGCTGCGCGGAAGCAGAGGCGGAGGGGGAAGCATAAGAGAGGTAAGATGCCTGCTGCGTCGCTCCTCCTCCGCGGCCTCTCCCGCCTCTACCTCCTCCGCCTCCGCCTCCCTGCTGCTGCTGCTGCTGCCCGTAGCCAGCTCCTCCTCCGTACTGCCCCGCCGAGGACGAGTAGCCGTAAGAGGCGGCGGCGGCGGAGGAGAACGAGGAAGGGCCCGCGGAGCTCGAGGGGGGGAGCCCAAGCTGTTGAGCTTGCGCTTGCGCTTGCGCTTGCTGCTGCGGCGAAAAGTAGCCGAAGAACGACGCCGGCGGCCCCACGGTCGTCGTCGCCGCTCCCGCCGTCACCATCTCCCCGTTGCCTCCCCCCACCTGCTGGTAGTGCTGGTAGTGATGGTAGTAGGCAGCCGCCTGCGCCGCCGCGGCCGCGGCGGCCTGAGCTTGGGCGGCGGCGGCTGCTTGCTGCTGCCGCTGCTGGAAGCTTTGAGGCTGCTGCTGCTGCTGCAACGGCGACGGCGAGAAGCGCTGCTGCTGCTGCTGCTGAAACCCCTGGAACTGCTGCTGCTGGTGGTAGCGCTGCTGCTGCTGCGCCTGCGCCTGCAGGGGCGCGAAAGACCCCGGCGGCGACGAAAACTGGTGCTGGTGCTGCTGGTGGTGGGAGAGGGGGGCGAAGCCCGAAGTGGGGGAGGTCGAGAAGTAGTCCTGCTGCCCCGGCGGCACCTGCGACGGCGACGAGAAAGGCTGCTGCTGCTGCTGCTGCCTTCCTCCTCGCTGGCGCCCAAAGCCGCCTTGCTGCTGCTGCGATTGGGGCGGCATCATCATCCCTGCGGCCGCCGCGGCGGCCCTGCCCACCATCAGCGCCTGCGGCGTCGAGGGGGAGGCGCCGCCGCCGCCGCCAAAGGAAGAAGAAGAAACCCTCAAAGAGGGCGAAAGCGGCGCTCCGCCACCTCCTCCACCTCCACCACCACCTCCACTTCCGCCTCCCCCCCCAAGCTGCAGCCCCGGGACGCTCCCCCCGCCGATCACCTCCTCCACCGCGCTCGCGCACGCAGCGACGGCCTGCGGCGCCCCGCTCAGCGCCGCCGTCATGGGCTCCGTCCCCTGGTCGATCTGCACGTTCACTCCGAAATGGCGCTGCAAGGCCTTGACGGTTTCCCCGCCGCGGCCGATCAGGCGCCCGACGACGGACGAGGGGACGTCGACGGTGGCTCGCACTCCGGCGGCCCACCTAGCAACCACAGCTTGGGTGGTAGCGTTGGGCCCCCCTTCGGCCAGAGCTCCTACCATCAAGCTGGCGCGCCAGACGGCGTCGGCGGTGCCTCGCACGTGCACCTTTCGCGGTGCCATCGGTGGAACGTCTTGGTCCACCGCGATGTGCGCCCCCGACGCCTGCTGCAGCGCCCTGATGGTCTCCCCGCCGCGGCCTATGACGCGCCCCACGGCCTCGGGCGGGCAGTCGAGCGTCCGCGCCGTCGCGGTGCCGAAACCCGGGAGAGTGTCCGGGTCGGGAGGCGTCTCCGGCTCGTATCTCTCGAGGCCCGAGGGCAAAGTGGCGAGGAGCATTGGTTCCTCCTTGGGGCCCGCCAGTAAGGAATCGGTGGCGGAGGGCTTTGGGGGCTCGGGTTTGGAGGCGGAAGAAGAAGAGGGCTTGGCCTCCTCCTCCTCCTCCTCCTCCTCCTCCTCCTCCTCCTCCTCTTTCTCTTCCGCTTCTTCCGTCGCCGCTTCCGCTTCCGCTTCCGCCGCTTCCGCCGCTTCTTCCTCCTCCTTCTCTTCCTCTTCCTCCTCCTTCTCTTCCTCTTCCTCCTCCTTCTTCGGCTCCTCTCCCGAGCTCGGAGCCGAGCCCTGGGCGCGGGAAGAGGCCTCCTCGCCGGCGCGGCGCGGGGTCGCGGTCGAAGGGGGGGGCGCGGCGGCGGCAGCAGGAGCGGCTTCCTCCTCAACTGCTTCCGCTTCTTCTCGCTCCCCCTCCTCCTTCTTCCCTCCGCCTCCGCCTCCCTCTCCGCCCCCCTTCTTCTCCTCCGCCTCCTCCTTGCCGGCAGCAGCCAGAGAGAGCCTCGCCAGCGCGTCGGCTGGGTCGGAAGCGGCAGCAGCTCGAGCGGCGGCGGGCGGCGACCTGGGCGTGGCCGGAGGGGACTCCTCCGCTGCTCCCTCTGTCCTGTCGCCGGCCCCGGCCCCGGCCCCGGCGGCGGGCAAAGGAGAAGGCGAGGAGGAGGAAATCAGAGCCTTGACAGTCGAGGAGACATCTCCCGAGGAGGCTCTGTCGGCCGAGGCCTCCGGCGTCGGCGGCGCCTGCAGGCCTTGCGCCTTGGCCTGTTGTGGTTGATTTTGATTTGATTTGATTCGGGAAACGTGAGAGAGCGAGGTGGGGGGGGGAGGCCAAAAAGGAGAGAGAAGAGGTGTGTCCCTCTCTCGACAGAGCTTCTCTGCGCGCTCCCCGAAGAAGGATTTGTCGTCGCTGAGAAAGGATCGAATCTCTCTCTTTGTCGTCATTCTCCGCTCCCCTCTCTTCCGCTCCCTCCTCCACCACGGCCCTCTCCCTCGCGCCTGGACTCCACGAAACACCAAGAACAGATCGCGAGCTCGGGTTTCGAAAGAGGCGGGGCCGCAGGGAGCGAAGACGCGAGAGAGGCTGGCGTGCCTTTTTTTCTTTCCTTTGGCGTGATGCGGCTTCCGAGCAGGCGAAGAGGCGTCGCCATTCGCCGCTCGGGGGACCGAAACCACCGCGAGAAGCCGACGCCCCCCAGCGCTCTCGTCGATCTTTCTTTCCTCTCTCCCTCTACTTCAGGACCCATGAATCATTAGACTAGTCGGACTCACCTGGGAGGAAGGGCGCTCGGCGGCCTCGGGGTCCGCGGTCGAGGCCATGGGTTTTCTGTTTCTTAGATTTGACGAGAGGGACGACGGAAAACTCGATGGCCTTCTTTTTCGATGTCCTCTCTCTCTCTCTCTCCCTCTTTCTGCCTCGCTCGCGCTCTCTCTTTCGCTCTCTCGCTCTTTTCAGCTAGCCCCCGGTGCAAAATGGACGATGCGCAGCTCTCTTTCGAAAGAGGCTGCGTGGAGCGTCGAGAGGGGACGGAGGGAAGCGGACGAGAGCAGCCGAAGGAGCAGAAGGTGAAAGAAAAAAGTAATGGAAAAAGTGGAGTACTTACGACGAAGCGGAAGCTCTCTCTCTCGCTTTGTCTTTCTGTTCTCTCTTCTCTTCCTTCCACCTGTTTCCCCCGCCCCAGAACAGGCCCTTCATCCCTCTCTTCCTCATTCTTTCTCGTTTCAATCGAAAGCACGCCGTCCAAAAAAGAGGGCGCGAGTCCATTTTGGTGGTACACAGAATTACACTTGGAAAGAAAATACTTCCTTTTCATTTTCGTTCTCCGTCGACGCCCCCTCCGACCTCGACCTCCTCGGCCTCCTCCATCGCCTCCATCACCCGCAGCAGCGCCGCGTGCAGCCTCGCGACCGCCCTCTCGCAGTCCCCTGCCCTCAGCGACGTCGCGACGCGCAGGACGGCGGACGAGGGACCTCCCTGCTGCTGCGAGGAGACCCCGACGAGAGGGGGAGGCGGAGGGGCGGCGGCGTCGGCCCTCAACCCGACGTGCCGCGCCGCCGCGGCCGCGCGCGCGACGGCCGCCTCGACCACCGTTGCTCCTCCTTCTCCTCCCCCTTCTTCTCCTCCTCCTCCTCCTCCTCCGCCCGCCAGCAGCCCCGGGTCGCGCTCGCAGGCCTCGCGGACCAGCAGGGCCTGGTGCTCTGGCTCCATCGTCACCAGGATCGGGACTATCGCGGGGGGGCCGCCGGCGGCGGGGGCGCGGCGGAAGAGCCGGGTTTGTCGGTTTCGGGCTTTCGCTCGCGCGCGCTCGAGCTCGAGCTCGCCGTCGTCGTCGACTTCGTCTTCGCTTTCTTCTTCGTTTCCTCCTTCTTCGTCTTCGTCTTCACTCTCTTCCCCTTCCTCCCACGCCCTCGCCAGCGGCGCGGCGAGAGCCCCCGTGAACAAACCCGGGTCCAGGCCGCCACCCTCGATGACGGCGGACCTCCCGTCGCGGGCCGCCTTCAGCAGGTCCCGAGAGAGCGCGGCCCGCAGCGCGCGCGCCTCGCGATCCCATGCTTCGGCGTCGAAGCCTCCATCGTCGTTTAGTTCTTCTTCTTCTCCTTCGGTGCCGGCCTTCTTCTTCTTCTTCTTCTTCTTCTTCTTTGGCGTCGTCCAGGGCGGGCGAGAGGGAAGAGGCCCGCCGCCGAGGAAGCAGCCGTTGTCTCCTCCTCCGAGATTAGAAGGATTCTTCGACTGTAACGACGACGAAGAAGAAGGCATCGCTTCCTCAACGCCATTCCCGCTTTCTCCACCTCCTCCCCTTTCCCGCAGCGCCTCGGCCAGCGCGTCCACGTGCACGGGAGCCCCGAGGTTCAGCCTTGCGGCCAGCGCCGACGCCAGCGCCGATTTCCCGGAGCAGGGCCCGCCGCAGACGAGGACGATCAGGCCTCGGCGGGCGGCGAGGAAGCGGGAGACGCGGCGGAAGCGAGCAGGGACGTCGGGGCCCAGACTGGAGGAGGAGGAGGAGGGATTGGGAGAAGAGAAAGCGGCGTGAGTGCTAGAGAGGAGAAAGAGAGAGATGTCGATTTTCAGAAGAGACGAAGAGAGCAAAAAAAGCTAAAAAAAACTCTCACCCCAGCTCCTCGAGCACAGCGAACAGCTCCCTCTCCATATCCTCTTGCCCTACATCGAGCACCCCTGCGTCGACCAGGCGCTTCTTGAGGGCGAGCGCGGCCTTCCTGGCCTTGGCGGGGGGCACGGCCGCGGCGGCGAGCGTGCGGGCGACGAGGAAGCGGGAAAGCACGTAGTAGTGCTGGCCTCCTTTCAGCCAGACCCGGACCTAAAAATATGAATTTGCGGTTAAAAAGGAGTAGAAGAGAGCAGTTTGGTGAGAGAGAGGGGGTCGAGGGGAGCACGGAAAAGTAAGAAAAGTGGAGAAAGCGGTTGGGGGGTGGAGGTCGAGGTTGAAAGAGGGTGTCGAGAGAAAAAATCTCGCCGGCTTGATTTCTTGAAATCCTTTTCTTCAGTTTTTTTTACTTTTACTCGCCTTGACAAAGTCGTATTTCGACGCCGCGTTCAGCTGCGGGTGCGACTGAAGGCGCTGGTGCGCTGCTGGGTCGGGGGAGAGCAGCGAAGGCGCCGGCGCGGCGCCTCTGCGAGGGTGCGAGATCATCACAGCGATGATTCGTCGTCGAGCATTTCTTCGTTCTTTTTTCTTTTTTGATTTCTGCGACTCTCGACCTCGACCTCTCCTCTCTCTCTTTTTTCCAATTTTATTGATTTTAGTTCTATTACAAAAAAAACACGGAGAAGAAGTTTTACAGGCAGAAAGGGAATTGTGCATGCGTTTGTTCAGGTTATTGGTTTTCGTCTTCGTTGGTGTTGCTAGACAGAACAGAAAAGGAATCGAGCTCGCAAAAAAGGAAAAGAAGGAGGAGCTGAGGGTGTTCCCTCAGCAAGTTTCAAAAAACAAAGAAGAAAGGCAAAGCTTTCTCTCTCTCCTCCTTTTTTCTCTATTTCCTTTCTCTCCTCCTTCTACCTCCGCGCCGCGGCCTCGACGTCGACGCTGTCGACCGTGCCCACGGCGACGGGCACCGAGGGTGCCTCGTCGCCCGCGGAGTCCCTCCCGCCGTTGCCGCGGAGCCGCCTCCTCGAGTCGGTCGCCGTTGCCGCCGCCGCAGAAGAGGAAGCGTCGCCGTTGATCCTCCCGGAGCCGCCAAACGAGCTCGACAGCTTCCTCCACAGCTGCCTGACACTCGAAGTGCTCTCGGTGCCAGCAGAGGGCTGCCCCGGGGCGGCGCTCCACTGGCCAGCGGACCACGCCCGAGACAGAGAGCGGTCGGCGTTTCCGTTTCCAGTCCCTCCTCCGCTGCCGCTGCCGCTCCTGCTCGAGAGGCCGCTGGCGGAACCGCCCTCGAGCGGGGCGACGCGTCCCCCGGCCCCGGCAGCGCCCCTCGCCTCGGGCGTGACGCGCATCGAGATGGCGACCAGTCTGGGGCTGTCCCCTCCCGCTGCTCCTTTCGGGCTGCCCGCTTTGTCGCCGTTGGAAGTCGTCGCGAGAATCCCTGCCGCATCGCTCACCTTTGTCGGCAGCAGAGCGCACAGCAGCAGCTGCACGACCCCCAAAACGCACCCAAACGCGTTGGGCGCCCAGACGAACGGCCTGCCGATCGCCAGGCCGTAGGCGGTCCACAGCGCGCTGTTGGCCGTCGATACCACCGACAGCGGCCAGTTGGCGAAGATCGTGGCCGAGCATCGGGACCGCAGCACGTGCGCGAGCGACGACAGCGGCGAAGAGAAGAAGGCGATGAGAATGAGATTGGCTGCCGCGCCCCACATCAGCTCGTGCTGCTTGTCGGTCATCGAGGGCAAGAAAGCCTGGACGCCCCCACAGGCCATGATGAGAGCAAAAGATCCCAGGGCGGTGCCCGAAATCACGTTGACGGTCTTGCGGGACTCGGCCTCTGTCAAGCCCGAGTCGGCCGCGAGCGAGATGGCGGAGATCGTGTAGAACAGTCCCAAAAGCGTTCCCAGTGTGTTGCATAAGAAGATGTAAATGTCAGGCGGGGTGGTGGCGACGGAGTAGGCGACCCAGCACGCTGCGTTGCCGAGCATGAGGAAGAGCGGGAGCGGGTTGAGGTCCTGAGAGGTAGGGTTTGAGTTTTTTTTTTTTTTTTTGAGTTGACGTTGAATTTGAGTGAGTGAGGTCTCTCCCTTTCTCCTCTCTCTCGCTCAAGAGAGGCCCTCGGGGCAAAATGGCAAAAAGCTTTTGTTCCCCGTGTTTTCGAAAAAGCGGGCTCCCAAATCTCTCTGTTCTCGAATCTCGTGCTGCCGCCTCAGAACGAGGAAGAAGGTGTCGCTCTAGCCTGCCTGCCAGCAGGGGAGAGAGAGAGAAGGCAGGAGAAAGGGCTCCGCAAGGCGCCCTTTTCTTTGGTTCGCAATTGTGTTTCGGTTTCGTCCTCGTCACCGGAGAAGGTGAGATCGGAAAAGAAAGGCAGCGTGGCTTTCTCGAGCACGGGAGCAGTTTTTCCTCTTTCTTCTACCAGGCGAGTTACGGTGACTCTGCCGTCGATCGTCGCGGTTTGGGGGAGGGCCAGGACACAGGAGAAGAGCGCGGAGAAGGGGCTCTAGTAATAGAGGAGCCTCTGGCCGAGATTGCGCGGCCAGAGGGCATTTGGGATTTCTCTCTTCCTCGAGGAAAAGAGAAAGCCTCGTTCCGTTTTTTCTCTCTTCGTCTCCCCGCTTCACAGGCCCTGAAAAATACACCACACGAGGCAGTCATGGGGAGAAGAGAAAGCGGGACAGCAAACAAGAGGCGAAGGAACGAAGAAGAAGAAAAAACTAACTCCAATATCTCTCTTTCTCTTACCCCGAGCGCCCCGCGCCTGCGCGCCGTCATCACAGCCTTGGACGGGGCGAGGTACATGAAGAACGAGATGATCGTGCCCGCGACGGGGACGACCTTGCCCAGGAGGACCCCGGGCATGGTGGTGTCGTTGGTCGGTGGGGAGGAAAAGAAGGGAAGAGAGGGGAAGTTGCTTTGTTTCCCCCTTCAAGAAAAGAAAGAAGTCGAAGGTCGAGGTCGAAAAAGGTTGTGAATTTTTTCGAAAAGAAAAATGCAGCCACCTCTTGCTCGCTTCAATCGTTGCTTTGGCACCTTTTTCCTCCTTCGAGACCCCCTTGGACCCTTCCTCTGCGCTGCTGGGAGCGAAGAGAGCTTCGAGAGAGCCCCGAGAGAGGCGCGGGAAGCGAGAGAGCGGGCGCTCTGGCGTGTGAAAGGTCGCGTCTTTTTTTCCTTTTTTTCGGATGAAGAAAAAAAGGCACCGAGTTTTTTCGTTTTTGAAAATCGAGTTAGAAAAAAATCGTCGAAAGGAAAAAAAAACAATCAACGCCTGCGTGCTCCCTTGTCTTCTCATCTGCTGCGCTTTTTTCACGCCTTCAAAATCGCTTGGGAAGCAATAGACCGTCCACCATGAAGCTGTCATTGCGATCACGGAGCCTAGTTACCCCCTCGATGAGGGAGCTGCCGGCGTCTCTTCAATCGAGAATCGCTCCTCCTCCTCCCCGACAACGACCACGACGCTCGGCAACCTCCTTCGCTTCCCCCTCTTCTTCCCCTTCCAACCTCGACGCCCCGCCCCCGCCGGCCCTGCACCTCCCGGACGACCCGGCCTCCCACGCCAGGAACGCCATGGCGATAGAGTTCTATATCCAGAAATTCCTAGACGAGGAGTGGCGGTTGGAATTGGAGGAGCACGCCGAGCTAGGGAGGGCCACCGCGGCCTCCTACAGGAGAGTCGTTTCTGAAAAAGAAGCCGCGGCAGCAGCAGCGGCGAGCGCTTCCTCTAGTTCTTCCGATGACGAAAGCGAAGACTCTCGGCTGGATGTGGGAGACGTCCTCCTCGTGGTCGCCTCCGACCTCTCTGCGCGACCCCAGCTCTTCAGGGAGACCTTCACCGACGCGTTCGAGACGGCGAATAAAGTCGCCGAGCTCCTCGTCCACGGCCTCTCTGATAATACAACGGACTGCAACTGCGTCTCTGAGAGGTCGATCGAGCTGATGGACGAGGCGTTCAGGTTCGTGGACGAGGGATACGGGGGGTGAAAAGGGAAGAAGAGAGTTGTCCTCTTTTGTGTAATTTTTACATATTTGTTTGAACTTTTTTCGTTTCGTTTCGTTTTTTTTTTCGTCTTCTTCCTTCCTCGCTCCTCCTCAAATCCTCGCCCCCGAAGCCGCGGCAGCTGCCAGGCAGGCGTCGGTAGCGGCCGCCAGGTCGCCCTTCGAAATAACGAGAGCGCCCAGCGCCTGTTTGGGGTCGAAGCCCATCTGGGTGAGCTGCCGCAGCGGCTCCAAGGTTTTCTCCACGTCGCTCCCGCTGCCGCTGCTGTTGTTTGCGTTCTCTTCCCCTCCTCCGGTTTGCGCCAGAGCAGCGGCCAGGGCGACCTCGGCGCGGGAGGCCTCCTTGTGCCGCTGGAAGAGCGGCTGCCAGGGGTCTGGCGGGGTCCAAGAAGAAGTCGAAGGGGGATTAGGAGCTTCGCCACTTCCGTCTCCCTCCTCCTTCCTCGCTGCTCCTGCTGCTGCCGCTTCGCCAGCTGTCGCCCTCTCCACCGCCTTCCTCTCGACGTCGAAGTCGAAGGCGAAGCCCGAGCGGGGGACGGCAGAGTCCAGCGACGCCGCGGCGGAGTCGTCGTCCGGCGGGATCAGGACCTGCGGGGGTGTGAAAGAGAAAGAGAGGGAAGGAAAGAGAGAGAGAGAGAGAGAGAAGAGAGGTCGAAGAAAGGCGGTGAGAGTGTCGATCGATTGACGGGACGCGGCATCGAAACCTTCGCGTCCTTCTTTTCTCCCTCTCTATCCCTTCTCCAAACCACTATCCAGCGACCAAGCACGCTCTAAAGTCTTCTCTCGCGTACCTGCGGGGCGACGCGCAGCTTGGAGTTGACCTGGACTCGCAGCAGAGGGAAGAGGGGGCCGTCATTGCCTCCGGCGTCGCCGCTGTTGCTGTAGCTCGCTCCGGGAGCTCCTCCTCCTCCTCCTGCTCCTGCTGTTGTCGTCGCGGCCAGGGACGCGGCCGGCGTGGAGACGTCCAGCGTGGGGTACATGAGGAGGGACGGGCGCGCGCCTTGGTGAAGGCGACGCGAAGGAGAAGAAGAAGAGAGAAATAGAAGAAGAAGTGATGATGGCATCATACCTCAGCTTCATTTTTTTCTGCTCGACGATTTTTCTTCTTTCGGCCATGGCTTCGACCGAAGGAGAGGAGACGATTACAGCGTCGCCGCTCGACAGCTGCTCTCCGCCGCGCGATTCGAACCACCCTGCTCACGATGTCGGCGGCGGAGACGTCTCAGTCGCCGCTGCCGACGCCGAGGAGTCGAAGAGGGAAGCGGAGGAGGAGGAGGGCAAGGGGCAGATTGGATGCGGCGGCGTCGAATGCGACGAGAGGCTAGTCGCCGTCGTCGAAGAGCCGCTTCGACCTCAACCTCAACCTCAACCTCGACCTCAAGTAGAAGAGACTTTGCAGGAGCAACGGGAGCAGCAGCAGCAGCAGCAGCAGCAGCCGACGACGCCCCAGCAGCAGCAGACACAGCAGCAGCAGCAGCAGCAGCAGCAGCAGCAGCAGCAGCAGCAGCAGCAGGCTCTCGCTTTTATTGCAGCTTCTCCTCCGCCGCTTCCTCCTCAACCGAGGGCCAAGCGAGTCGCCGGCGGCCCCGACCCGGTCTCCGCCTGCCCCTCGCTCGTCCGCCTTCTCGATCTCATCGCCTCAAGCTCCACCGACTTCCAGCACCGCGGCGCCGTGCTCCGCGTCAAGCAGTACCTCCGCGCCGACGCGGGACCTCGAGAGCTCGACGCCGTCATCGAAGCGCTGCGATGCAACACGAGGATCGAAGCGGTCTACTTGCAGAACTTCGAGCGCGGGATGGGCGACGCGCAACTGAAAAAGCTGACAGAAGTTTTAAAGGTCAACAGGCGCATCTGGGCTCTGAACGTCGGCGAGAACTTCGAGATCAGCCTCGCGTCCTGGAGGGAGTTTACTGATGCCCTGCGAGAGATCAGCGTGAGTTTCCTCTACGTCAGCGAGCATCACCTTAAAAGGTCTCAGCCCCCGTTGAAGCCGAGGATGCGCGCGGCGATCCGATCGAACCGCGACCGCCTTTTGTTGGAAGGGCGCATTCCCAGCCCTGCTCTGGCGAGGCTGATCAAGAACATGTGGTGGAACCCCACCAGCTGGCTGGAGAAGCTGGGGGTCGGGACGCGCAACCTGAAAGGGTTTGGAGGAGGAGATGGAGGCGGTGAAGGAGGTGGAGGTGGAGGAGGACAAGGAGGAGAAGGAAGCGACAAAACAACAACAGCAACATGGGCCAAAAAGGGCAAAAAACTCGCCCCTACCTGCACCAAGAGGGCGGACAAGGGCGACTACGAGCCCTCTCGAAACCGCACGAGCCGCAGCGACGCCGCCCTCAAACTCGCAGAGGAAAAAAAGAGCCAATGGGAGGAGCTGCGAAGGGCAGCGAGGGAAGTGATCAGGAGGAAGAGCGCCGCGCAGGCTGCGAGGCTGAGGCGAGAGGCGGAGACAGCGGCTGCCGTGAGGGCACTCGTGGCCGGGGCGGTGCGGAAGGCGCGCGAGGCTGCCAGGGAGGTCGAAGGAGGAGGTGGAGGTGGAGGTGGAAATGGAGGTGGAGCTCCCTCCTCTGCTGCTGCTCCGCTCCTCCTTCTTGGCGATTCGCCGCCCTCTTTGGGTCTTCTTGCTTCGTTCAAGGAGGAGAAGCAGAAGAAGAGCAAGAAGGAGAAGACGCCGAAGCTGAAGCGGAAGCAGGAGGGAGCTGCGCGTGAGGAAGAGGAAGAGAGGAACAACAAGAGGCGGAAGGAGAACGAGGGCGAGAGGGGAGCTCTTTCTCCTCCCTTCCTCTCTTCTCCTCCTCTTCCTCCTCCCCGTCGCGTCAAGCCCTCGCTGCTGCTCCCGCGCCTGGGCAACGTCGTCCCCACTGGAGTGCCGAAGAGGCCGCGGTGGCATTATTCGCAACTCGAAGAAGGGACGAGGAAGAAGAATTCGAGGAACGCAAGGAGCACCGAGAGCGTCTTGCGGGGTTTGGAGGCCCTTCTCGGGGGCGCGGAGGAGAGGGGGGCGGAGAGGGCGATGACTATCGCCGCCGCTGCTGCTGCCGCTGCTGCTGCCGCTGCCGCTGCTGCTCTAGCAAACGGAGGAGAAAAGAAAAAGAAGAAAGAGAAGAAAGAGAAGAAAGAGGAGAAGGAGAAGAAGGAGAAGAAGCCGAAGATAGAAAAGCCTCCTCTGACCGCTCTCGCTCTGAAGCGCCTGGCGGGCAAGGCCGAGAGGGCGGCGAGGAGAGCGGAGGAGGAGGAGGAGGCAAGGGCGAGAGGAGAGGAAGCGGAGGGAGAGGAAGGAGAAAGGGGCGATTTCCCGTTTTTGCCGTGGCCCTCTGAAGCGACAGGAGGCGCAAATCCACCGGCTGCTGCTGCTCCTCCTCTGCTGCTGCTGCTGCCCCCGCTGCCGCAGCCGCAGCCGCTGCCGCTGCACCAGAGGCTCGCCGCGGCGCTGCTTTCTGACGCGGCTGCGGCGACGCCGGTGGCTGCGGTGGTGGTAGCTCCTCGAGCGTCGGAGGCGGAAGAAGAAGAACAACAAGCGGAGGAAGGAGTGGCGGCGACAGGAAGAGAAGAAGAGGCCGCAGCTGCTGCTGCTGCCGCTGCTGCTGCTCCGCAGCCCGCGGTCCCGCTCCCGCTCCCGCTTTCTCCTCCTGTTTCAGTTGCTGCTGCTGCTGCTGCTTCCGAACAGCAACAGCAACCTCAGCTTCCTTTCGACCTCGACGACCCTTCGCTGTTCGGTGAGGAGGGCCTTCCCGAGCAGGAGTGGCAAGTGTAAAAAAATCGAAAAATGGAAAATGGAAAATTTGTTTTGAAGTTTCAAGTTTTTTTTTTTCGACGAAAAACGAAACCAACTGTCTCTCTTTCTCTCGCTCTTTATCACCCCTTCTCCTCCTAACTCCTCCTCCCGGCCACGGCGTCGTTGATCCTGTCCAAGACCCCGCCGGCGCTGAACATTTTCTCCTGGACAGCGTCCCACCCTCCAAAGTCCTCCTCGACAGACAGCAGCTTCTTCACTCTCGGGAAGTTTCGCGGCTTCTTGATCCTCACCACGGGACGGAAACCGGCGTCGTTGAGCTCCTGCTGCGCCTCGGGCGTGAAGCAGTACTCCACAAAGGCCCTGGCGGCGTCGACGGCCGCCTGGCGGGAGTGCGCCGGCCACCTCCGAAGGTTGCCATCTACCGCCGCCACCGGCATCTTGACTTTGATGTTGGTCGCAGGGACGACGTACGGAAGAGGCGATACCTCGCCGGCCTCGTTCGTGGCAATGATCTCGTTCTCGTAGTTGAGGAGGGCGTCGCCTTTTTGAATTGATGGTTGGAGGGGGGAGGAATGAGGAGGGAAGAGGAGGAAGAAAGAGAGGTGAGTTTGTTTTGTGCTGTTCTTTCTCTCTCTTTCTCTCTCTCGTTCGTCTCTCTTGCTCTGAACCCCCTCGATCCCTCCTCTCCTCGTTTACCTTTCCCCTGGTTGTAGAACGCGTCCGAGGCCTCCCTCGCGTCCCTCGGCTGGATCGAGACATTCCTGAAAACGCTCTCGCAGAAGGCCGCAGCCGCGGCGTCGCCGGCGTCGGATTTGGGTTTCGCCCTGTGGCCCCAGAGGGCCAGGAAGTTCCAGCGCGCCCCGCCGCCCGTCTTGGGGTTGGCGGTGATGACGTTTAGGGCCCTGGTTGGAGAGGGAGACGGATCGGAAGAAGAAGAAGGAGAAGAAGAGGTAGAAGAATTCGAAGTCGAAATCGCCTGTCCTCGAGCAAGGTCGTCCCACCCTCTGATCCTCAGCGGGTTCCCCTCCCGCACCACGATACCGACAACGGACTCGGCCACGATCCCGCCGTTGGGGGCCCGCTCCCTCCAGTCGGGGTCGATCAAACCCGAATCAGCAATCCTCTGAACATCGAGAGGCAGGGCCAAGGCCACGACATCTCCGGGCAAGCCGTCGCAGATCGCCCTCGCCTGCGTTCCGGACCCGCCGAAGCTCAGCCTCCACCTGACCTTGACCCCGGTTTCCCTCTCGTACTTGTCGGAGAAGGCCTGGGTGATCCGGGCGTAGGCCTTGCGGGTGACGGCGAAGGAGACGAGGGTCAGGGTGATGTGCTTGACCTTTGGAGGAGGGGGTTTGGACTTTTCGTCGCTTTCGTCGTTTTTGGACGCGGCTGCGGCTCCTCCGCCGCGGAGGCGCCCGCTGCTGCTGCCTCCGCCGTCTCCTCCTCCTCCTCCTCCCCCGCCACCGCCTCCGCTGCCGAACCAGCGACCACCTCCACCTCCTCCGCCATTGCCTCCTCCGCCTGTGCAGGTCGAAGGGTGGGAAGCGAAGGCGGAGGCGGCAGAGGCCGCGGCGAGGGAAGCAGCGGCGGCGACGATGAAAACGACCAGCTTCTGTTGCTGCCTCTGAGGATTTCTTCTTCCACTCCTGCTACTGTCACTCTCAGAGAACTCCGGCTCAGAGCCAAGAAAGCTCTCGCAGGAGAAGCGGACGGGAGCGGCGCGGACGGGAGCGGCGCGGACGGGAGCGGCGGGCCTACTTGGATGAGAAGAGGTGGGCGGAAGATGAAAGAAGGGGTGAGCGAAAGGAAGGAAGAAGAGGTCGAGTTTTGTTTTCTTCTTTCGTTCTTCGAAAAGACCGACGGCGGCTCGATCGCGGGTTCGCGTGCCCTCAGCGCCGAGCCAAGCCCTCTTTTGATCAAAATTCGAATCGCAGCACTTAGACGAGATCAACGCGGTCTCACCCGGAGTTGAGAACTGCGCGGCGGTGGCCTCCGTGGGGAACCGGAAGCGCGCTCCTCCCGCTCGTCGAGGCGACCATCCGCGACGGCGACGGCGACGACGGGCGAGCGGCGGCGGCGACTCGCATATCTGTTTTCTGTGCCTCCGCAGCTTCTTCAGGCCCTTCCTTTGCTCTTGTGAGATGCAGATGCGCGGCGGCTGCTAGGCTCCAAGAGATAAGAGCGACAGAGAACTGGAGCTGACGATAAGTAAATACAAAGAGAATGAACAATGCTACAGAAGAAAGGTTTTTGTTTTTTTTTCGAGTTTTCGTTTTCGTTTTTCGTTTTCCTATCGACCTCCTGCTCCAGCACCTCCTCCACCATTTCCACCACCGTTCCGCGCAGCCGCGGCCGCCTCGGCCGCGACCGCCAGCTCCCTCCGCAGCGCCGCCACCTGCGCCGCGGCGGTGGCCCGCACCACGGCCGTGTAGATGACCGCGGCGATGGCACCAGAGACGAAGGACTCGGGGAGCGGCATGTCCTATTTTTTTTTTTTTTTCGACAGTCGGGTTTTTTCTTCGAGTGAGATTTGAAGAAACGAGAAGGGGAAAAAAAAGGAAGAAAAAAAACTCCTCCAAACTTCTTACCAGCCACAGCAGGCTGATGATCGTCCCGATCCACGCCACCCTCAGGAAGTCAAAGGCCGCGTCGGCCGAGGACAGCGGCGGCACCGGGTGCATCAAATGAGCCGCGACGCCGGCGCCGCTGCCGCGCTCGGCCGCGACCGCCGCCCAGAAAGACGAGACGACTCGAGTTCCTCCTCGGCCGTCAGTCGAAGGGTTGAAAGGGTCCCACGTGCCGTCGCCTCCTGGACCGAAGACGAACGGCAGCAGGTGAGGCGGAACCCCTTCGAGGTGCGGGTTGCTGTTCGAGCCGCTGCCGCTTTCTTCTTGCGCTGGCCTCGGCGGCGGCTCGGGCAGGTTTTCGACCACCGACCGGCAGACGTCGCAGCTCCGATCCCCTTTCACCTCGCTCCACTTCTCCGCGCACGCCCTGTGCCGCAGGGCGAGGTCCCCGCGACAGGAGCACTCGAGGCGCATCGCCGCGCCCGAGGCGAAGTCGTCGGGGGTCAAGGGATCGAGGCAGATGAGGCAGCAAGGAGGTGGCGGAGAGGGTTGAGGAGATTGAGAAGCTTGCTCTGCTCCTGCTCCTCCGTCGTTGCTCGAGCTTCCCCCTCCTCCTCCGAGCCCGAGGATCCCCCCGAGGGAAGGCACCCGAGGCAAGAGAGAGGATGATCTCTTCAGGAGAGAGGAGGAGGAGAAAGAAGAAGGGCCTCCGGCTTCCAGGTCTGCAGTCGGCGGCGACGAAGAGGAAGAGGAAGGAGGAGGGGAGAGAGAAAGAGAAGAAGCGGCGGAAGAAGGAGTCAGAGCAGCGCCTTGCTGCTGCTGCTGCTGCTGGCTCGCTCCCCTGCCATTATTCCACAGGAAGCCGAAGACGGAGGTGGGCCTCGCCGTCCAGGAGAAGGAGGAGGTCGTCGTCGAGGGCTCTGAGGTCGCATTGCTGCTGCTGCTGGTGGCGGAGGCCGCGGAGGAGGACGAAGCTGTGTTTTGGAGAACAAAGGGGAGGAGAGGTTGGAGGTGAGCGACGGCGAGGGCGAAAAGAAGAAGAAAGAAGAAAAGAAGAAAAGAAGGGAAAAAAGGAGGGCGCATTCCAACGCTTCGTTCGACTCTTTCCAGTGCTTTCTTTGCGTCCCTGCCACGCTCCAGCGCTTCAGGATGACATCCTCCACGATCTACGCCGGAGAGAAGCAGCAGAAGAATGCGAGAAAGAGGAGGAGAAGGAGAGAGAAGGAGAGAAAAAGAATGGAAGCTAGTCGAAAGAAATGGAAGCATTATTTCTTCGCTTGGTCGGTGTTTCTGTTTTGCTGTTTCAGTGCGAGGGGGAAAACAATCAAACGACCGAACTTACTGTGCAGGAGCGGCGCGACGTCGTCTTCGTTTGTAGGGCGCGATGAGCGGGTGGGAGGGGCGACCGCGGCGGCCCGCGGCGACGACGAGGGCGGAGGGGGAGGATTGGGCATTGGCGTCGAATTCAAATGGAGTTTTTCTTTTGCGTTCTCTGGCGTGCTCTCTAGAAGCCCCTTTCGCGGCTGCTCCTGCTCCTGCTCCAGGCAGGAGAGCAGAGACGAGAAGCGAGAGATAGAGAGAGAGAACGAAAGAAAGAAATAGAGGAGAGAGCGTTGTTCTTTCCTCGACGAGAGAAAAAAAAGTGAGGAGAGAAAAGAGACAGCGACGACGACGTCGGTTTTTTTTCCCCTCAACCTCGACCTCGAACCGCGACAGCAGCGATACCCAAAGGGGAGAGAGAGAGAGACCACCGCGGGGGGTGAATGCCTTGCGCCGGCTTCTGTAGAGATGATGGCAGAGAAGAAAAAAAGTGACGGGACTCCGAACAGCTTGCTCTCTCTCTCGTGCGCGCCGCTCGACCTCTTCTCAGCCTCGACCTCTTTTCTTTTTCGAACAACTCTTTCTCGCTCTTTCTCCGCTCTCTCTCCACTCTCCCCGCTCCTTCTCCTTCTCTCTTTTTTCCAAAAAAAACTCTTTTTTGTTTGCACACACACACAACAAAGAATGGGGGGTATTCAAAAATGGGAAAAGGGCGTGAAAATCAAAGCTCTCTCTCTTTTTCTCTCTTTTTCTCTCCGGAAAAAAAAAACGAAATCAAAAACTGCTCGCTCTCGTTCTTGTTTTTTTGTAACTCTCTCTTTCTCTCCCTCTTTCTCTCTCTCTCTCTCTCTCTCTCTCTCTTTATTTACTTGTCCCCGCTGTCCGAGAAGTCGGCGTCGATGACGTTGTCGTCACCGCCGGGGGCAGCGCCGCCTCCGGGGGCAGCTCCCCCCTCGGCACCGGGAGCTGCTCCAGCTCCTCCAGCAGCACCACCTTCTGCGGCGCCGGCCTGCGAGTACACGGCCTGGCCGATCGCCATCACCTCGGCCTGCAGCGCCTCCATCCCCTTCTTCATCCCTTCGACGTCGTCCTTGGCGATGGCCTCCTTGAGGGCCGCCTGCGCCGCCTCGACCTTGGCCTTCAAGTCGGCGGGGACCTTGTCGCCAAACTCCTTGAGCTGCTTCTCGGATTGGTAAACAGCGGAATCGGCAGAGTTGCGGGCGTCGACGGCCTCGCGCTTGGCCTTGTCTCCCGCGGCGTTCTTCTCGGCGTCGGCGACCATGCGCTCGACGTCGTCGCTGGAGAGCGTCGAGGCTCCCGTGATCTTGATGTCCTGCGACTTGCCCGTGCCCTTGTCCGAAGCGGTCACGGAGAGAATGCCATTGGCGTCGATGTCGAACTTGACCTCGATCTGCGGGACGCCGCGCGGGGCAGGGGGGATGCCGTCGAGGCGGAAGTTGCCGAGCGACTTGTTGTCCTTGACGAACTCGCGCTCGCCCTGGAGCACGTTGACCTCGACCGAGGTCTGCCCGTCGGCGGCGGTCGAGAAGACCTCGGATTTGGAAGTGGGTAAAGTGGTGTTGCGCGGGATCAGCTTGGTCATCACGCCGCCGAGGGTCTCGAGTCCGAGCGACAGAGGGGTGACGTCGAGGAGGACGATGTCGCGGACCTCTCCGGCGAGGACCCCGGCCTGGACCGCGGCTCCCAGGGCGACAACCTCGTCGGGGTTGACGGAGACGTTGGGGTCCTGGTGGTGGATTGGAGGTGGAGGTGGGGAGGTGGGTTTAGAAAGAAAAAGTGAGTTTTTTTCCTTCGGTTGCGTTTTTTTTTCCTTTCGTCCACCGCAAAGATTAAAAAACAGATCAAAATTCCCCTCTCCCGTTTACCTTGCCGGCGAGCTTCTTGACGAGCTCCTGGACCGCCGGGATGCGCGTCGAGCCGCCGACCATGATGACCTCGTTGAGGTCGGAGAGCTTGAGGCCGGCTGTGGAGTGGTTGTGGCGGTGGGTTTTTTGATTGTTTTGAGAAAAGAGAAAGGAGAAGAAAAGTGAGAATTTGAGGGAGGAGAAGAAAAAATCGAAGGAACAAAAAAAGTCTTCCCTCAACCTCCATAAAAAACACTCCTCACCGTCCTTGAGCGCCTGCTCCACGGGCACCCTGCACCTGTCCAGCAGGTCCGAGCATAGCTCCTCGAATTTCGCGCGCGTCAGCGTCGCCTCGATGTGCTTGGGGCCGTCGGCCGTCGCCGTGATGAAGGGAAGAGAGATGGAAGTCTGCGTCGTCGACGACAGCTCCATCTTGGCCTTTTCCGCTGCTTCCGTGAGTCGCTGCAGCGCCTGGCGGTCCTTGATCAGGTCGATCCCCTCGTTGGCCTTGAAGTCGGCGTTGAGCCAGTCGACGATCCTCTTGTCGAAGTCGTCCCCTCCCAGGTGCGTGTCTCCCGAAGTGGACAAAACCTCAAAGACGCCGTCGCCGACCTCGAGCACCGAGACGTCGAAGGTGCCGCCGCCGAGGTCAAAGACCAGGATCGTCTCGTTGGACTTCTTCTCGAAGCCGTAGGCCAGAGAGGCCGCAGTGGGCTCGTTGATGATGCGGAGGACCTCGAGGCCGGCGATCTTGCCGGCGTCCTTGGTCGCCTGGCGCTGCGAGTCGTTGAAGTAGGCCGGCACCGTGATCACCGCCTTCGTGACGGTGTCGCCCAGGAACTTGCTCGCGTCGTCGCAGAGCTTGCGCAGCACCGCGGCCGAGATCTCCTCGGCGGCGAACTGCTTGTTGCCGGCGTTGGGGCAGTCGATCTTGACGTTTCCCTGGGAGTCCTCGACGACCTTGTAGGGGATCTGGGGTTTGGTATGTGGGGGTGGGAATCGGGAGAGAAAGAGAGGTATGTGAGATTTGAGAGAAAAGAAGACGAAGAAAGAAGGCGCCGGAAGGAAAAAACCGAAAAACGAAGAAAAAACCTTCCTCATACCTGCTTCGACTCCTCGGCGACCTCGCTCATCTTGCGCCCGATGAAGCGCTTGACGGAGGCGAAGGTATTTTCCGGGTTGACGACGGCCTGGCGCTTGGCAATCTGTTTTTGGTTGAGGGGGGGGTGAGGTGGTTTTGAAGG
>Ga0114918_10000954_pt1 | contig 25544 bp, 25 predicted proteins | sample LantaG_FD_87015 | JGI IMG/M metagenome (GOLD analysis project Ga0114918, IMG submission 87015) | Deep subsurface microbial communities from Baltic Sea to uncover new lineages of life (NeLLi) - Landsort_02402 metaG | ecosystem: Environmental > Aquatic > Marine > Oceanic > Sediment | place...
ATACGAATGGATTGCAAAAAAAGGAAGAAACAGCTTTTACGCGCAAAGACGTGTGGCAAGAGGCAAAGCAGGAAAAAAGGCGCTTGTTTACATGCACCAGGAGATTATCGAAGTGCCTGAGCCGATGGTGGTTGACCATATCAATCACGATGGGATGGACAATAGAAGGGCAAACTTACGAGCGGCGAGCCGTTCGGAGAATATGTACCACAGAAAAAAGTGTTCGGGGGCAACGCATTCGAAATACAAAGGAATTTACTGGAGAAAGAAGAACCGCAAATGGCAGGCTATGATAACGTTCGAGAGAAAGAGAATACATCTTGGCTGCTTCCGGAACGAAATCGAGGCGGCCAAGGCCTATGACCGGGCGGCGATGAAGTATCACGGCGAGTTCGCCAGCCTGAATTTCCCGGAATACGCCGGCGGCTGAGTGTAGTTTTGGCGGGGTTGGGATTTTCGACGAAAAGAGTTGATTTCCGGGATGAAGCCGGCGCGGGGCACGGACAAAAACCGCCTAATAGTCTTTGACTTAATTTAGCCTTTGGGTTAATTTTCGGGGGCTATGAAAAGATTAGCTGCATCGTGTTTTGGTCTTGGCCGATTGCCGCTTGCTCCGGGGACGTGGGGGTCGCTGCCGCCGGCTGTAATCTTTGCCCTGATGTGGCACTTCGGCGTGTCGGCTCTTTTAATATCAATCGTAATGGCAGCTTTGATTTTGGCTGGTTCGGTTGTTTGTGTTAAATGCGCTCCTGCCGTGATTGCCGTAACCGGCAAAAGCGACCCTCGGGAAGTTGTTGCCGATGAGTTTGCCGGCCAGGCGCTTACTTTTTTAGCTGTTCCTTTTCTGTTTACGGGTAAAGTCTCAAGCAGTCAAATCTGGGCTGTCGCACTGCTTGGTTTTTTGCTGTTCAGGTTATTTGACATCGTCAAACCCTGGCCAATCCGCAGGCTCGAAAAGCTGCCCAAAGGCTGGGGGGTCCTTACCGACGATTTATTGGCGGGCGTTTATGCGGGCATCGCACTACTGTTATGCTTTAAGACAGGCTTGACCGAATACCTAAGCGGTGTGTTTGTCTGTTCTGATAATTCATCTTTGAACATTTTCTATGCGGCTATTCTGGGGGCCGTCCAGGGCCTGACGGAATTTCTGCCGGTCTCGTCATCCGGGCATCTGGTTTTGCTCGAGACTTTCTTTAACTTTGACCCTGAAAAGCCGCAGATGTTGTTGTTTGATTTGGCCGTACACGTGGGAACAGTTATTGCTATCTTTATCGTTTTTCGCAAGTCCATCACCGCCTTTTTAAGGGGCCTGATGCAATTCAGCAAATATGGAAGTACACCGTTTGAGATTTACAAAAAAAGCCCGAGTGTTCATCTGCTGGTGCTGGCAATTGCTGCCACTATTGTAACCGGCGTGCTGGGGTTATTTTTCAGGAACTATTTTGCTGCTGCCCGGGGCAATTTGGCAATAGTAGCCTGGATGTGGGTCATCACCGGGACATTGTTGCTGGTTACCGATTGGCGGAAAAAAGCCCGGCTGGGTCTGCGTCAATTCGGCATCTTTGCAGCGATAGTGGTCGGCGTCTCTCAGGCCGCTGCAATTATGCCCGGAATATCACGCAGCGGGGCAACTATCTGTGTGGCTATTCTCATAGGCCTGCGCCGCCGATGGGCGGTAGAGTTTAGCTTCCTCCTGGCAATACCGGCTATTGTGGGAGCAACAGCGGTGCAATTGGTCAAGGATTTTGCAGAATTTGGCTCCGGCAGCCTGCCGGTGAGCTCGGTCATAACCGGCTCTGCCGTAGCCGCCCTTGTGGGCATTCTGGCCCTGAAATTGCTAATCAAAACCTCCAGGAGTGCAAATCTAAAGTTTTTTGCCTTCTATTGTTATATTTTGGCCTGTTTTCTGTTGCTTTAGCCCTTGAAATTGGCTTAAATTTGTGCAACAATTACCGTTTGTTCGGAGTGTTTTTGAGCGAGTTATCTTGTTAACTTGTTAATAAGATATGGACGAAAGGAGTCGGAAATGAAAACGGAAGCCATACACTCAAGACTAATCAAGATGGTCAATCACAAGCACCTTCGAAAACTGCTGGCGAAAAAAATCGACAACTACATCTATGAAAGTATAGCTGGTAATAATTCAGAAGATTTAAGGGAAGTGGCGTTAAAAAGATACCAGTTTTTATCAGCGATGCTGCATTGCGTGATTAGAAATATGGATAAAGGCTACGTGTCGCGTAAGATAACAAAAAAGATAATAGTTGACGTGCTTGTTGAAAACAATCTTATTCGTGAAGACCAAAGTTACGAACAGACCATTAAGAAATTCAAAGAGAAATATGGTGAAGAGCCGCCGACTTTTATCGTTTTCTCTCCGACACAAATATGCAACTTGAGCTGCGTCGGCTGTTATGCCGCTTCCACATCAAAAACCTCTGCTACAGTACCTTATGCATACGTAGACAGAGTAGTCGGTGAAGTCCACGACGATTTCGGCAGCAGGTTCATAACCATAAGCGGTGGTGAGCCGTTTATGTACAGGAGCGAAGGCAAAAGCCTTCTTGGCATCTTTGAAAAATACAACGATATGCTTTTCCTCGTATACACTAACGGCACAGTTATTAATGATAGTGTTGCGGCTGAACTTGCAGAATCTGCAAATGTCACGCCTGCAATTTCAGTCGAAGGATTTGAAAAAGAAACCGACGAAAGAAGGGGTGCCGGCACGCACAAAAAAATCCTCGACGCCTTCGAGCGCTTAAGAAAAGCTGGTGTGCCTTTCGGCATCTCCGTAACAGCAACGAGCAAAAACGTTGATATACTGCTGACGGATGAATTTTACGATTTCTACTTTAAGGAGCAGGGGGCCTGCTATATGTGGCAGTTCCAACTGATGCCGATTGGCCGAGGCAAAGACGAACTCGATTTAATGGTCAGTCCCGAAAAGAGAGTTCAGCTTTATAGAAAATGGGAAAAGCTGCTCAGCGAAAAGAGATACTGCCTGGCTGACTTCTGGAACAGCGGGGTGCTCTCGAGAGGCTGCATTGCCTACGGCAGAAGCGGCGGATACTTCTATATCGACTGGCACGGTAACGTAACGCCCTGTGCATTTATTCCTTACTATGTGGACAATATCTATGATTTATATAATAACGGAAAAACCCTGTCGGATGCTTTGTTCTCCGATTTTATGAAGAACGGCCGAAAATGGCAGAGGGAATATGGCCTTGACAACTGGAAAAAGCCGAAGAACTGGCTGATGCCGTGTTCTATCAGAGACCATTACGAAATCTTCAGAAATTCAGTTTTACCGAAAGAGGCAAAGCCCGAAGACGAAAAAGCCAGGGAAGCCCTGGAATCTGAGGAATATTTCGAGGTGCTGAAAAACTATGACGAAGAATTGCAGGGTTTAACTGAAAAAATCTGGGAAACCGAATATTTAAATGTATAATAAATATTCAAACTGACCGAGGGTCAGTTTGAAAACGCAAAAATCAAAGTGTAAAATGCAATCCGCCTTCGCATAAAGCTATGGCGGACAAGAATTGTCGAACCCCGCACCAAAAGTAGCTTTTGGTGCGGGATGGCTGATTTTATTATTGTTTTTATGGCGCATAATACCTCGTCAAAAGGTGAGTTGCGTTTATAGGTACAGACAAGGGGAGTTCGGAGATTGTCCACGCACCAAATTTAAAAAACAAAATTGGTGCGGGATCTCCCTGTACCATTCGGTGCAGGGTTTACGCTCATTCTGAGCTTGAGAAACTCTGGAGAGAATCCGAAGCCATTCAACGTGAAAAGAGCGAGGAAAAGAGAGAGAACCAGAACTCAAAGCTACTTTGCCCTGCTTTTCCTTCTTTGCATAAATTTACTTGCTGCTATTCAATCAGTAGATAGAATCAGAAAGGGAAATGCCACAAAACCGGAATAACTCCATGCTCATGCAGGAGTTCAAGCAAGTCTTCGATCTCCGGTAAAAGCAGAACACCTACCGTGTCTATGGCTATTCTTCGAATCGAATGAACATTTACTTCGAGCATATCGGGGCTGTTATAGTTTGAGAAATGAGGCCAGAACCTTGGAACTTTTTGCTTGTACATCCGATATTGTTCTCCAAACTTCGACTCAAGATGGGCCTCTTCCATTCGAGCAGCGATAATGTGGACTGGGATGATAATTGCAGGGACAACTATAAGTATGAGCAAGTTCTCAAAACAAAGCCCCACACCAATGGCCAACAGGAAGGAGCCTATATAAAGCGGATTCCGACATATCGAATAAGGACCTTCGGCAATAATTTCCTTGGACTTGCGGCTACCTATATAGAAACTACACCATATGCGGATTACCAGGCCTGCCAAAAGAAATAGATACCCGCCAAATTCCATGGCAAAACCCATGGTTGACTCCAATGACCAGGAAGGTCTTACAAAGACAGCTATAAAAACAACTGGAATAAAGGCCAATCGCAGCAAATGTATTCTCAGCTTACGCAGTGACATTTTTTCCCTTTTTTAGATTTTCTTATTACCCAAAATGCTTTTCCCAGCTAAGCAGGGAAATAACAATGCTCTTTGATATGGAAGGCGGACAACACGGCATTCAATACCAGAGTTTTTTAGTACGTCAATCGCTTCAGCAATTTCATCATCCTCAATTACAAGAAAGAATCCAGCCTCACTTTCTTTAACAAATTCCTGTATCTCTTCCAAAATAGTTTCTGTTTTGGTAAAGGTTGGATATGGGTCGGATTCATCTGTCAAATGTTCTACTTAGTTTGCACCGTAAAATAATAAACCATCGGCACGTTCATCTATTGTACATAATTCATAATTTCCTGATGGAAGGTAACCATTAACTTGAGCCCAAAGGGTTTTCATATTATTGTGTGTCGGATAATAAGCAAGAGCTAATTTTGAAATCAACAGTAGAAAAATCCAACAACCTACGAGCTTAATTGGGTGAGCATAACCTTTTAACAAACTTGGAAACGATAAGCTGTCAATTACAGGAGCTTTTTGTATCCAAAGCTTTGCTGTAACTATTGCCAACGGGACGAATATAGGAAGAGCATAGAGCCCAAGCTTAGAGCTTGCCAGACATAGAACTACAAGCGGCACAAAGAAATAGCACAATAAAAACAATAGTTCAGGTCTTTTCGGCAGTTCCTTCCGCCATTGATTGTTGAATAACGTGGATTTAATCAGCCCTTTTTTTTCCAGCCAGATTGCCGACCACGGCAGGGATCCGAAAACCAAAACCGGAATGTATATCAAAGCACCTGTAAGACCGGGATTTCGATTGTATTTTTCTGTAATAAGGCGTCCCAAAATTTGATTCTCAACGAAATAGCTGAACGCCCCTGGAATTTTAAAACCGGCCCAGATGTACCAACTTAATCCAGTAATCAGAAAAATCAGAACACCTAAAAAAGACCAAGGTGTAAGAAAATACCGGAATATTTCTTTTCTGACTAAAAGAAAGACAAACATTCCACCACAGGGGATTAATATCGCAGGGCCTTTGGCAAGAAATCCTAATCCTATTACTCCACAAAGAAGCATCTGCCAAAAAACTTGTGCTTTTCCCTGTGATTTAATGCTATTGAAGAAACACAGTGCAGAGAGGCTTGTCCATAGAGTTAAAATCATATCCGGCGTGACAAAATTTGCCGCAATGAAGGGGATAACCATAGTTGCATAAATCAGCGAGGATAATATAGCCAACCATCTATCTCTAAACATTGAAAAGCTTAAAACGCCAACGGTTAAACTGGTTAGCACAAAGCACAAACCATGGAAAAAACGCACGGCAAACTCACTGTGACCGAAAAGTTCAAGGCCTGCAATTATCCCCCAATATATCATTGGAGGTTTATCAAGAAATATCTCATGTTCACCAAGATAAGGGATGAAAAAACTATCTTTGGCCAACATCGTTACAGCGGTTCCCGTATAATAACCCTCGTCAGGCTGCCAGATTCCGCGTGATCCTTGAAAAGAAAATGCCAAAATCAACAGGCAAGCCAACAGAGTGAGTATAACTGTAATAGTTAATAATCGGTTTAATCTTGGATATATTTTTTTCTGTAATAACATCAATAAAACAGACTAAAAGCGCAAGTGCTTTTCTCTATGCCTTAGATTTCAAAATCTTTACAAAACCACCATCTCCGTATTACCTGGTTCGCCTTCGCCAGTCTTGTTTACGGCGATGATGCGATATTCAAGTTCTTTTCCCTTCGCCTGTTCGACTAATTGTGGCTGTTTTACATAACATCCTTAAAATAAACAAGTTATATCATTTTCTTCAATCGTTATGAGACTTTTGCTAATTTACTTTGCGACAGGTAAAGCTTAATTTGCGACATATCACGCTTAATATGCTACAACTGGCGCTTCATTTATGGCAGATAACGCTTCATCTGTGGCAGAACACCGTTCATCTGCGACATATTAACTTATTTATTACGGATAACGCTTTATCTACGATAGATTAAACTTCATATATGGCATATCACACTTACTTTGTGATAGCAGGATCAACAGATAACGGTAACTCAATCAAACGCCTTCTATAGGCTCTATTCTAACAAAATTCAATTTATTTGCACGACTTCATCTGGGAAATACGGGATTAAAAAACTATGACGAAGAATTGCAGGATTTGACTGAAAAAATCTGGCAAAGTGAATATCTGAGTGTATAATGAATACCTGAATCGGGTGTACGGCTTTCGGAGTTTGAATTTTTTGTCAGGGCGCCGGGCGGATATTTTCCCGGACCTGTTTTGGAAGGTCTTTCAAATTATGTCAAACGTTTATAGTTCCCTTTGCGATGATTTTTATCTCGATATGCACGTCAATACGGCGCTCGACCTGCCGACCCAGCGTGATACCATCCTGGCCTTTTTCGAGCGGATACAAAAGCAATTCCCCTCAATGGGCTGTTTCTACCGCCGCGAAGATAATGAATATTGCCTCGAAGATGACCGCAACGGCGACAGCTACCGCTGGGTTGCTCTCGAGATAGACCGCCTCGGCTCCGGCGTAGTTAATCCCGCAGGCTTTGAAGATGCCTACTGTCAGGATAGATTAGTACTCGAGCTGGCCCCCTATATGCTCGGCGTAAGTCATCTTGACATCGAGTCACTTGACGTGACCTTCGGTATGGATTTCGATTACGTAGGCAGTCACGACGAGGTTATCGCCGAGGCGCTGTTCGGGCCGACCGCTTTTAACTGCCTTCTGGACCTGCCTTCGGCCAGGCCTATCGGCTTCTCGCCCACAGTGGTAACAGCACTATCCGATGACTGTCGGACCCAGGCCCGAATAAGCGTAGAGTCGAAGACAAGCGTTTATGGCAGCAGAAAACAAAAGCACAAGTCGGATGAGGCAATAAGTCTGTCTTTTACAGTTCGCCAATACCCCTCAGGTACAGAGACGTTTGACGCACTAAAATCTTTTGAAAATCAGTGCCGGCTGGCAGAGGAATTAGTGGCTGAAAAGATAGTGCCGAATTTCGTACAGCCTTTAACAGATGTTATCGCACAAAAACGCTTGATATAGGTCCCGGGAAGGACATTAAATGGCCATCGAGGCGCCAATAAGCAGATACAAAAAAACAAACCTTAAAATCTACATAGTTGCCTGCCTTGTTATTGGAATTTGGTGTGCTTATGACGGCTATTTTAACGACAGGTGGATAGAAGAACATACCGATGTTGACGGCACGCCGCAGACTTACCTGGTTTTTAACCGAAAGGCGCCGCCATTTTTTGTTGGCGCCGCGATACTCTTAGGTCTGTATCTGTTTGCAATTCGGAGTAAAAAAGTTATCGCCGACGAAAACGGATTTATCGTCGGCGATAAAGAAAAAATCCCTTATGATTCTGTACAGAAAATAGACAAAACTCACTTTGGCTCAAAGGGTTACTTTATCATCGCATACAAAGACAAAGACGGTACCGAAATCAATCGCAAACTCAGCGATAGAGCTTACGACAACCTGGCGGCTGTTCTGGATGAGCTCGTGGCAAAAATCAGTTGACACTATCAGAATAAAACCTAAGATTCAATTGGCCAACCGCAATATGCCGTATCGATGAGCTGTTGCGGTTTATCTTTGGCAATATATGCCTGGGAGCGCACACAAAAATGAATTATTGCATTGTCGGATTACAGTGGGGTGATGAGGGCAAAGGCAAGGTTGTTGACGTTCTCGCCGAGCACAGCGATATCGTTGTCCGATACAGCGGCGGCGCCAACGCCGGCCACACCGTTATCGTGGGCAACAACAGGTTCGCACTGCACCTTTTGCCCAGCGGGGTGGTTAGGCAGAATATCGTCTGCGTAATCACAAATGCCGTCGTCGTGGACCCGGACACAATCATAAAGGAAATCGACACACTGGCCCAAAAGAATATCACGCTGGACAACCGGCTCTTGATAAGTGAAAATGCGCATCTGGTTCTGGATTACCACAAAAAAGAAGACCAGTTGCGCGAAGAATCCCTCGGCAAAAACAAACTCGGCACCACCGTTCGAGGCATCGGCCCGTGCTATGCGGATAAGGTCGGCAGAAGTTACGCCGTACGTATGGCTGATTTAAGAGACCTCGAAAAGCTAAAAGCCAGGCTGCAGGCCATCGTAGACCGTAAGAACAAAGTCTTTGCCGCCCTTTATAACGCTGAGCCGATAAGTGCTGACAGTCTCTTTGAAAAGTGTAAATCTTACGCCGACAGGCTCCTGCCGTTTACAACGGACACAACTGAATTTCTGCACAAATCAATTACGGACGGCAAATCCATCCTGTTTGAAGGCGCCCAGGGTACGCTGTTGGACCTCGACCACGGCACATTCCCGTTTGTAACCAGCTCAAACTCGAGCGCACTTGGTATGTCAGCCGGCTCAGGCGTACCGGCCAAGATGGTTGATAAATTCTTCGGTGTCGCAAAGGCCTACACAACAAGGGTCGGCGCCGGTCCCTTCCCTACCGAGCAGGACAACGAAATCGGCCAATACATCCGTGAGAAGGGAGGCGAATACGGCACCACCACCGGCCGGCCGCGAAGATGCGGCTGGTTCGATGCCGTAGCCGTATCCTACTCTGCAACTATTGGCGCTGTCGATTCGGTAGCGTTGATGCACCTCGACACGCTCACCGACCTGAAGGAAATAAAAATCTGCCGGGCATATAAAATCAACGGAAAAGAAACTACCTTCTTCCCCGCAAACATAGACAAGCTTTCCCTTGCAAATCCCGTCTACGAAACTGTTGCCGGCTGGGAAGAAGACATAGCAAAAATAAATGACTTTCACGACCTGCCTTTAAATGCCCAGAACTATATTTGCCGAGTCGAGGAAACGATAAAGAAGCCAATCACAATCATTGGCGTCGGCCCGGAACGAAGTGAGATAATATTCAGGTGATTTTTGATTCTGTCATTTTCCCATTTCGCGGCGTAATGCAAAACGGCTGCTTTGAAAGGTAATAAATTGCAAAAGAGCTTCGAAGAGAAACTCGAAAAAACTGCCAAACGTCTCAGGCTGAGGCCCGAACAAATACCGCGGCACATTGCCATCATTATGGACGGCAACGGCCGATGGGCACGGAAAAAGGGACTACCCCGAGCGGTGGGACACCGCCAGGGCGGAAAAACAGTTGAAAAAATAGCGCAATGCTGTGTTGACTTCGGCATTAAATCTCTGACTTTATATTCCTTCAGTATAGAAAACTGGAAAAGACCCAAAACCGAAGTTAATGGCCTTATGCATCTCTACGCCCAGTATCTTGTCGGAATCCGTGACACGCTGACGAAAAACAACGTGAGGCTAATTCACCTCGGCCGATTGGCTCAATTACCTGCAGCGGTAAAAACAGAGCTTGCAAAAACCGTGGAAATGACCGCCGGCAATACCGGTATGATACTTGCCCTGGCGCTAAACTACGGCGGCAGAACCGAGGTTGCAGATGCAGCAAAAAAAATTGCACAGGAATATAAAGATGGCAAGCTCGGCCTGAAAGACATTGACGAACAGTGCATAAGCGGGCATTTGTACACTGCCGGCCTTGCCGAGCCGGACCTTTTGATACGTACCGCAGGCGAAATGAGAATCAGCAACTTTCTGCTCTGGCAAATTTCATACAGCGAATTCTACGTTACAAAAACTCTCTGGCCGGATTTCAAAAGAGCAGCTATGGAAAAAGCAATACGGGCCTACGCAAAACGAACCCGACGTTTCGGAACTGTGAAGGGGCGTGAATTGCAACCCAAAAATATTTGACAGCAGCCAGCCAGGTCTGACTAATCACTGGAAATTATGCTCAAATACAGATTGTTTTTTGGCACGTTGATGACGGTATTCTTCGCCGCTGTCGTTATTTTAGGCGGCTGGCTGGATGGTTCGCTGACCGCTTCAGGAGTCGACGACAGAACAGTGCGGGGAACGGTTCTGTGTATCCTTATCTGCGCATTAATAATTCCGGCTCAATTTGAATTTTCAAAACTTGCCGCGGCAAAAGACCTGAAGATTTTCACGCCTGTTTCAATCATCGCCTCGATTCTTTTTGCAGGCACCTGGTATTGGCTGCAGCTTATAGCAATGCCGCCGGAAATTTATCTGTTTTTCCTCTCTGCCTTTTCAGTAGCTGTGCTGCTTTTATACCAATATCTGGGCTACGGCACTTCGGGAGTAATTGCCAACTGCGGGGCAAATTACTTTTCCATTATTTACCTGGGACTTCTAAGCGGCTTGGTGCTCGCTGTCCGGATTGACTTCGGCCTCTGGCCGCTACTTATGTTTATCTTTACTGTAAAATCTGCTGACATAGGGGCTTACGCAATCGGAAGCCTTCTGGGCAGGCATAAGTTTTCGCCGAAAATCAGCCCAGGAAAGACCTGGGAGGGTATGGGCGGGGCCATCGCCACAGCAATGATAGTTGCTATTCTCTTTGCCGTAAGTTGTGATATAATGGATTGGCGGCTGGCTGCAGTTTTTGGCTTTTGCTTTGCCTTTATCGGTCAGTTCGGTGATTTGGTCGAGTCTATGATAAAGCGAGACGCTGAGCAAAAAGATTCGGCAAAGCGCGTGCCAGGCTTCGGCGGCATACTGGACATCATTGATTCGCCGCTGCTCGCAGCCCCGTTTGCGTATTTGTTCTTTATGTTCACTGTGGAGGTTCCTGTTTTGCAGTAAGTCGCAAAATGCGAACTCTGCCTGATAGAGGAAAGTTTTGGAAGTCACCATACAATTAGATTCGGCCCAGAAACAACTTGAGCTGTTTGGCCTTGCCGACTCTCACCTTCGTCTCTTGCGCCAGTCCCTTGGCGTGCAGCTCACCGCGCGAGACGCCAATTTGATAATCACCGGCAAAGAGAAAGACGTAAACAAAGCTGCCAAGATTATCAGCAAAATGCAGAAACGCCTGACCAAGCACGGCTCGCTCACCGCCGAGGATGTAACCGCCCTTATCGCTCGGGACGACTCGCCGAAAACTCTTCAGACCGCCAAGGCTATTACCGTCTATTCAAACAAAAAGGTTATTGAGCCCTCCACCAAGGGACAGCTAAAGTACGTCGAAACAATGCTGACCAACGACCTTACTTTTTGCATAGGCCCCGCGGGGACAGGAAAAACATACCTGGCCGTCGCAATTGCAGTTTCTATGTTAAAGAAAAAGCAAATCAGGAGAATTGTCCTTGCTCGCCCTGCTGTGGAGGCCGGCGAAAAACTCGGCTTCCTGCCCGGCGATGTGCAGGCAAAGGTAAATCCCTATCTTCGTCCGCTCTTTGACGCTCTCGAGGATATGATGGACTTCACCCAGATGAAGAAATTTATTGAACTGGATATTATCGAGATTATTCCACTGGCCTTTATGCGAGGCCGAACGTTAAACGAAGCCATCATTATCTGCGACGAAGCACAAAACACGTCACCCCTGCAGATGCTAATGGTCTTGACAAGACTGGGCAACGGCTCCAAAATGATAATAACGGGCGACATAACTCAAATTGACCTGGACACAGGCCAAAAAAGCGGAATGGTCAAGGCAATTGAAACATTGCGGCGAATCAAAGGTATAGCCTGTGTAGAATTGACCCAGAGGGACATCGTGCGACATCGACTGGTCCAGAATATCGTACGGGCCTACAGAAAAGAGAGAAAAGCTAAAAGCGAAAAAGAGGAATAGTTTTACCTTAATTGATGCTTCCGGGGTAAATGAATGTGGTTTTCGAAGAAAACAAGTCCGCGGCGAAACAAGTTGCGCAAGAATATAGCCGCTGAGCGCCTCTCACAAATAAGCCGACTGGCCGACACAGACCGTTTAATCTCGGTCTTGCTGTGGCTTCTTTTCATCGTCCTTTGCGTGCCTATCTTGTCCTTCGAGCTAATCCGGCAGGCCCGCTATAGCAACTTGATACCGATAGCTGTTATAGTGGTACTGATTTCTCTTGCTGTAGCTTTATATATCTATCACTACCAGAAGCGAATAATAAAAAATCACGCCAGGGCCTTCGCGCTTACCGGCCTATTTATCTTATTGCTGGCAGCAACCAAACTTAGCGTATTACTGACCAATCAAACCTCCTGGGCCACCGGAACCGCTGTAACAGCAGCCATCATTTTGACAATCGCTTATGACCAGCGTTTCGCAATTGGTATGAGCATATTCTATTGTCTCTTTGCCTTTTTCGCCGCAGAACCACAGGAAATATTGGGCGAATATCAACTGACGAATATCAACCTGTTTTTGACAATGACCGCCGGTGTTATTACCTGCTGTTTCTCACTGAGAGAAATCCGTACGAGAATGAAGCTGCTGAAGGTCAGTACTTTGGCGGCGGTAATCGTGTTCATAACAGCGATGGCTTTGGGCTTTTGGGACGAAAAGGCACGGACAGCCGATGTTTTTGTCAACGCAGGCTATCACGCACTTGCCACTTTCCTGGTGGGACTGCTCATCCAGAGTTTGCTGCCGCTAATCGAAAAAATCTTTCGAATAGCAACCAGTATGACACTCCTTGACTATAGCGATGCGAACCAGCCGCTGTTGAAAAGACTTGCTATGGAAGCGCCCGGCACATTCAGCCATAGTCTGTTGATAGGCTCTATTGCTGAGGCTGCTGCCGAGGCAATCGGCCGCAATGGCCTTTTGTGCAGAGTCGGGGCCTATTATCACGACATCGGAAAGATAAATAAGCCCGGCTACTTTGTGGAAAACGAAATAGGCTCGATGAGCCGTCATAAAGAATTGTCACCGGCGATGAGCCAATTGATTATTGTAGGCCACGTCAAAGATGGCATAGAAATGGCGAAGGAATACGGCCTGCCCGTGGTGCTCCGGCAATTTATCGAGACACACCACGGCACAACACTGGTCGAATATTTTTACAACGAGGCCAAAAAGAAACATGATGAAAAGCAATCTTCGGGGTCGCCTCCGCCATCTGAAAGCGAATTTAGATATCCCGGACCAAAACCGCGAACAAAAGAAGCTGCGATTGTGATGCTGACCGACGCTGTCGAAAGTGCTGTCAGGTCGGTGACTGATGCAACACCAACGAAAATAGAAGCTGTTGTCCACAATATGGCTATGAAACGGCTGCAAGACGGCCAATTCGATGAATGCGATTTGTCTCTGCGGGAATTAAGCCAGATAGGGGTGAGTATATCAAAGACACTTGCCGCACACTATCACAGCCGAATCGCATATCCAAAACGGCCCGATGTGCCGGGTGAGCCCACTTTGCAAAAAGCTCCTAAACCCGAAACTCCGGAAGAGATACAATCTCAACCCGGGCAAGCCGAGCAAAAAACCGATGACGATTATGGTTCCCGTTAAGCAAGGTCAAGATATAGTCGTTCAAATCGCCAAAAACTTCAAAGACATAGACCTTAACCCGGCTAAGCTTAAGAAACTGGTCAAAGCCGTCTGCAGTCGTTTTAAGCTCTCAAAAGCAACGGTCAGTATTGCAATAGTCGGCGACGCCGAAATCCGAAAACTAAACAAACAGTTTCTGAATCGTAACTGCCCTACCGATTGTTTAAGCTTCGATTTGTCCGATGATGCGGATACGTCGGCAATTTCCGATTTGCGAATTCCAATCGAAAATCGGAAATTATTCGAGCTTGTGGTCAATGCCGAAATGGCCGTCAAAGAAGCGAGCCTGCGAGGCCATTCGAGTGAAGCTGAACTGGCACTCTACATAACCCATAGCCTGCTGCATAACCTCGGTTTCGACGATTCTCAACAAGCAAAGGCAAAAAAAATGCATCAAACCGAAGACGAAATTTTACAACAGCTCGGTTTCCGTTTGGTATATAATAAAAAGAGCAAACAGTCTATCGCCGATAGCGGATATAAAAAAACTATGCGCTAAACGCCGTATTGGAAGGGTATTAAGTGGATTACGTTGGTTGGGTCGTATTGCTGATTTGTCTTCTGACCGGCGGAACACTGTTTTTCTCCGTTAATGCCATCGCACTGCGAACATTTTCACGCGTCAGATTACAGGACGCATTCAAAACCGCAAACAAGAAAAGGTCTGCGGAAGAGCTCACCGAGCGTTTAGTGGAAAACGCCGAAGGACTAATTTTGACCTGCTCCTTATATCGACTCGTCTTCAATATGTGCATATTATTATTGATGGTCGCTGTTTTCGCAAACTCACATCAGGCCGGTTTGCAAATCAAGGATTATGTTCTTACATTCGTTATTGCAATGGCGATATTTTCCGTGTTTGGCCTGGCAATCCCTCACGCCTGGGCAAAGTATGCAGGTGAAAAAATCCTGAGCCGAACATACAGGTTTCTGACGTTCTTTGAGCGACTCGCCTGGCCAATCCTTTACGTCCTTAAAGTCTATGACCGTTTGGTCCGCCGACTTGCCGGCGTAGTCGAAGCAACACCCGAAGAACAGCAGGAAGAAAAACAGGAAGAATTCTTAAACGGCCTTGAGCAGCAAAGAATGGCGGGTGTTGTCGATGAAGAGGAGCAGGAGATGATCGAAAATGTCCTCGAGCTAAGCGAAACCACCGCTGATGAGATTATGACCCCCCGCACAGATATAGTAGCCGTCGAAGTCAGCTCTGATTTGCAGGCGATTCTGGAGACCATCAACACCGCAGGCCATACCCGCGTACCGGTCTATGAAGAAAATATAGACAGCATAATCGGCCTTATTTACGCCAAAGACCTGCTGGCCGAAATCGGCAAAAACCCCCAGGATTTCAAGCTTCGCAACAAAATAAGAGATGCCTATTTTGTCCCTGAAACAAAACCTCTTAGAGTTCTGCTGCACGAATTTCAAAATCAGAAACAACATATAGCCGTAGTACTCGATGAATACGGCGGAACAGCCGGCATCGTTACATTAGAGGATATCCTTGAAGAGCTCGTCGGCGAAATAACCGATGAATACGAAAAAACACCGCCCGAACCCATAAAGAAGGTCGACCAAAACACTATCGAGGTCGATGCGAGAACATACGTCGATGACCTGAACGACGAGTTTGAGTTGAATCTGCCCGAAGACGAGGATTACGATACCATAGGCGGTTTCGTCTTCTCACATTTAGGCTATATTCCAAAAACCGGCGAAAGCTTCGATTATGAAAACCTCAAATTCGCTATCACCGCCGCCGAGCCCAGAAGAATAAAACGCATCAGAATCCAGAAAACCTCAAACCAATAAAATGTTGACCAAAGACGAGGCTATTTGCATACGTGCCCTTGATTACTCTGAAACATCCCAGATAGTAACATTCTTCACCAGAGCAACCGGCAAGATTAGTGCCATCGCCAAAGGCTCGAAACGGCCCAGGTCGGCATTCGACGGCACCATTGAAGTGTTCTCGTATGGAAAAATTGTTGTCTCCATCCCAAACAGAGAGAAACTTGCCACCCTGACCGAATTCGAACAGCAGACGAACTTTAATCGTCTGGCCGATGACCTTTTCGCCTTGAACTGCTCTTTCTTCGCTACGGAACTGATAAATCTCCTGACAAATGAATACGACCCGCATCCAGGACTTTTTGATTCTTTTCTGCAATTTCTACAAGGCGCCAACGAGCATCGAGCATCGAGAATCGAGAATCGAGAATCGAGCATCGAGCATCGAGACACACTTTCATTGCTGATACTGTTTCAATTGGCTCTATTGAAAGAAATCGGTCTGCAGCCGGTCCTCAATGCCTGCGTAAACTGCAAAACGAGATACTCCGCAGGACGCCTAACGGCGGAGATACGAGATACGAGATACGAGATTTATTTCAGCAGCTCCGCCAACGGCCTGATTTGCAGAGATTGCCAGAATAGTTTCCCGGACAAAATAAGACTAACTAAAACCGCTGCGAATGCCCTAAGTGATTTGAAATTGCTTGCCGAATCGGGGAAAAATACTCTCAACGAAATCGAAACGGTTTTAATTCATCACTTCACCGAACTTCTCGGCCACCGGCCTAAAATGGCAAAGTACATATTGAAAACCTGAAAATCGAATGCAGTAATAAACGACCGTTCCGCAGTGTGTCTGGAAAAACAGGTGATTACAGGACATTGCTCCAGGAAGCGGCAGCCACCTTACTTAACAAAATTGCACACTATGTTAAGTACTTGCTCTGTTGAAAACATGCAAAAATTGTCATTCTGAACGAAGCGTAGCGAAGTGAAGAATCTATTATTTCAGTCACCCAGACCCTTCGCTTCGCTCAGGGTGACGGTTTTGAGATAGTTTCTAAGTACTGACAATTTCCGTGAATCTCCGCACAGATTCTTCCGTCTTCCAGGGCGGATTAAAGCCCCTGGATTTTTTTGTTCTTCGAATGTGATTTTTTAGTTTGAGGCGATACTGGCTGACGTGATGGAAGTATTTTGCCCTCTCACAATGATATGCTAAATACTCTTGTTCTGTTTGGCCGGGCGTCGGCACCAGTAACACTTTTGTCTTGTTCAGCTCCGCGAGCTCCATTATTGTGGTATACCCTGGGCGAGCTATTATGAATTTGGCGCGATTCATAATATCTTCCTGCTGCTTTGTGTCCAAAAAAGTGTGGTACTCGACATTTCCGGAAAAATTACCTGGCTCACCATCAGGATTCCCACCCGCAATTACGATTTTTCCGCTTAAGTGATTCAACTGTGAAAGTATTTTTTTCTCAAAAACGGTCCTTTGCGGCTCCGGCCCTGAAAGCGAAACAAAATATTCTATATCTTCGGCTGCGTCTGTCTTTTTGAGGTGCGAAAGTATTCCGATGTATTTTATCTTATCCCTGCTTATGTACCTCAAATTGTGAGAGAGCCTTCCGGAAAGGTTTTCCCCCTCAAAATCGGGCACGATAATATATCTGTATTTTTTCATCCTCGATGCAAGCCATTTCTCCGCAATCCTCTCGGTTCCGAGGGGGGTTTTGAATCTCAACTGGTGATTTATAAGATAAGAATTGTCGGGCCTGTCATATACATCGTACCTGCAGTCAGAAATTATCCTGTCAAAACGCCTTGCAATTATTTTTGCTGACTTCCTCCTCGCGTATCTCAGACTCTTTATCATCAGGGGGGAAAAAAGGGCAAACTTCAGCTTGAAAAAGCGTGTTTTTGTGTAAGGCGGATAAACGCTTGGAACGTCATAGTATTCGCATTTATCCTTAAAGCGGCTCTTGAGAACTTTCAAGGCCCAGCCTGTCGATATTATGTGCACCTGGTTATTCTTCAAAAGCTCCGTAATTAAAGGAATGTCCCTTGTCGCGTGGCCAAGCCCCCAATCAAAAATTCCAAAGAGTATCTTCATAATTTTATAATCGCCGCCGCATTTGCCGAATCTACCGCTGGCCCTGCTCAAAGAGCTCAGGCTGTTCGCCGGTGTGTTTCTTTTTATGCAACTTGAGTCCCAGATGCTCGCAGGCCTGCCTGGTAACCTCTCTGCCGCGCTTTGTCCGGCGCAAGAAACCAATCTGCAGAAGATATGGCTCAACTACATCTTCGAGAGTGTCTCTTTCCTCGCCGAGTGTAGCTGCGAGCGCATCAATACCTGCCGGCCCTCCATCATAAACGTTGACCAGCGAACGCAAAAACGCCTTATCCGGCTCATCCAGGCCCAGCGAATCAATCTGCTCCATCTTGAGCGCACTTTCAACGATATCGGAGCTGAAGACACCTGAGCCTTTGACCTGTGCGTAGTCCCGCACACGTTTGAGCAGTCGATTAGCTACTCGTGGTGTCCCGCGCGACCGGGCCGCAATCAATTCGAGTGTCCCATCCTCGCACTGCAGTTGCAACAGGCCCGCCGACCTGCGCAAAATCTCCGTCAGCTCTTCCGCAGTGTAAAAATCCAGATGATACAACATCCCGAATCGGCCGCGAAGCGGAGCACTCAGCAATCCCGCTCGCGTTGTTGCGCCGACCAGAGTAAAACGCTTGAGCGGAAAATTTATCGTCTTTGCGTGCAGACCGCTGTCAACGGTAAAGTCAACTTTGAACTCCTCCATCGCCGGATAAATAAACTCTTCGACCGGCGTGCTGAGCCGATGGACCTCATCGATAAAAAGTACATCGCCGGTGTTGATATTGCTCAAAAGGCCCATCACGTCACCCTGTTTAACCAGGGCCGGCCCCGATGAGCACCTAATATTCGCACCCATCTCGTTTGCAACGACATTGGCGAGAGTTGTTTTGCCGAGGCCGGGCGGGCCGTAAAACAAAATATGCTCCAGCGGCTCAGACCTTTGCCTGGCCGCAGCTATCGCAATCGAAAGCTTCTCCTTGACATTGCACTGGCCTACGCATTCGTTCAGATATTTAGGCCTAAGTGAAACATTAAAGCTTTCTTCCTGCTCGCTCAGCACCTTTGCGCTTATGATTCTGCCTATCGCCATAATATGAAAACTAAAAACTGAAAGCTAAAAATGAAAAGCCACAGTTCACAATTCATACCAATTGTGTTTATTCACTGCGCCGACGGTTGTCATTGCGAGCGAAGCGAAGCAATCCCAACGCTTGAAAAAAAGCGAGATTGCCACGGCGACTTCGTCGCCTCGCAATGACATTACAGCGCTATTATTAAACACATTTGGTATCACACCTAATTTAATTTTAAGCTTTACGCTACGGTTTTGCGTTTTTCGTTTTAAATTTTACGCCTTTACACTTCTATTCCCTGCTTCAATCTATATACCAGAGGCACCAGCTCTTCTGCTGAATTTGCATCGGGGTGCCTGTCACACGCCAGTTCAATCAGCTCCATCGCCTCGCTTCTCTTTTCGCCCCAGGCGATAAGAATCTCCAGGGCCTCAGCCTGGAATGGTTTAAATCTTGCCTCTGCCGGCCTGGCTGCCTCGGCCCCAATCGCAAAAGTCTCCATCTTGCCGCGCAGTTCAGCGATAATCTGCTGAGCGGTCCTCTTTCCTATTTCCGGAAGTGCTGTCAGTGTCTTGTCGTCACCGTCCTCTATCGCCGCCGCTATGGTAGCAATCGGCATACTCAATGACCGAAGGCCTCTTTTTATACCTATCCCTTTGACGCTGATAAACTTCGTGAAAAAATCCCTTTCACCCGTATTTAAAAATCCAACCATCCTCGGCATCAAATTTCCTCCGACCGGGGTCCCCTCATAATACTCCATCGTGCAAAGGACGATATCCGTCCCTATCTTGTCCGATAGCGCGCTCACACAATAGCCGGCTAACATCACCTCGTAACTGACCGCACCGACCTGCACGAGAGCACTGTCGCTATCAAGCTTGACGAGTTTTCCTTCAATCCTTGCTATCATAATTTGCCTGCCACCACAGGGCCAAGTCTCAGAGAGTTTGCGCAGCAAATCGCAACTGCTATGGCATCGGCAACATCGTTCGGCTCCGGAACATCCGGCAGAGACAAAAGCGTTTGAATCGTTTTTTGCATTTGCTCCTTTGACGCCCGTCCGTTGCCCGTAAGTGATTTTTTTACCCGCGTTGCGCTAAAGCTTCTGACCCCGACCGCTGCCTCCGCGCACCTCTGTAGTATAACTCCTCTTGCATGTCCCATCAATATCGCCGTCTTCGGATGCGCGTAATGAGAGTACAATTCTTCCACTGCCACGACATCAGGCCTGAATTTTTTTAGCAGTGATTCGGTATCTTCCGCAATTTGATTCAACCTTATTTCTATTGCCGAGTCGGCGGACGTGCTAAAAACACCAGCTTCGATTAACTTTTCCTCACCTGGGCTTACCTCCAGACAAGCGTATCCGCAAACCTGCAGACCCGGATCAATGCCCAGTATCCTCATTTTCTCCTCCACTCGGTTCTATCGCGCTTATCTTCGAGAACAATGCCGATTTCATCTAATTTGTCACGAATGGCATCAGCAGTTTTAAAGTTCCTTTCTCTGCGAGCCTCATTTCGCTGCTCAATCAAAACGTTAACTAATTTGTCCAGCATCTGCTCATCTGCTGCGCCTATTTGTGGGTAATCGTCTTTTACAATTCCCAACACCTCACCGCCCAATCGGCCGAACAAAACCTCAACTGCACTAAGGGTTGCCGCGGTTGTATCGCTACTTTCGAGAAGTCTGTTTGCCAATCGAACCATATCGAAAACAACTGACAATGCAACCGAGGTATTCAAATCATCATTCATTGCCGCTTCAAATTTTTCCCTCAATTGCTTCAATTCCTCTACTGTCTTATTGTCGATTTCGCCTTCCGTTGCCTGCTCTATTCTTTTTCGTATTGCTTTGACCGTCTCGGTTATTTTTTCGAAACCGCTCTGCGCTGCGAACAATGCCGCATCCGAAAAATCCAGCGGGCTTCTATAATGACTGTTCAATATCAACTGCCTTATCGCCAGCGGGTCGTAACTTCTGGTCAGTCTCTCGTGCGCTCCGGAAAAGGCTTGCTTCAACGTAATGAAATTATTCAGACTCTTACCCATCTTTTGACCATCAACGGTGACCATATTATTGTGCAGCCAGTATCGAACAAACTGGACGCCGTTGGCCGCTTCGGCCTGGGCAATCTCGCACTCGTGGTGTGGGAACTGATTTTCCAGTCCGCCGCCGTGAATATCAAAAGTCTTGCCCAGATATTTCGTACTCATCACCGAGCATTCCAGATGCCAGCCGGGGAAGCCCATCCCCCACGGACTCTGCCACTGCATAATATGGCTCGGCTCAGCCTTCTTCCAGAGAGCAAAATCTACGGGCGCTCTTTTGTCCGGTGAAACCTCCACACGCGCACCCGCCAACATATCTTCGACATTGCGACCTGAAAGTTTGCCATAGTCCTTAAACCTGGACACATCGAAATACACTGAGCCGTTGACTTCATAAGCGTAGTCCTTCTCCAGCAGCGTCTTTACCATCTCTATCTGCTCGATTATATGTCCGCTGGCCCGCGGGCTTATATCCGGCCGAACACAACTTAGTTTGTCCATATCCTCAAAGTAGCTGCGCGTGTAGTATTCCGCCAGCGCCATCGGGTGCTTTTTTTCCTTTTTCGCCGCCTCGGCAATCTTGTCTTCGCCTTCGTCCGCATCGTCGGTTAAATGGCCCACGTCGGTTATATTCTGCACGTATGTAACGCTGTATCCCAGATAGCGAAGATAGCGGACAAGAATATCGAAGCTCACATAACTTTTGGCGTGTCCCAGATGTGCGTGGCCGTACACGGTCGGCCCACAGACATAAATCCCAACCTTACCTTTCTTCAATGGTTTGAATTCCTCTTTACTCCTCGTCAGGCTGTTATAAAGCTCCAATCCCATCTGCAGACACCTTAAAAACTTTTGATACTTTTTACAGCGTCCTTTTTATCTTTTTTCGCAAAAGAACTATAGCCGTCGCCGCCATTGCCTCGCCGGCTCCTATCTCGCCGAGCTCCTCGTTTGTCTTTGCCTTGACGTTTACCGCGGTAAAATCAATTCCCAAAATACTTGCGATGCACCTTTTAATTTGCCCTTTGACCGGCCCCAGCTTCGGCTCTTCAGCATGTATTGTTAAATCAACATTAACGACCACCCAGCGTTTTTCTTCAAGCCGTTCTTTAACATCAAGCAAAAGCCCCTTGCTGTCGACGTCTTTGAACTGCGGGTCCGTATCCGGAAACAATGTCCCTATATCGCCCATCCCGCTTGCCCCTAACAGGGCGTCGATGACCGCATGCAGGGCAACGTCGCCATCGCTGTGGCCGGCCAAACCCGCACACGCCGGCACAAGCACGCCGCCCAGCATCAGCTTCCTGCTCTCAGCTACTCGGTGGATGTCGGTGCCGATTCCAGTGCGATATTCGTGGTCATGCTCTTCAATCACAATATTCCCTTTGTGCTGGGGACGTCCGTGCCCACAATTCTGACTGCTCCGGCAAGTGCCTTACCCAATCCCTTGAAAATCGCCTCAGCTATGTGATGGCTGTTTGTCCCGTACGGCACGTTTATATGCAGATTGAACTGGCCGTGATTAGAAAAGCTCCGCAGCATCTCTTCCAGACACTCAACATCAAAGTCACCGATTTTATCCGTCCGGTAGTCAACATTATAGACACAGCTCGGCCTGCCCGACAAATCCACAGAAACATTCGCCAGAGTTTCCTCCATCGGCACAGAGCTATGCCCGTATCTGGCAATACCTTTTTTATCACCGACGGCCTTGACCAGACACTCGCCGAGGCATATCGCTATATCCTCGACCGTATGATGCGCATCGACATTCAAATCGCCTTTGGCTTTAACTGCCAAATCAAACTTGCCGTGTTTGCTCAGGTGCGTAAGCATGTGGTCCAAAAAGCCAATTCCGGTATCGACCTCATATTTGCCGACACCATCAAGGGTAAGCTCAACTGTACAGTCGGTTTCCTTTGTTTGTCTGTGAATCTTAGCAACTCTCTGTTCCATAAGAATATCCTTGATATTGCATCATTGCGAGTCCGCCTTAGGCAGACGAAGCAATCTCTTCAGACAAGATTTCTTTCAAAGCCAAAAGCAGTTTATCATTTTGTTCTTTCGTGCCCACCGTTATCCTTAACTTATCATTAAGATACGGCATATCAAAATACCTGACATAAATGTTGCGCTGCACTAATTTATCATAAATCTCGCTCGCTTTACAGTTTTTGTTCTGTGCAAGAATGAAGTTAGCGGAACTGTCGGGCACTTCGAACTTCAACGCCCTGAGCGAAGCCGCTAATCTCCTGCGTTCTGCTTTTACCTTTTCGATGTTCTCTTTGAAATATTGCTGGTCTTTTATCGCCGCCGTCGCCACAGCAATAGCGACCGCATCCACGTTGTAGGAATCCTTGACTTTCATAAGACCTGCTATCAGACCCGGCTGAGCAATTGCATAACCGAGACGGATTCCCGCAAGAGAGTATCCTTTGCTCATCGACCGAAGGATAATCACATTGTCGAGCTCACTGACCAGCCCTGTGCAATTTTTCTCCGCAAAATCAACGTATGCTTCGTCGAGCAATAGAACCCCGGATAGCTCATCAGCCAATGAGGCCAATTCGTCAACACTTACAAAGCTGCCATTCGGTGCATTAGGATTACAGACTATGGTCAAAGCCGCGCCGGTCCCCGCCAATTTAGCCGGCAGATTAAACTCACTGTCGAACGGTATTTCAATCGCCCTGCAATTTTGCAGTTTGGCCAGAACCGGATACAGCGAATACGTGGGAACAGGATAGGCGACAGGCCGGCCCTCATCGCAGAACGCGCGGAAAGCGATACCGAGTAAATCGTCTCCGCCGTTGCAGCAGATAATACAGTCAGCCGAGACACCATTGACTTCCGCCGCCGCCCGGCGGAACTCCTGCCCAATCGGGTCCGGGTATCGGCGAAGCTGCTCGGCACCTATCCGGCCCAGGACTTTCATTACCGCAGGAGATGGCGGATAGGGACTCTCGTTGGTATTGAGCTTAATCACATCGGTCTCTTTGGGCTGAAAACCCGGCTCATAACCCTCCGCCTTTTCAACATTTTCCCGAAAATATCCCATTGCTCACCCCGAAACGAACCATAGCCTTGGTTTTTTTCATACCGGCCCTCTTTTTGTGATTCTCGCCCTCTTTCTGTCATTCCCGCGAAAGCGGGAATCCAAATACCTTGTCATTCTGAGCGCAGCGAAGAATCTTTATTTAGCCCCGCGTTTTACGCGGGGTTATTTTTCGAGATTATACGCACATTCCCGCAGAAGTGAAAGAGAAGATTTTGCGATTATTCAATCGGCAGGAGAGATGCATCAATAAAAGTTGAGTGGTATTTTGGATTAGCAGTTAGCGAAGGCGGAATATATCATAGATCGGATACCCAGGCTTTATATCTTCGTCACCAATTCTGAACTTAGTAAACCTTCCATCCATGTAATGATGCTCTATTTTCTCTGACCGGCTCAGAGCGTGGGAAATTCTTACAACCGGCGTAAACGGCCTCCCCGCACCCGCACCGACGTTGGCCCCATGACATTCCCTTAATCTCTCACAAACAGGATCATCTGCTTCATTCAAAAGAGCCCATATCTGATAGGCGCTCAAAAACATGGTCCCCCACTCATTTCGAGCACCTTGTAATATCGGTGTGCATGCCTTCATCAGTTCTTCATCAGTAACCATCACCCACGCCCGGTTTTGTGGCTTCATTTGTTTGTCTCTTTTCATTGTTTCTAACACTCACTCCTAAATTTAATCAGTCAGATTCCTTGAAAGTAACCCTGAAATCCGCAACACCCCCGAACGCCTTCGGGTCGTCCCAGTATTCGAACGCGCCTACTTCTCCAGGTTCTATCCAGTCACGCTCTAAGAATCTCTGGTGATTCGGGTCTTTTACCATTGCCACCGTGCTAAAGTAGGATTTACCCGACGAATCAAGAAAGTCGATCTCCACGTGACCTTTGATGGAATGATCTTTAAGATTTCTAACCAGACCACAAACTCCCCAGGCATTCGAAACACGCTTATCCACTCTCACATTCTCAACACGATAAGTTTTTTCGGCTCCTATCTCCACCGTTTTGTTAAACGAACGGTACGCCCAAATCGCTAACACTACAATTACGACCGCAATAACAGCTACTGCTGCTTCCTCCCTTTTCTTAGCCTTCTCCCTTTTTTCTTGTTTATTCAAATTATTGGCGATATTTTTCAGCAGATCTACCTTCAACGACTCTGATGCGTTTTCGTCATCAAGCTCTTTCTGGACAAATTCATCTATTTTCCCGCTCAGATTACGCGTGTCCCGCAACTTGCCATTTCTTAGTTGTGGTTCTCGCTTTCTTGGCGGCTGCTTGGTTGTCGTAAGATAACACTCCTCGCAGAGGATTTGCCCGTCTTTTATGTAAGCCTTATCTTCAGCCTTTATTCCTTTATCACATTTTTGACAGTATTCGATTTTCATTTCCTATCCCGCGTAAATCCATGCGTTTCCCCCAAATCTGCCGGTTAATTGTTTTCCTTTTGGAATACTAAATACGCACGACGCAATACGAAATTATTTTTTGCAGTAGTCGATAAGGCGGGCGATTTCGCTGCGCAGGTCCCTGCGGTGGACAATCATATCGACAAAGCCGTGCTCG
>Ga0114918_10000956_pt1 | contig 25532 bp, 39 predicted proteins | sample LantaG_FD_87015 | JGI IMG/M metagenome (GOLD analysis project Ga0114918, IMG submission 87015) | Deep subsurface microbial communities from Baltic Sea to uncover new lineages of life (NeLLi) - Landsort_02402 metaG | ecosystem: Environmental > Aquatic > Marine > Oceanic > Sediment | place...
AAGAATTGTATCATACCATTGGATATAATAATGATTGATGATAATGTAATCACAAAGATACATCACAATTGCCCCCCATGTACAACTGAAAGATGTAAAAGATATTGTGGTGATGGGAATATGGTGTTAGAGGTAATGGGGGGAACGTGCAAAAAAAATAACATCAAGGAGGGTGATTTCCTTGATGTTAATAGTTAATATTTACTAACTTCAGTTTCTAACTTGTCTTTAATTTTACTTGCAATAGTTTTCATTAAAGTCAAGTATTCTGTTTCGGTCTTCTCTTTACTAGTAAAAGATTTTTCATATTTTGGTTTTGGTTCAAATGATGATGTTCTTGGTTCTGTTGATTTTGGTTTTGGTGTCCTTGGACCAGGAGGTCTTTTGCCCCTACCTATGAAGTTCAATCCTGAAATGTTTGTGATACTTGGATGACCACCACTATTTGCTTGAATTATATCCCAAGCATTTAATGCAACACAATCTAATTTTTCCTTTTCATCTTCGGATAATTCACTAAATAACTTATCCATAATAGATTTCAAGTCAGCATTTGTTTTTGGTGCACCTTCTTTTGTATAATACTTATCCCCATATGTTGCATGGAAATCATTATATGTAAATCCAACACTATCTTCCTTTGCTTTTGACTCATTAACCCACTTCATTGTTGATAATAAAATTAACTTATCTTCCAACATTGGTTTAAATTGTTCCATAACCTTTTTTGCTAAGTCTCCCAAGTGAAGTGTCTTGTATTTTGGATTTTCTTTAAATGGATTTTTTGAAACCTGTATTAAACCCAATGGCCAATAAATAATCAAAAAGTTTGCATCTGGTTGGTTCTTAAATGCCACATATCTATCATATGATCCTGTACCTTTTAAAGTACCCATACCATATTGATAGATAATACCATCCTCATATTTAACACTTGGACTATCTTTCATAGATTCAATGTATTTCTCTGCATTCAATTGCAAATCCTCTGGTAACTCATCTGTATTCTCTTTCATCCATTTCTTAATGTTATTCAATATAGATAATATAGATGGTGTTGAGTTCATTACAAGATATTCAAGAAATCCCTTCTTATTCTTAAATGCCAATAATAATTTGTTTGCAACAAGACCCAATAATAACTTATTTTCCCTCATTGATTTTGACTTATCATACTTATATAAGTAATTGATAACATTGTCTGGGGTTAAACCTTGTCTAACAAAATCAGCCGAATCCACTGTATTGATTATCAAAATATCTGTATCACTAAACAAATCACTTTTTGAAATAACTTGTGAAATGGTTTCAGCATTTGACCTTGCTTTCTTGAACTGTCCCGATGTTTTTTTGGTATCAACACCAATCTGGCTATCATGGTGATCTGTATGTATTTTGAACATAGGTTTTCCATGAGCAAAATCCACTAGAACAGGCATAGTATCCCCTAGGGCATCATTCTTTTTTACAGCAAACTCCATATCCCCGTATTGGATAATATGTGCATCAACAACTTCAATGCCATTATCTTCCAAGTATTTTTTCATAGCTAAAGCCGATGTAACGCCATCAAGCCTTTAGAGGTCCTGGTGAAAGTAGATCTCCGCTTTATTATAACGGTTCGCAAGAGCATCAATATCTCTAATTCCACTTTCTACCAGGACCTGATTGTTTTTTTTCATAGTCGTTTATTTTTTTTTATTATAATAAATATATAATATTACTTAATCTACTAATTAAGTGTTAATAAATATTTCATTTTATTCACTTCTGCCAAAATTTCATCTCTGATATTTAGCAAATCAGTGTCTTCTCCTTCTGTTAATTTTTCTGATAAACTCATCAAAAACTCTGTAAAATCATCCAGATACTCCTGCATTGAAAATCCCTCAATATCTTTAAATTCCATTGAGAAATCCCCCCCAAACTCGGGACGACCATGTTTGCCCATACAAACTTCAACATACTTATCAATCAAATCATCCAGATTTTCATAAAATTTTCCATAGGCTTTATGTTTTGCATATGATTTTGTTTGCCAATGCAAGAACCTAAACTGAATTTGAGTGCTAACTAGTTCTAATATAATCTCTTCATTCATATTATTATTTTAATATTAAATACTTGTTCCTGACAATTTATTTATCTTAAACTCAAGATATTCTATTGCTTTTTTTAAATCTTCAATTTCCTTGTCTGGATTTTTCCTGCCGGATCTTGCAACATATTTAACAACATTGAATAAATAGGCATCCTTGTCTAAGCCCCAAGCCTCACATACTTTATAAACTTCATATGTGTTATCTTCCCCAAATTTGTAATGGTCTGGGTGTGAAACCATTTCTTTGTTTGTTATCATAATTTATCAATATTTTTAAAGATTATTTTACGTTTTGCAATTGGTAATATGGTTTCTCTTACTGGAAAGTCTTGTGTAGATGTAATTTCATAAACTTGTTTAGTTGTGTCATATCCCTTTTCTTTAAGTTTATCAAAAACCTTAATCATAGATATCTTATCATACTCCCCAAAATAAATCTCATTAAATGAACTACTTGTGCTATACTTCCCATCATTGAGTAGAACTTCAAACGAATAAATATATAATAATTTATTTGATTTGTCAAAATAATAAAAATAACCTATTGAACTTACTGCTGATTTATTTTTCTTTAATTTAACATCAATATTTTCAAAGGCCAAAGTCCAAATTGATTTGGCAAAATTAAATAAATCAAGCAATTTTGGATATGTGAAATTAATTGTTCTGCTAACTTCACTCTTATCCTTAACCATTAGTTCAGGAACTTCATCATATCTAAAATCCCCAAGTTCAATCTCATCATCATATTCATTTAACTCCCTGGTTAATGAAATAATCTTATTATCTTTACCTATGGAAGCAATATTAATTAAGTTTAATGTTATATCATGCAAATCAGGATATATCTTCAAATCATTTAATCTACCCTCTGAACTCTTTATGTAATTCAAAGCAATGTATTTGTTGTATTCAAAATCAATAGGACGTCTAAACACCCATTCAGAATTAAGTTTTTCATTCATCATCATCTTCTTTTTTTTTAATATAATTTCTAAAATGCAGAAATTTAAATACCCTTTATTATTTTAATAAATATCTATATATTTATATATAAATATAAAATTATGGGATGTGGTTGTAAATCTAAAACAAATGAAAGTGTGCAATCTTCTGCATCTTCCTCTCAAGAGCAAGAAAACTTGAAAGATAAGATAAAGAAAACAGTTGAAAAATACTACACAGCACAGAAAACAAAAGGCTAAATTGCAGAAAAAGGGGTTTATTGCCCCTTTTTTTATTTATAATGCAAAATATTATTTATATGTTTATCAAAAAAATAATATGAACATTAAAAAGAAAACTATAATCTGTAATTTATTTTCTGATTTTATTCTTGAAAAGATTGGTCTGGATACCAATACAAAAATCCAGATTACTGATTGCTCAAACTTCTATACAATAAATGGTGATAGCAATAGCCTAATAGTCCTAAACATAAATGAAACTGTTGATGAATTTAATTCAAAATTTAAAGCATTCCTGGGTGAAGACAAAATATTAAGAACAATAGACTTGATTAACTATGGTGCAAAATTAAACCCCACTCAAAAACTAAAATATAAGTTCTATAACACAGAAAATTGCTTATACCCAAAAGATGAAATAAATGACACCATAAAATCCTATACAACCACATCCACATTCCCCCACGGCTATTCTTTCCTCTAAGGTAGGAGTTTGCTATATAAACTTAAAAACATTGCTTACAACGTCTTTAAACTAGGTTATATAAAATGGCTTGATATTGAGATGAATTGTAATGAGGTTGAAGATGATATTATCAACATAAGCCACAATCTCTCCCCATTAAAAAATGACTTCATTAAATCAGCAATATTAGATGTATTTGATATGCAATCAATTAATAATATGGATATTAACAAATATGACATCTACAATGAATCACTAAAAATCACAAGGGAATCACCAAAAATTAAAAAATTATATAAAGACTTTATTGTGATGTGATAAAAATGGGGGATTTAATATCCCCCATTTTCATTATAGTATTGTTTTCTTTACCAAATCTAAGGCTTCAAATATTGTTTCATATTCTTTTGTTGGTGCAAAAAAATGAGTTTTCTCATTTGATGAGTTTGGATCTGTAATTAACATAACTGATGGAACAAATTCAGTTTTAGTTATCTTGCTGTACATGTCATATTCCTCATGATATTTGTCAATATCTCGATCATGATAAGTGATATTCTCCTGCTCTAATAACTTCTTAAATTCCGTACAATGGGAACATCCCTCCATTGTATAAATAACTAATTCATAATTCATAACTTTTTATTTAAACTATTTATGTAAAACTTAACCTCATCCAATTGTGATGGTTTGAAGTAAATTGTCACAATATATTTATCATCACTATATTGTATTAAATGAATTATAAATCCATTTTTTGTTAAATAAACAATTTCTGCCGGAATATCAATTAGTTTTTCAGTTGCACTAATATATAATATATCACCACTAAAACTATTTCTTTTGTGACGATTTGTTAATGCTACGTTGGACAAATCATAAGTCAACTTTTCTTTAAATTTTTTTAAAAATTCCATAATATTTTTTTAAATTAAAAATCCCCCCACCTCAATTAAGAAGTAGGGGGTTATTATTACACCACTAAGTACTCTTCAGCAATTTCCCAAAGTTGGGTGTTTAACTTGTTGTCATTGATAAAATTGACAATTGGTTTTGACCTTCTATTGGTGTTCTGGAATTTAACCCCACCTTTAATTACTTTCTCTTGAAGCACATTGAAGATTGTCCAGAGGTCATTTGACTTATCTTCCTCTCTGTAAGGTCTTAATACTTGTTCAAAATCCACCTTGTTGGCAGCCTTGTCAAAACGAATGTCAATGGCTCTTTGTGCAAACTCTTCAATCTCCCTCTGACCCAATACTCTTTCCTGCATCTCACCCATTCTGTTGAAGATTACTGGGATTTTTGAGAAGAAATCATTTGTCATCACTTCTGTGAAATCTGTGCTTAAATCCACATGTTTCATAGAAATTGTGTTAGCCACTGATGTTGGCACTACCAACCCGTTAGAACACACTAATCTATAAATCCCCATTGAAATATCCATTTTGGATGTCCCATTGTGGGAGTTGTTGAACATAATCTGTGGAAGAACATCACCCACATTATGAAAATCATTGTGTCTTAAAATGACTTGGTGTGCAGAGTATTGGGAGACACCAACTTGCTTTGCAGAGTTTATCTGCCAACCACTACCTACCAAGTTCTCCAAGATTGCTCTTGAGTTGGCAAAGTTATATCTATTAGACATTTTAGGATCTGGGCCTTCTGCAAAGATGGCTGGAACTGATGTCTTTAATACTTCAAGATTTAGTGATGTGTTCATATTTTTTGTTTTTTTCTTATTGGTTAATTTGATGTTGCAAAGATATATTGTTCCGAGTTAATTTCCAAATCTAATTCAAATTTATTTTTCCCAAAGGTCCATCAAAATATTTGACACTAGAATAAGGTTTATGCCCCTTATTTACCAAAACACAAATATCAATTATTTGTTGCTTGGTTAAGACATAATCTTCACCCCTATCAAAATTAAAATAACTAGATTTACGCAACTTATCAAAAAATAATTGTTTTTTGTCCAATTTAACCAATTTCTTTAACTCCTCCTCATTCTTCTCAAAAAAAGAAATAACCTCGGATAAATAAATCTCAACATTAACATTTGTCATATAAACTATTTTAAATTCACAATTTTATAATTATACATATCATTAAAACAAAAAAACAATGCTAAATCTAAAAAAATGTGATAATTGTAAGTCAAAGAAACTTTCCTATGAAACACCCATCACAATATTAAGTCTATACCTACTAGGGTCTGGCATATATGTTGCCATATTATGGGTAAAATACCTCCTTACTCTCTTTTAAACTTAACCTCCATCTTAACATAAAAGTCTCCCCCAGGATAACCCTTGTCCTTAATTCTTAATGGTTTGCTTGTATCAAACACATCTAATGCCCTTATTGATAAATCTCCATTAGGGTGCGGGACAATATACTTTTCATCAGATATCTGATGATTATTAAGAAAGTGAGTATAAACCAAATCATTACCCACTTTTGAAAATCCATCAGAATCAATAACCTCAATTCTTAAAACCAAATCACCAAAATCATATTTATCAAAATCTCCCAATTTATGCATTTTTAGAAATTGGCCATTATCTGCTGTTGTAGGAACTTGAATTGTAATTTGATTCATTTCACTCTTAACCCCAATCCCATTACACTTATAACACTTATCAATAATCATCTGTCCTGTTCCAGCACAAGTAGGACAAGTAGTCTGTACCTGTTGAACAAAGAAACCTGAACCAAACCTATTTATGATGAAACCCCCACCATTACAAGTTTCACAAGTCTTTTTACTTCCACATGATCCTTTACAAACATCACAAGGATTATTCTTACTATAAACAATATCTTTTGTTGCACCTTTATATATCTCGATTGGGGTTAGTTTTAAAGTTATTATCTTGTCTGGTGATTTTGGTCTTCTATTCTGCTGATTGAAAAAACTTGCAAATATATCATTACCCCCAAAATCCCCTGTCCTTTCCATATCATACTGCCTCCGTTTATTTGTGTCAGATAGTATATCATAAGCCTCACTAATATCTTTGAACGTTTCACTACCACTTGGATTTACGTCTGGATGATATTTCTTGGAAAGTTCTCTATATTTTTTTTTTAACACATCTTCTGTGAAATTCTCTTCAATTTCTAAAATTTTGTAATAATCTTTTAACATTATGAATTATTTTATTGTTCTATTTAAAAATAAGCAAAAAAAACGAATTATCAAGAAATTCATCACCAAGAAAAAAGCATTATTGGCTTATAACAAAATGATGGATAAATCAAATAAGGTTTTTTTTGAACGGAAAGTTCAAAATGCTGAAATATGTAGTTTTGAATTAGGTTTAATATCATCCATTAGGGAATTAGATATACCTATGTATCTTAAAGATGAGTTGGGTAGAAATCAAAGAGTGTATATCAATAATGAAAATGATTTATTCTTTGTTGCCATAAATATGTATAAGGTTGAAGAAACCATATTTGATATTCAACAGAATAAAAAGATAACCATAAATGAATTTGATAAAGAATATTTATCTATCCCAGGGCTTAAAGTAATTTGCATTTTAAATCATAAGATTGTGGTGCAAAATGATGATAAATTCTACTTGTTCTCCTTGAAGGATGAAGATGAGGCTTTAAGATTCCTAGATAGTTTATCTGTCTATTTAACTGAAACAAATAACTTGTCTTGTATGGTTCTTAAAAGCACAAGTTTGCCCCAAAAGAAATATATGTATGATTTACTAGTTAGTCATGGCTTTGACCCAGCATTACTATATAGGAAATTTACAACTCAACCCCCTCGGAAACAAAATGGAAATTAATTCCAGATATATCAACAGTAATTCTACCATTATCACCCAAAAATATTTTATCAGATTTTGTATTTAATTTCCTAAAAAGGTCATCAAATTCTTTTTTCCCTAATTCAAAAGCAACAAGTATTTTTGAATTAGGTGCAAATTGCTCTAATGCTTCGGTTATTAAAGCCAATTTCTCTATTTCCCCCATAATAATAGTTTTAATTTACTGAAAAATCCCAACTTATTATTCTTGGGTTTAATTATGTCTTCCTTTTTTAGTTTCTTCAAATCATTGATGAACTTCATCTTCTGGCGTTCCAACTCCTGGTAATCCCTGTTTCTTTCTCCCTCTAGGATTTTCAACATTTTCTCCTTTTCCATTTTTTAATTCGTTTTTTGGAAGTAAAAATTCTAATTTGCTTAAATCATCAAGTTTATTTTGATTGAAAAGAACTTTTAATATGTCAATATTCTTGTTAAGTAAAATGCTCTTCTGTTCAATCTCTTTATTGTCTCTGATTATCTTAAATATTTTCTCAACACTAGTATTAAACTTATCCTCATTAGCCTCAATAACAAAAGTTATTCCAGTGCTATCTGTATCATTCTTAATGGCAAAAGTTACAACAAATTTATCTCTCATATATGCTTGGGGAATCAACCAAGTCTTGGGAAAAACCAAATCAATGAATATAAATTTATCTGCAACCCTAATAGATGATAGATATGAATCAAATTCTTGTATATTTCTAAATAAACTCATTTTTATGAAAATTTAATAAAAGTTATTATAAAACTTAAAGCAATGCCAAAATATATCTTATCATATGTTGTAAGTTTATTTTTCTCAATATAAGGTGCATCACCAAAAAGTAAAAGTACTATTCTAGTAGTAAAACTAATCACTACTAGAATAGAAAATATAAACAAAAAATAAAATATTGGCAAATAATTACTCACTTTCGTTAGTTGTTTTTCTTTGTTTAACTATATCAAGTCTGCTCTCTTGCAAAAGCGCCTTTATTTCTTGTGCTAATTTTCTTGCCCTTGTCCCCGCACTCTTATTCCCCTTTTGATAGAATCTATCAGCATCAGAATAGAACAAATCCATTAGTTGTTTGATTTTTTGAATCGTTTCCATTTTATTTAAATTTTATTTTATTACTAAATTATTATCAAGTAGTTTATATATCTCTGTTAATATCTGTAAATCAGCTTTACTATATGTTCCTTCAATATCAAACAATTCCTTTATAAATGATTTTATTGCCAAGTGATTGATACCATCAACTCTATTATAGAATATATCAAAATAGAAAATCTTCAAATACTTGTAATGATCACCATCTTCATTTAAAATGATATTTTCTTTTTTAAAAGAATCAATAGTTTTTATCCAACACCAATTAAAATGTTTCTCCTTATCATCATCAGAGTAATCAATTGCTAAAGTGTTATTCTCACTATCCCCCAAATATGTTTTTATAATTGTATTGTTTAAAGAAACTAACACATCTGAAAACAAATCAACTTTCTCCCTATTAATATTATTCATATTGAAATAGGTTTCCAGTTCATCCTTTGGTATTGGCATAGCCAACCATTTAAAAAAATTCTCCATAAACTAACATCTATGGAGAATTTTAAGATAAAAAAAATATAATTGTATATATTATGTTATAAACTTTGGATTACTGTGTAATTTTGTTGTAGTTAATCAACTTCTTCATTTTGTTAAACTCCTCACTTAACACTGCACCATTATTTTCAATAGATTCACCCTTCATCTTTTTGATGAAATCAGGTCTCTTATCATCATTTTGTACAATATGAACATCTTGTGATTTTTGATATGCCCTCTTCTTTTCTGCAGCATAATAATTCTTCTTCCTTTTTGTATTCATTTTCTTATTAACATCTGTTTCAACAGCATTTGCCCACTTGGGGTTATTACCAGTTCTTGAACTTCCTTCAATGTTATCTTTCATCCATTCTTCATTAGGATCCACCTCATCATATTCCAAATTTTCCATGCCTGGTCCACGACCCAAATTTTCAACATATTCTTCTTCTGCACCATCCATACGATAGCCCACAATATCAGACTTCTTTAATTGCATGTTTGATTGAGGGAAAGAATCTGGATTCTCAACATAAGACCCATTTGAGCCATATTTGATATATTCCTTCATCTTCTTACCAACATCTTTCATATTCTCATCATTCTCCTTTTTTGACCTCTTTAATAGCGTTTCAACATTAGTTAAACTTTTTGGCTTCTTTGTGAATGTATCTCCATCTGCTTCATTAACAATATTTCTAATAAATGAAACCAATCCTTCTTCTGTCATCTTAACAGTTCTATCTTTTAACATAACATCACCTGTTTCATTAATAATACCTTCAATAAATGAAATAAGGCTTTCTTCTGTCATCTTGACACTTTTCTTACCTTTCTTTAATAGTTTGAAATCACCAGAATCAATTTTACCATTCTTGTTCTTATCAATCTTATATTGTTTACCAACCAATTTTTCCTTAACTTCTTTCTTACCTTTCTTCAATAGTTTGAAATCTTCACCATCAATCTTGCCATTTTTGTTTTTGTCAATCTTTGATTGTTTTCCAACCAATTTCTCATCTATATCTTTCTTCATTTTTTTCTCAAATAACAAGTTTGACCTTTTACTAAATTCCTCATTTAATACCTTGTTAACAATTGAATCAATATTATTTTTATTCATAATAACTTTTTTATATAAATAGTATCATTTATTATTTCTGATAATTCTTTTTACATCAGATTTACTAATCTTCCAATTTTTAGCAACATTTTCAACAATCTTTTCAAATCTCAATGGAGAATTAACTGCCTCCTCAATACCCCCAATGTCAATTGTTTCAAATCCTTTTAACTTATCAAATGCTGGATTTTGCTCAATAGGGTCTTTCTTTGCTTGTTTCATAACACCCCAGGTAGATGGCTTCATTTTCATATGATTAACAACCAAATATTCAATGACATCAACATTTGTTCCCTCAAATGATTCAATCCAATCGGCATATTGTTTCACATATTCACCAGATTTTGCATCATGGCCATATGCTGTTGGTTCATTTGTTTTTGGGTTAATAGCATAAGTATCCATTTTACCCAAGTCATGAAATAATGCAGCCATAATCATATTTGGATCATCCCCATACTTGTTATATGCCCTCCTTAATACCAAAATGATATGTTTTAATGAATTACCCTCGGGATGCCATTTACTTGATTGTTTTGCTCCCCATTGGTCAAAAAATAGTTTCTTTAAATCTTGTGGCAATGACCTAACAAGGTCTTGTGCTGTGCCTGGAATTTCTCTTTTGTTCATATTCTGTTCAGTTAATTTTAATGCACCAATATCCCCCTGATTACAATATGGGAATTTTAAACACTTCTTCTTCACTTGCACAAATTGTCCTCCTGGTATTTGTGTCTTGCTCTTCTCCCTCCAATCTTTCTTCTTCATAGATTTTGCCCACATCCCTGGAACCTCATACGACCCCGTAGATGCAGTTGTAGTTGCTTCCTTGGCTTCTACCTTACTTTCATTAAATATAGGCTTAAAATTAACTTCTGTCCACTTATTCTCTTTTATTGGAACACAATTTGGAACCATTTTTCCATTCTTCATTTTTCCACCAACTCTCCTATATCCTTTCCAACACGCTTCACTCATATTCTCAAGATTGGGGAATAATGGTGCAACATAACCACCAGATGCACCTGACCCAGTTGCTTCCTTGGTTTCCATCTTTGTTAATTTAATATAATATTTGGGATCTTCCAAAAGATGGTCCTTTGCAATTTGTCTAGCAATTTTAATACTATTAGTATGTTCTTTCTCAATATTAGCACCTTTGTTTAGTTGTTTTTCTAAGAAAGCAATATAGTCTCTTGAATCTTTTGTTTTATTATGTTTTCTTTCAATATCTACCAAAGATATATCTCTTTTTTTTAATTCCATTTTATCATCTTCTTTAATTTCACCATCATTAACCATTCTAATATATTTGAATTGCTCGGGATATGATTTGGAACTCTTTGAGAACTCATTAGCAATGGTATTTGCAAAAAGTTTATTTGGGTCTTCCATATTATGCGTTTTTTAATTTTGGTTCCCAATAACTTCTATTCTGCCACATAAACTGGTAAAACTCCCGGAACATCTTAACAGTTATATCCTTAACCTCACCCTCAAATTTACCCCTCCTAAATTCTTTTTGTAACTTCTCAATTAATTTATTCTCATATTGAGATAGTGTGCTACTTTCAAAGAAATCTTTTATCTCTTTCCTCATTATAGTTTCAATCTCCTTTTTTTCAGATTGTGTTAGTGCCATTACTTAAAAATTATGGAATATGTAAACCCAAATATGGACAGACCTATTAGGATTTGATTTATAGTGTTTTTCACTTTTTCTTTTTTTAATAAATTAGCATTAGTTATATAACTATCATTAAGTATAACATACTTCTCATTTTGAATTTTTATAATCTCCTTATATTTCTCTTCCTTTTCAATATATGAGAATAATAATGAATCTTTCAAAAATAATTTCTTATTATTTTCAAGAGCCAAATTATTGACAATCAATAATTCATTCTTCACAGAATCATAACGAACCAAATCTTTTGCTATTTCCCTAACAATTGCTATTGGAAATGTTTTAGTTTGGATTGAAAATGTATCTGCTTGTGAAAAAACTATCAATGGCAGCCATGTTAAAAGTATCAATGGATATAACTTTTTCATAATAAAATCTTCTAACTATTTCTTTTTTGCTATTTATATCTTTTATATTTTTATCAATTTCATTAATCTCCAAAAAATACTTATCAATTTTTTCCTCTAAAAGTTTTTGATTACCTTCTATTCTTTTATTGGATTCTTCCAATTCAACTATTTTTTTATTTGTCTTATCATCCAATTTAACCTTTGGCTCTGTGGATCTATATATCCATATACCAATAAATATTAATAATAATATCAACATAAATTTTAAAACCCCATCTAGTAAGTTGTTAAAACCCCCACTTAATTTGGTGTCTTCTTTCTGATTGCTAACATTTTTGACCATTTTGATTTAAATTTTTGATAATACTGTTCCAATTTTGTTATAATACTTAAAAAGTCCTCATCTATTTTTACAATATCAGCACTTATATACACACCACCATTCTCTCCAATTGTATATAAGAATGTAATATTATCATCTATCAATTTACCACCCCACTCAACACTATTCTTATATAAATGAAGTTCATCAAAATCAACCAAATCAGAAACTTCCTCAACAAACTCATCCATTGTTTCCTGGAATGATGATTTATCATCTGTTGTTATATTATCAACCTCTGCTCTTGTATCACCATGTAAAACAAAAATACCACCAGATATCTTATATTTCTGTTGCTTACTTGAACTCTTTGAAGTCCTAACACCTTGTTGATTAGTTTCATCTTCTTGCTCACCCCCTACTGAAGCATCATCAGAAACACTACTATGTATCTTATTTGAAATGCTATCTGCTGTATTAATCCTACCCATATCTGACTGTTGCTCAAACAAGAATTTTGATTTCTTTAAAAGAGATTTCATCTCATCATAACTATTTTCTATCATTTTCTAATTTTTTTTCAAAAAGTTTTATATCAAAAGATGGTGATACATCAGTGTAAGATTTATATATATTACTCCTACTTAATATCCCATTAAATTTTAAATTAATATCTGTCTTTATGTTATGCCCTATAAATTTTTTATTAATCTTCATTCTATCACAAATTTCAGAACATAAAGAAGCCAAACTATTCATCTGGGCTTCTGTATAAACATCCCAAAAATCATAATCCCTCCATTTCTTATAATAGGGTTCACCATTATAAATATCACCAATCCAATTAATATTCATTCCTCTATCTTGGTTTTTTTCCAACCAGCCCAAATTTTCAATGGCAATAACAATAGAATTATATTTTAGTAACTTATCATCAAATAAGTTTGAGTACTCAGAATTTTTTAATAAACATAAAACTTCCCCCTTCTTAGTTATCACATAATTAGGTATCTTATCATACTCCCCATTATGTCTATATTTTAGGGATACCAAGTAGCTCTTGATATCCCTAAATGTATTGATTAGTATTATTTTATTTTTATTTTTCTGTTTTCCTAATGGTTTAAATCCATCATAATTGGTTATCTTCAGCATCTCTCTTCTTATATGTTAATCTATTCACTTCATTAGAATTATCACTTAAATCACTTAAATCAGTTAAATTCATCTTTTTCTTTCTGGCTACTTTTGGTTTTGGTAAATCAAGAACATCATCATTCAATAATATATCTTCTAATAATGTTGGAGTAACTCTTGGTTTGTAAGTTCTCTTAGTTGGTTTTGGTAACTCCTCAACATTAGGTGATTTGTTTTTTGTCAAGTTATCAAGATATTGCTCTAACTTGTCTAAATCATCTTGGGTTGGAACATAAACTTTCTTTTGTTCTTGTGCTTCTAATTTACCAGCTTCTGTACTTAACTTATCTATATCATCTTCTGTCAATACTTGCTTGGGTTCTTCAACTTCAGATTTAGTCTGATTTCTTAATTTAACAAGTATATGTAAAAAAGTTAAAGATATTATAGGTAAAAGCCCACCAGAAAATACAGCCAAAAGCCTCTTATGTCCAACTATATCATTCTCATCAATTATATATTGAAAGAAAATATTTGACAACTCAACCCAATCTTTAAATTGTTTAGATGATTCATCTATATACTGATATGAGTAAAATATATTACCAATAAGTTGTATCATTGTAACAATTCCAAATGGTATATATACATTTTTACCCATATTAACAGAGATAGCAGCCAATGATGCCAATGCTGCTATCTCCACACCAAAAGATAAATAAATAGACCAAGTAGAATTATTAGTTAAACCATACCAACTAGTTACATGTGATATTGATACAATGGCCACTGTAATAATTGGAATCAAGAATGCAAAATATACTATTCTTTCTAAATTTCTACTAATAATATTCATTATTTAAGTTTTTCTAGTTCTAAATCAATTTGAGTTTGTCTATTAACATCCAATATTTTCCGGTCAGTTGACTGGATAAATCTTTTTTCTGTTTCAAGGCTCATAATCTTTAGTTGTTTATTCAATTCTACCTTGGTGTAAGTTGAATCTTTAATTGCTTTAATATCATCATTTATTTTGCCAAGTTCCTTGCTATCACCACAGCCTTTAAACCAGCCAATAATCAAAAAAATAAAAACAATTAAAGTAAAGTTTTTTGATAAGAATTTTTTAAAGTTTTCCATGTTAGTTTTTTTTTATTATTAAATATATTCAAAAAGTACTTTTGACTCATTTCTATGTTTTTTAAGTGCTTTCTCTTTTATTTGACGAACTCTCTCTTTTGTAAGGTTAAATTCACCACCAATTTCTTCCAATGTTCTCATTGAACCATTTAATCCAAAATAATCTTCAATAATTACTTTTTCCCTATTATCTAACAAACAAAGAATATTAAGAAGTTTTTCCCTCAATATTTGTTTGGTGCTAAACACATCCTCTGGGTTGTCAGCATTATCATTCTTTATGAGATTTAATAATGTATCCCCATCCTCATTTAAAGTTGAATCAAGGTCAATTGTGTGGGGTAGATTGTTAAATTTTGCTGGTGTTGTATTGTCAAATTCATGCAAGAATTTCTTAATCTTATGATATTCTTGAACAATATTAACAGGTAATCTAATTGTTCTTGCATTATCATTCAAACTCTCAATAATAGATTGTTTAATCCACCATATACCATAAGAAATAAATCTCAAATTCTTTGACCAATCAAACTTATCAATAGCCTTTAATAGACCATAATTACCCTCTGCAATCAAATCAGACAAATCTAAGCCTTGGTTTTGATACTGTTTACAAACACTAATGACAAACCTTAAATTACCTTCAACCAATTCTTTCTTAACCCTTTCCTTTTCACTTTTTGTTACATCTGGATTTAACATAATCTTTGCCAACTCCCTCTCCTTTTCAAGAGTCATAACCTTCAACTTCCTTACATCTTTTAAATATGAAGAAATCTCACTCTGATTAATCATTAATGTGTTTTTCTGTCCTTTCATTCTAATTTTGTTTTGAGAAATTTTTCAATAATTCTTTTTCCATTGTTGTAAGTGAATCCATACCCCTACTTGAGATTTTCTCCAAAATAGCATCCAAGTTATTCTCTGAATCCCCTTCTGTAGCCTGTGAATAAATCTTAGTTAAGTTGTCAGTCTTTAATACACCCAAGAAAGGTTTTCTTGATTTCTGTAAATTTTTTGGCATATCATCTAATCCCAAGTCATTAAAATTATCCATAGGAAAAAATGCTGCATAAGTATCTCCCAATTCAAGCAATGTAAATCCATAGCATAAATGGCCTAAAATACTAGTTAGGAATGTAGCCAAATCAAGTGTTTCAACTTCTGATCCAAAAATCATAATTGTGCTATCCCCCACTCTGGTTACAAGTGGTTCTGTATCTGACACCTCTGAAAACTCTTCAAAAAATGAATCAATATCAAATTTCTTGTTAGCCTGATAAATGGTTAAATTGTAGTTCTTCATTCTTTTTTTTTGCAAAGATAAGGCGTTTTTGATTAAATCAAAACTTTTGACACATTATTTTTCTTTTCAACAATTATTTTTGATTCACCCCAATTACTAATCAGGGGGTTATGCGAAATTAACAATATTTTCTCAAAATAACTCTTTAATCTGATAAAAAATTCTCCCATCATATCTAAACTTTCATTTGATACTTTTCCAAATACCTCATCTGCAACCCAGATATTTGGTTTTGGCAATGAACAAACCTTGCTTAAAACTGCTCTCAATGCCAATGATGCAACTGTTTTCTCATAACCAGATCCTGTTGTCATTAATTTCTCAACACCTGTATTATTATCAATCATAACAAACTCAACTTCATTCTTATCATTAACTCTAACATCAAGGGTAAAATAACACACATCCAATAATAACCTTTGCAATTCAGAATTGATGACAGGTAGCATTGTTTTCATAATCATTTTTGAGATGCCATTTTTACCAAATAAATCCAGATAAATCTTATACTTCTTCTCTTCATCTTGCTCCTTGTATATGGTATCAATGATACTTATGTTCTTATCTTTTTTATCTTGATAATTAGAAATCTTGATTTCAATACCATTAATTTCTTTGGATAATTTGTTCTTCTCATATGTCAACTCATCAATCTTACTATTAGCCTTTATAATTAAAGCATCAATTTGATTATTCTTCTTAATCTTCTCCTGAACCTCCAAGTAATTTTTCATCTTGATTTCTAATTGGGATAATTTTAACATATTACTTTCCAAAGATAACTGATGTTTCTTAATAACCAATTTATTTTTTTCATAGTTATCAAACTCTTTCTTTAATTTGTTAAGTTCTTCATTTTTGAGTTCAAGTTCAATTACCTTATCTGATATAATCTTGTAATTATTCTTATGCTCCTCCAATGATTCCACTTTTGCTTTTGTAAATTCTGCATCAATTAAGTTTAAACCACAATGTTCACATTGGATGCCATTTCCATAAGTCTGAATTAATTTGGTAATTTCATCCACCTTGGATTTTGCAAGTTGCTTCTCCAATTTGGCTTCCATAATATCCTCCTTCAAACTATCATGATCATCTTCCTCATAGAATGTTGATGGTTTATCATTTGCAATAGCATCAATCATTTCATTTAATTTGGTATTATTTGTGTTTATTGCAATAATGTCCTTCTCTAATGATTCCTGGTTTACAATCAAAAGTTCCTTATCAATATCAGAATGTTTTGAAGTATATAATTCATTTTTATACTGATTACCTTTAGCCAATCTTTCATCATAATCTTTTATTTCAATATTTAGTTTATCAAGATTTATTTTTAACTCCTTCACTTCTTCAATCAACCCCAAATTTTCTGATTTTAATTTCTCAACATTATATACATTTGAAAACATCCTTTTTGAAAACTCTTGATAAACTTCTTTGCCAAGATCCTCCTTCTTCTTCAAATGCTCCAACCCCAAGAAACGACCCAATAATTGACCCCTTGCTGTGGGTTTTGATTCCAACAAATCTTCAAGATTATTTCCAGTTGTTAGAATGGTGGCCAAGAAGTCATCCATATTCCCAATGGTGTTCTTAATGAAGATTTCTGTTTCCCTTCTTTGCTCACCCTTTAAGTTCTGTAATTCCCCATTTTTTAACTTCTTATCAAATGATAATTCTGTTTTAACTTTCCATTCTCCACTCTTACTCATCTTCCTCTCCATGTTCCTGGATATAACATATTCCTCACCATCAATGATAATATATCCGGTAACTGAAACCTGGTCCTTGCTTGTAAATTTGTTAAATATATCCTCTGCCTTGCTGCTCTTGGTTGTGGTATTGAAAAACAAGAATAATAATAAATCAATTGTTAAGGTGGTCTTACCCCCAGTATTCTGTGGGGTTGATTCAACAATGGTAATACCATTTAACTTATCAAAATCCAATTCTTGATTTTCACCAAATGAAAGAAAATTGCTAAAGTTAATCTTTTTAATATACCACTTATTAAATTGTGTTGGCTCTTGATTTTCTAAAACCAATTTATTCTCCACAGCCTTATTGATATCCATGATTTTATCATACAAATCACCATTACCATTTGTTTCAAGCAAATTCTTAATAAGGTTATTCTGATAATTCACATCCATTATGTTTGATGAAACATCAATAGATTGCAATGCCTTATCCTCATATCTAACCTTTGTAATCACATTTACACTTCCTGTTCCATATTTTTTTGCAAAATATTGACGAACATCCTTAATTTTCTCTTGGGTTATGTTCTCCGGATAATCCTCCCATATAACCCTTATGTTTGGATTCCTCCATACCTTTTCATTCATACTAATTTGATTTGTTTTCATATGATTCAATAATGGCGTTTATTGCCCAAACAATGCCAGATGATAAAATCCCATCAAAAAACCAAGATGCTTCATAGCATAATCCAAAATAATTACTTGTTGGGGAATATATGAAAAGCCCCAAGAAAAATCCACCCCAAGTACTAAAACACATTGGACAAGATATAATACCATAAACAAACTTGAATACTGGTGATATGAATAATATATCCCTTTTTCCTACATTGTTTATGAAATCTCTTAATCCAGAGAATATTGATCCATAAACCATTATGTTCATAAGACCGTAACTTGCAAAAGCCCAAATAAAAATATCCATGTTATCTAATTTTTATGTTTGATGTTTTATGAAATCTAGTAGGTTGTGCTGACATTTCAGCAAATAATCTACGATAGTCTTCTATAATTTTATTCTTATTTCTCAAGTCATCACTAACAGCATTTAATGTCATCTTGATATCATTCAATTCATTCTCTAATTCCTCATTATCCCCAGGTACTTCCTTGATAACAAATACTTCTTTTATAATTGGAACTTCCCTAATAACCTCAACTTCCTTAATCTCAACCCTAACACCCCCAGTCTGGACTTCCTTAATTATTTCCTTGTATATGGGAACTTCCTTAATAACCTCAACAATCTTCTCCACCACTCTATCAACAGGAACTTCAACAATCTTTTCAACTTCAACAATCTTTTCAACTTCAACAATCTTCTCCACCTCCTTAATCACCTCAACTATGTTGGTGTGTATATTTGAGTCCTCCCCCAACATTCCATATTTCTCAACATAGAATCCTGATTTTAAACATTTTGATGTGAATTCATCAATGTCAGAGATATTGTTCTTTTCACAATATCTTATAATGTCAATAAAAAAGACATCATCTGTTATTATTTGCGTTTTCATTTGTTTTATTTATTTGTTAAAATTTCATTATCATTTTTAATATCATCATATGATGTTATCTTAAAACTTAAATAAGGAGTGGGGTTATCCAAATCCACAAACTGATAATCATCCTTATCAATATCATAAATTCCATATCCATGATTTGATATACTCTCCCCAAAGTTATTTTGCAGAAAACTTCCGATCATTACCGCAGACTTATTTCCTGGTATGTCAAAAATGGCTCTCTTGTGTATATCGCCACATAAAACAATATCACAACCAGCAAAAATATTTGAATCAAATCCATCCTCTATGGTATGCCCAACATCTGTCTTTAAACCCTTAATTGCCCCGTGGAATAAACCTATATTGATTGACCCCTCACTCTTCTTTGGGAGGTCCGGGGGGATGTTATGCTGCATTAGTGAATAAACACACCAATTTACATTCTCATCAGCATACACCCCCCGTTCCTTTAAATAACTAATTTTTGGATTTTTTATTGAATCTACAATAGGTGTAATAGCATCTAATCTATCCATATTTGTTTCCAAGAAATCGTGATTGCCAATTATAACAATAGTCTTACTAATCTTTGCACATTCTTCAAGAACCCAAGCAATAAACTCCACAAGTTCTGGAGTCATCTGGTTCTTGCTATGCACCAAATCTCCTGTGAAAACAATTCTATCCGGTTTTAGTTCAACCCACTGTGCAAATGCTTCAGATAATATTTCCCTAAACAAATCATGATCCTTATACAATCGTATATGTAAATCAGAGAAATGAACAATTTTATTTATCATATTATTTTTTTTATAAACATAGATAAATAAAATTATTCTATCAATATATTACCACACTTTAATTCTACTAAAGAGAATTAATAGTTAAATGTGTTAAACAATCCTCAATACATTCATCAATAGTTTCAAAGCCGAACCAATTTCTTGATTTGATTTCATCAATATTCCAAATATAGTTGTAATAAGTTTTCTCATTTTTTATTCTCATTACTTTTTCAATCTTAACAACATTTGCTGAGTTGAAAACTGCTCTCACTTTTTGTTCTAATGTAGGTTCCATTGTGTTTTATATTTTAATTTGTTAATAAACTTTTTGTAAGACTTACCACACTTTAATTCTGCTAAAATATCCAAATAAAGGATCATTATCTGACTTTTTGAATGTTGCAGTTGCAGTAATTTCCTCACCAAGTCCAATAAGACTACCTACATTACCATAGGCCTTCCATTTGCCTTCAACATTCTCAATCAATAACTTATATTTAACTGAATGATTATAGGAGTCAACAATACCTTTGCAGGAAAGAACTCTAAATACACCCTTAAATCTCCCTACAACAACCTCATTTGCAACTAATTCTAATTGTCTTCTTCTTTCTGCTAGTACTTTGACAAATTCTATCTGTTTTTCTGAAATTTTACCTGAACTATAGAACTTGCTTGCAATCTCTCTAATTTTATTATCATTAACAGATAAAGTCTCCTCCAAATTTTCATTAGAGGCCAATATATTGGCTATTTCAATTTGCTTCAACCTTCTCTTACGTTGAATCATTGTTTGTTTAGTAATACCTTGAACATCAAATGTATATTTCATAATGTTGTTGGTGCAATCAAACCCAACATATATCAAATCAGATGTTTCTTTATCCAAGAAGAATGAACCCCTCTTTATGCTATGATTACAGCAAGAACATTTATTACCCTCTGGATTAAAATTACCCATCCAACTTTTTGGGTCCTCCACACCAATCTTTTCAAAATCAACCTCAAACTCGGTTTCTGTATCATAACCATCTAAACCATCTGGCACTCTAAATGAAGTGTAATACCCCACGTAAGTGAAGTTTTCAGGCTTAATTCCTTGTCCTACATATTTGAATTGGTTGGTGGTGGTCATATTGTTTTGTTTTTATTAGATTGCAAAGATAAGAACTATATTCTAATAAATCAAACTTCTACAAAAATATTTCTAACTATATTTCTAAATCAAAAACAATATCACTAAATTCTTTTGGCACACGGTATTCAACAAACCCCCCATCTTTCTTCAAGTGACAAACAATACAACCATATAACTTAATTGCCCCATATTTTGATTGTGAGAGCATTTTAAGTAATAACCTACCATAGAGTGGCAACTGGATATAATAATGTTCCAGGGCTGTGCTATTGTAGTTTTCAAATGGTTTAAACATCTTCTCTGTGAAGTCATTTATTTGAAAACTTTTATCCTTATTTGTTTTCCAGTCTGTGATAATAATACCAAAATTAGATTTATCTTTATTGGGTATTAACCATACCTTATCTGGCTGACCAACGTACCCAAGTTCGGGGTCGCCAAGAATCATTTCTGTATCAAGAAGAACTGCACCCCTTTCCTTCATAAGATTTAAATATTGAACACCTGATTGAATCATTCTCTCTGATACAATCTTTTGTGACATATCACATTCAAAAATTGGCTCTCTAACATCCTTGTAATCACCATAAGATTCAATTAACTTCTTTTCCAAAAAATAATGAACTCTTGAACCCAAGTTTGCTGCATAGTTTGCTGAATCACTCCATTCCTTTAAAAAAGCATTTGCCTTCTTTTCATCCCCCTTTGCTTTTCTATAAGCAATCTCCTCACCAGGAAATTCCTTATAAAATTTTTTAATTATTTTTGAAACAGATGGATAATCACTTCTCCCATTCATGTGGTATATATGATCCTCCTCAATAAAAGTTAAATTTAATTCTTTCTGTCTTTCATCAATGATATTCCTAATATCTTTTGCAATTTCTTCCAAATTCATTTTATTTGATTTTAACATAATATTTATCAATCTCCCCCCTCAACTCACAAACATCTTTATCATAAGGGAGTTTGACCATCTTAATTCTATCATATAGTTTGCCACCATTTAACTCATTATACAACTTTAAAGCATCCTTATAAGCATCACCATCCAAACAAATGATAATATCTTTCTCTGCCTTATCATACAACAAGTTAAACAACTTACTGCTAAGATGCTTACCAAGCAGGGGAATTGGGTTTGGTAAAAATATACTATCAAATACCCCTTCTGTCAAATATATATCCTGTGACCAATCAATTAAATGTTCATTGAAAATAATCTCCTCCTTTGGGGCTGTGGCATTCTTATACTTAATCTTCCTCTTAACCCAACTTCTACCCAAGAAATAATTTAATTGATTATTTGCATCATAAGATGGAATAATCACCCTATATGCAAAATCCCCCTTTACAGTATAACCCATATTATACCTATGTATCATATCATCTGTGATACCCCTACTAATAAGATAATTATATGCTTCATTTCTTGGAATGTGAAGTGGGCTTGATTCCTCAAATGTGACAAAACCCTCTGGCAATCTTAACTTGGGGTAGAATACATCATTAACCTTTAACTCGTCAGGTTTGATTAAATCATATAACTTCTTTTGTTTCTTTGTACCAAAAACATCAAATAACTTGCCAAGGGGACCATGTGTTTTATCATTCTCATCCCCACAACTCCAACAATGATATAAGTGCTTGATTAGTGATACCTCAAAATTTCCCTTGTTTTGCCCCTCATCACAAGCTGGGCAATTATATAGATATTGGTGCTTTGTTTCATATGACCTAATTGGGTTTCCAATCACATCACTAATCAAATCCAATATTACTTCAATCTCTTTATCTTGATTCTCCATTTCGCAAATATATGTAAAAAATTGCGAATTACCAAATGTTTTTCATCTTCATATATCCAAGAACTGCTGTGTAAGCATCTGTTTGGTCAAAGTTTTCTTTCTTTAATTTATTATTCTTACTATAATGCCACTTAATTTGGGGCTCTTTCTTTGCAACCAATTCCCATATCAAGTTCTTCTTATCCACATTCTTATCATATCCACCAAATAGAACTTCTTTACCCTTCTCATTCTTATTTGTAAGTTCGGGATAAGCAAACTTTCTTGCATTATACGTTGATATAAACTCTGGAATAATATTCAATACATCAAAAACTTCTTTGCAAACCAATGTGTTGAACCTCATTAGAACTCCAACCGTATTTACATTGTTGGAAGTTAATAATGGCTCTTCAATTATTACCTTTGTGATTCCTATATTTTTATATTCTTCCAATTTTATCTTGAAAAGATTTGATTTAATGATTAACTCTTCAATCTTGCTGCTCATTTCTGATTTTGGAACAGGTGACAAATGTGTCAGCTCCAATAAGTGTTCAGAGTTTGTGTCAAATAAAGCAATACCAATTGTCTTAGTTGAAACATCCAGACCCAAAACTTTAGGCGAATTAATATCTATTTTATTCATTGTTAAAAATCCAAACTTATGTTATATTGCTGAGATCCATCCCTTAAAGTGGGTGAACTTAGCTTGGATATAACCATAAGTTCTTTGTTGGAATTGTAAAGTCCAATTTCAGTAACATACTTTTTACCACTAGGTGAATACGTTGGATTTGTGGATGTCAAGAATTGTGTATTAACCAAATTTATAGCATACCTCATATCATATATGGTTGCAACAATCCCTGTTTGAATATTACCATAGAAAAAATACTCATCACCAAAATTCAATTTGGTTGGTTCACCAGTTTCTGGCAAATCAATAAAATTATTTAAATTATATGTTGTACCCCCAGTATAATTTGATTCAGAAATGACAAATGTTGTCTTTGTTAATCCTGTTTTTGGAATATACCCATTTACTTTTGTCGATGCTATTTGGCTTGTGAAATCAATTAACTTCCAACCAGTTGGTGTTGGCAATGAACCTGTATCTGTTCTTTGTGCCAAAATCTTAATTTCATTTGCTGAAAATCCTGATAAACTTCCATCTGCAAATAAGAAAGGAAATTCTTCCCCAAACTTAACTGCAACATTCTGTGCCGTTATTGTACACCCTGTGTCTGGGCCAACCATCTTCTGATAATAATTACAATGTAATGAATTGGTATAACCTGTTGAATCTAATCTATATGTGACCCATAAGGTCTTGCTATCTCCAGTCAAAACACCAATGTCATCAGATGTATCTGCATCAAATATATTTGGATTTATGAGACTAACTTCTGGTGCAGGTAATGTCCAGTTTCTATTTGACTTATATGATAAGGCAGCAACAATCTCATCATCATCAATAACCACAATTTGATTATCTGGAAAAACCCTTCCAACTCTATTTAACTTACCATTAACATTTTTATTATCATCCCATAGATTGAAGAACCTAATTCCTGGTTGATTCATATCCACATTCTTGGTTGACTTTATGAAATATGGAATACATATACCAGTTTCACTTGGTGGATCCACATAGAAGGTTTGTCCAATGGTTGCACCTGATGATTTATGCCACATTAATGTTGGAATATTTAGTTTAAAATTCCTTGCACTATCTTCCTCTGTTGTGGGATCTGCTGGGTCATAAGGATTCATAGCAAACTTTTCCCCATATACATTATCTATGGATTGATTTGTATAATGAATAATAGCAATAGCCTTTTGCTCACTTGATTGAACAACAATCTTATTTAATTTTGAATCATAATAATAAACCAATCCATCAACATCATCTATTGTTTGACCCGAAGTGGAATAAAGATATTCTTTTGTTCCAAGATATGATTGAGAACCATATTTTGTATTATCCTCATATGTATTTGAATTAACTCCCGCCACAGTCTGTGACCAAGGTATATTCATATTCCATACCCTTGTATCTACTGTTGCAGATGAATCACATATTGTCTCATAATTGAAAACATCATTTGGCCAATTTGGACTTGGTGTCACACTATCATATAATGCTGTCATTCCTGATGGATATATAATACATCTTACCAATTCACCCCCACTTGTTTTTGCTGAATATACCGGAAGATTTCTATCCAACCCAATGGTATAACTTCCACCTGCACCTGATGTGGATGTTTCAATTTTATATATAAGGTTGGGGAATGCATTTCTTATACTT
>Ga0114918_10000957_pt1 | contig 25514 bp, 31 predicted proteins | sample LantaG_FD_87015 | JGI IMG/M metagenome (GOLD analysis project Ga0114918, IMG submission 87015) | Deep subsurface microbial communities from Baltic Sea to uncover new lineages of life (NeLLi) - Landsort_02402 metaG | ecosystem: Environmental > Aquatic > Marine > Oceanic > Sediment | place...
CTACCGAGTAGTTTTAGATGATGGTGATGGTAAAGCAGCTTCTTATAGATATGAGCAACGTGAAGGTGATGTTGCAGCAATCTGGTATAAAATTTATGATATGGATTGGGGAGAACAAAGTATTCTCTCAAATTTTTTATTATCAACACAAGATGTCTATGTTTATAAACATGGTGTTTCTGACAAGGATGAAAATGGTGATGTACTTCTCGGAACGCTTAGTGGACAACATATCTACGGTGGAGATCTCGCAAATCAAAACCTTACCCTACATGCAAATTCAGGGGATGGAGTCGGAGCTAACACAGGCTTTATACAATTCGATGATCATACCCGGCCTATTGGCAATAATGTTTATGATGTTGGTACTGTCACTGATAAATTTAAAACAGGTCATTTTGGCACGAGTATTCTTGTTGGTGACATTACTATTTCTAATGGTCAGATCATATCAAGTTCAGGTGCTTTAACATTTAATGATGAAAATTTAACTACTACTGGAACTTTAACTGCAGGTATAACCACAGTTAATGGCCAGTTGGTAATGAAACAAATAACAACACCATCTAACCCCGCTGCTACATTCGACTCTTTATATTTTAAAGCAGATGAAAAACTTTATAGATTAACAAGTGGTGGAGTAGAGAAATTAGTTGGATTAGAATTTTCCTCTACCAATGACAATAGATTAATTAGATCTAATGGTACAGGTGGAGATGCGATTCAAGAATCTGGAGTAATAGTTTCAGATTTAGATGCTATTACCGGGGTGACAGCATTAACGATAGATAATTTATTTCTTGATGGAAATACAATATCAAGTTTAAATACTAATGGAGATATTAATCTAACTCCAGATGGTACTGGAAAAGTTGTTACTCCAAATTTAAAAGTAACAGGTTTAACAAATGATAAACTATTAGTTCCTAGAACAGATGGAACATTAACATCTACCGGGATTGATGTAGATGGATCTGACAACGTAACAGGAATGTTATCTTTAGATGTTGCCAATTTTCTATTAACTGGAAATACACTATCAAGTACAGACACAGATGGAAATATAACTATAACACCTGATGGTACAGGTGAAGTTGTTTTCTCAAAAATACTAAGACCATCATCAAACGGAACCTTAGATTTAGGTAAAACATCAAACAGAATACAAAATTTATTTTTATCAGGTTCTATAGGTGATGGAACAGATTCAATAGCAATAGCAACATTATTATCTTTCAGAGATGCTTTAGTAGGTATAGCCGATGGCCATACACTATTTTACGATAATGCTTCTGGAAAATTTTTACCTTCCCTTCCAGATTTAGAAATAGATCATGGGGAGATCACAGGTTTATTAGATGATGATCATACGCAATATGTACTCCTTTCAGGTAGGAGTGGTGGTCAAGAGATTGTCGGAGACACGGATGCTTCTGGCAATCTCTTGTTATCAGCAACAAGTAATGCTGCTAAAGGCAGTATTTTCGCAAAGGATAACCTATCTCCATTCGTTGATGCAAGTTATTCTGCAGGATGGAACGGAACAGATCTAGGAGATCCAACTCACTATTTTAGAAACTTATATACAAAGGGTGAGCTTTTTGGAGCTAGGCTAGAAAATATATTAGCATCGGCTTTACCCGCATTTTCAGCAAATAATAAAGGTAGAGTTTTTTACGCTACTGATACTGAGAAACTTTATGTAGATACAGGATCTCAATTAAAAGTGGCAGGTGTAGGTAAACATTTAGAAGATTTAGCATTTAATGGTGTTGAACTAACAAAAACAATAAATGTTAGTGCAAATATTGGAGATGCTAGAAATGCTCTGATACAATTACTAGACAATACTAACAATTTTGAGAGAATATATTGTAAAATAGAAGCAACAAGTCAAACTGATGTAAGAGTAACTACCACAATACCGTTACCTGCAGGTAGTTATCGACTCATAGTTATGGAGTAAAAATGAAAGTTTTTGGACTATTAGAAAGAGCACAAGCTGAACCATTGGCATCAGATCCCACAGGTGCAGGTTTAATTGTAGGTAGATTTTTCTACCACAGTGGAACAGATAGTTTTAAATACTATGGTGTATCCATGCGAACAGTTGTTAATACTGATCAAGCACAGACTTTAGATAATAAGTCACTAACAACAGTTTTATTCCCACATCAAACAACACCTTCTAACCCCGCTTCTGGAAATATCAAAGTCTATTCAAAGAATGATGATAAATTATATGTACTAGATGAAAACGGAAATGAAACATCAGTTGGTTCAGGTGGTGGTGGATCACTAAACTTTTATGAAAAAGGTGATGCTGATCTAGCTCAAGTTGGAGAATTTTCTCAAGGTTCAGATCCTACTTTTGGTAATGGTGGAGCTTCAAGTTCTACATTTGCTTTAACAGCTACTAACCCCGCTCGTGGAACCAAGTCTTTTGAGATGACATTAAATGGTACACCTTCAGCTTCTAATAATGATTATGTAAGATCTGAATTAATACCTATTCCACTTGGATATAGAGGTCAATTTTTAACTATCAATTTAAGATACAATTACGATGGACTTAATGATGATATTAAATTTGTTGTAAGAGATGAAACAAACTCAGTTATTATTACAGATACAACAGAAAAATTTGAAAAATATACTAACTCAAATGGTTATAAAGAATTTAGCTTTGTAGTTTATGTTGCTCAATCTTGTGCGAACCTTTCAGTAGGGCCTCAAGTTGTGAGTCACGCTGCAGGTAGTGAAGTTTTAAAATGGGATGATGTTTTAGTCACTCCAGATTTAACTAGAAGTACAAGTTTAAAAGATGATACAGAAATTATTTCTTATACAGGATTTTTAACTAGAAGTGGAAATGATGTACAACTTGCATCTGTTTTAGAAGATACAAGTAAAGGTTTACTTGCTCACACATCAAATGCAGGTGGAACTAGAATACAGATATTAAAAGATTGTTATATAGCGGTAACATATAACTGTTCTACCCTTAGTGGAATAAATCTTTCTCAAATAGTTTTATTTAATGATACACCTGTAATTGAGCAATACTCAATAGATCAAGAAGGGTCAGGTGGAATAGCTTGGGCAAAATCAACATCTTTAAATGCCTACGTTAAAGCGGGATATGAACTAAGAGTACGGACATCAGTTAATGTTGATAACAATGGTGCAACAAATTTCACCTGTATAGCTACTCCACTTTCATCAACAGAACACATACTAACCCCTGCAAAGACAGGAGACATTGGAGCAATTCAAGCTTTTGGTACAACAACAACTCCAGATGGTTTTCTATATTGTGATGGTAGTTCACTTTTAAGATCTCAGTATGCAGATCTTTTTGCTTCACTTGGAACAGCTTACGGTACTGCAGATGGAGATCATTTTAATTTACCAGATTTCAGAGGTAACTTCATGAGAGGTTACGATGGGGTCGGTGCAGATCCAGATGCAGCTTCAAGGGTAGCATCTAAACCGGGTGGTAATACTGGAGACAATATTGGTTCTTATCAAGGACATGCTTTTCAAACGCATATACATAACTATGATGCTAGATTAGGGGCAATTCAAGGTGACTTAGTAGCAGGTTCACCTCACTTATCTAGGTTCATTACAACACAAGGAACAACGGCCCCGGTTACAGGAACAACATCTTCTGAAACAAGACCTGTCAACGTGTCAGTTCGTTACTATGTTAGATATAGATCATCAGTTACAACTGCAGCACTTCCAAAAGTTTATGCAGGTATAGTTGGAGATGTTAGACACTCTCTCTTAACTGAAGCACAATTCCAAACCTATGCAGGTGAGGGATGGGTTCTCATGGATGGTAGATCTGTAGTTGGATCTGCTTATGAAGCAATAACTGGAAATACAAATATTCCAGATGCTCGTGGTAGAGCACTAAGAATGAAAGATAATGCCGCAGGTGTAAACCCCGATGGTGATTTAGCTTTAGGTACATTACAAAGTGATGCGTTTCAAGGACATTGGCATCAGGTAGGAGTTAATAGTTCAGGAGCACTAGGTAATGCAGGTGTATCTGGAAAAGACGGTGGAGTACAGGGAAGTCCAAATAGAGCACAAGCTCCTGTAACAGATGGGGTGAATGGTACACCTAGAATTTCATCAGAGACAAGAATGGCAAATGCCACAGTTAACTTTTTTGTAAAAATTAACTAAGGAAGTTTAAGTGAAAAAATTTGGAGCTGAGTTAATTATTCTAGGTATACTGTTCCCGATTTTATTGGCAGTATCAGGATATGTTGCTTCAAAAACAGTTGACAATGAAAATGAAATATCAGCACTTAAAACTGCAGACAAGTACCAAGTAGAAATGCTTAAAGAAATGAAACTAGATATTAAAACTCTTCTAAAGAGATAACACCACAAAACCTGATAGGGAGAATAAAATGAATGATGAAACACAAGTAGAAGAAACAGTAGAAGAAAATGAAGAAGCTCTAAATGAGATTATGCAACAAAACCCTTTAAGTGAAGAAGTTGAAGAACTTGAAGCTGAAGAAGCTACAGAAAAAGTTGTTTTAGAAGAAGCTGAACTACCTGAAGTAGAAGCTCCAAAAGTTAAAGTAGGAGATCACAAAGGTATTAAAGAAACTAAAGAAGTTTTAAAACTTGGTTTCGCATTAGCTAAAGCTTACAAAGCGGCTAACTTAGATGGTAAAGTAAACCTTTTAGATGCTCCACTTCTAGTAAGAGCTTTTCCTGATTTAACAGCGGCCTTTGAAGGTATCACTGAAGTACCAGATGAAGTTAAAGATTTAAGTAAAGAAGAAGTAGCAGAGCTTTTAAATTTTGCCGCTGTACATTTATCTGAATCTTCTGATGATGAAAAACTTGTTGCAAAGGTTGAAAAATCTTTAGCAGTTGGATTAGCTATAGTGAGTCTATTAAAGGAATTTTAATGCTTCAGTTAAAAGCTATAATAGAGGCAATAACAGGTATTGCCTCTATCTTTAAAATTATAAAAGATCTCTATGAAGCACACATGGAGAAAAAAATAGAGAAGCACTATGAAAGAAAAAATTCTGTAATAACAAAAGTGTCTACAGAAATAGAAGTTGAAACAACAAAACCAAAGGAAGAACAAAGCGATGAAAAGCTTAAAGATTTACATCGTAGGCTTACTAACCTTAATAGCAGGGTGCAGTAGCTTTAAACTAATAAACCCTATAGAACCTGTAGGGCCTAAATGTATCCAACTTTCAAAGGATATGTTCTGCATAGATTCTGGAACAAAAAAAGAATACCTTGTACCACTAGATAAAACTCGTGGTTATCATTGTACAACTAATTTACATACAGCACAGTTGAAGCTTTTTTTATCTAATATTTTAGAGGATAATGAAAAATTAAAACAAAGAAGTAGGAGATAGAATGGGAACTTTAACACATGGATACTATAAACCGGATGATGGTGATAAAGGTAAAGTGCTTTTTGGACATTTAGAAGATAATATCCAACTTGTGAATGATCACAATCACGATGGGATTACAGGTTTAAAAGTTCTATCAACAAACATACAAAACCTTAGTCAAGTTGCTTTAAGTGCTAACTGGGTATCACAACCAAATGGTCTTTACAGACAACTCATATCTACAACAGGTGGTATTGATTATACTAATCATGCTGTGTTTTTTAGAGATGATGCTAACCAAGATCCATTAGAACTGACAACAGAGTTTGTTGCTTTAGCACAATTCTATGTCTACATAAATGACAATACTAAAGATGTAAAGATACTCTATACATAAGGGAAATAAATGTTAAACACAAGGCCTTTATATTTAGACGATTTTTCAGGTGGTATCACAGATAATTTCATTGATGCTCCTTTGAACAAATATCAATTTGCTCAGAACTTCTTAATAACAGAAAACAAAAAACTAGAAACAATTGCAGGTAGTAGAGTTTACGATTTAGATAAACCACAAATACCTTTAGGAAATCAAAGAGTAGGTTCTCTTATAGATTTCAATGATGATTTATTAGTCCAAGCTAACACAAAAGTTTACTATGAAAATGGAGCTGTGTGGGGAGAACTTACAGGGCCGGGTGGTTCTGCTTTTTCTATTGGTGATGCCAATTCAGGAATATCCACAGCATATTGGAATAATCATTTACTTTTAACCAATGATGAATACTCCCCTACAATTAAAATTTATAGAGATGACTTAGGTATTCTACAGTTAAGATCTGCAGGTTTACCAAGATTAGATTCAGATCCATCATTCGTTGGCACAGGTGGAGCTAATGATTACCTATATTCTTTTATATATTATTATGAGTATAAAGTTGGCACAGTAACTTTTGCTGATTTTGGGCCTACAAGAGATGGACAAGTTACAAGTGTAAATGCTCCTGATGTAAATAGTATTGGAATATCCCTTATACCTGTTTTAACAAATTCAGGTGGTAAACAATGGGATCTAGCAAATGTTAAAGTAAAAATATATAGATCTATTGCAGGTGGAACTGTTTTATATGAAGCGGGTGAAGTCACAAATGGAACAACAGTTTTCACTGATACATTATCTGATTCACTATTATCTACAAACGCAGTAATTTATACAGAAGGTGGAACTCAGCAAAATGCAGAACCACCATTGGCACAAGCATTACACGTTAATAATGGTGTTGCTTGGTATGGAAATGTTAAAATTGGTTCTGAAATAATTGCTAACAGAGTGTACCAATCACAACCATCTGACATTGACTCAGTACCAGAAACAAATTTTATAAACTTAGAAGATGACATTATGGCTATATCTTCTTACTTAGATAGAACCATTGTTTTATGTAAGAGATCTGTCTATCGTTTAGATGGAACTTTTAATGAGCAAGGTGGTGGTGGAGTAGAGTACCAGAAAATATCTGATAAACTTGGATGCGTTAGTTTATCTTCAGTTGTCAGGGTTCAGGATGGTGTTGTCTTTGCTTCAGAAGAAGGTTTTTGTTTCACTGATGGATTTAAAACATTTAAAATTTCAGATGACTTCAATAAAAGATATAAAACTTATGTTCAAACAGATGTGCAAAGAAAGCGTATATACGGTACTTATGACAGAATAGATGGAAGAGTTTGGTGGAGTGTACAGTCAGGTGAAGGACTATCTGATGACATAGACAACTCATATATCTTAGATACTCGATATGGCTTCACATCAAATTCTTCTTTTACAACTGCAGGTAATCAGCCTGAATATTCTCCAACATCTTTAATTTTTAAAGATGGAGATATGATAAGGGGAGACAAGCGTGGATTTCTTTTTCAACATGATGATGAATTATTATCACACCCTAAAATTGATTTATCTAAAAATCCTTCAACTTGGTTTAAAGCACCAATACAATATGATTATGTATCAAGTGCTACTGGTTTTGGTGATACTAGAAATAGAAAATTTGTTCCTAGAGTTATTTTAAGTTGTGACAATGTTTCAAACATATCAACACAGCTTGTATCTATATCTGACATTGGTTCAAGAGAAAGAGATATACCTATAATTAGATGGAGAGGTAATTTTGTTTGGGGAGATCCTCTATTTGTTTGGGGAGCTGATGAATTTACATGGGGTACACCGGGATTTATAGAACAAATGAGAAGATTTAATTCTGATGATCTAAGGTGTACTTATAAACAAATACAAGCAAAAAATGCTTTTGTTACTATAACTGAATCAGATGGTTTTGTTAATGGTGTAGTTGATGCTTTTGCAAAGACAGCTACAATTGTTAACCCCGGAACAAACGTATGGCCTACAGATATGGGTGGATACACTATTCACTTTAGTAGTAACTATGACATCGGATATGAGATATTAGCTCAGAGTGATGATACTTTAACATTAAAAGATGATGGAGCAACATTAGTTGATGGTTCTCAGGGATGGGAAATTAGAGGATATGCTAAAGATGAAATTATTAAAATCTTAGGTATAACTATGTTGTACGCATCACTTGGACAACAGCAAACAGATTTTGATCCTAGTTCTCTAGGTGGTAATAGTGGCAATTAAACTTTTACTAAAGGAAATAAAAGATAGGTATATCCAAGAAAACTTTCAAAGAATAGCAAAAGAAATTGAAAGTCTTGATAGTGGTGTGGCAGGTTCTATTAGTAATGTTGTAAACATAACGGCTACACAAGTATGGAATAAGTTTGATGACAGCGTATCGGCACTATCTACAAAAACAATAGATAGTTTGTCATCCACTAAGATGCTTCAAGCTAAATACGTAATAACGATATACAATGTTAATGAGGATAAATTTAAAAGTTTTGAAATGACAGTTAGCAGAAAAGAAGGTACTGTAGGTGATACAGTTTTTAATAAAATAGGCGACTCCATAGACTATGGGATAAATGCAATAGAAGTAGGCCCAGTTGTGCAGTTGCAAGTACAGAATAATGAATTATTTAACTTAAATGTGAGCATAGGAAGGCTCAGTCTTAACACGGAGTAGTTATGAGTAGACAATTTTTTGAAGTAGAAAAGGGACTTAGCATTGTATCTGAAAACGCAGATACAGGTGTTAAGTTATTATTTGGTGCAAATGCTCCCGGTGGAGCAACTGAAACAGATGGTGCAGAACAGGGTTCAATATACTGTAGAACTAATGGTGAATTTTACCAAAAGAATACATCTGGAACTGGAACAGATAAATGGGTTAGGATGGCCAATCTTAACGACATTACTGCATTATCATGGAGACCTGAACTTGTTAGAGCTGCTACTGGAGATGTAGCACCAACAACAGGATCGGTTATAAATTTAGTTACTAATCCATTTGGTGATGATGAAGGAACAACATTAGTTGCTGCAGACTTTGTAGTTGGAGAACATATTTTATTTGGTGTAGGTGGTACACCAAAGTTAATGAGAGTTTCAGTTGTTTCTGCACCTAACATTACAGTTGTAGATGCTGATGATCCATTGACAGGTAACGATTCATTAATGGTTAGAAACTATCTACCAGATGCTACTGATGATCAAGAGAAGCAAGCATTGGTTTTATATAATGGATCTGCAATTGTTAAACTAGCTGATTTCAATTGGGATATTGCTACAGGTATTAATTTATCTTCAGGGTATGCTCAAACAAATGGAACACTAAGTTCTGCAGATACAGTAGAAACTGCAATTGAAAAGTTGGATGGTAATCAAATTGACCTAACAACTCTTTCTGGAGTAGGACAAGGATCTGTTAATCTAGGTACTTTTACAGGTGCAACAATTTTAGATAATAGAACTACTAAACAAGCTCTACAGGATCTTGAAACTGCCTATGAAGAAACAGATCAAAACGTAGATGATCTTATCACTTTATCAGGTGTAGCTGAAAATGCTACCAATCAAGGAACTATGACAGGTGGAGATATTTTAACCGATAACTCTACAGAAAATGCGTTATTCCTTGAGATAGATGGTGAGCTAACTAGGCAACGTGGAAAATCTACTCTTGCAGGTGTAACTACTATTACTACATTGGACAGTGTTTTAGTTGATGATGTTTCAGCGGTAAAATATTTAATAACAATTGAGAAACAATCAGCACCGGGACAAAAGAGACATGTAGAATTTTTTGTTGGCCATAATGGTCATGCCAGTGGTGATGCTACAGTTGCAGATTCAACTGAATACGCAAAACTTAAAATAGGATCAAACTTTAATTACTCTATATCAGTAGATTTAAACGGAGTTACAACCGCTCAAACAATGAGACTGAGAGTAGCTTCTACTGAACCGGGTGGAATTAATGTTTATGCTAAAAGGATAGAAGTGTTGTTCTAATGGTAGACCTACGAAAAGCATTTGAGGTTAATGAGGGCATCCTTGTTAACCTTGAAAATGCAGGTACATTCTCAGAAGGCCCATTCTTAACAGGTGGGACAATTTCTCCAGTAGGCTTAAACTTACCTGAGAAAACTATATACCTTCAGAATACAGCTGCAGGTATTATTATTTGGAGAAAGTTTGGAAATGGTGTAAATGATTGGAGACAATTATCTGCCCAAGATATCCCTTTCGTCCCAACAACTACTGATTTAACTTCCTTTAATTCCCAAGCAGCAATAGAAGAACTTGCTAACCGTCATTATGGAAAAGATTTCGCCTCTAAAACAAAAGAATCCGGGGAGGATACTACAGGAAATTCTTTTGATGAATATGATAATTTAGCTTTTAATGTTTCAGATACTTCTGGAACTAATAAATATAGAATTGCTGTAAATTTCTTTTTCGGACACAGTAGCGCATCAAATGATATTAGAGCAAGGCTATTGCTAGATGGAGAACCTGTATATGAGATCAGAGTGGAACCTAAAGACGCTGGTACAGCTCAAAGAATACCCGCTTTTATCATTGATTATCCTGAGAATTTATCAAATGGTTCTCATAATATAAGTTTAGAGTATAGACCTGCTTCTTCTAGTAAGGTTTCTAGAATGTATAGAAGTACACTAGAAGTTTGGAGGGTAGAATGATTCACACTTATTCAGTAATAGATGACACCTTAAATGGAACTGTAGATTTGGGTATTTTATCTAAGCAATTTACTGGACTACCTTTTGATAAAATTACAGTAAAGAATGGGATTATAGCTATACATACTAATGAACCTAAGACATCTTTCGATCCAGTTGTAGCGGCACATAGTTCTTCTATAGTTACAGTTTATGAAGGAGTTGTTAGGGGTGCTATGGATTTCTTTAGTACAATGATGGTTCACTTCGCAGCCGAGAATGTAACCATGGGGATTACTCAAGCAGGCAAAACAAAAGAAGCAGCCGATTACTTATCTGTGGTAATGAGGTACGGACAATCTGGTTCGTTATATGCGGTAATGAATGAGATTGATACTTTAGTATCTAATGGTGTCCCCGCTTCACTTTCACCATTTGTCACAAGTGCTAGACTCACAGATTTCAAATCAGAAGTAGCGGGGTATTTAGGACTATGAAAGTTAAGGTTTTAAAATGTAGACCATTAATGAAATTACCGCTCCTAGCATGGGCCATTATGCTCTTTCAAGGTTTTAAACCGTGGGATGCACACGCTTTTTCCCACTTCGCTGTAGAGTTTACAAGCATTACAGGATATTCAAAGGTTATGGATGCCTCAAGTAAGGGAGTAAGAGACAGATTAACTCAGAAATTTTATGAAAGTTATTCCATTGTCAACTATAAAGAACTAGAATTAGAGTGTGAAATAGTTGATTTTTTACGATGGTATGAGAAACTAGAAGATAGACCGTATGATTATAGTCAAATTTTTGGTTTAGCTCTAAAAGCATTGGGCCTTATATCGTTTAATAAGTACGGAAAAAACTATAAAGCTTTAACCTGCAATGAGGTTGTTCTATCTATGTTGGAAAATTTTACCCCCTATACATTTGGTGATCCTGATAACTATGACCTATTAATGACATGGCAATCTGTGAAGGAATTATAATGAGATATTGGACATACTTAGAAATTAAAAACAAAGTTAGAAGAGATCTTGGAATAGAGCAAGAAACTTTCGTTACTCCAGAAGAATTACTTGGATATGTAAATGAAGCTATTGATGAATGTGAATCTGAGATCCACACATTATATGAAGATTACTTTTTAACAAAATCACTAATCTCAATTGTCAACGGTACAAAAGATTATGAACTACCCGCAAACATTTATGCCATGAAAATTAGATCTATGATTTTCACAGATGGCAATGAAGTCTATACAATTAAAAGATTCAAGAACACCATGCAGATGTTTGAAAAACTAGAGTATCAAGATTTAGTTGCTGATGATATATTTAGATATGTTCTATTTAATCACCAAGCTCTAACTGTCTCAGATCTTCCAGTTATACAATTAGTTCCAACTCCTAGAAAAAGTTTTACAGATGGAATAGCACTGTATTATTTCAGAAATGCTAACAGGATGGTAGATGATACTAGTGTCTGTGACATTCCCGAATTTATTCATTACGTAGTTCAACATGCAAAAGCTAGGTGTTATGAAAAAGAAGGTGATCCTAGAGCTATAGGTGCATTATCTATAGCTGATCGCTTCAGACAAAACATGGTCAACACATTAACTCAAATGACTCCTGATGGAGACAATGAAATAGAAAAAGATTTATCACACTATAGCGACATGGCAATAGATGATCAGTCATTCGATTAGGAGCGTTTAAAATGGCACAAAATAATATGCCTACGGCACAAGAAATTCAAATGCAACAATTGATGGATCAAATGAAATCTCAGGGTGAAGCAATGAAAGGCATCCAAGGTCAATTTAATTCTGGAAATATCATGCAAGCAGGTGATGATGGTTTACTTAGAGTTGGTGGTGGAACAAATAGATACGGTGAAGTAAGGCCAGATTTTACAACCATGCAAGGTGAACCGGGACAACTAGCGGATCAATTTAAAGAATCATTAGGGCCTTCATATCAAGCAATGCAAGATAAAGGACTAACTGAAGGTGATACAAGAGCTGCGGGTTTAGCTAGAGAACAACAGGGTTTAATGTCAGCTCAAGCAATGGATAGAAACGCTAGACAAAACGCAGGTGCTCAAACAGGTGCTAGAGGTAGTTTAGCTATGCGGGGTGGACTTACAGGTGGAGCTGCAGAAAGAATGGCTTCAGGTGGTGCTCAAGGTTTAATGAGAGCACAGCAAATGCAAAACATGCAAGATCAACAAGCTAACCTACAAATATCTGCAGGTGATGAAGCAATGAAAAATAAAATGCTTGGACAAACAGGTGGAGCTGAACAAATGATTGGTGGTAGAAATGTTGGTAGACTACAGCAAGATATTACTAATCAAAACAAACAAAAATTTGGTATTTATAAAGAAGATATGCAAGCGTTTGGTGCTGAAAAAACTGCACAAGCTCAACAACAGGCTAACTCAGGTGGGTGTATTATCACCACAGTTTTAAATGAAACTAAAGAGTGGACTGATAAAGAAAAATTACGTGCAGTTGTTTGGTGTAGAAGAACACACCATGATGGATCTCTCAGAGGTAAAATGTGGGTAGATGGGTATCATGCTTGGGGTGGAGTTTTTGCGGGAGTTATGCGTAAAAATAAAATCGTGAGAAAGATATGCAAATACTTGACTAAAAAGTTTGTTAAACACGTTACAAATGAAAAAAATATAATTGGTTTCGCAGTTAAATGGATATGGGTAAACCCCGCTTCATATACTATCGGAGCAATTTTAAATCTAGGAGATAGTTATGCTGAAGTTCTTTAAATTAATAATGAAAAGTGAAGATGGTTTTTGGATACCACTAGCTATGATGGCAGGTGGAATGATAAAAAATCAATTCGATAAAAAAGCTAATCAACGTCAAAATGATGCACAGATAGCACAGACAAAATATTCTGCTTTAACTGGAATGGGGCCGGGTCAAATTAAAAGTGATCCAAGTACAATTGGAGCGGGATTAAAATGGGGTGCTGCAGGTTTAGGTTTGCAACAAGGTCTTGCAGCGGCAGCGGCAGGTGGTTTAGGTGGAGCAGGTGCAGCGGGAGCAGGTGCAGTTGGAGCGGGTGCTCAAGGTGCGGGTCTAGCAGGTACAGCGGGATTAACAGGTGCGGGTGCTGCAGGTGCGGGTGCTGCAGGTGCAGGTGCAGGTTTAGCGGGTGCAGGTGCAACAGGACTTGATGCAGTTATGAGTGGTGGTACTGGAATGGGTAGTGCAGCGGGAACTCCAATGCAATCAGTAGGTGTTGATCCCTATGGAATGGGAAGTGCAATGAATGTTCAACAACCAAGTTGGCAACAATTACAACAAATGCAACAACAACCCGGTTTATATAACGCATAAGGAGTAATTATGGAAGATGGAAGCGGGACATGGTTAGGTCAATATAAAACTCCTATGTCCATATTGAGTGATAAATTAGATTTAGCGGGTGGTGCAAAAAGTATGTATCAAAATCTGCAACAACAACTAGCTATGAAAGATGCAAAAGAAAATTTTGGTGATCAAATTCAGGCGCAACAACCATATAGATTAGCTGAAGCGGGTCAAGGTGATCCTTTACCAAAAACAGTTGAAGATGCTTATCAACAAGCAATGCGTGGTCAAGGTGATACTTCTTCATTACCTATGACAACTCCTGTACCTACAAAAGAAAAAACAAAACAGGATCAAGAAAAAAATAAATTAAAAACAAATGCTCAAAATCAATACGAAAAAAATATGAGAAAATTCATGGAGCATAGAGAGAAGTTAATTAGAAATTCTGAAGAGCAAGCTAGACTGATGCGGGGTGGAGAAAACAGAGTAGATCTTTCTTCATTAATGGCTTTAGCTGATAGTGAGACAGGATCTAATCTGGCCAGATCTTATAAAGCTCCAATGACTCCAGAAAGAAGAGAGCAATTAGCGCAAGCAATGGAAGCTAGAGCGGGTCAAGGTTATGGTGCTCTTGCTAACAATGAATACCAGATGGCAACTCTTAATAATCAAAGAGATAAAGCTTTGAGAGATAGATTAACAGGTGGATTAAAACCTATGGATCTACAACGAATAAGGCAAGACTTTTCAAAATCTGGAGAAAAGAAAAACATGGATTCTTATGTTAACTTTTCAGATGAATTAAAAGACTATAAAAGTGCTCTCCAAGATTTTGAAGAAAAAGGTTCACCTTTAACTGGTAAAGAAGCTGCTAGAGTAGAGGCACTATTTAATAAACTTCTTACCACTATAAACAGAGATGAAGCGAAACTTGGTGCATTAGCAGGTGAAGATTTAAACATTCTTAGGGGTATATTAAAAAAACAAACAGGTGTAGGTGGAATAACTAATAGAACCCTAAGTGGGGGAGTACAGTCACAATATGAAGCTATTGATCATTTTATAAATACATCTTCAAATAAAGCTAATAAATATTTAGAGAACACAAGGGATATTTACCCGGTAGGTGTTGAAAAATCTATAGACACGTATAAAGATAGGGTAGGTGGTATCCGTGGATCTAGTAACATTCCTTTTGATCCCGACTCTTTTATTAAAGGAATATAAATATGTCCGAACAAGCTAGACAATGGTTAGAACAAAATCCAGATGATCCTAGAGCTGAAGCTGTAAGACAAAAGCTTCAATCAATGCCAACTCAAGAAGCTCCACAATCTCAAGGTAATCCACAAGCTGAAAAATGGCTTCAAGAAAACCCTGATGATCCTAGAGCTGAAGCTGTAAGACAAAAACTTGGATCTACTGGAAAAGTAGTTGATGAAGCTCACCCTGCAATATCTTGGAAGGATAGGGCCATAGTGAAAAACTTTGGTACTGGAAATGGACTAGGCTATCTAAAAAGTAAATACCCAAATCTACAAATTGAAGAACGTAGTGGCGATGTCGTTATGAAGGGTAAGAATGAAAATGAATGGAGAAAATTAGATCCAAGCTCACTAGAATTTGCTGATGTTTCTGATATTGCTTATGATGTTGGTGCAGGTATTTTAGAAGGTGGAGCAACATTAGCGGGTGCAGGTGCGGGAAGTTTACCCGGTGCTATAGCAGCGGGATCTGCCAGTGGTGCAGGTATGGAAGCACTAAGACAAAAAATCGGACAAGCTTTAGGTGTTAATAAAGAAATGGACATGGGACAAATGGGAGCTGCAACGGTAGCAGGTGGATTATCCCCGGTTCTTTTTGGTACAGGAAAAGCAGGTGCAAAATATTTAGAGAAAGGTTTACTTGGTGAAACTTTAGGTAAAGGTGCTAGTAAAGCATATAAAAAAGTTACTCGTGGATTTCTACCGGGTATGGCAGAAGTTTCTTCAGGTGAAAAAGCTAAAGTCTATAAAGACTACATTCGCAACATAGATGAAATGGAAAATTGGAAAAAAGATCCTGAATCATTTTTAAACTTTGCTGAAGAAGCGGGTATGGCAGTTGAAAAAAATGTTAATGATGCTGTGTCTCTACAGGGAGATAAGATAGGTCAGGTGCTATCTGAATTACCTGATTTAGATTTAACTAAAGTAATAGATATTAGGCCAGTTAGAAATGAGATGGTTCAACAAGCTAGTCTAATGGCGGGAAATCCAAAACCTAAAATAAGAGCTGCAGGTGAAGAACAACTAAAAATACTAAAAGAGATATTTGGAGATCATAAATTAGGTGCAGATGGAAATCCTATACCTACTGATTCTTGGAAGGATTTTGTATCTTTTAAAGATGCTGAAGGAATGAGAAACGAATTTACAGATCTTAATAAACAATTTAAAACAGATTTCTCAGGTGGTGAATTTTCAGATATGAAAAAGAAATATGGTATTGAGGGATGGAAAAATGTTGATAAAGCTGTAAAAGATTCTCTTAATAGTTATGGTGGAGACACTGGTAATAGATTAAAGCAAGCTCATAGTGAATATAGAAAAGCATTGGCAAATAGAAATAGATTAGAGAAGAAAATATTTACTGTAGATCCCGGTACAGGTGAGAAAGATTATACTAAAGTTTTTGACTTAGGTAGAACTCTTGATAACCCATCTAAAAAACTTATTAAAACTCAAATATCTAAAATGAGTCCCGACTTTATAAAAGCTGCAGATAAGATTGAAGCTTTTGCAAGGTTAAGTGATCCATCATATTTTCCAACGTCAGGGCCTTCGACATCAACAACAAAAACTCTTGCAATGGCAGGGTTAGGTGCGGGTGTAGGAGCAATAGGGGGTGATCAAAAATCTACTGGAATTGGATTAGGTATAGGATTACTTGGAATGGGGCCTAAAGCTTGGAGATTTTATTTTTCAAAAGGTAAATCAGGTGAAGATTTTCTCAAAAGAAAATTTAAAGAAGCGGGTGCTAAAGTTCCTAATGATATTAAGAAATATTATAACAAACAAATGGCAACACAGGGAACTTGGAATACTTTGAGAGATAGAGAAGCAAAAAACGAATAAAAAATGCTTCCCTTCATACCATTGGCCGTGGGTATTTAGGGAAGCAAAGTTCTTTCTTTTTAAATACTAACTGTTTTTCATATAATAAACTCTCGCTTATTTAAGTTTGGCCAATTTGTTATCTAATTGCTTGTACGTTACTTCCCTTCATTTCACCTAGTTTTTCTTCACGAGTAAGAATAACTGCCTCTAAAGAACCTAAAACTTCAGCTTCAATAGCTATGGAAGCTAAATCATCAAGATCAATTTTATGTGATTCAATGGCAACTTGGATCTCCATAAATTCTTTAACAGCTTTTTTAACACTATCATCTTCTAATTCAATATAAGAATTTGGAATGGGTTCACCTGCAGCTTGTACTACCTTCCCTTCAGCGTCTAGTTTCTCTACTGTAAGAGCGGGTTTAATCTCCCCTTCTTCAGTTAGCTCAACATTCTTTTTTAAAACGTCTAAATAGGCATCTCTACCTTCAGCCATTTCTTTATCAATTTGCTTGATCATTCGAGTCAAGTTCCACGCTGCTTTTGTGGGTAGTTTTTGTGCTCCTAGAACTCGAAGTCCTTCTGATAGTGATGGTGAATTTAATTGTTCATAGCTTAAATTAAACATACTCTTTTACTCCTTTGATATAGGAAATAATTTCCCTGTATAATATTATTAATGAATAGTAACCAAATTGGCCTGATGGCCGAATTAAAATTCCAAACTTTGGCAATCTCTAAAAATTTAAAAATTAGTGCTCCAGTGTGTGCGTCTTCCCGGTATGACTTCATTGTTGATAATGGTATTAATCTTTTAAAAGTCCAAGTGAAAAGCACTAAGACTGAAAGAAAGAGAAAAAACACAGTAGCGTATGAAGTGGCATTGTGTGGTGGTGATAGGATGACTAAATATAGGTCAGATGAAGTAGATATGTTTTGCATATACTTAGAAGCTTTGGATATTTGGTATGTACTACCTGCTAAAAAAGTTAAAGATATAAAATACATAACCTTATTTCCTAATAGTGAAGATTCAAAATATGATGTTTACAAAGATGCTTGGGATTTATTCTATAATCCCGATAACAAAGAGTAAACTTCTTCCCAGTTTTCGGGATAAACTCTTAAACCTATTCCACCTGCTTTTCTTATTAATTTTAAGTTATGGTTTTGAAGTAGTTCACCATCTCCACCATGCCCTTTTTTTCTAACTTTTAATTCCAGTGCTACAAATCTACCATTAACTAATCCAATCACATCTGGAATACCAAACATTCCTACAAGCTGTACTTTGAACCACCATGACTTAGGTATTGATTTAAGTTTTGGTTTTATTCTAATCCAAAATACAGATTCAGGTTGTTTTGCCATTAGTCTCTATCTGTGACAAATTCTAAACTAACTGCATAGACATCAAAAGCTGAGTTATCATTTTTCTTTGCAATCTTTTTACACTCTTTAACGTATTCTGTGTAGTGTTCATTCTTCCCTTCATCTTGTAGATCTTCAACTAAAACACACTCACATCTCACACACCAAATTTGTATACCTTCATGGCCTGAAAGGAATGTGTAGAATAGAGATTCAAGATCTTGCATAGCTCCCATAAGGTGCATTTCATTTGTAGTACACATCATTGCTGCTAGTGCATTTTTTGAATCATTAATAAATAAAACTTCAGTAGAAATATCAGCTACATTTTCTTCACCTAGTTGTAGCCCTACTCCCATTACATCTGGTTCATTAATTTCTTCTTCACCTAAAATTTTTGCTTCTTCTTCTTCGATGTCTAATTGTTGTTCTTGAATTTCCATATTACGCTCCTTTATAAGCTAGTTTTTCACCCCATGATTTCTTAGAGAAATCAACACCTACTGTATATGGTAGGTGTTTAGTTGGGGCAACATTTTCCATAATTTCTTTTAACAACGGCACTAAGTAAAATTCATCGTTGTGAATGTCAAAAAGTAATTCGTCATGTACCTGCAGTATCATCTTAGACTTTGTACCCTGTAGTAAAGCAAAACATTTGATCATAGCTCTTTTAATCCAATCTGCAGTTTCACCTTGGATAAGGTAGTTAGGGCCTTTGTATGCAAAATTCTTAATTTTAAAGGTGTACTTCCTACCAAAATCATTAAACAAAGCTCCCTGTTCTGCAGCTTCAATTGTTCTTTTAACAAATGCTTCAACTGCAGGTAGTTTAGAAAAGTAGGTTTGTTTTAGGTCTTTTGCTTTTGTTAATATCTCCACACCATGTTCAACATCATTTATACTTAACTCTAATTCGTTTGCTATTCTGATATTGTTTCATTGAAAATCTCTAAAGAAATGGTACTTCTGAATTAATTTTAAAATGTGTTCAGGTAAATGAGATCCATATAAACCCATTGCCATAACTGCAATCCCGCCACCGTATAAAAGGAGAAAATTCATCATTTTAGCTTTATCCCGGTCATTAATCTCCATTTGATTATCAGTGGCAGTATGGACATCTAAACCTGTTAGCACCTGTTCAATAACTCCCATCTCTTCAGCTTTGTTAAGCATCATACGATATTCAAATTGATCAAAGTCTAGTGCAAATAATGTGTGATCTTTGGAGCGGGGTAGAAAAGCTTTTCTTACGGGAAATCTGGAATTGGCTTCATTTCTCTTTGGAACCTGCTGTAAGTTAGGGTCACTGGAACTAAAGCGGCCTGTTCTTGTTGCTGCTTGATTAAGACTTGCATGGATAAAGCAAGATTCATCTGAGTGGTAAATATATGAAGCAAAGAATGATGCTTTTTTATTGCAGCTTCTAAAGTCTCTAATAGCTTTAGCGATTGGGGTGTTAAGGTTTTCGAGAACATCTTTTGTAAACGATGGATTACCCTTTTCTGTAACTGGGTATTTATATCCAAGCGATGTAAAAGATTCAGCATGTCTTTTTCCAGAATCGACAAATTCAAAACCAGAAATTTCTCTGTATCTTTCTTTGACTTTAATGGCTTCATTTGTGTAGTGATCATAAGCTTCCTCACAATACTTTAAGTCTACCTTAATTCCCTCCCGCTTCATAGTAGCTAGAACTGGAACTAGATCTCTTTCAGTTTGAACAGAATCTTCCCATCCAAAAGGGTTAGGTATAGACATTAATTGTTGAAAGTAGTGGATACCTAAATCATAGGTTATTCTTGCATCTTGATTGGCATATTTAAACATTATTTCAAATGGAACCAAGTGAAAAAAGTATTCTGTTTCAGGTGTCTTTTTTCCACGTACTTGAAATTTTCTGAAAAGTTTATGTTGTACACAATAAGCTTTTACAATATCAGATTTAGCTTCACCAATATCCTTTGCTAATGTTGCCATTCCAATTGCAAAGCGGTCATTATTTACTAATCTTGCTAATGATTCATTTGGATAGATCCTAATTTTTGAAAGATCTGCATTTTCCATTACCATCATTAATATATCAAACACAGGATTTTGCATAAAAATACGGCCTGTGAAGTTTTCTAAAATTTTAGGTATAAAGTTTCTGTTAAGTGGGAGTTCTATATTCCTAAGATGATCAGGGTGAGAATTAAAATTAAAATAATATTCTTCATCTTTTGTCCCTATAGTTATACAAAATAATCTATGTCCTTTATGATAATAAAGTCCTTCAGTTTCAGTGTCAAATGAGATGTAGGGAGAATCTACTATGGCCTCAACAGCTTTGGTAAATGTGCTCGGAGTGACCATAATAGACATTAAACTATTTCCAAGTAGAGATTAATTTAGTTTTCTTTGCAGATACTAAAACTTGGTTAATAAAAGCGGCTTTAGATAGATTCATCTTTTTAGCTTCTTTCATAACCCAGTCTCCAGTTTTCTGATCTGTGTAACTATAAAGTTTAACAGGTACAGGAGTGGCGGTCTTTTTGGAAATAACTTTCTTTGTTACTGCTTTTCTTGGTAGTGTTCTCATTTTTGTCTCCTTTAGACTTCTTCTACAGGACATGGAAATTCCATATTATTAATTAATATTAATTTTGATTCTAAAACCCATGTCTTTGAATCGGGATGCCATTTAAATCCAAGGTTTTTTACACCGTCTTTAATGGTGTTGAAATCTTCCATTGCTTGTTTGAAATTTCCGTTACGCTCTTTAGGGTATTGGAATTTTGCAATCAACTTTACAATTGGAGATTCAGCAATGGCCTGAACTTCTTCCCAAGGGTACATTGCCATAACCTTTAACATGGAGAGAACATCGGCTACAGCTCTATGTGGAAATGGGTTAGCAAAACCATGAAACGCTTGAAGGTAAGTTAGGTTTCTTGATTTACAATTATTTGGAAATGGTATATCTGTCATGGTGTCAATCAAAGTTTTACCGGGTGTTCTTAACCCTAGAGCTTTGAAGCGGGATGCCATGATTGGTATGTCAAAATTTCTACCATTGTGAGCTACTAAATAATTAGCTTCAAATGCCATGTCAGAAAACTTATTTAACGCATCTAATTCATTAACACCATGATTGTTACACATTTCAGTTGTGATCCCGGTGTACTCTACAGCTTCAGGAGAAACTTCTTTTCCTTCAGGTTGTACTAATGTGTTGTAAATTTCTAATGGCATGTTGGTATCTGTATCCCAAAGAACACAACCAATTTCTGTTATCCAATTTTCTTCTTTAGGTAGATTAAAAGCTCCACCTGTCTCTAAGTCAAATCCTAATACTTTCATTTTGATTTCCTTTTATGTTTATTGAATCTTTTACGAATATCTTTAAAATTACTTAGTGCTATAACTTTGTTCGATTTTTTAACGGTTATACTGTATGCGAAATCTAAACGATAGATACAGTCTTGAATTATTCCTTCAAGGTTTTTAATGGTTTCTTCTTGGGTATATTCTTTGGTAGTGGCATAGGCTTTTGCTTTTCCCACTTTATCATTTCCCATAATAAAATTCATACCTACTCCTTTTAAATAGGCCCACTCCTTCGATGAATAGTAATTCACGTACCGGGAGTGGGGGATCTTATAGAATCTCAAACTTTAACTTCACTATAACTCAGCAAAAGTTTTACCTAAAAATTTACGTTGTTTAACTTTTCTTCAGCATCAGCTTTTGTGACTGTTTTTGGTGCTGATTTTTGTTCAGTTGGAGCATCTTGCTGTGCCATGAATTTAGCTTTAGTGGTATTGAACTCATTGAAGTATTGGATACAAACTTCAGTTTCTTTTGCAGTTGCATCTCTACCTATAGAGAGATCCGCTCCCCACCAAGTATCCTCACCATTTGTTCTTTGAGATATTGAAGCTCTAAAAACTCTTTGATGTGAAGAGATACCTTTAGCACCTAATCTTTGAATAACAGAATTTAACTTTTTAGTTTCTTTAACTGCAGTTGATCTAAATGCAAATTCATAAGGCATTTCAAGGCCGTCTTTGATTTCTTCTGGTAAAAGAACAACATAAGAAAAATGAAATGTTCTAGTTAATAATTTACCATCAACTTCTTCTTCCCAAGGTAATTCATTGGCATTTACACCGGGAAATTTAGCTACAAAATCTTTTGTGTTCTTGTCTTTAACAACCCAATATTTCATAACTCCCACAATCATAAAATCTAATGGCTTTGCTTCTTCATCTTTGTAACCCTTATGAGCAAGCTCAATTTCTGGTTCTTGAAGATTAACAATTGAACCTTGTCTACACTTCTCTTCTTTAACGAAATCAGATCCCGGTTGCATAAGTGTTAATCTACCTTGTTGAACATCATCATTAGATAGATCACCTGCAATACCACCCTGTACTTCAGTTGATACTGCATTACCTTTTGTTTTTGCTACTTGTTTTGTCATTTTCAGCTCCTTACTTTTTCTTAGTTAGTGAATATTTTGTCCAAGGGTCTTTTCTTAAAACTCCCGGTGGAATAAAATTAAAATCATTTCTTGCTTCAGCAATTTCTACTTCAGACTTAACATAAGAATTAAGAGAAGCTGCGTTAACAGTAATCATTGATGTGTACATTTCTTTTTCTTTTAAATAAGCAAAAAATTCTTCTTTAGATTCATCGTCTTTTGGAAGGATATAACCTTCTTCAAGTTTTGCTGTGAATGTACCAACTTTAGAAATGTATTTTTTCATCTCTAACTTTTCAAGCATCATGCCTACTTCATGGCATTTTTCTTCATAATTACACCAAACTTTAGCGTTTAAATCTTTGTTGTATTTGTGCGTTGCTTTTAAATCAAAAGCTTCAGCGATTGTTGACTCCAGTTTGGATACTGTGATGTCATCTGCAATTGGTTTATCTAACATGTGAGTTCCTTGAATAAGTTTCAAACATTGATTTCAATGCTCTTATATGATCTTCATCTAAATATTTAGGTGGTACTACCAATGTTGTTCCATTGAATTTATTTTGTAAGCAAAAACAATATCTAATAATTTCACTAGAAATTTCTTTTGCTTGGGCTTCATTTTCTTGTTTCTTTAATAGTTCTAGGTATTCATCATAATCAATTGTAATTCGTTTAGTCATTGGATCTCCTTTGCGAACATGTATATTTGCGTACCGTACGGTAAATGTCAAAAGCTTTTTCTAACTAAGGCTAATATTTCTTCTGAAGTGACAATTTTTCTCGATAAACTCGAATCAATTTCTTCATCAATAGTCTCTCTACACTGGATAACAATTTCAGTGATTTTATCATGTAAGTCGATACTTCCACCCCGGTAGTTACGTGCCGCAGCCTGAATCTTTCGCTCCAAACTGAAATCACGACTATACCATATAGAATGACTAGCCGACTTAATATTAACACCAATCCCCAAACTAGCGGGATGGCCAATACAAACGGAGATAGAATCATCCTCATTAAAAGACTTAATGTTAGCAAACTTTTCCTTAGTATTGATGAGGCCGTGTCCTTCAACATATCCAAGTTTGAGTGATTCACAGACTTCTCGGATCTGCTTGTAGTTTTCGTGGAATACGGCCCAGATGATGACTTTTTGCTTTGCTTCAACGCAAATGTCGAATAAGAGTTCTTTAAGTGCTTTTTCCCTTTCATTTTTTAACCTTACAATTTTTCCATCTTCAGTCTTAACAAAACCAGATGATATTTGGGCCAATCTTAAAAGTTTAACTAAGGCAATATCCGCAGTTACAGCTTCACCATCTATGACCGTTATTAGATGTTTTTTCATTTCATTGTATGCTTTTCTCTGTGAAGGGGTCATGTCTACTTTAACAATCTTCTCTACCTTCTCAGGGAGATCTATACATTCTTCTTTTAACGCTCTCATTGATTTAGCATAGATCTTTTCATTCATTTCATCATAAGCACCTGTTCTCACCTTCCAATCTGGAATGTGGATATTATTAACTTTGGGTCTACCGTAGTTAGCATCATAGAAATATTTGTTCTGGAAATTATAAAAGTTTCTTCCAAATGATTCACCCTTATCTAAGATCCTAAATTGAGCGTAGGCATCAAATGGTGAGTTAGTTATAAAAGAACCTGTGAGCAAATATCTGAACGTAGTTTTGTCAGATATTGTTGAAATTCGTTTTGTTCTTTTTGCATTGTGAGTTTTACATCTGTGAGATTCATCAAGAACCAATACTTCGGGGCAAAATTCCTTTCTAATAAAATCATAGAACTCTGTAGATGCTCCAATGGCTTCATAATTTGTGATAAGTATGACGTTACCATCGTATTTATCGAGTGCGATACTCGCTTGCTTAATTCTTCTTTTAACAGGCCCAAATAAAGGGATAACTCTTTCTCTAGGAGTTTTTGAGAATTTGTCAATCTCTTGCTGCCAATTTTCCAAAGTGATAATTGGGGATATAATAAGTGTACGTAAAACCCGCCCCGCTTTAAAATATCTGTAACGGAGTAGAGTAATGAGTGTAAGTGTTTTTCCTGTTCCAACATCGAATAAATATGCGTACTCAGGTAAGTCTTTTGCTGCATGAAAACCATTCTCCTGATGCTTCCAGTGTTGAACTATGTCATTTGGAAAATCCATTATTTCACCCTTGAGTAGTTAAAGTCTCTTCGACTTAAAAAAGCTACCGATAGATCCACTTTTACTGAATCTATTGTTTTATCTTTGTTAAATCTTTTATCCCAGTAATGAAATGCTCTATAGTTAAAATCGGGTATCTCTATTACTATTTTTTTTATTTTATTTGCACATTCTATAATATCAAATGTTGCTCCATAAGCAGCTTCAATATAATTGTGTACGTAGCTTACATTAGACATTACAAACTCGCAGGTTCATTATGACAGTGATAAAAAGTTGGATACTCTAAAACAACCTCAAAAGCTTGTGTGCAATATTCTTTAAGTGCTTCTTTATCGTGCATAGATAGAAATTCAAAGTCTATATCAAGTGCTAAACCATATAGGTGTTTACTTGTGTGAGATCCACCTACTTCTTTACTCATATTATGAACTTGACAGCGATACCCACTATTAACATTTAAAGGTTTACCAAAATTAGCTCTTACAGCGTTCCATGAGTTTATTGTTTTGGTGTCAAAATATGTTGACATACAATAGGAATTTGTA